>Ga0307509_10006226_pt1 | contig 16141 bp, 19 predicted proteins | sample 10_EM_MG_FD_202245 | JGI IMG/M metagenome (GOLD analysis project Ga0307509, IMG submission 202245) | Populus trichocarpa ectomycorrhiza microbial communities from riparian zone in the Pacific Northwest, United States - 10_EM | ecosystem: Host-associated > Plants > Roots > Unclassified | place... | reverse complement strand
GTTTGGCTTAGAATTTAGCAGGTAGAGCATGCCGCGCCGGCGAATACCGTAAGTGAGTGGTCATGCAGGTGAATGGGTGAGGATGCATCCCCCTTTCGATGAACTACAGGGCAGAGTGCGGGTTCTGCCGCCGGACTCGGTTCGAGTTCTGGTTTACGTAACCGGCCTAACAACCATCCGTTGAATCGATCGGTTTCGGCGTGTGTCGTGACATCGAGGACAGGGAATACCCCGGTGCTGATGAGAGTCGAGACTGAGGGAAATCATGGACCTCTTCAAGTTTTCCGCCCAACGTTAACGCGGTTGGGAACGCGAGCCATAAATCGCGACGCACGCGAATTTGGGACGCGTTTTTCGACGCGAGGAATATATATGGGGTATTATATACGATATGGTGGGTATAGGGATCGACGACCTCTGACACCTCGCTGGGGCTACTTTCGCAGGACGCGGGGTGGTGACAATTACAAGGCGGGGTGGTTCTCAGCGAAGTACTCGTGACTGTCGGCGTTGCGGATCGCCTGGGCTACGTTATCGATAGCCAGCTGCTTACATTTAGTCTGACCATACTTATGGTCTTTGGTGCCACCGTTCATCTCGAAGTGGGAAGCTTCATGGACAAGCGTTCCGGCCTTGGAATCAGTACCGGTGTTAGGGGCATCCCAGAAGGCACCGCAGAGGTAGATCTTTCCGTACCGGGCGGGATCTGATCAAGCGATTGGTCAGCACCAGAACGAACATCCCACCGTTGAGAGACACACGCACAGACGTAGGCATATTTGTCAGGGTCATTGCAGGTGCAGTCGTAGGCCAAATCCGAGAATTTATGGCTGTTGATCAACCAAAAGTGGCCCTGGACAAGGCTATGGCGGTCGGAGTTATAGGTCCCAAACCAGGTCTTGTATCGGCGCGTGCTGCTCGTAGTACTTTGCATGGCGTCGTAAGCCTTGCTGGCGTAGGTCTGGGCGCTGGAAGCAGCCTTGCGGATGAGCGTCTGCTCGTTCGACGTGCAGCTCACGAAGGAAATCCGCTTGTCGTGGGTGTGGGAGGCACCGAGGTTGCCATAAAGGTTCACCCTGGCAGAGTCTTGAACAGTGGCGTATAGGTCCTTGGGGGTTCCGTCAGTGTCGACGTAGGTGAACAGGTTCGACGGCTCGATGGAGTAATCTCCAGCGCCAGATTGAGTAAAGTTGTACGCAGTAGAGACTAATAGTGATCATTCTATGAGATGCCGCGTTCAAGCCAAAACTGATCAATATGATCTGACGTACGGTCGTGGGTGACGTTGATGGAAGCGCCGGGATTGAGAAGAGTGAAAACGCTGGGTTTATCAAGGCCAGCGGCGTATGTGGGACTATACTTGACCTAGAGGAGAACCCAAAAGTGTGAGCGGATGTATTGGGCAGGCAATCGGGCAAGTGACCTACCTTGGCCCCATTGAACGACGGGCCAGAGCCAGCGGGGCCGGTGACGACGAAGGAGTCCTCGGGGAAGGAGCTCAAGACTCCACGAGGATCGTTGAGGAGCTTGAGGGCACCGTCACCGGTGTTGGTGATGGTCGTTGTAACCTTCAAGTTGTCCAGTCCGTCGATTTCGACGTTGGGAGTCGAGGACCTGAGGGTCAGGCTAGGGACAGCGGATGCAGAGATCGCGGAGGTGATGAGGGCTACGAGGGAAGTACATATGGAGCGAGAGAACATCGTAACCTAGGTGGCGATGGTGGACGAGACGACTACAATGAAGCCATAGGACGAGCAATCCTTGTTTATATAGCCCCCCGGTCCTCGTGGGTGAAACCGCCAGAGCTGGTTGTCTCTCCCGCAGGACAACAGCTGTGGGAAAACCAGGTGGACACCGTGGGATCCCAAAAGGTGCCTCCCAAAGCTAACATAGCAATATTAAAAAACAGCGAAGGCCGTGACTTAGTGTGAGCGCATCCTGAGGGGCTTCGAGGTCTGATCGGGAAGCGGGTTACAGTGGTTGGGTTGATTCTACCCACGTGGTAACAGGATCATCTGAAGTAAAGTCGTGAGAGACACGAGTTGTGGAGATCACGATGCGCCACAGGGAAGGTTGATTGGGGGAGCGAAGGCGGTTTCCACTCTCCCGGCAAGGGCGCCCCGGGAAGTATACGCACGGGGACAGAGGCCCCACGATCACAGTGGGAAACAGAAGCAGGTTTCTGCTGGTGTCGTCCCAACCGTTGAATACACTGATCCCAATGCCACTTCCGCGGTGCGCTCAATCAATAATATCACTGCGACTGTAGTCATCTGTGGAATAAACACCGCTTCTGTAATGTAGAAAGACGAGATGTAATACGCTCCTGGTGTTTCTCCAGGCACTGCATCAAGATCGGAATACGTTCGACTGGTCAGAAGTAGCTCTCCACTGGTTCACATTACAGCCGCAGATCTAAACCTCTCTGCATTCCATATCAGTGACTGTCAGTGGGATTACGGGGTTGCCTGAGGGGGCTGACCCTTACACACGTCCGCCCACGAGGCCAGCCCCACGAATAATCATCCAAATCGTAGCCGCGGGGAGCCAACTCACTTCTCCATTTACCTTGGCACACTGTCCATGCTTTACGGATCACGCGTCCCGCATCAATCGGCAGTAAATACCTCCGCCTGCCTCTAGCTCAGCGAACAGCCCGCGATCGGGTGAATAAAATCAAATAGACAAACCAGCCACCGCGAACGATGGTTGACACTCCCCCGCGCCCCCAATCCCTCTCCTTGCCACAGATTTTTTGGTATACCAGCCGGGATCTAAAAGTCCGATCCGTCAGCCACCGGTGGAACCGCTGTCTGACCCAAACTCGCCGAACTTGGTGGTCCATTAGATTCGCCCCGTCACGGGACGCATTGAGTTATTACCTTTGTACAACATGAGCGGTGCTATCCGTATTAGCAGCTAGCACGAGATCTTTCGGTTAGTTAGGTTAGTTTTCCAGGTTTGGGTTCAATGTAGTTTGGTGTCAATCGGGAGAGTCGGCGGGTCTTATTACACATGGTATGTGGCAAAACAGATTGGTACAGGAGGGTGTGGGATCTATTCGTCTACAAAGGGCAAGGTTAGTGAGATACAATTACCAACACCACAGAATGGGCGATTACAGTTAACAGACGGAAACCCGAACAATTTAACAACCGATGGCGCGACGAAAGGGGTCGAGTATCAGGTGAAGGAAAAACAAAAACAGACCAACACAGCCGCTAGCGAGGACAAAGCCTCCAATCCAGGCCGCCTCCATATGACCGTAGTCGTACCCAGCAGCGATGATGTTGTACGCGTGTTGACTCCCCCTCCCCAACACGCTAGAGTTACAGTAGCACGTGCTGTAGAGGTTGGAGAACTGGGATACGCACGCGAGAATGACAAAGATAGCGTTGAGACTCGCGACCAATACTGACAGCCGACGCAGGAAAGTGGCAAGACCTTTGGCCAAGCTGGCGGAGTTGAATGCAGAGCTTGGGGAGACGCCACCATTGTGCCGCACTTTGGCGTAATTGGCGAGGTAGCTGGATAGTAAAAGCGCCAGCCAGATTATGGTCGAAACGACGCCGTAGAGGAGGTAAGAGCCGGAACGGCATCCGAGCCCGAAGGTGGGTGTAAACACCACGACGATCGCCGCCGAAACCGTGGTGCCCCATTGCAGTCCCAGTGCGGCAACTGAGGCGATGAATATCCTCTTCCAAATCCCAGGAGGGGCGGGTTGCAAAGGTTCTTCATCTCGGACAGGGAATCCACAGTAAATCTGGACTTGGGTAACAGTCCTGGTCCTATTGTCACGGTGGTACCTGAGGTGTTTGTCCTCCTGGGGGGCCCACTCCTTCCTGGAGTCAACAGGTACATGGTTGCTCGCATTCTCATATGAGCGCTCGAACGCCTGGGCGATCGTCTCGACGATCGAGGACCACTCCCAGATCCTCGAGTAATTGAACACCGGCACAGCCCTGGTGGCGTCTTTGGTGAAAGTCTTCCCTTTATCGTACATACTGACCGCTCGCATGTATGAGACGTCGGGTGTAGGCCTCGGGGTATCGGAAATAGGTGGTACGTTGATCTGGGGGAGACTGGTACGAGTGGCCACAAACGCGAGTTTGTTGGCCTTGTTGATCGCAGCCTTCGCCTTATCGTATGAGCAGTCTGGAACCAACAGCGAGCCGACGATCATAGGGATGAGCCACAGCCAGAGGGAGCCAACTCCCTGGCCGTTCGAGTTGACGTCTTCTCCTAGGTTCATGAGCGAATCTGTGATGGTGAAGACGAAGGCGATAATGACCCATGCAATCGAAGTCCCAGCGGTAATGGTCCAGGTGTGGGTCTGTTCGAGTCCATCAACGAGGCATTTCCACCAGTCATTATTCTCAGTGAGGACTATAAGAGATGCGGGGAGTCCATCACGGGTTGTTAGACATAGTGGAATTCGCTGGAGGAAGACGAGAGCCTTGGCAGCGTTCCCACCGTTGGGGTGCCGGATGTCCGAGAAACGGTTGTAGGTCCAGCGAGTGTTGAGGGCTGTGAGGGCGAGCGAGAACGCTGCGAGGGTGGGGGACCCTACAGTGAGGACGGCTGGCACATGATAGTAAGAAGATCGGTAAGATACGTCGATATGTGCGTTGGAGGGAAACCCACCAGATATGAGATTATCGAGGTAGGTCTCTGCCCCGAACGGAAGCTGGCTGATGAGGGCAAGCCAGGGCAACAGCCAGGCAGAGAACTGTTGAAAAAAGACAGAACAATTGAACGCCTCCCATCCGCTGCCACACCATTCGAGGCATGCATTATAGGTCAAGGCGACGGCCTCTCTGGGGTTGGACACGTTCACGCCGTGGTAGTTGGTCCCTCCCTCGGTGGCATCACTGTCCCTGAAATCGATCAGGCATTGTGTAAAATTGGTGGCGGCGGCGGAGAGGAAGAAGAGAGATAGGAAAGCAAGAGATTTGAATCGTGTCATGATTTAAATGCTGACGAAGGTAACGAAGAAATGGGAGGGGTCGCTCTGCCGTAGTGCACGTCCTTTGTAGGCGGCGCCGTGTTGCTGTGACTGAACGGCTGTCCATTGGACCGCGCCGCGTGCACGCAAAAGCCCAGAGACTGTTACAGTTGATTCGGTTTCTGTGGGTGGTTTTTAGAACAACACGTACAGAATTTTCTGTTTACCCGTAGAGCCCGACACCTTGGCGGGGCGCTCCGGGACTCGTGGGCGGCAGCCAGTGGGACTTGAAAGCGCCGGGGTGGCTGCCTAGTGCCTGCTGTGGGCACAATACAATCAACGGTGATTCTGGGAGCGACTCAGCTGTGTCCACGATGTATCGTGGATGCGTTCACGTAGACACCACGGTCGATGTGGAAGCCACCTCGAGTTCGCAATGAATAGATCTAGGGTGCATCCCGATGTACTGGCTGGCCAAGTTATTTAAACCCGAATATCGGTGCAAGGTGGTAGTCTCTGCTCGCTGATGATTAGTGATTGTGGGTCGGGGATGGATGTGGAAAACCCCGCGTCGGTTTCCCAAAGCGGCAGGGAATGCCGGCGATGCCGAGTTCCGTCGGTAAACGGAAGATCCTAGGGTGTGGTTTTCGAAAACGGCTACTCGTCGACTTGCAAACAACTGCTATCCCTGGACTACGTGGTGTTCTGGCTATTTGCACCGCTTAATAGCTCCCGCGAGGCACGAGCCAAAAAGGAAAGTGATTCGGACGCTGTGTCCTATTTGGTTTCCACTCATGACCACGGCGTCTCCGTTCGTCGTGTGCCATGCCCGCTGTATTTTCTGGAGACTTCGAGAGTCCGGGACCGCCCATCGGCGCTCGGCTGGCAGGTGGACCCGTTCCGACTCTCAGAAACAACCGACCGCACCTCCTCCCACCTCCCCCAATCTTGTTTGGCCTATTCGTCCGGGCAGTGGATGTGCCCGAACGAGGCAGATTCGTTGGGCAGAAGCTATGGCCTGTCGGGACTCACAGGATGTGCCCAAGAGCGACTAAGTCGCGCCCCCTCTAACGGGTGGTATCGCAACCACACCAATGCCCGGACGTAGTGGGGGCTACCTCTCTGCTCCAAACCACTTCGGGCGAACCGCTCATAAATGCCACCGACGACCACTCCATCAGTTGTTTTTCCACGGCAACCCGTGACCAGCCACACTCTGAAATCGAATCAGGCATCATCACTTCCACCATGTCTGCACAAACCCCGAAGAAGCGTTCTGCGGCACGAAAGAAACCCAAGCGAGATACCACCCCTGGCCTTCCAAAGCAACCAAAGCAAGACCCTACCCCCGGCCCCCCGAAGCAACCCAAGCACGATCCTACCTCCGGCCTTCTGAAGGATGTCTTGGAGACCTTCTCCCCACCAGTCTTAGAGGGATCCGAGCGGTATGTTGTACCCGAGGATCTTGTTTACATCGGGTCATACAACTGGGTTGAGACCCCGAACCCTACAATTATCGTCCCAGGTTAGTGAACACTGAACTCGATTGTCGACCCCGCTACGATTCTGGTTCGATGATCCTGACCTCGCACTATAGGAAGCCCTCGGATATGGGCAGATAGGGAGTTGCCTATGACGGTTCCCCTCGATAGTGGGGAGGATTTCATCGACCAGAATGGGCACCGCATGGAAGATTATACCCTCCTTCCGCTTATCAAGGCCGTACAAGACCTAACTGACCAGGGCGTCACTCAAAAGTTCGACTGGCCGTCTGTTGATATTGTCACAGACCGAGGTCGCCTGCGGAAGCTGCTCTGGTGGGCCACAGGTCGATCCGGTCAATGGAGGGTCGATACTCAGCTTGCAGGAACAAATACCGTGCTGTTGACTGGCCGCCCACAGGTCACGAGAGGACCCAGATTTCAGGGCGCCTCCTACGGTTTTAGTTTTAAAGAGGCATCCACTTATTCGGCCCCAGGGTTAGGGAATGAACCTGGTCACCATCGTATCGTCGCTTATGTACGTGTCTCTTGTTTGGGTTTCGAATCCATCGATCCTCAGAGTTTCCAGAATTTCGATGGGCTCAGAATGGTTGTCCGCTTCGAAGTCGATGCTTGCCTTCCTTACGACGCCGCCTCCTCGGTTCCCCCCTCCAACAACCCCGTCATTGGTAGGAGGTCCACGAAGGGGAACCCGTTTTCGGGTTCAGACTTGGACCCTCCAGTTGTAAAGATTATAAGAGGGGGATCGTCTCAGGTGCCCCAAACGAACCTTGTCGAAATACACGACCACAATAACAGAGACTTGCGATGGCCAGACGCATACCCCCAACTCTACCTCACCAAAACTCCGCACATGTATCACGCTTTTCACAAAAATGGTGTTTTTACCTCCGTCAAGAAGTTCACACTTGGCCAAAGTGAACTCGCGGACGTAGACAAGAGTGAGCAGGTGGGGTTCAAGAAGCTGAGGAAGTTGTTGGGTGACATCAGAACTCTCGTGCTTAAGCATGGGCCGATGAGGATCAGCTTGGTTTGCGTGGGTAAGAAGTTGAGCGCGTACCAGATACCAGAGGGGGAGGACTGTTTACCGAAAGATGCCCTAGACCTTTTCGAAGTTTTGTAGAAACGTTGTGATATCTTCGTTGAAACACTGTACGATATGGCAAGATCTACCTCCAAAGTACCTCGCACTCGTGTTCTACACAGATAACTTCAAACCATCACGTATATACGCCATCCCCGAACAACGCGATCACTTCCAAACCTGGATCTCTTCTGTTCTTGCCATGGAATGGAAATGCATCCCGGACATCCTGTCGTGGTCTAACACGACGATCCTCAACACCTTGGGACCGGGGCCTGAACAACTCTTGAGATGTTCGGTCGCCATCTCCTTCATTTCATTCCATCGATCCTCAGTTTCCTTTTCCATCATCTCCCTGGATGCGCTTCCGTCCCGGACTTGTTCCTGGGAGAATTCCAAACTGGATCTCAGATTGCAGACTGGAGTTGTGTGGTGGTATGGCACGAGGTAGACGATTTGGAGGGTTGAAAGATTTGGTAATGTGCTGATGCAGCTTTGGGTGTCCCCTGGAACGTTGTCCCACTGGTAAAGGTATTGGTCGGTATCGATCGATCAAGGTGACGGGACGAGCGTACAAAGACCACCGATAATTCACTTATGTCAGGACAAACTCGAGCCAGTCCTGTAGGGCAAACCGTTAACCATGCGCCAAAAGTGACAAGAAGACTCCTCACCAGTCCAAGCGGTAGCATTCCCCGGGAACAGCACGGCGAACCTCCTAAGCTTCTGTTGCCCTACGGCAAGGGATTCAACGAACTCTTCGTCAGGTCGGAAAGGGGTGCATGTGAGATCGTCGACGTTGGGACAGTGGCGGAGTAGGGAGTGCGCCATGGAGGGTAGAATAAGTGTCCGGATCTGAGGGAGCTCGGCGCCAATGAGCGCGATGCGAAGTGGTTGGGAGTAATGTGTGCCCATAGAGATGATCTCGAGGGTGTGAAGGTTTGGCAAGGCGACCAAACATCTGGTGAAGGTCGCGAGTATCGTTTCTGTCCCGTCGCATGCCAGGTCGACCGCCATGGTCCTTCGCGAGCAAAAATCAGCCGGGAAACACCATGCATTGAAATCGTGTGATACTCACCTTACGTAGGCTGCGAGGCAAGGATCGTCTGTGAGGGTCCTACATTGAAGCTCCAGTCTCGCAGGGATCTGGTGACTTCGCCTCCAACTCATGAGACACAGCAAGCTCCGTTCCCAAACCTCCGGTAAGAACCTATACCGCATCGCTCTGCAGGTCGAACTTAGAGCCACGAGTGCTCGGACGCGTTCTCCGTAGACGTTAGGAATCGGGGTATACCAGGTGTGGCTGTAACGATAGTAGAGATCGGACCATTTGAGAATGGGGAAGTTTGTGAGGATTTCCAGGAAAAGCTCGTCTGGAAGTCGGAATACTGAGGAATGAAAAGAACAGGTGAGTCTCGGGGCCTTAGAACCGAGATTAGACCTTCGTACTTGGACTTGATTGTATTTCCAGCGCGGCTAGGACGGCTCGAGGAAGGGCCTCGCCATCGACTTCGGGTGCAGTAACGGGTGGTTGGGCGGTAGATTCCTCTCTTACGGGAAGGGTCGCCGGTCCTGGAGCCCACAACCTCGCCAGGGACTGAGGCAACTTTAAAGTGAGTTTAGACAGTTTCATCGTGGATGCAGGCTGAAGCAGCGGGGTCGTGGAGGACGTGAGGTCGGAGAAGCCCGCCGGAGTTTCTTTACGGTGGCTCCTTCTCAAACGCGGAATTCACCGAGACATGAGTGACGGAAGCTGATTGGGGGTGACGGGTGGAGTCGAGGCCAGCGCACTCGCAAGGACTGCTGTGTCTAGAGTCAGCTCAGAGGTCTAGGCTCGCGTTCAAGTAGTTCGCACCGTCGCACACCCGCCAGAATATTTGAGAGGATAACCTGAGAGACCATGTCACGCGTGACGCTGTATCCCTCACCCCATTCCCCACAACCACCATGGCGTCCAATAAACCAAACAAGCTGGCGTTCTTGTCGATGCCAGCGCCAGCCTCCTATGTGGCTGGTCTTGGTAGAGGGTAGGCTCTGTCCACCACGGCGTTTCGAGTCTGCGCTAACCCCCATTTCAAAGTGCCTCTGGTTTCACGACCCGTTCTGATATCGGTCCCGCCCGAGAAGGTCCTTCGGCTGAGGTGATCGCGTGCGTTCTCCCCTGAACATTACTCCTGCAATACCCTGATCGATTTCACAGAGAAGCTCAAGCACGAAGAGGAGAAGAGCCCGAGGTCGATCCCGAGCAGTTCCAAGACCCAGACAATGAGTACGGCCTCTTCGCCGGAACCACTTACGAAGCGGACGATGAGGAGGCGGACAAGATTTACGATCTGGTAGACAAGAATATGGATGCGAGGCGGAGGGCCCGAAGGTGTGCACAGATGTATCCCACCAGTTCGCGTCGCGTATTCATAGACGATTTTTATAGGGAGGCTCGGGAAGAGGCCGAGCTTGCTAAACACCGTGCAGAGAGGCCAAAGCTACAGCAACAATTTGTTGATCTCAAGCGAGGTCTCGCTGCGGTAACTGACGAAGAATGGACCAACATCCCAGAGGTGGGCAATCTCACCCGAAAGAAAAGAAAAAGGGATTTTGAAAGGTCTTGGGCCGTCCCCGATAGTGTTATCGTAGGGAATCGAGCTTCCACAGAATACGAGAGCTCGTTGGACGCTAAACAACAGGTGGGCCAGGTTGAACTACTGTCTCACATCTGTATACGCTGACCGTGTATCTTAGGCCACGGGGGGATTCGAGACTCCTGCGAATTCTGGGACTCTGACCAACTTTGTGGAAATCGGACAAGCTCGCGATAAGATTCTCTCACTCAAACTGGACCAGGTGTCTGGCGTCGCCTCCGGAATAGCAACATCCGTAGATCCCAAGGGATACCTTACATCACTGGACAGTGTTGCTATCAAGTCTGAAGCCGAGATCGGCGATATCAAGAGGGCCCGGATGCTGTTCGACTCCCTCGTCAAGTCGAACCCAAAACACGCTCCGGGGTGGATCGCTGCGGCCTGTTTGGAGGAACACGCCGGGAGGATGGTTGCTGCGAGGAAGCTCATCAAGGCTGGCTGTGAACACTGCCCAAAGAGTGAAGATGTTTGGCTTGAAGCCGCTCGACTACACGTAAGCAGCATCCGAATGTTCAACGCTGAACTTTACTTATCGCCACACCAGACCCCCGATGACGCCAAAGTCATTCTTGCCAACGCGGTTCAGCACGTAGGTCAAAGCGTAAAAGTTTGGCTCGCCGCGGCTGACCTTGAACACGACATCAAAGCAAAAAAGCGCGTGTTACGGAAGTGTAAGCGTCTCATTCTCTCTTGTACACATTCGCTTATTCACCATCGTTTTGTATAGCGGTGGAACACATCCCTAACTCAGTGCGCCTCTGGAAAGAGACCGTCAACCTCGAAACAAACCCTGCGGACGCTCGTATCATCCTCTCTCGTGCTGTGGAAGTCATCCCCCTCTCCGTCGAATTGTGGCTCGCTCTTGCTAGGCTCGAGACACCTGAACGAGCGAAGGCCGTCCTCAATAAAGCTCGTAAAGCCATCCCCACGAGCCACGATATCTGGATAGCCGCCGGTCGCCTCCTTGAGCAAGAGGCGTGCTCAAATGCTGATATTACCGTGGAGCAAAGGGAGAAACAGCTCACTATGGTCGATAAGACCATCGAAGCTGGCGTCCGGGAACTTCGAAGACATCAAGTATTCCTCACACGGGAGCAATGGCTCAAAGAGGCGGAGAAGTGCGAGGAGGACGGGTCAATGCGGACGTGCGAGGCTATTGTAAAGGCCACGGTATCGATGGAGATCGAGGAGGAGGATCGGCTAGACACCTGGATGGGAGACGCTGAGTCTGCTGGGGGAAGAGGGAAGGTCGGAACCGCTCGAGCAATTTTTGCTTACGCCCTCAAAGTATTCCCGGATCGCAAGAGTTTGTGGTGGAAAGCTGCAGAGCTGGAGAAAGCCCACGGGACGCGAGATTCTCTCAACGCGATGCTGGAACGAGCTGTCCAGCATTGCCCACAGGCGGAGACATTGTGGTTGATGTGGGCAAAAGAGAAGTGGATTGGAGGAGACGTTCCCGCTGCTCGTGACGTGCTGGCCAAGGCGTTCGATGCCAATCCAGAGAGCGAACAGATTTGGCTCGCCGCTGTCAAGATTGAGGCAGAGAACAAGGAGTATCAGGCCGCTCGCGATCTCCTGGTCCGTGCCCGCACGGTCGCGGATACCGAGAGGGTGGGTCGGTTATGATATCCCGGTATCTTAACTAACCCCTGCTTCCACAGATTTGGATGAAATCGGCGGTATTCGAGCGGCAACAAGGTCGGATCGAGGCAGCGCTGGAGACGGTCAAGGCCGCCCTCGTCAAATTCCCGAAGTTCCCCAAGCTCTACATGGTCCAAGGGCAAATCTATCAGTCACAGAAGAATTACCCTGCTGCCCGTGCCATGTATGCTGCCGGCATGAAACAGTGCCCCAAGGATGTCACGTTGTGGACCTTGGCTAGTCGACTGGAGGAATTGGACGGGAAGAGCATCAAGGCTCGGGCCTTGTTGGAGCGTGCGAGGATGGTAAATGTCGCTTCGGAACAGTTGTGGGCTGAAGCTGTTGGTATCGAAGAGAGATCGGGTGGTGCGACTCAGGCGAAGGCTATGCTTGCTCGAGGTATGAAAAACCGCTGCTATCCTCCCCGAGTAGCTTCTGATCCGCCACTTTTAGGTCTACAAGAGTGCCCCGAGTCCGGTTTGTTGTGGACGCTGTCCGTCTGGTCCGAACCTCGACCGGCCAGGAAGACACGCTCGGCAGATGCCCTCCGGAAAACAAAAGATAACCCTTTGGTAATCTGCACCGTCGCGAGAATCTTTTGGTCTGAACGAAAGATTGAGAAAGCTCGGGAGTGGTTCGGTCGCGCATTGGCACAGGATAGCGATCTTGGAGATATTTGGGCATGGTGGTTAAAGTTCGAGAAGCAGCACGGGACAGAGGAAACCCGTCAAGAGGTGATCAATCGGTGTGCCGCTGCCGAGCCTCGTCATTCCCCCGTTTGGCAATCCGTCGCAAAGGATGACGCGAGTGTTGGGAAGGGCACGAAGGAGATCTTGGAGATCGTCGCGAATATCATCCAGTAGGTTTTGCTCAAAACGACCGGATATATTATCCATCCCCCTTCACCCATGTAGGGTACGTGCGTATAGGTATACATACAGCTCGTGAGATGTTGTACAAAATTACAATGGTATGCAGATCGATATCGTCACGAGGTCGTCAAGGAGGGTGCGGACAGTTTGCTCGTGTAAATTTGCCCAGGTACTGGCAGATGGAACTCATGGATGGGCGAGAGGCGGGATCTTTGCTCCAGCAGTTATCCATCATTTCGCATAGTTCAGAGGCGTGAGTTTCAGGAACGCCGATGCAGATCATGGAAGCACAGTGAGAAGGTTTCTGGTCAGCCAGAATGTCTAGCGTGACTCCGTGGTCGTTCTTCCGGAGTGGGAATGGGAGTAGCCCCGTCAAAACCTATGAACGTAAGGGGTAAGCTGTTGTTAGCACGGCCACTATTAAATGATGGGTGAATCGAACCTCCATGGTGACGACTCCAAAGGCGTAAACATCGCTACGCGTGGTGATGGGCGGGTACTGATCCTCCACCATCGCCCAAACCAACTCCGGAGCCAGCCACCTCGTAGACCCAGCAAAGAACGAAGTGGGGTTCGGTAACTTGAGAACGTCAGAAAAGTCTTCGATGACCTTGGATAATCCGAAATCTGTGATCTTGGCGTGTCCGCTCTTGTCCACCAAGATGTTGCCCTAAAGGGTTTTCATTCGTTCGTTAGTTGCCTCGATGGTTAGGTCTGGAAATTGAGCGGGGGTGGTCGTGCTTACCCCTTTGAGGTCTCCGTGGATGACGGTTGGCTTGAAGTTGTGTAGATATGACACCCCTGATGCCACTTGAAGCAACTACATGGATGGTTGAAGTTTTGGTGTTCGCAAAAAGTATAGGGGGTTTGGTTTACCAGATTTACGCGGTCGGCGTCCGGGTTAACTTCCCGCAAGTAATGCTTTATGGTTCCATGATCGCACCAAGAGGATACCATCCCTAACGTCCTAGGAAGTTGGACGATCCCGAAGAGTGTCGCGGTCGACGGATGAGAAAGCCTGTGCCAAGCCAAAACTTCCTCCTTGAGCCTCTGCATTCACCACCGTGATCATCGCTGGATGACGTCGAGGTAGACTGTCTTACTCACCTTTACCAACCCGTCTTTGATATCCTGCATCATCTGCTGTCGAAGCACCTTCACCGCAACGCTCACTTCACCTTCCTCAGGATCAGAACTCCTCCACACGCCCCTCCACACATCCGCGAACCCGCCAAAAGCAATCGGAGATTCTCCAACCAAACGAACTTCATCCGTAAGGTCGGTTATCGCGATTGTCCCTTTGAGAATGAGCGTCTTCGTGACACTCTCCTTTAGGTCCTTCTGGCGACAGCGGATACGAAGGGAGAGGTACGGTGAGGCGGCGGTGTCGGTTCCTTCCCTGTTCCGTTCGAATGACGTGATAGAGAGAGCCATCGAGGATAAAGACGAGAAGTACAAAGTCTGCGAGCTGGATTGGAAAATCATCGTGTTGCGCATATCGACGTCCTCTTCCTTCTCGTTGTAGACCGTGATGAGATCTTCCCCGCCCATGATATCATCGGTCCGGCCAAATAGGTACAAAGCGGTGGTCGGAGTGAGGGGGAAGAACATGTCGCCAAACTTGTCTCCGTCCCCTTTGTCCAGGAATGTATAACACGACCTTCCAAGCACGTATTGCTGTTTCCCGTTGGCTACGCCGATCAGGATTTCGAGAGATTCTGGTTTGCACAGGCGCAGGAAAGCCTCCTCGATGTGAAGGGGGGTGGAGGAACTTGAATGGGGACGGCGATCCAGGCGAAGGAACTGGCGGAACGTGAGAAGCACCGTTCGCCTTCGAACGACTGCGAAACTTCCGAGTTTGCTGGCGTAGGATGTGGTGTTGTAGTGCCGTGTCCGTAACCACTTGATGTAGGCGTGGGCGACGATCCCGCATCCAGTGAGTGCCTCGGAATAGCGTTGGCTGTTCCTATACCAGAGGAAAACGAAAAACTTTCGAATGACGCTCATCTTGTATAGACTGAGCGTCAACGGGGTTGGAGGTTCGGCCGTGAGAGCTCCTAGGGCTTCGGATAAGATAGTTTCCGTCTCCTTCTCCAAGGTCCTGAACGCTTCGTTGGCTTCACGTAGCGTCTGCTGGTACTCCGAACGTAGGTCGTCGCATCCTACCTCACTGAACTCGAAGATATCAAAGTCCTGGAATATGTCGGTTGGTTCCTCGGGTATCCTCCTCGTTTCTGTAAGTTTGCAATCTTCCGGTGTGAAGACGTGCAGTCGGTGAAAGTCAGCCCGATTGGGACCTCTGTCGATCCGGGGGGATTTATTTTAGCGTCCGGGTGGGGGTGAAGATGGAGTCGAAACCCCATGGTGTTGCAACAAAAGCGGGCCACGTACACTTCAGATAGCCAGAACTTCCACAAGAACTGTGGGACATAAGGTATGATCGCTGCGGTCATTAGTGCGGACGATGTCGGTCTGCATGCGTCTAAAGACACGTATTCGAGGGGGGTATTGGAGGGAGGAGGGAGTGGGGGATCAATTGTAATCGTCGCAGGAGGCCGCTCAAACTCTTATGTATAGGTACGGACCTATGACGGGCGACTGCGTTTGATCAAAGTGTGGAGTCCGGGAAATACCGTGGGCGCGGATCCGGCGGGTGAGGTACAAGCTGCCGGGCGGTGCAACTTCCCCGGGAAGTACTCCACCCATGACAAGCGTTGACGTTGAGCACTTTAGCAACCACCGTCCCGAATGACCGAACAGACAAAGGTGATCCGAAGTAGATTGTATTCTGTCAAGTCCTATATGGTACAGTCATCGCTGGAACACGCGGACGGTTGTGAATGCGATCGGGTATTACCACCGGTTGCAACCGAATGCAGGGGGTTACAACAAGGTTGCAACATGGACGGCTGGAATTGCAACACACAGGGCCATGTTGTAACCGGAACATTGATGTTATGATTTAGAAATCAGGTAACAATCTCACAGTCTTCAATTACAACCAAACGATGAGAATTACAATGCGGTAGGACCGGATACAACCTTGCCCAATAGGAAATCATCGCAATGCTATCCAGCGGCATCAACCTCACTGTCACAGGCATTGGGTGTGTCTTCTCCTGCACATGCATCCTTGGCTGTCACCGCTGGTTGTATCGGCTCCAGCTTCGATGGTGTGGCAGTATCCATTGCGACAGGGCCTGGTATGTTGTTAGGCAATGGTGGGGTGACTTTGGATGGATGGGCAGGTGTGTGTGGCATAGAAGATTTGAGGGGGGAGGGGGCATCGTCCTGTTGGGCATCATCAACAAGGCGGTAGACCCAGGAGTCATTGATGGTGATGGGGGTGTGTGGTACACGTGCTCGTAGTTCATCGATGGAAGGAGGCAGTATGATGGATGGTCTGGGAGGGGTTTTGATTTCCGAGAGTGCAGTGTGTATATTCTCAAGGGACTTAC
>Ga0307509_10006225_pt1 | contig 16141 bp, 7 predicted proteins | sample 10_EM_MG_FD_202245 | JGI IMG/M metagenome (GOLD analysis project Ga0307509, IMG submission 202245) | Populus trichocarpa ectomycorrhiza microbial communities from riparian zone in the Pacific Northwest, United States - 10_EM | ecosystem: Host-associated > Plants > Roots > Unclassified | place... | reverse complement strand
CATGTATTAAATCCCAAAGCATGCACGTAAGGAAGATGCTTTCTTGATTTTGCTAAATCTTTTGAGACATTAACAGGGATGACAAAAGAGAAACAAATTAATTACCATTGAGTTGAAATATTGATCAAATTCTCCAAAAAATTGGAAAAATGAATGAAAGAAAGAAATTGCTCAAATTAAAGAAAGCATCCTATGAATATGGTAGAAAGTATCCATAAATATATACCAAAAACACTGAAGAATTTTTAACATAATCTTGAACAAACTATCGAGTAGTGAAAGTAATTTCTCATCACAAAGGTTTACGTCTTAAAAATCGAAGCACAAAAGCAATATATGCTATCTAAGTATTGAAAAGGAAATTTACTAACACTGCATGATCATAACTTGTTCAAAGAGTAGAATGCTGATGCTGAGCCTAAAGTCAGTGCTTGAGCCTTGATTTATACAGTTAACAACCCTAGAAAAATTGAAGCACATGTCATGGAAAATTACCCTAAGGAAAATTCATGAAATACTAAGATCCACTGGTTACTCTTCCATTGAAGACATCAATTGTATCACCCTGGTTAACACGGTGCCACCGAAACGATCGATCATCGTCCATAACATCCTGTTTATGTATGAAAAAGTACCCTTCTTGTGGAAGATGGAATTGATTTTTCTGTTGCAAATCTTGCAGCTCTTTTCTAAGCTCTCCAACATTATCCGATGGATTCACTTCGACAGGAATCTTCTTAGTGCCACACTTGGTCACAACAATCACCCTCAGTTTCTTGAAACCTGTAGAGCCCCCTTTTGATCCTGAGCCAGATGGTGATGGCTTTACGTTGACGCTAATCTCACTATTATACTTCAACTCACATTCATGTAAAGACTGATGATCTTGCAACTCCGCACCATTCGATTGTAGCACTAATCTTTTAACTGGAACTGGCTCTATCTCACGAATCTTTTCTTTTAGATGTAGCACAGTATCGCTCATATCCATTTCAAGAGGGACAAGCGTTTGGTTTGATGGAATCTTGATACGCAGCTGAACTTTCTTGGAGTGTGAGGTTTGTTCAACCTTGTCTTGAGGTATTTGATCGGTTTCAGGTGTTATAAGGAGTTGAATGCGAGAGTTTTGGAGGATTTCACAATATTCTACATCTTTATCATCTTGAAGAACTTGGCCATGAAAAACTAGGGTTTGCTTGTTTATAGGTATACCATGGTACTTGTGTACCTTCTCTTTGATCTCCGAGACTGTATCAAAGAAACCCACTTCAATGGAGAATGGCCCGCCTCTTTGGGGCTCAAAAATGACATCCATTGACAATGATGGCTGTGGATAAGGTATGGATGGCAATGGAGATTTTGTGGGGGTTGGGATGTGAGGAGGGTTTTTATGTGTTGTTGTAACAGTATGCGATTTTGCCTAACTGTGTGGCGATCGCGAGATGGAGGGCGAGATGTGAGTATGGATATATGTAACTAATATATATAGGTATATTAGTGTTGATTTTTGAAGGCTTTGAGAGGAGATAGGAAAAGTGTTTCCCTTTTGCCATCAATCCTGCTGGCAGCATATCTTGTCTTATTTTCAATTCTATGGATTTGGGTAGGGTTGGATATTATCTTCTTTTTTTGCCTTCCTCGCATCACTCTTTTATAATCTTATCATAATATTTCCTCTAAAAAAAAATTAAATCTATAATGGGAAACAGATAAATTCTAGCTCATCCGAAGAAAATCTCTTTTTTACAAGAGAAAAATAGCAAAAATAGAATGTAAAAAGCTGTTTGCCTTGAGCTATCACATTGCAGGATCATGTGAGATTTGTTCTTAAATCTTAATTGAATCTCATGAATCTAATGGCTCATAGTTTTCTTGTAATCTATTGTCGTTTTTTCCGATGAATTATGTATCCTTAATTTAAAGATAAAATACTAAAAATAGATTTTAAAAAAATTAACCTAGGATCACAGAAGATTTATTCGAATCTAATGGCTCATAGTTTCCTTGTGATCTGATGTTTTTCCACAAATACCAGCCATTTAAAGAAAAAGAGCAAAAATAGATTATAAAAAAACAAAAGAAATTAACATTGCAGAATCACCTGAGATTTATTCGAATCTAATGGCTCGTAGGTTTCTTGTAATCTATTATGATCAGTTTCTTTTTTTCCTATGAATATCATCAATTTTACACCATTCAAACCTTCAGGACTTGGAGAAAACCTGAAGCAAACCGAGTAAGTTGGCCATAACCTGTGATGCAAACTGTTTTTGGAAATTTTTTTCTTGAAAAAATAAGAAATTTATATTTTTTAATGATTTTTATATGTTAATTTCAAAAAAAAAAAAAAAAACTTGCAAAAAACATCAGCATTACCGAGCTCACACACTTAGCAGTGAGCAGAAACATAATTGGCTAATTATTTGGTTAGTTTAATTATTGATTTTATTTAGCAAGGGATACGGCTATAACTCACATTTGATAGCCCATAACATTGATAGCATTAAGTAATTAAATCGCTATCAATGAGCATTTGCTAATTTATATCATAAGCATTTTTCTTTCCCTTTTTGCTTCTTTTGAAGTGTTTTACAGAAACATTTTCACATAGCAAACTGTTTCAAGTGTTAAGAATTTTTAATACGATTAAGAAAACAGATTAGGGGCTGCTTAATCATGCATGTTGAGATTAAGAGCTATGCATCAAACATCAAAAATCCAGATATACATTAAAAATGAAAAAAGAAAATGAACCTCTTCCCCTTGGCTTTAACAATATTTACAGAGAGGTAAAGCCCTTTATGGTTAAACTCAGGGGAAATGGTAAACAAACAGATGAAGTATGTTATACTAGTCCTGAGAAGTATAAAGCTGTACGGTCCTTGGCCAAACCTGGCCGTAAACATCCTTCTTGCTATAGCGCCGGTCCCAAGACCAGGGAACATCTGCCATGACGATAACAGAAGTCAGATGCATGCAACAAAAAACAGGCAGAAATGAATGGGAAAGAGATAATGACCTTCTGAGCTGTATGGTATAGGAGGGAGTTCATAAGGCACTGGCAATGGAATCACTTTGGATGCCGAATCGCTTGTTCCTTGCCATTTCAGAGTCACTAGTGTTGTTCTCAACTCTTCAGAATCAGCTAATGATCCACAATTATCCTGAAACTCAGAGGGCAGTAACTTGTCAATAAATCTCATATAACGGGGGTAGACTTGTCATTAAATCACACTAAAAATTAGTATCAAAAGGCCCAGATATAGCAATTACCATGGATGGACCTCCATTACTTGTGCAAGAAAATCCAGAACCATATCTTCTTATGGAAGATGGTAGAAAGAGCACTCCCAGCTGGAAAGAATCACACAAGATGAATTAAGGCATCGATGTTTCTAGGGGATCAGAAGGCAGGAAACACATGAAATTGTTAACGTATGAAAATTAACCCAAAAAATATGAAGGAAAAAATCATAACTTGTTAGCGTTTGCTTATTGTCACATTATTGTCACAGAAACATGATTTGATGTTCAACACTAATTTTAACCTTTTTTGGGGGTGGCATAGTTCCTCATGCACATACCTCGTACGAACGGATCATCAACTGAGAATTATTCTTCTGCAAAGCCCCCCAGGCTGCTTTGCTAAGATTTGATGAAGTAAGCAAAAACCAACTGTTTGGAAAACGTTTAAATTCAGGTTCAATAGTAAAAAATTGATTGACTTCTTGCAGTCATTTAGCTCTTCTTCAGGCCACGCAAAACTCTTAAGAAACCATTATAAGTGAAAGAAAGCAACCCTTACGCAAGTTTCTGGCCGTTATAGCGAGTGAAAGTCTTTATATGAGGCATCGCCCGACTGAAACAATGGAATACACAAAGTTAAGTGTCTTTCCCCCAGTTTGAAGAAGCAACCACAGCAAAAGAGGCAATGCATGTGCTCACAACTTAAGTGGCCATGAATGAAAAAACCAAGATTTGGTAATGGAATTTAAATGATACAACTGCAGTTAGCATTTTGTAATCCAAACTGTCACTGGGAATGAGATGGACATATACCAGCGGCCAGAATGGGAAGCCTTCCATTTAGCCCAATACTTCTTCAAAAATCCTTTCTCAACATTCTTTAGTGGGCCTGGAATAGCATTTCCAGCTGCATAACCCTGAAGAAAAAAGTAAAACAATCATAAGAGAATAGCATTGGACTTTTACTAGTGCAAAGCATAGCAATAACACTAGTGGAAAAATATGAACATAAAATAGGCTCCTAGAGCATACAACATGAGAATTGAACTATTCAACTTCATTTTCGAACATTAACAATAGATAACATTAAACAAGACAACAACTTTCCAATAGCTCATAGAGCAGCACAACAAGACCCACATTTACACATTAAAATACCACGAGTTACAAGAAATCCCATAGAATTAGTGTTAGACTTGTGTAATATGATTGGTCAAACGAAGTCAACTTGACTTTTTCTTTACAGCATTGAACTTCTCCACTGGATCAATCATAATTGGTTGTTTATGAGCATAATTTCTTTAACATCTTGTTCGCAAAACTACACAACCACGCAATCTTTTACTTTCTAGCAGTGGGAACTTCAAATCAATCAAAAGATAATAATAAATAAAAATACTTGGCATCCAGGGCAAGAGAATTTTGAATTGACCATTCATATCCAAAGGCAAATTCATTTGAAATAAAGATGTGGGTTAACAGTGATGGTTGTTTCCATCTGGCTTTATTAATGATAATGTCAAAATTACAAACAAGATCAATGCACATAGCCTCATTTGACCCACATCTCAATAATATTCAGAAGACAGCTGAAAGCAATCCCTAGCCCCCCTTCCTCCAACTAAACCCCAAAGTGGGGAACATAAGTTGGTTCCTGGCTACCATGTGTCAAGTTTACTGGCTGGCTGTTTTAATGCTTTCAACATCTTATAACTCCATAAAAGACAAGCAATCTAAAATGATACCCAGGTCAACCTATTATTCAAGAAAAGCCAAAGTTCAAAACCTTAAAATGTTTAAAGATAACCAAGGATTTCTGGAAAACAATGCAAGGTGCAGTGGAAAAAGCTCAAAGAAAAGACCTACACGTTAGTACCTCTAAGGAGCATCTGACATCCTCTACAGTAGGCCATATTATTTGAGGCACTCCAAGACCAAGAGGTGTTTTATCTTCAGCGTATCCAGATGACATTGAAATGGCCAGTTCAGTCATCCACTTTTCATCCAAAGAACCAAGGGAAGAGAACTGCAACAAGGAAAGAATACGAAACAATTCAATAAAATTTCTCAAAGCGGAAGAAAGTGCATGGTAGCACTAGTAATTTCCAAGATTTCACCCACAGCCCATTGAACAGTTCAAATAACTCTCTCATCTGTAACACAGGAAGATCAGCAGACTGCATCGCATGAATCAACTAGTCAGGTTTTAACTTTTTTTACAAAAGAAAAGAACTAAAAAAAAACTACTGATTAAGATGACATGTTATTTCACTTCAGCACCTGTTCACATCAAACCTCAATTCTCACATGATCAGTACTCATTATACTAGTAAAAGAGGAATCCACCATACCTGATAAACAAGAGGAGACCTTTTAAACTCATTGTCGAAGGTGCATTCTTGAAGAACACTTTGTAGCTTCATATGTCCCCACTTCCTTAGATTGGCACCAGTATGATATCCAGGAACAGATGCAATTAACCTGACCTGAAAATTGTGTAACTAGGTTCATAAAGATATAACATTCCCAGACAAAAATTCCAGTAAGGATAAGAGACGAATAACATACCGCTGCATGGCTATAATCAAATTTCTTGAAAAAGGATGCATTGATACTAATACTCCCAAGGTTTGGTAACTTTACAGTAAATTCAGGCCACTGTAGACATTAAAAAAAAAAAGGATTATACAGAAAGAAATACATAGGGGAAATATCCCTAATCATCTCCGCTCCAATATAATTATACCTTCAACATGCTAAGATAATCAACCAAGTCATTTTCAAATCCACATCCTTTTCCAGGCTTCTTCTCCTCCTTCCAAGGGAAATCTTGCATCCACAAACCTTGGCTTTTGTTATTCCAGTCAACATATATTAAATTTGCTGTATGTACAATAACTCGCACTCCTCGAGGATAGACAAGAAACATAGCCTTTGAATGGTGTGTCCCAAATGAAATGGGTAGCCGGGGTTTGTGCAGAATCCAATTTGCAGGCTTCCTTCTCTATAAAATACTACCGAAATCAAAATCCCATCACCCAAAAATAAATCTTCAAATGCTTAAATTGAAGACTCCTATAAAAACCATCTACAATCAAACCTTCATATGCTCCAATGTACCATCACCCTCCCCATGAATAACCATGACATTAGGAGCTTTTGCAATTGTCGGACATGCTGCATCAGAAAACGGAAAAAACAACGAAATAAACCAGATTAAACTACCTAAAACCAACACTATGCAGGGTGAGACAAAAAAAAATAAAAAATAAAAAAAGCTCACCAGACAGTAACCAATCCATATCCACCATGTAATTCGAAAGTATAGCAACAAGTATATCTCCCTACACAAAGAAACCAAAAACCAATCACTCAATCAAAATCTTCCATCATCAATATACCAATAAACACTACAATATAACTCTTCCACATTCGCACAAAGTCTCATGCTCAAATATAACATCCTTATCCAATGCAGTCACAACAACAACCTTACTTAGAAACAACAAGAAAACACCATTACCTTAATCACATCATTTATCGAAACACAAGACGTATTAGCCCAAGCTGGCAACTCTTTCACTCTCAAAAGCCGAAATGTCAACGCCAATTCATCCTCCGAAACACCAAAATCCCTAATCGCCTCCTCCTCGCAATTCCTCGGTGGTCCACCACTTTCCATCTCAACCTATAAATTCCAATCAAATAAACAAATACACTAAAAAAAATTAAATTACACAAACAATAAATAAATCAAATACCTTTGAGCTACTACTAATCCCTTCTCGAATCTTCTTCCGCTTGCTCTCACCTATACCATTTTCTCTTCCCTCGAAACAACCTCGCTTCTGTAAATTACTATTAGGAGTCATTAACACGTACTTATAAAAATAATTACCAGGGATTAACTCAATAACATCATCGTTAATTATCTCCGCTTTCTCTCCGGCTCTCAGTTTCCTCCTCCGTTTCCCCGATTTAACCACGGCCACCGGATTAGTCCCCTCCTACAAACAAACTAATCGTTAATTTTTTTCGAGACAATTAAATAGTAAAAAAAAGAGAGAGAGAGAAATAATAACTGACCACGGTTATAGTGGATGAGGTTAGGGATAGGGTTAGGGAGAGGTGGTTACGGCTGAGTCTTTTATCGGAGGCCGAAATGTCGTTCCTGCCGATGGTGTTTTGGCCGTTGGAGAGAGGGAGTTTAGGGATTGAAGCGTTTTCTTCGAGACTTGGACTCAGTGGAACTAAGTAGGCGATAGGTGAGTGAGTCATTGTTTCCGGACTCGGTGTTTCGGTCTCAGGCACCGAGAGAGGGTTTTGGGGAAGAAGACGGTGTGTATATTGAGGTGTCTTGTTGGTATGAAAAAGAAAGGGCAAACTTCAAATTTAACCCCTAACTATATAGATAGTTTCAATTTCACCCTTAAATAAATTTTGTATCATTTTTATTCATCCAATATTTCGTAACTAAGTCTTTTTATTAGCAATGAATTCCATCTAAATTATAATTTATTTGCAAGAAACATTGTCTTTTTATAGAAAAAAAATTATAGTTAGCTAGCACAATTTTGAATTATTTATTTTTTTATGTTTTTGTAATCTAAATTATTTAGAAAATGGATAAAGAACTTGTTTTGGAGCCAAATTGATACTATCCCAATATTCGGGGATATATTTGAAATTTGCCTAAACAGAAAAAACAAAACGGTGTCGTTTGAAGAAAGATTCAATTTTGAGACCAATCCAAGCCTAACCATTTCTGGAATAAGAAAAATGTCAGAGCTGACAAAATTAAAATTTATATTTCATTGGAAAAAAAATTAAGCGATCCGAGAAAGAATTCATACAATGTCATAAAACCCTCTAAGAGGGTACTCAAAGCTTCATATATTAGATGTTTATCAATGCATAAGTTTGTTTAAATTGCAAAATTCACGTTGCTTTCATATGATAGAATAATTAAATAGATCAACTATTTCCGTACAACATTTAAGCAGGAACTCATATATTTGTTATCTATCACCAAAAAATTGTGTTGTCAGCATTTAAGCAGGAAAATCTGCTATCTTCTACGCTTGGATTCTTTACGAAGATCTGCAAAATAGGTCTCCAAGTTAGACTTCTCCCATAAACGTCTCTGAACAAGATCTTCCTTTGTTGATTCGTCTGAAAAACATGAAAGTTAAAAGCAGCAACTCAGTGAACCAATTACTTATAAGCTCCGGACATGTTAAATCAGAGCGAGAACAGAGTCTGGAAGCCACTGCTGATTGCATCCATCACATGATTCCTATACAGCTAAAAGACATGTTTGACGATGCCAAAGTTTGAAATATTTGGCCAACTGTGTAACATGGTCATGAAATCTTACGAATACTGAGCAACCTTTAACTGATTAAAAGACAAGCTTGTAAGGCTATCCATAATTAAGCTATCCTTTAATCTGTAAATCAAACCCTACTTAATGCCTTGGCAAAGTTTCCTTTATATTGATTAACACAAACACAACGGATGAACATTTAAGTTGGTAGTTGGAAATATCTGTAAGTGATTACCAATGCTGCCCCATGCATCAAGAGGCACTCTCAGGGATCTTTGTGTTAGGTAGACGGCATCTTCCCAAGAATACGGTGCTTGTTTCACCTTGTATCTCCAGAACCAACAACCATTCCACAGTAATAGCTGGATGAAAAAGAAAATCAATCAGGAATGTTCATAGTCATAACTTAAGATTCAATTCTAAATGAGCATTATGTGGAGACAACAATAAGAACAAAGAAACAGATCAGTAACAATATTCTAATATACCAAGGTCTCGCCTGAGCTGGAAAAGAGATTTAACAAGATGGGTATTCTAACCTTGCCAATAGTGTAAGGCAGAACTATAAATCGGACACCAAGAAGTTCCCAGATGGAAGGTTTATGAGCGCCCTTTATGTCCAGTTCAAGTTCTTTGCTGAGATCTTCCTCCACTTTCCTGCCACAAAAATATATCTTATGATCACAAAGAGAGTCTGGCAAGATTAATGCACACACTTATCAGACATAAAGGTTAATGAACAGATTCACAACCATCAGTCAGATGTATCTCATAAAAGATCAAAATAATTTCATACTTGTCCATCTGCTTGTTGCTCTTCTTCTTATTTGTAACTCCTCCACTGCGTTCAAGTTCCAAAGCCCTTAGTCTATTTTTATAAGCAGGAGTTTTCTTGACCATTGCTACAGCCTGCAATGACAAGATGAATTAAAAAAAAAAATCTGCAATCTGCATATGAGAAGCTTTTTTTCCGACAAAATATTTATACATAAAATCACACTGCAAATCCTTCAGCCTATAATTTCCTTGCCCTGCTTTACTGCCATTCAATACATATTCATCACAAAAAAGAACACTGCACATGACAGAACTTTCAAAGCAAAAGAAACAGCCACCATGACATGTGTATTGCAATAAATCAAAACTAAAGTTTCTGCAAATAGAACCCATGCTAGGTCAGCTACATCCAAAAGGCACAACAATATCAAGTTTAGCCGCAGTTAAGTTTCGGGACAATACCTGATTATACCTTGTCATCTCATTCATATACTGAAACCCTGAGAGAATCAGAAGAAGACCAACCAGAACAAAACGTGGATCCTACAAAACATACATATCAAAGTTAAAACACAAATTTAACCCAACTGCTACATCTATCAGCTACTACCAGCAGCAAGAACACTAAAATTCCAATAAATCAACATAGGCTTTCTCACCGTTTTGTGACCATAATATGCATGATAATAACGAGCCGTATTGTAAAACACCTATAAGAAAGAAAAGCAAACACCTTTAATAATTTTATTAATCTCAGTTTCAATAAATGTGAGAACTCATCTATAATAAGCACATGAACGGTCCATATAAATACAAATGCTTAGTATATTCACCAACTAATAATTCAAATCATTCACCAAAATCTTCACTCCCCCGAACTTTTTTGCAATTCCTTTGAATTAAATAAAATTATATAAAACTAAATTAAAAGTTTAAAAAAAATCCCAATCCCTTCCTATTCAATAAAATTATATAAAACTGAATTAAATGAAAAAAAGAAGAAGAAGAAGAAGAAGAAGGAATGCACCTCCTCTGGATGAGCAATTGCATAATCATATTGCTCTCTTGTAGCTTCATCTTTTAAAATCTGCATTTCCCAAAAACAAATAAAAAATTAAGCAAAAAAAAATTATGAGCAAAAATAAACAAAATTGAGCAAAAATACTTTTCTTTACCTCATAAGCATTAGCAATTTTCACAAACAGCTTTTTGGACTCCGGATCTGGGTTTTTATCCGGGTGACTAACCATAACCCATTCAAAAAATATATATCAAAAATTAAAATTAAATAAAATTAACAAATAAAAATATGAAAAATAAAACTTACTGTTTCAACGAGAGTTTATAATAAGCTTTTTTTATCTCTGAAGCATTAGCAGTTTGCGTAACGCTGTAAGAAATAAAAGCAAAATCAGTAAATTGACAAAATCAAAAAAAAAAAAAGCAAATATAGTAAAATAAGAAAGCTGACCCTAGTAGATCGTAGCAATCATCTTCGTCACAATAGATAGCTGATGATGATGGAGAGATTATGAGGATAGAGAACATCAGAGTTAGTGCTGCTGCGCAACACCGAATCGTTGCCGGTGGCGCCATGGTAACGGAGTAGAGTTCAATTTTGATTTGTTGCTGTTTTGGAGAATAGAAGAGGAGAAGAGAGGCTGTTGGTTTTTGTGCAATTACAAAAGTGTACAATTTTAATAAGAGGAAAGTAGAGAAGCCGAGGGGAAAATGTCATTTCACAAAGGAGAGAAAGTCAACGGTTTGAAATACTGGATATGGGCCGTTCAGTACATAGTTATGAAATCGGTAAGGGGTTTGACCCAGCCCAAGGTGAAGGAATCATGTCAAATTCACGAGTAAACGGGTTTGCTTAAATTTTTTTACCAAAACAATTGATAAAAATAAAATATTATGTGCAACTAAATCTAAATCAAGTTTTAAATTATATTTTTATGTGTAGGGGTTTAAAACCATGTTTCAGATGTTGAGATATCAAAGTAGCTTAGATTTTTCTTTAGAAATTGATGAACCAAGATTTGTTCGATATATCTTTATATATCCTTACCAATAAATACTGAATCAAGAAAAATATATAGGTATAATTTTTTTGAATTCTTGGATGCGTCGGGTTAGCACGCGCCAACACCAAACACATTCCAATGTAGGAGCGCTATGTCTGGTGTTAATCAAACCTAGCCTTACTAGGATTGGCAGTGTGCTAAGCTCAGCCTTCAGAACAGAGGTTTACAATCTTCGTTTTCTATTACATATATATTTTCAGAGTACTTCTCTCTAGAATATTATTGTATTTTTCTTTTTAAAAAGATATTTATTTAAGTATCGAAGAGTCCTCATCTCCACAAAAAAAAAAAATCTTTTGCAGATAATAGTCACATGTCACCTTGTCCTACCAAGTATCAAATATAACTTATCAACCACCTTAGCTGGGGAGAATTGATGAGATTGCTAGAACTAATTGATTAACCGATTATTCAATACAAGAACTTTATTCCTAAACAACTTGGATTTTTTGAGACATCATCAGAAATTATTCTATATAATCGGAATTGCACTTCATGGATTTCATATTTATGTAATAAGAGTATAATTTTGGGTATAATTAACAATTTTTTGATGTGATAATAGATATGTTGATTTGCTTACTATAATAATTTTCAATCAATTTACCAATAATATAATTAATTCATATCTTTTATAATATAATGATTAAGTGAGATCCAAATCAATATTAAATAATAAGGAATTAAAAATAAATGTAAGATTAAATTATTTAACGAGAAATGCAATGGTTTATATAACCTGTCTATTATAGAAATATGAAATGTTTTAGTAAGAATAGTTTAAGATTCTAGGTATAATTAGTGAGAAATTATTTAATTTTTTTCCTGTAATTTTGGTTCATTTTCAGTTATATAGGATGAAAGATAGTGATACAATCATAAACGGATTTTTTATAATACTAAACTACAAACCATGATCTAAAATTCTATGAGCAATATGAAGAAAGTAAATTTCAAATGACAATAGCAAATTTGATATAATTAATATTTAAATTAAGTTCAAAGATTCCAAGATAGTGGCGAAAAGCAAATTATTACATGATTGACAAATTAAGCAGGGGTGAAAACTTGTGTCATCCACTAAGTTCACCCCTATATTTTGTCAATTTTATTATTTTATCCTTAAAATAAGCAAAAAGTAAAATGACGAATACATAGATAAATAAACTCCCGTCGATCAGATGCCCATCACAGAGCTCACCCATCACAAGCATAAGTTATGTTGCAAGAATTACTAACATAAAGGGTATATTGATGTGCAGGTTTCGAGAGGAATACAGGCAGGCGATGAAGCAGGCCACACACACACTCTTTATCTAAAGCTCCCAACCATTTGCAACAATTTTCTTCTATAGATCCATGATGATTCTCTTTATGTAGCATCTCTCGATGCTCGTGTTCAACATCAAGCGAGGGTGATGGCGGGGGCGGGCAGGGTGTGGGTGAGGGTGAAGGCGGAGCCGGGGAGGGTGAGGGTGGGCTGGGAGCTGGAGAAGGTGGAGATGGATGTGGAAATGGTGTGTATGGAAGCATAGCACAGGCATAGCTTGCTAAAGAAAATTGATTCATGCAATGTGGAAGTAGAAGGTGGTGAGCATAGGTGTTGGGCAGAAGTAATAATAAGAAGGTTGCCAAAAACGTTAGTGTCGTTGTCTTGATTAATCTTTCCATTTTGGGCATTTGAGCTTGTGCTCTACATGTTATTTCCTGTCCTAATTGCTCCTTTTATACTTGAGCTAGCTCGTCTTGAACTTCTTACTAGCTAGTAAACGTTGTGGAAAAGTAGTCTTGTTATCTCTATTGATCATTAGTTTTGTGTGATGAGTAATTGGTGCTTAATTTGTTAATTAATGACGTTATGGAAGGGTTATGTTAGAACTATTCATTGGCTTTGTGTGATATTTAGTTAGTTAAAGATTCGATCCTTGGGAGAAGATGATTTAATTTCAGACATTTTGTAGCATGGTTAGTTATGGGCAATATCAAGAGAGTGGACCAATTACCAACATTGCTGTAGTTTCTATGTAATTTATAGTTTAACTTGCCATTACAGACTGAGTGAATATTTTTATCAATCTTTTAAATAAAATTAATGAGTATTTTTGCTTCAATTCATGTCTAAAGATATGAACTATATTGCTATTTAATATATTCTTTTATTTATTCAAAACTTACACAAATTCATACTACTTTATACTAATAATTTAAATTAAAAAAAATTAAAATGATAAAATTAAAACTTATAACTGTTTATCATTAAAAATCTGATATCATATTGAATAATTAATTCAACTCAAAAACTTAAATTATTATAAAATTTTAATATATGATTTATTGTCTAACAATTTTTTACTACTCTTAAATTAAACCTAAGCTTTTGGCAGTGAATTAAGTTTGGGTTGGAGTTTGCGTGGAATATATATTGGCAACAAGGTTGTGCATTCGGAGTGGGATGACCATCACCCATGTTTACAGTACTGAAGCTAATACATGCGTTGATGACTTGTTTTCCAGAGCCTCGAGCTTGTTTGAAGGAAAAATTGTAGAGACTTTTGTAGCATATGCGAGCCTAGGATATGCAAGTAGCTAGCTTGTGTTTTGAGCTTCGAAAAATCAGAAATCCACATTTATAATTTTATTAAAAAATTAAAGATTTATATTTAATTGTGCTATCGATTAATTGATATACTGAAAAACTATCAATTAATTGGTTTTTTTAGTTTCCTCAAAAAACAAATCTTGCATAATTGTTTTTGAACTGTTCGATTTCTGTCACTTGTAAAGATTAACAGATTCATATCATAATTAAATTTTAATCATAAAACTATATATGAAATTTATTTAATTACATTAGAATTGAATTGGGTTCATATTAATCCATTAACAACCCTAGTTAGTAACAATTATACATAGAAATAACCTGATATATGACTAATTAATTAGTTCTTGTATTGTTTCACGTTTAAGATTGTTAATTACGGCAATTTATGTAGATTAACCTTAATTAGTATTAATCTAGGAATGGATTATTTGTTATGTAGGAAGATCTAGACCCATGTATAACATGCTTAGGGAAAAGCTCAAATGATATTCAATATCTTAAAAATAATTAAGAGGATATTATTGAGCTGAAAGTAATTATTGAAAGATATTTCTCGAAACGAGAAGGAGTGTAGGTAGTCATAATGTCGAAATCATTTCATCATCATTGTTTACTACCACATGAAGATTATGATGCAGAATCCTACCTGTGTGGTGATTTTGGCTTGGCTCACAGAGTCTTGATGATAGCTGCATGCAGCCTGTAACTAATTTTCCTCATCTTTCAACCTATCAAGATCCTTGCTTGCTTAATTTAATCTTCTTTTTTTTTTTTTGGTTTGGACACTTAAAGCTTTTTTATATATATTGGAAAAGGTAGGTGCATTATTTCACGCTTTTCAAGAAAGAATATCGAGTCATTATCATACCACTATTTTATCTAAAACGACCTCATCGTGTTTATATAGATGTCAAAACTTAAGGTCTTTTCAATAATAGTTACGATTATATATAAAGATATAGATACACCACCAACTATAAGATTTGATATGTAGATTTGAACTCTTGACTTTATGGACGAGCGTTTTACAAGAAGCTCACTCATGTTAAATATCTATCTATTTATTTTTTAAAAGTTTTTTTTAACGTATAAAGACAGATGCCAAAAATCAAAAACACAAAAACAATTTTGGAAAAAAAATTATGTATTCTATAAAATTAATTTGGAACCTCCCCCATCCTTATAGGTCACAAATATACAAAAATCTCTCTTCCTCATTTTTTTTTTATGAATTCCATCTCAACTGACAATCACGTCCATGTAATTATATGCACTTCGAAGGGTGTGGATCTAAATTCTTCACTGTAAAATATATTAGTTAATAGCCTCCTAATAAAACCATGAAAGAAAGAAGGCATACGTGTATTTTATTTTATTTTATTTTTTACATCATCCATGAATTGTTTGTGGAATTTTAGAACTATTTCTACTCGCCAAATTTGCATATAATTGTTGTGTGATTCACTCACAAAGCAATGTGTCAAAACATGGAAACGTCTCTATCTTCACTTTATTCCAACCCTAGCCCGTGATTGCAGGGTCAAGTTTCTCTCATCATCAGGGGGATCCAACCCTGTCAATACCTTTCAATAAGGTTGGCAATGTTCTCTGACAAATATCAGGTGGGCATGTAGCCTTGCCGACTACTCTTGAAGATAGTTAAATTAACAGCATAACTAGTTAGCAACTAATACACCAGCAATCCACAAGATTTGTTTTTCTTTTTCAGGTGGGTGTACTCTTTACTCATTTTCTACCCTTATTATCAACATAGTTTTTAAGGAAATTTTGGAAAAATACAAAAAAAAAAAATACCAAGATTCACAAAAAAAATGCATTTTTGATGTCATTAATTTGACTAATTTTTGGTCATTTTATAATTTCTAATAAATCCACGTATTGTTTTTGTATTGACAAACTTTTCAAAAATAAAAGAAAAATTCATAAGAAAAAAGAAGAGAAGGAAAGATCAATCAAATGATTTTTTTTAGTGATTAAAATGTAATTTGAAAAAAATTTAATGGTTGATTCTGTTTTCAGTTTTAAAATAATAACCGCAAAAGAAAGTAAAGAAAACTAAAATTAGCTTAAAAAAATACTAAAACT
>Ga0307509_10006224_pt1 | contig 16143 bp, 21 predicted proteins | sample 10_EM_MG_FD_202245 | JGI IMG/M metagenome (GOLD analysis project Ga0307509, IMG submission 202245) | Populus trichocarpa ectomycorrhiza microbial communities from riparian zone in the Pacific Northwest, United States - 10_EM | ecosystem: Host-associated > Plants > Roots > Unclassified | place... | reverse complement strand
AAAGTACTTTGAAATTACACCCGTATAGTCCCGTATCACACCGTAATACGGCCGTATATACACCCGTACCGTACCGTCTCGAAATTTCGAGTCTCCTGTACGGTTACGGTTTACGGGTACCTGTAACCGTATTGGTACCGTAAATTATACGGCCGTATGCCGTATACGGTACGGTTCTCAGCCCTAGCACCAATGCCATGTTTGTGAGTCCGAGGGAATGCAAACGGCGCGATCGCCCGTACAAAGAAGTAAATACAGAATGCAAGGTGAATAAACTATGCCACCCTGGGCGGCGATCCAGTACGCAGCGCAACAATTCATCAATTCATCCATCGCAGATGTGGTCTAAACTGGGCAGCAATTCTCGGCCCGGAACAGGCCACAATGGAGCCCCAAAAGGAAATGCTGCGGAGTGAACCGTGACGTGCAAAGACTAATATATAAGTTAACTGCATGTAGAGCACCCGATACAGTAATGCCAAGCAGCGGAAGAAAAAATATGATACATCTTCGAGATACGAGTAGGCCCTTCATTTTCACTTCCAGTGGTACAAATGGTACAATGACACTCAGTAAAGTAATTCGTGCCCTCGAGCCGCCTCACCGACAGCTTTGGTTGATTCATCAGACTCGGAGAAAGGAAAGGCCTTAGTGGAGCCTCCTACTAAAACATAACGTTGTAAGGGTCGTCTGCCAGCGGGAGCGTCCGTGACATCGTCCCAAGCCCAATTGTCCTCGTTGTGGCCATCGCTTCCTTGACTCTTCATTTGCGTAAGTTCCGCACTGTTCTCTGAACATTTCAAGTTGAATACCCTTTTATAAATTTGGCTTTGGCTTTTCAAAGCCATCTCGTTTGCCTGTCGGTGGTCGAACCTTCCGGCTACCTTCGTGTATACGATATAGTCGACTGGCTGTACTGAAGCAGATGGTTGTGTTCAGAACATACGAAATGCGGAAACGATGATAAAGTGTAGCCATCATTGTACTGTATATTCAGAGGCATTGCACATCGGTACCCGTATATATTGCGTTAAGAGCGAACACCGCTGTGCGTACCTGAATGCCACTTTCGAATCCTGATTTACAAAACAACTGTCCCGGGGCAAATGTAGATATACAAGCGGGTATCCAATTGTGACTACTGTAAATACATGTATAGAATAAGATTGCAGATACACCGTCAGGATACTGCCGAAACGTGTCCGTTTTAATTCCTCATGACATGTGCCTTGCCTACGGGAGAGCGCGCACAGAAATAGGATGCGCGATCTCTCGCGCTGCCATCCCTGGCGCTCGTAACTCTACCCCGGCCAGAGCCTCGCTCTGATCACGCGTGAAAACTGCCCGGACTTTGCTCCCAACATATACAGCTCCCAACCAAGCCCCACGCAGCATCCACGCAAAGCCCAGTGCGAGGCGGTGGAAACCGTACACGATGAACTGCAGGCTAATTAGCACACCCGTCAACACGCACATTACAAGCACCGCGGCAGGCCACGCGGTCCACGCGATGGCGCAGAGGAAGCCAACAAGGGCGAGGACGGAGACAAAGAGAGCAACAAGGGGTAGGCGTGAAGAAAGTGCGAAGAAGAAGTAGGTGCCGTAGATATCCACCGCGAGCGTCTGTGTCCACAACACGAGAGCGTTAGCACCGTACTACTTGTCCATGGGATGAAGGGGAGGGTGGGGACTCGCCTGGAATTTGCGGACGTCCGCGCCCGAATAGGCGAATATGAACCAGATGTCAACAAAGAGCCCGATCGCCGCTGCAACGCTCGAGATTATTAATGAGCGCTTGGCAACACTCTCGACGTTGAAAAGATTGCCAGGCGAAAAGCCGAATACGGTCGTATCGACGCTGTGGGGTATCATCAAGTCACACAGCAGAACCAGGCAAGTCGAAGGGGGTATTTACGCAGCAATGGAAAGGAGCTAGGAAGGAAAATTAGCAAGGGTGTCTCAAAACGGGAGGGGATGAGAAATCACGCTTACTGATGCACCAGTATAGTACCACTCAGATATCAGTCTGGCAAGGATCCGGTCGAAGTCTGAATCGACCTGTGCCTCACGCAGTTCGCGGTGGTAGGTCAGAGTGTCGAATGTACTTGATGCAAACGATGCGCCAGATGCGACAGAAATATTGTCACTAATATAGGATGAGGGAAGCAGGGAAGGGAATATGACGGAAATAGTTGTTGGCGCGTGAGTGCTGGTCCGGATCTCAAGGGAGTCTGGCTGGAGGGGCAGTTGTTCGTCGCAGGATATGGGCGATTCCCAAAGGCTACAAGCTTTTGATTCTTCTGTTTCTTCTTCACTGAAGCACCAATCGGACCCGCCGGAGCGCTCTTCATCGGAGTTAATACAATAACCTCGGACGTTTTTGCGTCGCCGAAGGCCAGGAGGTGTTTCTTCAGAGACGGCACTTGCCCATGGCGGGGCGTCCTCGGGCTCGTCTGTCACAGGTGTTACGAGGGTATCAAAAGGTGACTTGTCTGCCAAGCAGGCATCAGATATTGATTTCTCGTTGACAATTTGATCAAGACCCCACCTGAGCTTACTAAGGAGAAACTATCATCCTCGTCGATATCTTGTTCGTGTGCAGGCGAAATAGACGACGGTGGTGGTCGTAGTCGAATACGCAGAGAAGCGCAAGGCTGAAATTTTTGTGCTACAGACTTTTTTCGTGCAGCGGGGATGCCGGACAGGCGAAGTTCCACGTCTATGGGGTGAGGTCTTGGTGAGAATGCAACACACGTGAGAAATGTGTGGAGGCTCACATGGGTCTGTGCCCTGCTTCTTCATGACCTCGCCAAGGGGCAGCGCGGTCCATGCAACGAGGTGTCGACGCTTCCGGCTTTTGGCTTTACTTTGGGACTTATGCCACACGTTTAGCTTGATCTCGGTCTTGTGGTGTGCGCAATGACTGCGGAAGTCAGTAGCACCGACGTCATGCATGGGAGATAAAAATGTGACACACAGATGCATTATTTCCCTCTGATTCGGGTTCTGGCCATCTATCCCAAGGGCGATTTCGTGCTTATGCTGGCCGTCAACCTCCATGGTAACGATAGGTCGCCAGGACTTTTCAGGACGCAGCATTCCCAGATTTTGGGACCGGAGCACTGTAAATTGGAGTAAAATAGAGGGGCTTTTGATGGTAAAGGAAATATTACCAGTTAATTGCCATGGTCTAGAGAGCCAGAATCAGAATCAGAAGGAAAAGCACAGGTTGTCGTAGGTCACTTACTCATTAATGCTTACGAATTGGTCGGGTGAGTCAACTCTTGGAAGGGACATGATGGTTGAATTGGTCAGGGTAAAACGAGCATCACTGAATTCTCGTCTGAAAACGCGGGAAGAGCAAAGCCCTCCGACGCTCAGCGCTCACGCTCATGGTCCGCGTAAGCCATCATGTTACATAATCATGACTAAACTGCGGTACGGAACTCGGCGCTTACGGGCCAAGTCAAGCTTAACGCTTATAGCAATTTGAACCATACCACATCCATCGCTCATCCAGAGCTTTGCAAAGATGATTTCCTCGCGAATCTCTGCGGCTGCGGATGCACGTGTCATATCCCGCGCTGTTCAGCGATTTAATCGCTTATGTTTCTCAGCAATCCCTTCCCACGTAGTCTCTAGCACTCGTCGGCCGCTTTCTTCGTATGCTGAACCAAAGTATGTGGAGCCACTGTTTGGAGTGCGTGGGATTGCTACGGCATCAGGTGCATATCCGAAAACTTCTTCATGTGTATTGGCTATCAATAAACAAAGCGCATAAACAGAGTCGACACAATTTCCTGCTAGAAGGCCCCATTTTGACAAGATACTCATCGCAAACCGGTGCGTGGAGAAGTGCTATTCGTAACCTGCTCTTATATTGCACCAGAGGGGAAATTGCGTGTCGTGTCATCCGCACTGCTAAAAAGCTCGGCATTCGCACTGTAGCTGTGTACAGTGAAGCTGATGCGGACTCCCTTCATGTGAAGATGGTAGGGCGTTGCAACGTCTCAGCTTCATGTGGTTCACTAGTGATGCGGCTAGGCAGACGAAGCTTTCTGCATAGGTCCTGCTCAGTCCGCTGAGAGTTATGTACGTCCCACGAGAAACTGTCAAGTGGGCATCTATAAACAAATTTTGTAGCTCAGGATAGACAAGATTATCGAGGTTTGCCACCGTAGCGGCGCGCAGGTATGTGCACTGGTTGTATTCTTACTGCGTAAATGGCCATAACAGATACGTTTATCCCACTATAGGCCGTCCACCCTGGGTACAGTTCATTCACCCCACATCGAGTAGCAATAACCTCCTTTAAGGTACGGCTTTCTTAGCGAGAACGCCAACTTTGCGGACCAACTACACAAAGAACGCATCACTTTTATTGGCCCTCCTGCCAGTGCGATTACTAGTATGGGGTCCAAGAGGTAACCTGCGTGTAGTAGATTTTGAGCCTTTTCTGAACTGACCCGTTACTCAGCGAATCCAAGACCATCATGACGGGTACGGTTTCACATCGTGCGATGCCGCTCCAAGATGGCTAATTATTTGGCACTTTCTTTGACTCTTGCCTTTGTAGACGCTGGTGTGCCTTGCATCCCCGGATACCATGGTACAAATCAAGACCCGCAGCACCTTCTCTCTGAGGCTCAGAAAATAGGTTTTTACTATGTCTAATACCTCGCCGAAGCACTCTCATGCTGTCATTTACGAAAGGTTTTCCCATCCTTATCAAGGCTGTTCATGGTGGCGGTGGGAAGGGTATGCGCACAGTCCATAGTCCATCTTCATTCCTGGACGCCCTCGAGTCTGCGCAGCGTGAGGCGCTCAAAGGTTTTGGTGACGCCACTGTCTTGGTGGAGAAGTTCATCGAACGACCAAGGCACGTTGAGGTCCAGGTATTTGCCGATACAGCAGGAAATACCGTGTCTCTCTGGGAGCGCGACTGCTCAGTACAAAGGCGCAACCAGAAGATTATCGAAGAAGCACCCGCTCCTGGCCTATCATCCGAGCTACGAGCTGATCTGGGTGCCAAAGCAATTGCCGCGGCGAAAGCAGTCAATTATGTTGGTGCGGGTACCGTTGAATTCATCTTTGATAAAGATACGGACAGGTTCTTCTTTATGGAGATGTATGCGTATTTATGCTCGAAAAGTGAAATAGGGCTAAGCGGTCATGTTTTGCAGGAACACACGACTGCAAGTTGAGCATCCCGTTACGGAGATGATCACGGGCCTTGATCTGGTGGAATGGCAGCTTGAGGTGATGCATAATCGTTCACCGTACCTCGCTTGTGCTCACTCAGCTGCCCAGGTTGCTGCTGGAAACCCCTTACCACTCTCACAAGCCGAGATTCCCATGGTTGGCCACGCCTTCGAGGCACGTATATATGCGGAGAACCCACGGAATGACTTCCTGCCTGATTCTGGTCGTCTTCATTATCTCTCGACGCCAGCACCAACGCATGTCTTTGCCCCGCCAGTAGCTCCAGCACCGATTACACCTGCCGTGCGTGTAGAGCAAGGCTTTTGCACAGGTGCACAAATCGGCGTGTTCTATGACCCCATGATTGCCAAACTAGTTGTACATGGTGCAGACCGCACAGAAGCGTTGCGTGCGCTCCGCGTCGCATTAGAGGAGTATCAGGTCGTAGGCGTGAATACGAACATCACGTTCCTCCGTGCACTTGCGAGTCATCCCGCGTTCATCGCTGCCGAAGTCGAAACTGGTTTCATTTCTGTATGTTTTCTTCGGATCTGTCGCAGCACAGACGTTGATTTGATGAGTGCGCCCTAGAAATACCGCGACCAGCTGCTCCCACCTCTCACCGAACCTCCCGCCGAGCTTTTAGCCCAAGCTACCCTTTTCCTGATTCTCCGCGATCTCCCTTCTCCCTCTACTTCCGACGCAACACCGTGGACGCGATTGGCCGCGCGCCGCTTCGGCGGCGACGCCTATGCTCGCACCCTCATGTTCGAAACCGAAACAGGTGCTACAATCTCCGTGAATGTCTCCTCGACGTACTCGTCGAGCGCACGCTACGACATCGACATTACCGTGCAGCCCTCGAATACCGCTGCCCCGAGCATCCCAGCAACGGCATCGATCTCCAAGTTCCGTAGCGTATCTGCGACGCTCGTCAGCCCAACCACGCTCTCTGCAGCCCTCACAGGTACTCTTACGCGCTCAACTGTCGTCTCTCACCCACATGGCGTGGCGGGTGCCGAGCGACTACATATCTTCAGTGGTGGGCATGCTGCGACGGTCTTACATCGCGCTCCAGCATGGGCGGAAGCGCTCAACGCTGATGCTCGTTTGGCGGCACGAGGCGCGCTGCGCGCGCCGATGCCGAGTCTTGTGGTTGAAGTACGCGTTGCGGTCGGCGAACACGTAGAGAAAGGCCAGGCCGTTGTCGTACTCGAAAGTATGAAGACGGAGACTGCCTTGCGGGCCCCGGCAGATGGTGTCGTCAGGGCTATTGGGTGCGTCAAAGGCGAAATGGTGGAAGAGGGTAGGGAACTGGTGGACATCGAGGAGAGCGAAGAGTAGGCCCACAGCCAAGCTGACGCGTTCTTAACATGTTGTATTTTTCCTTGTCTTATGTAGATGCTCGTGCAAGTAAGGTATACGTAAGCACACCAACCCAACGCTACAGACCAACTTCCAGTCAGTCAACCACCATTGCATCCTGTCGTTCCTTGCGCCATTTTTTTAACCAAGCCTCGCGCAACTCGCGTCCGATAGCCGCAGCAACGGGCCAAGGAACCGCGTTCCCTATCTGCCGGTGCATCTGGTAGCGAGGGGAAAAAAAGAATTTGTCATGCCCTAAAGGGAAGGAGAAACCAGACGAGGATGGTGTTACGCACTGTCACGACGTTGTCGTTGATCGAGTCGAAAACGAACGAGTCTGGGAAACCTTGGGAGCGCGCTAGTTCGCGGACGGTGACCATACGGTGGCACTATGGGGCCGGCCAGAAAAAGTGGATACGATAAGAAATAACAGAGGGGTGTTGTGAGTTATGTGATGGCGAGGCGACTCACATAAGGGTTCAGCACGCGAGACTGCTTGGCCGTCGGCTCGACATTCGTAACCGTCGTCTGAAAGACGTAGTTTTTGTCCAACCTCCCGTACAGTCCTTGGGGGAATCCAAAAAAAAAGTCAACATTGCTCTCTTTTGTTTCGTGACGTTTTTTGAATCTAGCTCGCACCTGGTCGGAAGCCTTTCCTCGCGATTGCAGATGCTGGATCGGAGAACTGCCACTGCCAGTGCTCCTTCTCTAGTGCTGTAGCGGTGCAAAGTCCTCAATAGAAGGAGACGGACGAAGGGTAAAGGAAGAAATGGCACACGCACAACGGTAGTCCGCCCGTGCGGTCAGGGGGATATTCACAACGCTGGGAGTCGTGTAGAGCTCCAGATCAATCCGTTTAATTCTATTCGTAAGTCAGGGAGAGGCGCGTACCGCTCCACCGTCTCAGGCTTCAATGTCCGCGTGAAATGTTGTAGGTCCTCAGTGTGCCTCTTACGGCACAACGCTTGAAATGTCGTCCGCGGTGCGTGATGGTACCGCGCCGCGCCCCGGAAACCGACAGAAGGCTTCTCTGGGTCGCACTCTAATGAGGGTATGTGCACCGCGCGCTGGCGCGCCTCGTTTCGTCTCTGTTGTGACAGACGGCTCAAGCTCGGGTTGATCCTAGCATATGCATAAATATATGTATAGTAACGAGAGACCGTCTGAGAGGGGATGAGAGGAAGAACTAAATGGGCTCGCACCAATCGAACCGAGGCAGATCGCTAATAGCATCGTCTATGGAGACGAACCTGAACGGCGCGATGCCCGCCTCTGCACGCACAGCGCGTGCGATGTCGCCGTTCGGAAAACGTATCTCGAGTTTGTGAGTCTGAGGAAAGTCATGCGTCGGTTTCGGCGCAGCAAGCAAAGGGTACCCTCGTCGCGCCCCAAAGAGGAAGAATCGCACGCGGGTCTGCGGGGTGCCGTAGTGAGCAGCCTGCAGCAAGCAGAACCGAACCTGATAACTACATAGTACGTGACGATGTAAACAATTGGGTTATGGAAACGAGGATGGAGTTACAATTGAGGGAAGACGACATACTTCATAGCGAGCATGGCGTGGACGAGGAACTTGAGCCCGCCCATGCTGATACCGCCCGCAGTCCGGTGCTCGTCCACCTGGATCGCATTGAGGTTATAGCTCAAGAATCCGCGGACATTTTCAAAGATACAATACTTCGGCTCAAGGAAGTCAACCCAAGAGAGAAGATTCAGGATCAAGTTGCTCTTGATGTCGTTCGCCTTCTGGAACATGTTTAGCTGGGAGTGAGGCTGGCTGACGGTTTCCACTTGCGTGTCAGAGGGCGAGATCAACAAGATGGACACGCACCATGGGAAACCAGCCGTAATCACGTCGATATCACCCGGTTGTGGGGGTGGGGGTGATCTGGAGTTGTCGTAGATATTTTTCGGCACTTCGTCGTCCTCGAGTACGCCACGACACGACTTGATAGCATATCGCAGTAACTCATTCACGCACTGGTTGTACACAGTCGTGTTGGGGGAGTTGCGTCTGGAAAAAATCGGCCCCACGGTTAGAGTCACGGCCGCACACGCCCCTTATGGGTAATCCTTTGGGCGCATACCTGAATGTCCGCGCTGCACTGGGAGAAATTTCGACAGCGTGCGTCGTTCTCATGCTACTTGTCGCATTCTCCATACCCAGGCTCATCGCGCCGGCACCCGCAAAGATATCAAACGCCCTGAGTTTTCGAGTCTGTGCATCCTCGGCAAATGTGAAGGCTTCGCCGATGTGCGCCTGGAGCGCATACGCGCAAGTTTCGCACCCTATCCGCGCGTTCTCCGCGAGACGCTCACGCTCGTTCCATGACGCGGGTAGGCGCTGGGAGAAACGATACTGGAAGTAAAAGTACTCCGCACCGAGGGCGGCCCACATGTTCATGTCGAAGATGAGACCTTTGTGCAAAACGTAGCAAGGTGCTAGCAAATCCTCGAGCGGCACATCCTCCATCTCATCCGTAAAGAACAAGTGGCGCTAGCAAAGAAAAAGAAAAACGATGTGGGTCGGGCAGCAGACGAAGTAAAAGTGGCTCACTTCGTCCTTGACCTCGTCAGCCGGTAGTAAGTTCACGAGATCCGACACGCGTCCAAGTAGTTGCGCTTTGACCCAGATCGGATCTCCAGAATAAAAACCGACGAGCTGCACAATACGTGCCGGCCCCTGCTCAGCGCGCAGGAGGGCGAAATCTCCTACGTGGAACGTCGTCCCGCGCACTGCGACCCCGGTGATTACGCCCGCTTTGCGTATGATGCGCCCACGCGCTTGCATCTCCTCCTCTTCGCGAAGCACACAGGTAGTGCAGTTGTGCGGGGGTTCCGGATTCGCGTGAGCGTCTACAGGTGGAGGCGGATCCACGAACGACGCATCCTTCTTATCGTACAGGAACCTTGAGTTGCCTATCAGCTAAGGAGAAGAAATGTAGGAGAAGGCGGGCGAAAAGGGACCCACCGGAAGAAGTATCCATCAAAGTCATCTCCTACCGCAGGAACACCAGACATATCGGCGACCGGAACGGTGCCGCACAGCGTGATCAAGGGGAGGGTGTCGCACAAGGAGGTGAGGAACAACTCGCGCGGGTCAGCGATATCGTCAAGGAACGTATTGGAAGCGTGGTCGAACCACTGTACATGTACACGCTCATCCTCGCCGTTGATATGCACAACGCGACCGAACCTATATGCCGTCTTCATACACACAGCATGAATACAACAAAGGAAATATACCAGAAGTAATCCGCGAGTCGCGCATCTAGCGGCGCAGACTCTGGGATGCCGGGCAGCAACACAGGTGCATGGCCCTTCTTTGCGTCGTCCTCTCCGATAGGCACAAGCACGACGTCACCAACCTAGACAAAGGTTGCTCACGCGGTTCAGGCCCTTCCCCTTACTACCGCGCCCGCATCGCACAAAGAACGCACCTCGAACACAACTCTAGGGAGCAAGCCCCGCACATCGCGCAACGCTATGCGATGCATAAAGGGTCGGCGTGGATGTACGCGCCAGCTTGCTGGTGCCTCGATTTTCTGCGTGCCCTCAGCGCAAAGGGCCATCGCGAGGGCGCGCATCAAGGTACTTCGTTCCTTCTTACCGATATTCACACGTGCGCCCCTACGCGAACGCGGCGCAGGCAGGCGACGGCCGAGGATGACAAGCTGCTCGCGGAACAGACCCGTGGCTAGCGCAGCGATGCGCGGCGTAACATGAGTCGGGTGCTGATTTTCGGGGCGCAACACAGCGATATCGAGGTTGCCGACGGCCGAGGCGAGGCGGGACGGCGCGCGCCGCGCGTGAATACGTGGGGGGTGGCGGTGGCTCAATGGGAGTGAGGCCGAAATGCTGCGGCCACCGATTCCAGTTTGCGAAGCAAGGATGAACCTAAGGAGCGGCGTGCCACGCAGAGTACGAGCCGTGGAGTCATCGAGCGTGTCAAACGCCGCAAGGATTGTTGGGACCTTTCACCGCGCCGCAGGGAGTCATCAGATACGCGTAGAATGCAACTTAAGAGTGTAAAAATACCGCATCCTTCACGTCGCTCATATCCAGCACGCGGTTATTTCCGCCCGAGGCGTCGTCCATAACCATACAGTCCGCGAGCTGGAGCTCAACGATAAACTCGTCGAGAGAGATGCGTTGGTCACGCATGAGTGCACACACGAGGGCTTGTGCGATTTTATGCGCACGGAAGAACGGCGCGAAGAGCACGCGGTAATCGGGAGCGGGAACGCCAAGGATGTACCAAGCCTTGGTTGTCTCGAGGTATATTGGGCTGCGCATCCCGACACAAGCATGTTAGCGCCACCGTTCGTACTCCAAAAAGTGAAAGGAGAAATGAGAAACGTACTCATCGCGTTTGGAATAATCGATCGTATACCGCATTATCGCCCCAAGCCTCAAACGCACTGAAACCGCCACCCCGTTTTCCTCGTCACTGGAAGCGTCATCGCTATCATAATCGCCATCGTCCTCCTGCCCTGCATCTTCTTCATTATCACAGTACCGGGACACAACTCCGGCGCCCTCCGGCGCACACCCAACGTCGGCGCTACCAAGCGCCGCATCATCGAGAGTCTGCAAAGGGATCAGGGCAAGTGCGAGCGCGCCACCGGCGCCCCTGGCTGTGCTCGGGCGCGCATCAAAGACAGCCCAGTCGCACAGCTGACGCACTGGCTTTTCTTCCCCCGCGTCGGCAGTCGTGAAGGGGAGAGCCATATCAGATTCGCCGAGGAGGAAGGCAATGTCTGATGCAGATTCGGGGAGCTCATCTTGGTGGGGGGTGTAATATGACAAGCCACCATCCTCCACTCTGTCATCCCCCCCTTCCAGGTCCTGCAGAATTAGTGAGGGTTCTCGGCTACGGCGTTTCGCAGGCTATTACATTTCAATGACATGACATGTGAGCCAGGAAGGAAAAGGGAGAAATGAGGCAACGAGCGCACACGATCATCGATACTACTGGATGTCTTACGTTTGCAGCTCAGGACGGGCAAGTCATCTTCCAGCCCTTCGAAGTCCCGTTCTGCCCCTTCCTCTGCCTTTTCATCACCATCACCACCACCACCATCACCACCATCGCTAATCTCATCTGGGAAGCTAACTTGCCATGCCGTTGGGCGGCGTGCACGCTGTGGGCTCATTAAGTCTGATGGAGGAGACGAGGTGGAGTTGGGATGAGGTGCGGGCCGGTTGACGCCGTCTATCGATCATCCCAAGAAAAAATAACGCGACGACAGCGAGAAGTTGCTAAGTAACATATAAGCAAGGGTAGCAAACCCGACGCCTACATTAGTTATGTAGGGTCTCCATACAACTGTGGGGAGGACTAGGCTCTCATCCCATCCTGGGCTCAGTGGAACCACCGCCAAGACAGCTAGAGGCCCGTAGGACGATGCTCTCATGACAACGTTGATCCCCAAAGGATACTGGTATCGTAGACATGTTATGAGAGAGGACGATGAGCAGCTGCGACGTGATAGACAGGGATCGGATTGCGGTCGTGGGATTTTGTGGAATCTCCGAGTCGTTTAGAAGGAGTGTCCCCACTCCCCATGGGCCATGACTCAGAAATGTGCTGTACAACCTTCACCTGCAGGTGTTCTCAGGTCCACTGACACTGGTATGTATGTCTCTCCGATAGGAGGCCAGCTGGGCGCGATATGCTGCTGAACGGGTGTTGGGTGCTGGCACCTGTCTTAGTCCGAGTCTCGTCGACGAGTCGAAACCGCTTATCTGGAAGTTTGTGTCAACACAGGGTAAGAACTCGGGAGCGAGTGGGGTATGAGTGGGCGGTCTTGTCGTAGGGCGACAGTCTTCTGGTACCCTTCCCCATGTGTCCATACAAGCAATACAGGTGCTAGGAACTGATGTCGAGCCAGGGACATGTAGATCGTGTGTTGCAAATCTAAAACTATCATACCGGGCCCAGGTGGCTGAGAGGTCAGAAATCACCGCTTTGAAGTGTAATTCAGTTTGTCTTGAAGGATACGGGCCACAGTTCTACAGTGCCCACCACTGATGCTGTGGTGCAACACTCCCCAACACTCCGACTCGGAGTCGTAACCCGGCCCGCCCGTCTTCAATCACCGTAACACCCTCTAGTACCCCTTCCCACCCTATGTAATATTCTCCGCTCTTCCCCTTGCCATCCCCTCCAGGTCAATCGCGGTACTGTACTATTGTAGTAGGCGGTGAACCATCAAGCCCCATACCTATTCGCTCACTCAAACCAAAGCCCCTCTCTCAAGTCTACGGGGCAGTGGTCAGCGAGAGGAGGGCCCTGCCCTCCGTGGCTTATCGTGATTCTTTCCCGACACACTTCGTACACATGCTGGATGACGACGGTCTGTCGAACGACGACGAGCGCTGGCACAAAATGCGGTATTAGCGAAAGCACAAGTGTGGAGGTTTATCATACCCCCGTCCTCAATCGCGCGCGACCAGTGCGGTAGCGCCGTTGGAAACTATTAAGGCGAGGGCAAGGACCCAAGAGTCTTCATGCATCACTAACCCGAGCCCCGATCATGTGGTGATGAGTGCGACGTGCGTGCTGCCTTTTTCTTTTGATAGCGAACGGGATCTCATACGGGCGAGGACGGACGCGTCAAAGCGCAACGGACTCGGATCGAATCGCCCCACCTAGGTACTAGTAGGCTGTTGTTATGATACCATGTGGAAGCTGCGTCGATGTTCAGATAGAACTGTTTGACACAGTTTTTGTCTTCTCGCATGTTCCGGGGAAGCTCGTGGAGAAAAGAGAGATAACAAGGAAAGTGTCGAGACCAGCTGAGGTAAAACGAAGGCTACGCTTGGTAAGATCTGCATAAGAAACGCGGGAGTCCAACATTGAGAACTGCGATTTTGGTCGAATAGATGGGACACGTCACGGTACTGTACGTACCTAAAACGCTGCCTTGTGTGGGAATTGGCTTCAGGTCCTTCATGGGTTTCCTCAATTGAGACCCTTTTTGGGAATCCGTGTATCGTATTCAGAAGCTGAGAAGTACATACATAGCGAACCGATTCGAGCCCTAGGCTTTAGGTCGATTAATGATACCGCACTGACCAAGCCAGGTCTCACCCCTTCGAGAGCAGATTATACAGTAATTAGTCGTGTATCGTAATCATACCACACATCCCTCTGGCCGAACACTCTACTCTACCCAAGAGAACTATTCATGTCCATAAAATCGAAAAAAAAAAAAAAACGAAAGGAAAAGTCAAAAAGTGTGAAATGCATGTTCCCCGCCCTTAGACTCTAGTGCGACTACATAACGTACATCAAATTGTGCAACACACACACATAGAGCATCGTTTATCCTCCTGGCGTTGTTCTCGGCGCCTAATGGGCACGTGATCGTGGTTGGTTGCATGTGATTACTTCGCTGCTACAGCTGCTGTTGCTGCTGCTGTTGTCGCTGTTGTCACTGCTGCTGCTGCTGCCGCCGCCGCTACCACCGCTGTTGTTGCTGCGCCCACCGGTGGAGCAGCGGTAGTCGTCGTGGTCGTGGTCGAGCTGGTAGTGTCGGTCGCTGATGTGGCCGTTGGCGCGCCAGCAGCTGCGGTCGCATAGCGACCGTCTGGGCCTGCAAGTGCGCCTTCGGGCACAGTGCCATTGCTCGCGGTAGGGTCTGTGGTAACCTCGTGAAAGTCTGAAAGAGCTCTCATCAGTACGCAATAATCTTCGCTACGGACAGCTGCGCGCACCAAGGATTTCCGCATACATCATCACTTTCCAAGTGTCGACCGGAAGATCAGCGTCGTTGAAACTCCAATCAAATTTTTCTGCAGCGACCGGCTCATCCGTCGGGTCGTGGTATGGCGCAACATACTCGTGGGCAAGACATTCAGTCGCGTTGATTCGCTTGCGTGGGTCAAATACAAGCATCTTTTCGAGTAGATCCAGAGCGCTCTCATCATTGCATCGTAGCTTTTCGTTGAACGGGACCCGGTTGCGTTTCGGCAGACTCTGTACAAAGCGAAGAGTCTGAATCCACAATGTTGGTTAACACGAGAAAAATGCGAGAGGATATGGACATGAACACGGCGTACGTTTTCGCTGCAGATGGTCTCGATTACATCATCCGGCGGTGTCCCGAGCAGCTCCGTGATGATCGAGAACTGATTCACGTCTAAATTTCACCAAATCTCAGAGACAGGGAACCGGTTTGGTATGTGCGACGTACGGTCCTTTCCGGGAAAGAGCGGCTTGCCCTCAAGCATCTCTGCGAAGATGCAGCCCGTGCTCCAAATGTCGACTGCAACATCGTATTTTTGCCACGTGAGCATAATCTCGGGTGCCCGATAATACCGCGTAGACACGTAGCCGGTCATCTGCGGATCTTGTATTCGGGCGAGACCAAAATCGCATATCTGGGTTGTTGCACTGTCAGCCAGCGAAGGGCAGAATGGGGACGAGCTCCGCACTTTGAGATCGCAATTCTCGTTTACGAGAATATTGCTTGGTTTCTATGGTACGAAACATGAGAGAAAAGGGAGGTGCCCGAACCAATTGTCAGCGCTTACAAGATCGCGGTGGACGACGCCAGCCGAATGCACATATTTGAGCCCACGCTGAGCGGCAGAGATAAAGATGAGGGTGGAATCGACGGAGAGGTTGAGGCTTACCAGGATTTGGTACAAAAAGTACTGAATGAACTGCTTCTCCAACGGCCGAGAGGTAAGGAGACGATGAAGGTCAGTGCCGAGCAGCTCAGTCACGAAATAGCTGCCAAGAAAGGCGGTGAGGACGAAGAAGAGAGATGGAGGGTACGAAATACACACATATCCTCCAAAGGTGAGATGAAAACGTCGCTGAGGCTGATAATCTGGGAAACGAGGGAATTGGCAAGGTGCAAAAGAAGGAATGAGATACCAACGTTTTCATGTTGGATATGCTTGAGAAGTTTGAGCTCGCGGTAGGTGCGCTTGGAGAGGACAGGCGTGCTGAAGGGTTTCATGATCTTCTTGATGGCGACGGATGCGCCTGTGAGTTGGTCTTTTGCCGAACTGAACGAGGCACATGTCGGTGAGGGAAGGGTATTGTCGAGGTGAGACGCACCATACGAGACCAAATGCACCTTTAAAAGTGCTCAGTAAAGGACCGTGCGGGACGAAAAGGATAAGTTGGACGAACCCATTCCAACTGGTTGTAGATCGACATATCTGGTGGTGACCTGTGGATCAGGAGTGAGAGATGAAGGAACGGGCAAGGCGGAAGATGGATGAGGACCTCGAAGGAAGTACCAAAGATGCTGAGTTTGACAAACGACATGGATACGAGATGGTAAAGGGTAGAGGGAATAGGGGCTGAGAGTGGAGTTGGAGTTGAGTTGGATCGAGGGAGTTATTTGAGCCAAGCCAGAGTGCGATATAATTGCATGTGGAGCCACGAGACGTCATAGATGTGATGAGATTTCCATCCCACCTATCCTCTCATATACACACTCTTCCCTCACTTTACTGCCTGCCATTACGGTAGACCCTGTCTTCGTTCGTGTAATAAACAACAGACGTAATCCATACACCGACAAAAATACGTCCAACGTTTACAAACCACGT
>Ga0307509_10006223_pt1 | contig 16144 bp, 25 predicted proteins | sample 10_EM_MG_FD_202245 | JGI IMG/M metagenome (GOLD analysis project Ga0307509, IMG submission 202245) | Populus trichocarpa ectomycorrhiza microbial communities from riparian zone in the Pacific Northwest, United States - 10_EM | ecosystem: Host-associated > Plants > Roots > Unclassified | place... | reverse complement strand
AGATCGTAAGTTGAGGTGTCACCGCTGACTGCGGAACTGCGAACAGAAGGGCTTTGGTGGTGGATACCGATGCGATCCCTGGAAGTGATACCCATCTCAGCACCTCACCTCGTGTTCCCTCTGCTCCCCTCATGTCAAGCCTCTTATTTTCTTTCTATATGTCAGACCTGTCAGACTTGTCTATATATTTCTACTCCCCTGCCCCATCCCGCGGTGTCGTTCTGACCCTTGCCGTCATGCCTCCAAATGACGTGGCTGGTTATGCACAGCCTCGGCATCGTTTTCTCTCTTTCTCACGTTTACTGTCCTGTGACACTATTCTACTTTCAGTCTTTGTTCCTCCGTACTCTACGGACGGTGTGTCCCATCTCCCTCTCCTCCTTCTCATGCCCTCGGATCCTCCTTTTCCCGCATTTCCTGGTCCTTGCGTACACATGCTTCCAGATCCGTTGCCTCGGACAACCACCCATGGTCTTCCAGTGCCCCTGGATGTATAAAGATTCCGCCTGTTGACCCTTGAAACGTAGATCACCGTCTAGATTCTTGAGTTCCCCTGTATTTCTGCCGCGCCACCTGCTTCTCTCGCGGTTATGATTCGACCGTCTTACCCGGGTTCAAGTAGCCACATTCCGCATTCGATCATGATCACGAAGCTTTGCGCCTCATCGATCTTCCCTTCCTGCCCACCCGCCCGCCTCACTAAGTCCTCTTCCACTGTGATCCTCCACCGCCTTCGGACGATCTATCTCGCATGCTCGTTCGTTATCTCTTCTTCTCTCTGTAGTCTAGCCCACGCGTTCCCCAACCCACATCCGGTGGCTCTGGGCCGTCTCGATGCGTCATACACGCCGCAGCATTCCCGCTCAGTTCACCGACTAACGTATCTCCTATCACATGTCCGCGTGTCTGCCATTGGACGTTCCCAACAGCTGAACCACCTGACCGATCCGACGACGACATGAAACATCTCGTTCAGGGATAAATCTGAGGCAACGCCGGGCAACCCCAGTGTTGGCGTCGCGCAATAAGTGTACTTTTAACTTGTGTCACCCTCAGATGATGGTCAATAAAAAAGAAATAGAATTACTGCGATGCCTATCTGTGCGTTGCGTCGTCACCTACACAAGCCCGACGCTGCTCTAGCATGCCAGTATACTGTGGCCGCAGTGCGACGTGGAGAGGGAACGAGAAAGACATGCTGGACAGTCAGTCGCAAAGAACGGACGCGGCGCAGCATAAGACCGCGCCGCGTGACAGGTCCATTGCCCACATACTGGTTTGGGGATAATATTCGATGTTACCTGATCTTTAACCTGATCGTTCTCACATCACATAACTCTTTGAGTGATAGCGACGAACTGCTAATACGCATCATTTACAAGGACAAATGGCCACCCTTTCCGAATCCTAGAACCTGCCCCAACATTGAACATACTGTCAGCCCTCAGAAACCTTTGTGCCTTCTGCCCTAACTACATGATAGGTGCTGTACCGCGCTGCTCCAGCGCCCAGCGCTCAGCATCCCGTCGGCCCTTGGGCACGTCTACCGCCAACCAGATGATAAGAGTCGATGCGAAGCATATCGCAAATAGGAATGGGAAGCCCTGCCAGGTGTTTCCCGTTCTGTCGATGATCGCCTGAATCACGTTCGGTCCGATAACCGACGACGCGCGATTTGTCATTCCAAACAAGCCAAAGAACTGCATTCCACAACGCGTCCCCCAACCGCGCACGTCAGACAGAGCATGTACGATCGCTAATCTGCGGACTGCACGCACCATGTACTCGAACCCAGGTGGGGACAGCTCGGCCATCACCGTTTGCGAGTATGAATAGTACGGCGCTTGGAAGAGTCCATAAACGAGGTTGTATACCCAGAACTCCCACTTGTTGTGATATCTTTAGGGACAAACATGGATCACGTCCTGGCTAGATATGAGCAGATGCGTAACCCACCCAAACTTATCTGTCCAGATACCAATCATTCCCCAAAGGGGGAGTATGACAGCCACGATATTTGTTGCTATGAACTGAAACCACATATCAACAAGCAATTCTTGTTGAGAAAAAAATAAGGCTCAGCAGCCTTACCATCTTTTTCGAAGCAATCTTCCAGTGGCGCTGTATGCACCAATACAGGACTAGCCCAACGGCCGCCGAGCCTCCTTGCACCATGCCGAGGTATGTAGTCTGCCTAAAAGAAAAGGAGAACCGTACATTCTGGCAAATTAGTACCAGAGTCGTCGATGTGTTTAGACCCTGGCAGAAGACCCCCACATATCTCAGCATCGCCATGCCGTGGCAGAATGAAAACGAGACGTACATCGGCAAGAAGGAAGTACGCGAATAAGAACGCGAACGTGTTTGGTAGTTTCTTGTATTGCCTCAACGAGATCCAGATCTATCTGAAAGTAAGAGAGGCAGAAGACAAGAAATACGAGCGCGGACCTGTTTCCAGCCAACTGTGAGATAGTGTTCTCCCTTGGGTAATTTTGGACCAGGTCGCGGTTGTTGGAATATAACTGTCCCATTTCATTGTCACCTCTCCGAGCATTCAGATCGAAAATAAGTGGGGTAACCATGACGCACACCACCAGATACCTGTCAAAACCCCATATGCGGTCGCCCTTAAAAACAATAGACGTGATGACATGGGAAATAATAAGCGGTGTCGTTAAAACCCACATCATAGTAACATAGTTGTTGACTTTTGGGTTGTCTCGGAGAGGAATAAGGAGAGCCAAGCTGAGGGACAGAATTGTGATGAAGCCAACAGATTCAAAAGTCTGAAATACCATGTCACCACCCGCGGAGGGAGAGAAAGTAAGGTACGCACTATACTGAAACTGCTGATCTTGCTCTTTTCAAGAGCTTCCGCCTGGTTATATTTGTCCACGGTTATTTCCCCTCGGTCTAACCTATCCCTAAGTTCATGCATCCGCGGTGTGTTGCGCGCAAGTCGCGGGAATATGGCTGCATAGAAGGCGAGCGTGAGGCCAAAACAAATGAAATCGATGATAAAGAGTCCCATTGCAACACCCCAACGACTTGGAGCTGTTTCATAGGTGTTCAACATTCGAGGAATGCGAAATGTCAGATGTTGGGACTTACAGGTCAGAGTCATGGTCGAAAACAAGGAGCCCCAGTATATCAGGGTCGTCACAAGTAGCGGCCATCGACCAAATGACCCATAGTCAGCTGCTGGTCCGATCGTTGTGAGAATTAATGTAACCATCTGAAATGGATGATTGTAATAACTATGAATAGGGGACCCTCAAGCCCATAGAGAGCGCAACGAACCGCAAAACTTATCCCGTTGGCCAGTAGGACGACAGAGCTGACAGATTTTGTTCCGTTTCCCCAGGGCAAAACACATTTCCCGGATGCTTGACGATCGAGGCAGGATGAGCCTGGTCCACGAACAGGGTCATATCCGGCGGCGGTCGCGAGATTCTGGAATATGGTCCCAGAATAGACTTCGGTACATTGAAATCAGTCTGTCTACCAAGCTCAAGGAACTATAGTTTACTTACGAATGGCTCCCTAGATCGTTTTGTTCTTCAATAGCTTTCCTTACATGAGAATAAAAAATGAGGGGACGCACGCCACTACCGTTATTGAAAACTGAAGATGGAATGTTTGGGTTACTGCAGGGGCAACAGGGATCCTCCATGACACTTACTGTAGTAGGCCCACAGTTCCCGCATGGTCACAACCGGTTCGCTGAAACTCGATGGGGTGACACCCAGAACATCAGCCTTGACTCCATCGTCACCCTTCTCGTCGTTGATTATGATTTCAGGGATAGAGTTTTCTGAATGCATAGCGATAAGCTGGGGGGGTCACAGAAGGAGCCGCCAGATTGTGCTAGTTGGTACCAGAGAGAATATAAATGAGGGAATTCGTTAGTCCCGTAATGAACATATCTCCGCCCGAGACCCCCCGAGAAGCTTGCTTCGAGAAAAATTTAGCTTCTCATACGAATCAAGGCAGCTGTGGTGTGAATTCTCGCTTGGAGTTCTCCCCCGGAAGAATCAGAAAAATAGGGCATGCTACACAGAATCTCTGTCGGCTGCTAACATACATGGATTGCCTTCGCAGCCCACCGCGGGCGTATATGCAAGGAAAGACTGCTTGGCAAGAGGAATAAGGATAGTTCATGTAAAATGCTCATTTTTGAGGTCATAGTAACGATGAAGTCCCCCAGAGTGAACAACGAGCCCGAGCTCACATAAGACTTCGATGATATGACCAATATTTGTGTTGAGAGTGTCATCAAGATTAGAATGACTCTACCAAGAAGAGGTAGGTTGGTGGCAGGAGTAAAAGTGGGCTTTAAGTGGAAAGTGCGTGTGTCAGGTGCTGTCATTGGCCGCGGCACGGCGGATTCCGAGTCGGTAATACTACCGCGTTCCGATCAGTCGCACCCATTACTTCCATGCCAGTGAATTCTCCTGGATTGATTCACACTTATATTGACCTAGGTCTTGGCCACGCTCTATGTCAAATACGGGAATTCGGGGGTCCGTTTCACGGCCCCCTTTTCAAGAAGAAACAACTTGAAGGACACCACCTCTTTACCGAATCAAATACTGCTGCTTGACTCGGACGCGCTATTGCAACGGCATTACAACTCGGCACAATCATTTCATGTACACGAGGTCCGTGCGCCGGAGAGCTATCCAAAAAGTGAAATATATTTAAGATAAACTTCTGCAAAGCTCTTGTTTTCATCAATTCCAGCCATCCCTCTGATTCCCTCCGCTGTACCGTCTGGTAACAAGGCTACGTTGCAACTGTAGCCACCCATATCCCGCGGGCACAAGTCGGTTTCTGAGGTCGATATTGACTCCGTGAGGCCGCGACTCACAGAGCCCGACAATCTCCAAGTGTCCGTTAGGGGCTGAAGACAGCACCTGCGGGGTGGCTCCGGTTACTACAGTAGATACCGGTGCTGGCCAGCGCTCGGGGTGCTCGGTGACGAAGACTTGACGTTATCCGATCTTAACTGAAGTTACCGCAGCAACCCATATCTCTCCCTGAATAATATACAGTGTTTCCTGGCATAGTTGTGATGTCGTCATGACTTTTCCCGTTTATGACTCGTCTATGTCATGTCGCATCTTCCGCGTTTGGCAGTTCCTTGGGTCTGCGGCGATAACCCCCCGCGCGGCAGTCGTCGTATGTACTGAAGACCCATGCCGGTGTTTCTTTAACACGAGGGACCGAATGGAAATAAAATCAAAACTATGCCATAATAAAAATAAAGAACGATGACCCCTCAGGCTAAATCTACAGCCACTAACTATCACTACTACATAAAGCACGTTCACAGACACCTCACCCTTTCCGCCCGGGGTGCACAAGGTATACTGTACCACGCTGCTCGACTGCCCAGCGCTCCGCATCCTGTCGGCCCTTGGGCATGTCCACGGCAAACCAGATGACTAGACTTGACGCGAGGCATGTCGCAAACAAGAACGGGAAGCCCTGCCAGGTATTGCCTGTTTTGTCGATGATAGCCTGTATCACGTTCGGCCCAACGATCGACGACGCGCGATTCGTCAACCCGAAGAGGCCGAAGAACTGTACTCCCCTCCGTCAGAGAAGCCATGTGAGATCGCGATCGTGATTTGGGGTATTGCACGCACCATGAAGTCGAACCCCGGTGGAGACAGCTCAGCCATCAACGTTTGTGAGTAGGCAAAGTATGGCGTTTGGAACAAACCAAACACTATGCTGTGCGCCCAGAACTCCCACCCGTTATGATATCTTCAATGAAAACTTCAGCTGTGTCCTGTCCCAGTCGGATATGAGCAGTTTTTGCGACGCACCCCAGCTTTTCCGTCCAAATACCGATCATTCCCCAAAGAGGAAGCAAGACCGCCACAATGTTTGTCGTGATGAGCTAAAGATCCAAAGAAGTAAGCATTTTTTTCCCCATAAGAAACAACACCCAGCAGTCTTGCCATCTTCTTTGGTTCTATCTTCCAGTAGCGTTGTATGTACCAATACACAACCAGTCCAACGAGCGACGTGCCTGCTTGCACGAGGCCGAGGTACGTATTCTCTAAGAAAGAGAAGGTGAACCGGATATTTTGACAAATTTGTACCAAAGTAGTGGTTGTATTTAAACCCTGGTACGAACCCCCAAACATATCAGTATGTTGCCCCGTGGTGGAAGAGAACGGGGCACACATCGGCGAGGAGGAAGTACGCAAATAGGTACATGAACGTGTTTGGTAATTTCTTGTATTGCTTCAACGACGTCCAGATCTATTTGAGAGTAAGATCTGCAGAGCGAAAGTGATGTGGGCGCCGGACCTGTTTCCAGCCAATTGTGACATAGCGCTCCCCCTCAGGGAGTTTTAGGCCAGGCCGTGGTTGTTGAAATATAACTGTCACGTATCATGGTCGGTTCTCCGAATGTTCTAGACGAGAACTGAGTAAAGAATCCAAGACGCACACCACCAGACACCTGTTATCAACCCAAATGTGGTCGACCTTCAAAATTATGGATGGGCATAAATGGTGTGCAACGTCATGGAAACTCACAGTAAAACTACGTAGTTGTTGGCCTTTCTATTTCCTCGAAAGGGGATGAGGAGAGACAGATTTAGTGATAGCATCATGATGAAGCCCAAGGCGCGAGAAGCCTGAAAACCCGCGTTGTCGCTGGTGAAAACCGAACAAGTAGTACATCACGTACCATGCTGAGATTACTTATTCTGCTCTTTTCGAGAGCTTCTGCTTGTTCATATACGCCAACAGTTATCCTGTCTTGGTTATACATCTCCATGAGTTCACGCATCCGCCGTGTGTTGCGTGCCAGACGCGGGAAAATAGCTGAATAAAATGCGAGCATGACACCATACGCAGTGAAACCAACTATATAGATTGCCATCGCAGAGCTCCAGTGACTTGGGGCTATTTGGAAGGCATTGAGCATCCGCCGAATATCTAGGGCAAGACGTTACAACTTACAGGTTAGAGTAATGGTCGAAAACATCGAGCCCCAATATATCAAGGTGGCCATAAATAGCGACCACCTACCAAGCGACCCATAGTCTGCTGCTGGTCCGATAACAGTGAGGATAATTGTGATCATCTATGAAGAGTGTTCGTGGTCACGAGTGAGAGTCGAACCAATCACGTAGAGGATGCGATGTACTGCAAAACTTATCCCATTTGCAAGTAGGACGACTGAACTAACAGATTTTGTCCCACTTCCCCAGGGCAATACACACTCCCGAGATGGATGTGGATGGAAGCAGGATGAACCTGGCCCACGAGTGGGATCATATCCCGCGAGCGTAGCGAGGTTTTGGAATATAGTCAAAGTGGAAACTTTAGAGCATAGAGTTAGTACTGTTGATGCATGCCAGGGAATCATGATAGACTTACAAATTGGAACCCCCTAGAGCGTGTCTTTCAGCACCCTTTGGATAATAAAATAAGAGGGAACGCACAGCACCGCCGTAGAAGTACACTGGGAATGAGTATTACTTAGGGATCGCGAGGAATCAGATCGGCGCTTACAATAGTAACTCCACAGCTCAGAACGGGTCACGATCGGCTCGCCATGACTCGGAGTAACTTTTGAGATATCAGATGCAACTCCATCGTCGCTTGGAATGTCGAGGACTAGGTGTTCAGTGGTAGCGTTGTACGTGGCCATGGTGCTATCGACAAATGTGTAGGTGTCCCAGAGACCAGGACCCCCCGGGTTGGGCTCCATTGGTATGGAACCAGAGCGCAATATAAATGGTTGCAGGTCTCGTAATGCAAATCACCCAGCACAAGGTCGCCGCTTAGTGAAAACTCGATCGAGCTACTGTAGTGAATTCTCGCTCAGGGCACTCCTTTTAGAAGAAACCTAACCAAAGACTCGGAAGTACATTAGCCGGAACTCAAGCCGTTTTAAGTCATCATACCCCAGGGCGTTTGATCTGTCCCCCAGAGGGCCAAGACCAAGGGTCAGAATTACTACAGTGGTATTGTCTTCCATGTTCTCTGTCTCTGATACACGTTGTCTATCTTCGCAGTATGCCGCGGACGCGAGATGGGTACCGAGAATAAGGGGCAGTTCGTGGTAAGACACGCCGCTCCGCCGACGACCACGATCATGATGATGATGAAAACCTTCAGTAAACTGTCGGCTCGAGCTCTAGTAGCCTTCGAATGTGGAGCCAATGGCGATGTTGAGAACATCAACTGGTCCAAGAATAGTTAGGTCGGGTTACAGTATAGGCGAGTAACGACGAGAACGCAGTTCAGTCCAAGTTTCGGAGAACTGCGTTGTTGGCGTCACGGCAGACTCCGAACCCACCTCGCAGTGGGGACACTTCATCGGACAACACCCATCAGTCAATATGAACTTGGACGAGCGGGGTGCTCTGTCTTATGCAGGAATTGAAAGGTCATGCGAGCCAGGATGTACCCTCTCGATCGAAATTTTCGGAGTGTAGGCCCGTCGAGGGCCTGGAGCCGGAGGGCCTTACCCAATATTACTATTGATCCTGGATGAATGGAGAAAACCCAATGTAACAGTCGGAAGTAAGCTCAGAATGGAACGTGCACGCTCGCGAGCTCCAAAGTGCTCGGTTAGATGAGAAAACACACAGGATCTACTGCTATCCGGCTCCTCTATACTGTATACTGAGGCATCCGTAGCGCGGTAGCATCGCGGGAGAGTGTGCCCCTGGCCCCCTGCGCCGCAAGTCTCTTACACATGCCACTAGTATTCCACATTTCTTCATTGATCGGGGATACACTTCCTGAGGTCCGATCAGTTCACTTCCATGCTATATAGATTCCAGTTGACGCGTTCTTCTGTTTTACTTTTGATCCGTATTTGTAACGCCAGTTGGATAGTTCAGTCCCACTTCAATTTTTTTTACAACACGCGGCCATGTATCACGCAGATGAGTGTTCATGTGTGTTCCCTCTAACTCAAACATCGCCTTAAAAACGAATCATGACTCCGCCTGCGGAAGAATAAAATAATACAAGACTTAATGGTGACATAATTACAGAAAACGTGAGATTGACGGGCCGTTTCGGGTGAGACGGGCCGAGATGATCAACCCTTGCTACCGTCATTTCCGCTGGTGATTTTGATGCAGTACACTACACAAGTCGCCCTCGTGATCCGAGTCGTCATTGCGTTGGCTACCCGCACTTTTTTCCAGCCAGATGAATATTTCCAGGCATTGGAACCAGCCCATTTTCTTGTCTTCGGATACGGCGATTTGACTTGGGAATGGACCTCAAACCCTCCCATACGCAGTATTTTCTATCCCGCGTTGAACGTCCCAATTTATTGGCTACTCAAAATCTTACACTTGGATGGTACTTCTCTTCTGGTGCGTTGTATCCTCACAATTTCTACATCACAGCTCTAAAACCACCGACGGGGAGAAGATTGCGGCGCCAAAGTTTCTACATGGTCTGATAGCTGCTGGGACCGATATATGGGTCATCGAGCTTTCACGGAGGACCCTTGGAGAGAGATATGTACCTGCAACTGTAAGCAAGCCCTGTATTCCCCTTATTGTATTTAGTGTTCAACGTTCTACAGTTCTTTCTTTCCTTAACATCCTTTTTTCACGCCCTATCTTTATCTCGCTCCATGTCTAACTCGTTGGAAACCACACTTACCACTATTGCGCTGTGCTACTATCCTTGGGGAACTTCGATTCTCCCTTCCAGGTATGCTGGATACATTGGCCCTATGTTCTGGGATGAAATTATGAGCCACATAGATCACAGCTCCGTCGATTCTTGCTGTTCGTCGCCCTCGCCTGCTCAGTCCGCATCACTAGCGCCATAACATGGGTATTTCTATTCCCACTCCTTTTGTCGCAACTCCGCCGGAATCCCCCCCTGCTGCGTGCGTTCATGACAGATACCATTTCCACAGCGTATGTTTATTATGAGCGTCTACTCGACACCCAATTCACGCATGTCATGTTTCAGATGTGGGGCGTGTTTTCTGCTCTTCACACTCGACAGCGTGTACAACAGGGCACCAACACTCACCCCTCTCACCTTTCTCCGTGTCAACGCCTCATCCGTCTCACTCTTCTATGGCTCGGCACCATGGCATTACTATCTCAGCCAGGCCCTCCCATTGCTAGCAGGGCCAACTCTGCCCTTCGTTCTGCACGGCGCCTACCTTACTTTCTTCCAAGGCCCACGAAATATTAGGTTGTTGCTTTGTACCGCGGCGTGGACGATCGCGATATTCTCCTTCGCCGGACACAAGGAATGGCGTTTCCTGCACCCCCTCGTACCCGTCCTGCACCTTCTCGCTGCGCGATCGCTCATCACATTATATGATCGCTCTAGTCCCGGTCATAGCAGCCGCAACACGGGACTCGGCATGAAACGCACCCATGTTGTACTGTTGACGCTGCTGTCCGTAGCACCTTCCCTCTACGTGATGCGCTGGCATTCCTCCGCGCAGATCGGGGTACTTTCGCATTTACGGGGTCTCCCAGACACGGAACTGCGCAGCGTTGGATTCTTGATGCCCTGTCATTCAACTCCTGCACAATCTCACCTACATCGTCCTATCCCCGTCTGGCGCCTGAGCTGTGAGCCGCCGTTACAGTAAGTCCAGGAAACTTCCATTCCCGTACTGCAGCCACTGACCTTCGTACCATAGTGGAGAGGACCTCTCTACGTACCAAGACGAGACCGATATATTCTTCGCGGATCCCGCGTCATTTCTCTCAACGCAGTTTCCTCTGCGTGTCGACCCTACGTTCCCGCCCTTAGTTGAACCCCCCTATCGTTACATGTGGCCGAGCCATCTTGTGTTCTTTGGTGCTCTTTTGCGTGAGCCCGGGGTTGAAGACATATTGCGTGCAGGGGGGTACGAAGAGGTGTGGCAGGGAGGTAATGGAATCGAGGAGGATAGGAGGCGAAGAGGGGGTGTAAGGGTTTGGCGCTGGGACGGCTTGGACGCAATAAGGGAATAACGTTGTCGTTCCTCTATTTCTTGAGCTTACGGAGGTGGCTAGGAGAGACGTTGCTTTCGATTCTAGACGGGGAGCTTGGTCCTCAAGTTGGTTGTGTGGAAGGAAAGATGATGGAGGCCAGGTGGGCAAGTGCGACCTTCGACCAGCCCTTACCAGTCTTACCCCCAACAGGGACATTTCCGATTTCATATGTCCTGCAGGCTTTTCTGTTTTGAGAAGGACCCTGGTCGGATTTTCCCTTCCCCCCCTCCGCCGCTGGAATACTAGTGCAAGACGGGTAACAAGGCGAAGCCGAAATCGTGTTTCAGAAACAACATCTCACTACCCAAATGTCTTTCTCTATAGATGCGAGGGGACTTTTGGGGTCGAGGTCCACGTCACTGTCACTCCCACGCTACAAAACCCGATGCTGGCGTACCCAGGCCTCGATTTCTTCGGCTCCGACTCGCAATGCCGCAGCCACGCTGAAGCATCCATGTTGAGACACTTCTACGGGTCTTCTCTGCGCTGCCTCGTGTCTGAATCGCCCATTCCCCACGGAGGGGCTGAGGTGTTGCAGAATAAATCGAGGTGATGCCTTCACTGGACCCGGAGGGATACTACCCTTTAGCCAAAGTACTTGCTACGCGCGGGGAGTCGCCGGGGACGCCGCTCTGGGGGAATGTAGCGATGGTCGCTCGCAGAGCTGTCGTCTGTGAATATTACCTGTGAGCCATGGCTAACATGGCTTCTTATGTTATCGACGATCACGCTTCCATTCAGCCTATCGCGCCCAGCGATGGTACCATCTCGGTATTGGCTCCCACTATCGGAACACCCAACAACGTGGGCACCAATCATGCCAAACAGTCTCCCCCGGTACTCCACATTGACCCCCTCTCCCCACTTTTATTTTATTTTTTACCTTAATGTCATCCCTCGCACTCCTTCATTACATTAAACAATTTCCTCGCTTGGCACCATAAGCACACGTGACCATGACGTATGATTGCCCAATGACGCTTAGTTGAGCCACATCACGACGCAGTTGTCAGGCGAAAATACAGTATACTTTTTTTTTCACGCACGCATCCCGCACCGCGTGGTCGGAATTTGAATTGAGGTGCAGATGGGTCTAGGCCCTACAGTGTGTTGACTGTTGTCTGTCCGCTACGCTCTCCTCATGTCATTTACGTACCCCTACAGCGCCCCTTGTCGTCCGCCTATCTCGGGATACAGTACTCCTTTTGGGCATTAATTGTAGGGACACGTGGACTCCCACGCACGCCTTATCCTCACAGTTCACAGTTCCTCCTGCGACATGAATCACTACACCCAGCTTCGAGGTGCTGCATACTACGATAGCATGCAAGTTTTCTCAACTGGGATGTAGACGCTGGAAAACTTTCGATCATTCCCTACGGCATTTGACAGGCCCGTGCAGGACAAATTTCGTTACCCGTGATCATCAATTTTACCTGATTGGCGATTGGCCCTGGCAGCGACGGTGCAATGGAAGGACGTCCCAGAATTGGACAAATTGGATGCGTCCACCTCCCGGAAGTGATACGGTATATAGGGGGTCGGTTCTTTCCCCATCACGCCCATCGATGCTCAGAACTTTCCTCTGTAGGCCCCACTTCGGATTCGGATCCTACTCAGCTCCGGGATGTTTCCAAACCTTCGGCCCTAAATCCCACCCGTCCTCAATGTGACAATGCTGCTGAGGTAGAGAGTATTGTACTGATCATAACGAGGGTTCAGCGTGCTGTCAGACATCACTTCCAGTCCCAACATATCACTTTTCCATTACCTAGCAGGCCATTCGGGTGACTGCGCGTGTCGCTCTGGCGGGCTGTGGTCGAAATGTTTTGTCAAGGCCGAGAAAATTGAACGAGGCGATAACCAATACTTGGCACTTGGACGCAGGTGGAACTCCGATCTCTGTGAGTGCTACTGCGCCATTCTATTTCTAGTATTGACCTCAGAGGCATTCAGGCCTTCGACGACTGATCTTTTCTCTCGTTGCTTCCTTTGTCACCGAAGACTACAAATGGCCGCTATCAAACTTGGGTACTACGAACATTGCCTCGTTAAGCTAACTCAATAGCTCGTTGACGTCTCCAACAGGAAGACCGTGCAGGATGATACAGAACAATGTGCCAGACCGACCTGCTCCGCTGGTATGTGGGTCGGCATGATGGCCTCGCCTGCTCCCCATGGCGCTGCACAGTCCCCCACTCGTTCCGTCGCGTTGATGTATTGGGACTGCTTCGGCCATGTTATGAAAACCATGTCTGTGTTCCTTCATATATCTCCTTTCGTCACCCCCATGAGTCTCGTCGTTTTTTCTTCGGTGTCAACGAAGTCATCGCCTTTTGTGACATTATCTACGCTGTGCTGGTTACTTGGCTTTATCCATATTGGTTGGTGGCGTTACCGAGGACATACCCATATATCCTTGTCGTCCACAGTTGCCTGCGTTCACCTGGGGGCGTCCCAAAGTTTCAGGTCGCATTTTCTGTTTGTATCCTACGAATCGACGGCGTATCCGCAATATACTGTTGGTGAAATCGAATGTTCACATCTAGGCAAGTGGCGGAAGACCTTTGAAGGTATAATTCCGAATGCGCCGAAGATGGCCCTTCTTGTGACTCACGGAACCGTATTGACCTAAGCACCACCAGGACACCATGGATAGTTAAAGTGAATGAATCTACAGGACCTCCACAACTCTGAGCGAAGACGAGGACATTAGGATTTTGCAGTAGTCCTGCTTAGTTCTCATAAGACTGTCCTCGATACAGGGTCAGAAATTCATGGATTCCACCAAATCAGCTGATGTCATATCCTATGGCGCTTCCATGACTTTCTGCAGAGTCTCATATCTGCTAACTCAACCCTTCTGAGTCATACAAGATTTCGTGTTGCGAGCGTTTGAAGACTCTGAGCCGGAGATTCATCTAACTTGAACTATCGTTTACCCGACATACGCAGAAATCAACTACTCTGCAGCAGGTATTTCGACAGTTCGATTTGAATGTAGAAGTATTAGTATGGCAGCTACATGACCCACTAAAATGAAGCGCCTCCTTTTGTATTCAATCAGGCGCGTGCTGTCTCATGATACTCTTATCCGGACGTGTGAATCTTCCAACTGTCCGAGTCCGGTTGCTGCGGGTATGCCTGTCACTGTCATTCCGGCGTTAAATGGTGATTTACTCCGGCATCACCCTTATCTGATGGGTATGACAGGTAGTGGCGAGGTAAGGTACACGTTGCGGTCTAAATTTACCACGCACTAGCAGCCTTGTGCTGGCCCAGGACGACTGGCCCACCCCAAGCTATTACTGTAAAGCGATCTGAAACGGCGACTTTTCTGTGAATGGAAATGGAAGAAAGGTCCTCGACCGCAGGAGGGCGATCAATCGCTTTCACATGGCATCGAACCAAGCTGGGTGGAACGTGCACGTGAGCTATATAGACCCCGATACACGTGAGAAGCCGAGACCCCAGATTGCACCACGCGACCTGGGCGCCCTTTTAATGTGCAGAGTAAATTCCATTGGAGAGATACACCATTTCCTAAATTGGGGGAAATGTAGTCGCGGGACTGGCGCGGTAGGCACGTTTTTCTGACAGGGTTTGACAGGTTTTATGGATGTATGGACACATCCAGAAGACGACTAGGTAATGATCCCCTCTTTGGTTCCAACTTACCGCCCAATCTCAACGCCAGGATGATATTTCACAATGACCTCGTTCACTTATAAGCCACCTTCCGGTTTGGCATACTGCACCTTGCAGCACTTCACCTCAATTCGTTAGATGGATATTCTCAACTCAAGACCCTCGGTCATGGACGTCGGTGTCGATGCTCCGCGCCGAGATGAACTTATCCACGAGCATCCACGTGCGAGTGTCCCTGAGCCTCGGCGTATGGGGCTCATGAGCACTCAGCGCGCTGGTAAGTCAATACGATGTTTATAACAAAGGATGGTCCTTATTCATGTAATAGGAGAAAGTTATGGAGATCCCACTGTCAAGTCGTGGTCTATGGGCCATACCGGAGTCGAAAAGCGGGATAAGGTGATAGGGGAGCGCAGAGAGGAAAACACGTTTACCATCGCCGTGGCTGTGAGTCCTGGTATCTCATCCTTTTTTTATTTCCCACCTCGAGCGCCTTGTGAAGGCCTGCCTTTTCTCAGTCACAGTTGCAGCCTTCGCCGTAGAAAGCTACAACATGTCATCACTCGACTTCTGCGACGAGCTCATCCCATCGTCCACCCACGTCCTATCTCTATCTCAGGGACCCGCCAATGTGTCCAACGTGGCGCCGCGCCACTGGGAAAACGTCGCCGGAAATGCGCCATTCAAACCCTTGGCGTTCCCCATCAGGATCAACGTGCTCTGGTTCCTCAGTTTGGTTCTCGTCCTCGCTACCGGTCTTTCCGCGGCGCTGGCACCACAGCTGCAACGACTTTTTTCGGAAATGGGTAAACAACACGGGGCGCCGCCGCACAAATACGCGTCCATATCGGTGTCCGGACCGCCCACAGTCCGGGCCGTTGCGACCGCGTTGCACATTCTCATTTTCCTCTCCATTTTCCTCTTCGTGGCGGGTCTCATCGACTTCCTCCTATTCATCAACAAAACGGTCGCTTTCTGTGTCCTCGGATCCATTCCTGCGCTCCCTTTTGTATGCTTTGCATGCATGGCGCTGCCGAGTCTGTGCCCTTATGAGGCACACCACGATTCCCTGCCACGGTTCGTCTGGCGCGTATCCCGGATTCTCGGGGTCAGCGTCCTTGTTGTCGTTGGACAAGTTGGAGACACATTCATGGTGTTCTGTCGTCGATTTGGGATCAGGCCTTTCTGCGCGCAGCAGAGCATCCTCGTGCTCTTGCCACGTTGATGGATGAACACTATTAGGGCCAAATCCGGAGGCAGCAAATCAATCCACAGATGGCGTGCGGCGGAGCGTTGAGTTGTGTGTTACTGCGAGACAGTGGACGGTATATATCAGTCTGCCCTTTCCTACCCTTTCAGCTCTCGATCAAGACCAGCAATTGAAGATTATGTCACACCCATGCCCGGAAAATCTTACTCTCGCGCTATTTCCGGCAGTGCCTTCCACGAATCCATTCCCTTCTTTTTCATCGGACCAATGACACCCGATC
>Ga0307509_10006222_pt1 | contig 16146 bp, 16 predicted proteins | sample 10_EM_MG_FD_202245 | JGI IMG/M metagenome (GOLD analysis project Ga0307509, IMG submission 202245) | Populus trichocarpa ectomycorrhiza microbial communities from riparian zone in the Pacific Northwest, United States - 10_EM | ecosystem: Host-associated > Plants > Roots > Unclassified | place... | reverse complement strand
CTATATTAAGTTTTACCGTTGATTCTTCTGAATTATTTTACCTCATCTTTATCTTCTACTTTGAGTGTTTGGTGCGGTCGCAACCTTAGAGTTCACCTCTCTATAGGGTGCCCCCGTTACAGCGAGATAGCTTTTCCCAGAACGCATCTGGTGTATCCTTCCTGCAACAAATTTGCCCAGACCCATAAAGGGGTGGGGACGAGTTGAGGGCGGGTAGGGGTAGTAAAGGGGGGCCTGCGTGGCAGACCAGTCAGAAAGGAGCAGTTGTTTAGCCCTCAATTTGAGGCGCGAGTATGATGGAACAATCCCCGGGACCGGGGGCAGGTAGTCTGTTAAGTGAAGGGTGATGAGTGGCAGCGTAGAAACATCTTCCACTAAGGGGGCGGCCGCATTAGCCAGAGCTGTGATAGCGTTGTGTCGGTATCTCGGGTTCTTAATCTTATCTGGAGCAGCACGCCAGTCGAGGTTGAAGAAGAGATAGGGTTGGGAGGTAATCTTTCCACGCGCCGCTGGGGAGGCACGGTGGGGCGAGAAGGTGCAAACTGACATAGGGTGGCGTGCTGTTGCTGGGTTTATTTCCGGGGGGGAGCAGATAAGCCTTAGGCCAGCAAGGCGGCGATGGTGGCGTACAAGAACAGGTAGCGGGGGAAGACAGGCTTCCCTGTGCAAACACGTCAGGTTGGTGGAGGAAAAGCAGTTGGTGATCCATCTACAAACCCGATGCCAGAAAACGGACATCGGGCCCATGATGGACGGTGGGGGGGCCCAAATCGCGGACCCATACAGGAGAATTGGGGCAAGGAGCGAACGCGCCAAGGAGAGACAAAGGTAGGGTGGAAGGCCCATCCCAGGCGGGGAGAGGCGGCGGATCGTGGCTAGGGCGGCATTCACAAGCGTGTACCTCCTGGAGAAGTGGGACCTTGAATCAAAGGTGGGGGAAAATATGTAACCCAGCCACTTCAGGTGGGACTGTGGGTAGAAGAGCTGGTCCTCCAGTTGCACCGGGAGGGAGCACGGTGGTTCATTGCTCCTGGCGGTTCTCCAGTGGATCAGCTCAGTTTTCTGGACGGAGAAGGAAATGTTAATTGGCGAGGCCTTCCTCTTGAGCGCAGAGAAGCACTTCTGAAGGATGTGAATGTTGGTTCTGTAGGAGGGTGAGGCCACCGTGACAGCAAAGTCGTCGACGTAGGAGATAATCAGTGACCTGGGAATCTCCAGGTGGAGGGAGGAGACGTATATGACGAACAGGAGGGGGGAGATGGGGGATCCTTGAGGGACCCCAACTGAGACAGGGGCGAAAAAGCGGGGGGATCCCTGGAACGTCAGGCGGCAGGTACGGTCCCTGAGGAAAGAACCGACCCACTAAACCAAGTACGGGCTGACCCCCTTTCTGCAGAGGAGAGAGAGGAGTGAGGGGGACTCTACGTTGTCGAAACCCCCCTTCACATCGAGGAAGAGAGTGGAAACCTTGTATCGGAGGCGGTGGAAGCACTAAACGTTGTGCTGTAAGACAAGGGCGGCATTGGCGGTGGACCTTCCAGGGAGGGACCCGCACTGAAGGGGGTGGATGAGCGAGCATATCGTTGCCTGGGCTGAAAGGCGGGACGCAACCACTCTCTCGAGAATTTTAGACAGTGTACGGAGAAGGACGATAACCCTAAAGGAGGAGGGTGAGTCGTATGAGGGTTTGCCCGGCTTGTCGAGGACAATACCAAGCGCTTTCTTGAGGGAGGGAGGGTGAAAACCGTGGGCCAACAGGGGGTCGAGGAGGGAAGGAAGAAGGGAGGGCTTGATCCGGTGCACCGACTTCCACACAGAGTATGGGATGAGATCGGGACCAGGGGCGGAGGTGTTCGAGGACTTGAAAAGGGCCCTGGAGACCTCCTCAGAGGTTAGGGGAGTGTAGTCCTCATAGCGCGTGAGGCGGAGGAGCGGGGGAGGAGGGGGCTTGGAGGGAAAAAAGTGGTCGAGAAGTGTCTCCGCCACCTCGGCCAGGTCGGAGGCCCCTGGAAGGTCCGGGAATCTCTGTGGTGGACGACCAAATGCGAATCTCTTGGCCGTCCAGAGGGAGCGTGGAGTGGCCGAGGACAAGAAGTCCGACCAGTGAGCTTTCTTGGCCGAGGCGATGGCCTTAAAGTATGTTCTCCTCGAGCTCTTTACATTGCTCCAGTTGAGGGGGGAGGGGTTGAGGCGGGACACCCTTGCGAACTTGTGGTATTCCCTTCTCAGAGACGACAGGCGGGGGGACCACCATGGTTTCGAGCGAGGGCAGGGGCGCTTGCTCGCGGCATGGGAGGTCAGGAGGGAGGTAAGGCTGGTGGAGGAGATATCGAACCACCTACTCATGGAGTTGGGAGTGGGCCTCGCGGGGCAGGGTAGAGTGGTGAAGGTATCCAGTGCTTTTCCTACCGCATCTAGGTCGAGGAGGGCCCAGTGTGGAGTAGGCGGGGGTAGCATGATCGCGGGTGGCTTTAGTGTTATTACACAAGGAACGTGGTCTGAGCCAGTGGAGGGGAGGGGGGTGTCCCACGAAGAGACGAAGGAGGAGAGGGCGGTATTCGCGAAGGCTAGGTCCAAAACGGAGGGTCGCGAGATGGTGTCAAAAGGGAATCGAGTGTAAACCCCCGGGGTATTGAGAAGATGATACGGAACTTCAAAAGCAGCGTCAAAATAGCGTGTGGAGATGATGAACTCCCGCTCGGAAAGGGAGCGACAGGGGTCTGCTAACGGGTGGTGGAGGTTAAAATCACCTAAAACCAGGTGAGGGTAGGAAAGAAAAGAAAAAAGCTGCTCAGGCAAAATGGAGCGGTAGGGAGGACTATTTGTGCGAAGAAGGTACACCGAGGTGACTCTAAGGGAGCGGTGGGGGGATCCAAACAGGCCTTCAGGGGAAAAAACATCAACCGAAAGCATATCTGAGGATTCGTGAAAAACAGTCGAGCAGGACAAGTGCTGGTTCAAAGCGCGAGAAACATAAATGGCCACACGTGGGCGGCCAGGAGGGGGTGGTGCGAAGGACATAAATCCTGGGAAAGTTGGCAGAACCGATCGTCTGGAGGGGGGGTCTTGAATGGCAACAAGTAAAGGAGGGTGAGGCAGCATGGCAAAGCTGTGAAAAAGTGAAAGAAAAACATCCCAGCTCCCAAGGCAGTTATGTTGAACGATTGGAAAGGACGGGAAGACAGCACTGCTGTCAGTGTAATGAGTGAAAAAATTCTCCATTATCGGGCAGAGCCCTCAGTGGAGTCAGAGTCTAGAGATTCATCACCGCTCTCTCTTGGGGCGAGATCAGTGATGGTGATGGTCCGTTGGGCTCTCTGCCTAGGTGGAGGAGCATCGCGGGGGAGTATAGAGGTCTTCGGGGTTCGGGGAGCGGCACCTGATACTGGGGGAAGGATTGTCGAAGGGCCAGCCTGGTCTTCAGCGAGATCCATGCTGTCCTGTGTCTGTCGAGATTGCACCTGTGGTGTCTCTGGAGTGGTTCTTGGGCGAGAGGGGCAATCCCTGCTGCGCGCAGAGTGCTCTTCTTGGCAGTTAGGCCAGCATGCCACCGAGGATGGACAGCAGGCGAGGACAGGTCGGAGATTGCCACCCTTAGGGCAGAAAGGGTTAGGGCAGCGATGCTCCGCCTTGGTGTGGGAAAGCGAGCAGAAGGGACAAACGGGTAGGGTGCTGGGACAGCGGGTAGGGATGTGGCCGAACTTCCAGCATTTCCTGCACTGGGAGCTTTTAGAGGAGGGAAACATCTGTTCGACTCTCCGGTTCCGGGAGAATATGTTGATGGAGGGAAGGATGGCGTAAGCGTCGGGCGGGGCCACTGTGACAACAACGGAGGTGGCGGTTTTCTGTCCACGAGATTCCGTGTCTGGGTTAAGGTAACGCGCCGAGAGAATGGAGACTCCCCTGGCATTGCGGATGGACTCGTGAAGAGAGGGAAAGAGCTGGTCATCGTCCGAGGGGAGGAAAGCCAGAGGAACGGAGTGAATCAAGAGTTGCCCTTCGTTCGGGGCAGGTTTGAAGATTTCCCAAGGGGAGTTGCCTATCGGAAAGGCTTTGTTCAACCTCGAGGTAAGGGGAGCAAAATAGGGTGTGTAAGCGGAGGCAGGGGTGTGAAGGTAGGTACCGAGCAATGACACCGAGCCTTTGTCGTTAACCGTAAAAGTGAAGGAACGAGGGAGGGAGCAGTTAGCCTCTCTGAGGACAGAGGCAGCGATGTCTGGGAAGTGGGCTGCAATTTTAAGCGCTTCTGGGTGGGGTTCGAAGGTGGTTCTGGAGGCGAAGAATCTGCGGACGGCTTGGGGGAGAGGAGGGGGAGGTTTCGTAAAAACCTCACCCGACGCGACCGCAACTGAGGAAGCCGAGGCAGTACCCTTCATCTGACGACCCTTCTTTCCTTTGGCAGGGGGTGCAGCAGCTTGGGCATAGGTGGGAGTGGCCTTGGGGGCCATGGTGAAGGGGGGACGCCAGTCGGGGTCAAGATGGCCGGGGGTCCAGGCAGGACCGGGGGGGTATTTTCCTTTGGCGAATTCTTCCGCCTCCCAGGTGTGGGGGTATATTTTGGCAAATGCCTCAGGGTTGCCGTATAGTGTGGGAGGGGAAGTTGACATGTCGTATCTCGGGAGATTCGGGTCAGCTGAGTGGGAGGGCCAGACCGTGTTGGGTGGAGGTGGGGGTGGAGCCGGGTGAGCTCTTTCTTTCCCTTTCTCTTGGCGAGCGGGGTTGGTGTTGCTGGTGGGGGTGGAGCGAGACCCTGCAGAGGGGTGTGTGGCCTGTTGTTGAACACTAGGGCGTAGGGGAGGGAAAGAGGCCTGAGCGGCTGACGGAAGACGGGAGGCAATGTCCCTGAGGGATGCCTGGAGTGGGGCGAGGTTTGGGGGTTGCGGGGAGAAGTCCAGGTTAGCAACCTGAGAGGATAAGTCGTGGATTTCAGTCGAGAGAGTTTCAAGGGCCGTCGCGATGTGGACGCTTGACTGAAGGGAGGTGCAGAGTAGAGGCAGGAGCATTTGTTCCCCGATGGAGAGGGTGGAAATGTTCGCAGGAGTGATGGGGGGGAAACCTGCGGCGGGGAGCCCAAGGTCGGCGGTGGTCTGGTGGAAAAGCGAGACCAGATGGTCGAGATTCCCAGTGGTCGGGAGGGGAGAGAGAGGGGCTGGAGTGCCGAGTCTCGAAGGGCCGCCCTGATGGGAGGCCATGTCTGGGGGTGAGGTTGGGGACGCGAGGCCCAACAATGAGGACGAAAAGTGTGGGAGAGGAGATCGTGCGCAGAACGACGTGGTGTTGAGAAATGTAGGGGAGGGGAAAGAGGGGAGCGGAAGCATGCTAACTACTGTGACTGTTTTTATTTTATTTCTTTTTTATTTTTATTTTTTTTATATCATATGTTCATTGTTTCTACGGTACAAGAAATGACATGCATCTTTAACGATATGGCCAAAACAAAACCGGAAATCAAAATAACAATCAACAAAAGAAACATTCGTAACCAATTCCCCCAACGCGACCAATAATCGTCGCAAGGCAGCCGTAGCTAAAACCAATGAAAGTATATAACCGCTTAACTAGTCTCGAGGGCCGGGGGCGGGCAGGGGGGTAGAGGGAAAGAGAGGGTTGGTGGGGGTGTGGAGGGAGGGAGCAAGCGGGGGCATCCCAGGAGGGAAACCAGTGGCGGTGGTGGGGATAAACTCAGCCAGGGCAATGAGCAGCTGCTGGTCGGACCAGATCGGGGCCTCAGGAGCCAAGTCTGAGACCCCTTGGAGGAGGCGGGATCTCTGACGGGCGGAGGAGGGGCAGGACAGGATGGCATGTTTGAAGGTCTGCGGTGCCTCAAAGCATAAAGGGCATGACGTGTCGGCATCAGGGTCCTCCCACGAGGGGTGTTCCGCGAGGTAGCTTTTCCCAGAACGCATCTGGTGTATCCTGCCCGCAACAAACTTGCCCAAGCCCATGAAGGGATGGGGGCGCGTTGAGGGTGGATAGGGGTAGTATGGGGGGGCTGGGGTGGCGGACCAGTCGGAGAGGAGAAGTTGTTTAGCTCTTAATTTGAGGCGTGCGTATGATGGGACAACCCCGGGTACCGGGGGTAGATAGTCCGTCAAGTGGAGGGAGATGGGTGGTAGGGTGGTTACGTCGTGGACGAGGGGGGTGGCTGCGTTGGCCAAGGCTGTGATGACATTGTGCCGATATCTCGGGTTCTTTAATTTGTCCGGGGCAGAACGCCAGTCGAGGTTAAAGAAGAGGTAAGGCTGGGGGGTAATTTTCCCACGCGCTATCAAGGTGGCGCGGTGTGGCGAGAAGGTGGGGACGGACTTAGGGAGACGTGCCGTGGCAGGGTTTATTTCTGGAGGGGAGCAGATGAGCCTTAGGCCAGCAAGGCGGCGTTGGTGGCGTACAAGTAAAGGTAGGGGGGGAAGACAGGCTTCCCTGACCAAACATGTCAGGTTGGTGGAGGAGAAGCAGTTGGTAATCCACCTACAGACCCGATGCCAGAAAACAGTCATTGGGCCCATGATAGACGGGGGAGGGTTCCAGAGGGTGGATCCATACAGAAGGATTGGAGCAAGGAGCGAACACGCCAAGGAGAGACAAAGGTAGGGGGGAAGGCCCATCCCAGGGGGGGAGAGGCGGCGGATCGTGGCCAGGGCGGCATTCGCAAGCGTGTACCTCCTGGAGAAGTGGGACCTTGGGTCAAAGGCGGGGGTGAATATGAAGCCCAGCCATTTCAGTCGGGACTGTGGATAGAAGAGCTGATCTTCCAGCTGCACCGGGAGGGAGCACGGCGGCTCATTGCTCCTGGTGGTCCTCCAGTGGATAAGTTCAGTTTTTGGAACAGAGAAGGAGATGTTGATCGGCGAAGCCTTCCTTTTCAGTGCTGAGAAGGATTTCTGAAGGAGGCGAACGTTGGTCCTATAGGAGGGTGAGGCTACCGTGACAGCAAAGTCGTCAACGTAGGAGATGATAAGTGACCTGGGGACTTCCAGGTGGAGGGAGGAAACGTATATGACAAACAAAAGAGGGGAGATGGGGGATCCTTGAGGGACCCCGACCGAGACGGGGGCGAAGGAGCGAGGGGACCCTTGGAAGGTCAGGCGACAAGTGCGGTCCCTGAGGAAGGAGCCGGTCCATTGGACCAGGTATGGGCTGACCCCTTTTCTGCGGAGGAGAGAGAGGAGAGAGGGGGACTCCACATTATCGAAGCCTCCCTTAACATCAAGGAAGAGAGTGGAGACTTTGTATCGGAGGCGGTGGAAGGATTCAACGTTATGTTGCAGAACGAGTGCGGCGTCGGCAGTAGACCTTCCAGGGAGGGAGCCGCATTGAAGGGGATGGATCACGGAGCATATGGTTGCCTGAGCCGAGAGGCGGGTGGCTACCACTCTCTCAAGGATCTTAGAGAGCGTTCGGAGGAGGACGATGACCCTAAAAGAGGAGGGTGAGTCGTATGAGGGTTTGCCCGGCTTGTCAAGGACTATACCGAGTGCCTTTTTGAGGGAGAAAAGGTGAAAACCGTGGGCTAGCAGGGGATCCAGGAGGGAAGGGAGAAGGGAGGGCTTGATGTGGTGCACAGACTTCCACACAGAGTACGGGATATGGTCGGGGCCAGGGGCTGAGGTGTTCGATAATTTGGAGAGGGCCCTGGATATCTCCTCTGAGGTGAGGGGCGTGTAGTCCTCAGAGCGGGTGAGGCGGAGGAGAGGTGGAGGAGGGGGTTTGGAGGGAAAAAAGTGGTCAAGAAGCGTTTCGGCTACCTCGGCTGGGTTGGAGGCCCCTGGCAGGTCTGGGAACCTTTGTGGTGGTCTGCCGAACGCGAATCTCTTAGCCGTCCAGACTGAGCGTGGAGTGGCCGAGGACAGGAAGTCCGACCAGTGTGCTTTCTTGGCCGAGGCGATGGCTTTGAAATAAGTTCTTCTCGAGCTCTTGACATTGCTTCAGTTGAGGGGGGAGGGATCTAGGCGGGACAACCTTGCGAACCTGTGATACTCCCTTCTAAGGGACGACAGGCGGGGGGACCACCATGGCTTCGAGCGGGGGCACGGGCGCTTGGATGGGGCATGGGAGGTAAGGAGGGAGGTAAGGCGGGTAGAGGAGATGTCAAACCATCTACTCAGGGAGTTGGGCGTGGGCTTCGCCGGGCAAGGCAGTGTGGTGAAAGTATCCAGTGCCTTTCCTACAGCGTACAGATCAAGGAGGGCCCAGTGCGGAGTAGGGGGGGGTAGCATAACCGCGGGTGGCTTCAGCGTTACTATACATGGAACGTGGTCCGAGCCAGTGGAGGGGAGAGGGGTGTCCCATGATGAGACGAGAGAGGAAAGGGCGGTATTCGCGAAGGCTAGATCCAGAACAGAGGGTCGCGAGGTGATGTCAAATGGGAATCGGGGGTAAACCCCGGGGGTGTTAAGAAGATGATACGGGACGTCGAAAGCGGCATCGAAGTAGCGTGTAGAGATGATAAACTCCCTTTCGGATAGGGAGCGGCCGGGATCTGCCAGAGGATGGTGGAGATTAAAGTCACCTAAAACTAGGTGAGGGTAGGAGAGAAAAGAAAAAATTCGTTCAGGCGAGACGGAACGGTATGGGGGGCTGTTAGTGCGAAGAAGGTACACCGAGGTGACCCTGAGGGAGTGGTGGGGAGATCCAAAAAGGCCCTCCGGAGAAATAACGTCAACCGAAATCATGTCCGAGGATTCGTGAAAAACGGTTGAGCAGGACAGGTGTTGATTCAGAGTGCGAGAAACATAAATGGCTACCCGCGGGCGGCCAGGTGGGGGTGGCGCAAAGGACATGAATCCTGGGAAGGTTGGAAGAACTGATCGTCTGGAGGGGGGGTCTTGGATGGCCACAAGCAAAGGAGGGTGAGGCAGCATGATAAAGCTGTGAAAGAGTGAAAGAAAAACATCCCAGCTCCCAAGGCAGTTATGTTGAACGATTGGAAAGGACGGGAAGACAGCACCGCTGTCAGTGTCGCGAGTGAAAAAATTCTCCATTATTGGGCAGAGCCCTCAGAGGAGTCGGAATCTAGGGATTCATCACCGCTCTCTCTTGGGGCGAGATCGGTGACGGTCATGGTGCGTTGGGCTCTCTGCCTAGGTGGAGGAGCATCGCGTGGGAGTACAGGGGCACTCGGGGTGTGGGGAGGGGCACTTGGTGTTGAGGGAAGGATCGTCGAAGGGCCAGCCTGGTCCTCAGCGAGATCCATGCTGTCCTGTGTCTGTCGAGATAGCACCTTTGGTGCGTCAGGAGTGTAACTACTGTAACTGAGTCTCCTCCTTATATAGACTCTTCACGCTAACAACCCTAACCCTGGTGACTCATAACTCGCGTCACACGGTCCTATGACTCATAATGAGTCATACCCGAAATCCATCAGATGACTCCCATCAGTCACTGCGCAACATACCTTAAACCAATCATAAAACATAAAACATATCAGGTGCGCAAAACACGTCACCTGCGTGAAACTCGTGACTCATAATGTGAGTCACGCGCGAAAGTCATTACATCCTTATGACTCACAATCGTGAGTCATAGAAACATCAACCAATCATAACATAACGATGACACGCAAGTGCGAGTCATGTGGGAACTATGAGTCAACTGACTGCATAGTGTGAAAACATAAACATATATGACTCACGATCGTGAGTCATAGAAACATAAACATACCTGATGACTAATAATTATTAGTCATGTGAAATCTGCCTTGCTTAGTCACGATTTGTGACAGATTGGAGAAGTTGGTGATGGAGATGAGAGATGAAAATGATGACCTGAAGGAGAGGATGGAAGACGTTGTAACAGATATTAAAGAGGGATGAATTCCATGTAACAAATGCATGGTTGTGAAAGGGAAAGGAAGAGAAGTACCATATATACCCAAACAGGCACTAACAAAGAAGCTTGAAGTAGGAGAAACGGCCAAGATGGTGGTGAGAAAAATCGAGAATGCTGACATTCCAGTATACCGAAATAATGTTGGATCATTCACAAACAAACGATATGACGTTCCAAAGAAGAGCTGGTCAACGGTGGCCAAAGAGGGAGATAAAGATGGGTTTACGAAAGTTGTCGGTAGAGCGGAGAGGAAGACGGTGGCCAAAAAGACCGACATCGTTAAACACAATGTTCCTCCACTAAGGGAAAGATACCTGAAAATAAAGTTTTTAGGTAAAAGGGGAGTTAAACACAATCTGCCGGAATGTATGTCACCGGAGAATGTGAGGGTGAAGTTGAACTTAACCTTGAAAAGCTTCAACATAGATGGATACTTTAGTATTATAGGAAGGAATAGATGGGGAGATATTGAGCTGCGGCTAGCAAGAACGAAAGCGGAAGACATAGTGAGAGCGGAAGAGATAATGACACAGGCCCTTAAAGAGATGGGACTTGATGAGTTTGAATTCGTTAGAGATAGGAAAAAAGTCAAGATATATGTGGCGATGGTTCCACTAATGAAGGATGGATACGGAAGAGAATGGAAAATTGAGGATTGACAGGAAGAAAATAGCTTTGACCGAATGATTGCTGACATTGCAAGAAGCAATTTAGGAATTCACGTCGAAGCGAGACCTTCATGGGTAGGTAAGTTGAATATCATGAAGAAAATGAAACAAACCACAGCTAGTATGATATTGCTCTGCGAGGAGAATGAATACCTAAGAGGTAAACTAGGAAAGGTTGAACCGAAAGTGTTGGTAGCAGGAAGGAAAAGGGTTTGCAGGGTATGGAGAGAGAAGACGGACACCTCGATATGCGACACGTGTTGTACGGTCGGACATACGCTCCCAGAGTGTAAGGGTCAACCGGTTTGCAGATGGTGCAGGAAGGAACACTTATCAACACAACACAAGTGTCCTATTGTGGACTGGCTGGCACCGAAAGGTGTAGCATGCATACACTGGAGAAGAATGTGTAACTTGTGCTAATCAGACGCACATTATACAGGTTTCCGGGAATGTACTGTACTAAGAAATAGATTTACACCACTGAACTATGGGAAAGCAACAGCGATGGAGAGTGACAACACATCTGCCAACGGGGTAAATGATAGAAGTCGGACTAAGTTCCGGATCACAAATCTAACAACTAGAAAAACCCCAGTTGACGAACAGTTACGAGAAAACTTGGAGAAACAGGACCAAACCATGATACCGAGGAAAGTGCGATCTTCTTCGGTGCCATTAATGACAGAGACAAAGAAAGCTGGTGGGGTTGAAAGTGAAGTAACCTCATTAATTTGTTAATGAGGGCTGTCATATGCACCATAAATATTGGGAGAGGGGAGGGAAACAGGAATATGGTGATGGATGTTTTGTTTTTTGTAGATATTTTTATTTTTGTGGATAGACCGGTAAGGAAAGATGGCGAATTTGTGGAACATGAGAGCGAGAGATATGAGTTGATTTCTTTTGTTAGAGGGAGTGGAATGGAGGTGTTTGTGAAGAAAGGTTTGGTGGGATGGGTGAAAGTTGCAGAGCATGACGAGTGGATGGTTGTTTTGAAAGGGATAGAGAGGGATAATAGGGGAATAATGAGGTCTGTCAGGGTAGGAGGAGCATATATCAGACCTGAAAGAGGGGTTGCGGAGGTCAACCTAGGGATGGGGAAATTGGGGAGGTGTGATGTGATTATGGGAGACTTTAAGCAAGAAACCCAAGGTGGGTGATGATAAGCGGGGACACCACGATGAATGTATACGGAAGACGATTATCAAAGTGGATGGACGACAAAAACTTTGAGGTTGTACAACACAACAAAGTTACCTTCAGAACAGTATCAACTATTGATTTAACAATGTTCAGGAAGGGTCGCAAACAACCTAAAGTTCAGCTCATAGACAAGACGGGACTAGAACACTGCAGACAAATAACCAGGATGAACCTGGAAGAACCGAATAACATGTCGACCGCCAATGTGACATGGAGAAAGGTGAACTGGAAAAGAGTGGAAGAAGGCCTGAAAAAGCTGGAAGTTAGACTATGGAAAGGAGATAGAACCTGGTATGAGATGATAAAGATAATGGAATTATTGCCAACTGGGAAGGGACCCAGAGGAAAGAATGAGTGGTGGACGGAAGAGTTAGAAAGGATGAACAAGGACATGAAAGTGATGAGAAGGAAAGACGACAGAGCCTGGAAGTTGGTCAGAAAAGTGTTCAGAAACAGGTTGATTAATACCCGATATGAACATATGAAGGAAATCCTCAGCCAAAAGAAAGATAAGGATATCTTCAAAATAGTCAAATGACTCGAAGGACGAAGAGCGATACCATCTATGATAATGGAAGATGGCACGAAGGTCTTCCAACACGAACAAATCAGACAACATATAGCGCAACAGCTACAGTCAGGAGAAAAGATGAACTTTGAGAGAGATACTGTGTATGTGAGAATGACCAAGGAAGAACTTAAGTCTGCGCTGGACACATCACCGAGGAACACAGCAGCCGGAATTGACCGGATGAGTTCCCCACTCCTGAGATTCTGGCACAAAGCGAACAAAGAAGGAATATTGGAAGGGTTGGAAAGTATGATGAGGGAGGATGTACAGGACTGGCATAAGGCAGAAACAGTTCTGATTAAAAAGGGGGATAAGGAACGATACGATGTGGTAAAATCGTGGAGAATGATACATTTGTTACCAGTTATGGCTAAGGTGGTGGAAAGAGTTATCCTTAGTAAAATGGTGAAAGAGGTGGATTTGGTGGATACCCAGTACGGATCGAGGAAGAATAGATTGACATATGACATGTTCAAACAAATTTACGAATTTGTGGATTACAACAAGAATATGAAGTGTGGGATGCTATCGATGGATGTGGAAGGAGGGTTTGACAAGGTGGACATTGGGATATTGTGTCAAATGCTGAGGGAGAGGTGTTGTTTGGAGGAGTTGTCAAAGTGGGTAAAGAGGTGGACGAGGAATCGGTGCATCAGGTTAAGATTCAATGGAAGGACGACTAAAGATTACGACCTGAACAAAGGTGTTCCACAAGGAACACCAGTGTCACCATTCCTATTCGGGATATACGTTGCGGACGTGTTCAGGCCGAGAATACAAACAAGAATCAACTTTAGGGCTATGATTTCGAGCTACGTCGATGACGGTGCTATACTGATAAGCACGGATCGAATCGACTTGACTAAAGAAAAGTTCAAGGAATATTTCGGGTTATGCAATGAGGTTGCACAAAGGAGAGGGATAAGCTTCAGCCCCAAGATAATAGAATAGATTGGGTTCGGGGAAGAAGACTGGGGAAATTTGGATATAGAAGGGGTGTTGACCCGAGAGGTAAAAGAGATAAGGATAGTAGGGTATAGGTTGAGGAAGGACAGAGGCATGAAAGGCCATATAGAGTATTGGCTAGAAAGAGGAATAGGAGTGAGAAGAAGGATTGGGGCGTTGAGTAGGAGGTATGGGAGTAAGGGAGGCCTGGGGGCATGGGAATGTATAAGGCTGATATAGTCAGTTTACTTTCCGACGGTATACTACGGACTGGAATTTGTGTCCAGGTTCCCCCAGTTAGTCAAACAGGTCCAAGTCGAGGTGAACAACACTCTACCGTCAGTATTTCGGGCACCGACAAGATACACCAATAAAATTCTATGGGCCAAAACGGGATCCGTGCAGGTGGAAGTGGAAGCCAGGATGGTGCAAAGAAGAGGATATGTGAGGCATATAAAATGGAAATATGGAAAGAATTATCCATGGTATGGACGGGTAGCAGAAGAATGGAAGGACAATAGGGTAGTGGTACAGATGTTGGAGTTGGGAAAGGTTATCGAAACAACTCCAGAAATTTACATCATAAGAAACAAGGAAACGGCAATAAGGGGGCTCGAAGACGGATCGGAGAATTGTATTCCGAAAGAAGAAATATGGTGCTATACGGACGGTGTTAGGCATACTGGAGGGCTTAGCCTTCTTTTAGTGAATAAAGACCTATAGTTACCCTACCTTAGGATTCTGAGTTCAAAAGGACAAGCCAACACCCCCCTCCTGCACCAGCGTTGGGACACCGCTACACCGGCAGACGCCGCCGTAGTTGTGTCCCCTCACCAAAGACCTGGTCATTGGAACCCTCCTCGTAACCCCGGATAAGTCGCGGCCGTCTGTCCGACTAGATCCCGTTTGCAGGATATATGAGGGAAGACCTTTGGTGAGCTTATGCAAGTGGCTCAAGCCAGATCGGTCGATGTCGCATAAGGTTACTAAGGACTAAAAAATGAAAGTCATGAAAGTGGTCACTAAGTAACAGGACGTTTTTACAGACAATGGTTAAGCAACACATTCTATACTCCACGCTCTTGCGATAAAAGTCGCAGAAGTGAATGGTGTTATTGGATAAGGTAGTTTGAGAAATGAGGCATACCCACACTCACACACGTCAATAGTATTCTTCGGATACTGACAGAACCATGCGATAACGATATGGCTATAGAGGGATAATGGCTATTGGAGCGATTATCGTGACAAGTCTATCTTATGCCTCGCAGCTGTCGAGTGCAGAATACATCTGCAATGCTGAGAGGTTCGATAACAAAGCTGGCCCCTTTGTTAGTTCGATCATGGAGACCATTCTGCATATGCAATGGTAGGCAAGAGTCCATACCGACGAAGATGGATCGTGACCAATGGACTGATGTGTGGGAGCACCGTCAGGAAAATTCATGGTGTTGCGATTCGGAAGTCGAGTGAGATAACCGAATTGTCAGGGTCAAATGGTGTTCGTACTTTTAGAAGAAGTTGGAATTTGTTAGTCGGTACTTAGTTAGTATGAGAACTAGATGTAGCCCGCGACCACCCAGACATGGCATATAAATATTGAGGTGCCTCCCGAGCTATTTGAACAGTATCAAGCAACTGAGAAGAGATCTTATCAATATAAAACGTTTACGCTAGAAATCTTTTATCACATTACCTACCTCTAGTTTAGATATTGAGCCTTCCGAGACAATCTCCATCTACGATTAAGATTATCAGCCTGAGTTATCTCGCAAGACTTTGAGATAGGCTCCCGCCTAACAGACTGGGCCAAAGGGGATAACATGGTGGCGGCAGCATGGGTGGTAGTGGCGGAGAACGGACTGGTTGAGGAGGAACATGGAATGAGAGTCCCAGACTCGTGGAGTATAACCAAGATCGAGATTAGTTCTATTATTATGGAATTGAAAGATGTGGAATGGCTAGGGATGAAGAGAATTAGACTGTTCTCAGATAGTCTAACGGGTTTGAAGATGATTAAATTGATGAAGAATGAGGGTACATCATCATCCATGTGGGATAGAATGACAGACTGCTTGAATGGGTGGGAGAGTGTTAGAATGGATTGTATTCCGGGACACAGAGGGGTGTAAGGAAACAAGGCGGCGGACCGTGTAGCCAAAGCGTACAGCAACAGACAACTGAACGAAAATGGGAGATGGAAAGAGGTGGACTATAATGTCGATCAAACAACCCTCCTGAGAGAAATCCGAGCGGCAGAATGGCAAGATATGCACAATAAGGGAGGACACAAATACTATCGAAGGAATCCCGGAAAACCCAAGCATATGAAAGAGCTAAGTAGGATGGACAACTATGTCCTCATGAGACTTCGGTCAGGGGTGTGCGATGGCGAATATGAAGAGTGTGACAATTGTGATAAAAGACATCACTTGCTACACTGTGGTCGGTATGATAGTAGGAGACCAGAGGAAGAAAGTCTGTACGATGACAAGAAGTTGGAAAAATGGAAGGAATGGTGGATGAGTGTAACGGGGGCACTCTATAGAGAGGTGAACTCTAAGGTTGCTGTAATGACCCTACGATAGGTAGCTACAATCACTATCACCTTAGCCCAAATGGTATACCAAGAGGTAACCAGAGGTGGTATGGTCTCGTATAATTAAGACAAATAGCTGGTAAACCTAGGATAAGGCCTAGGGAATAGTTGAGTAGCCTTGAGGTACTCCACTAGGCAGGGGAACCTTTCGGGAGAACATTCGCATAAGGTCAAGAGAATTATGGGAATGTTACACGGACCTCCAAGACGACTTCTGTGGTCGCCTGGAGGACTTCCTGAGCGGTTAAAGGCATAAGAGGGCAAAGTTACCCTACCTTGGGAATTTGGTCATTATGCCCATGGGTCCCAGTTACCCTACTGAGGAACCC
>Ga0307509_10006221_pt1 | contig 16147 bp, 24 predicted proteins | sample 10_EM_MG_FD_202245 | JGI IMG/M metagenome (GOLD analysis project Ga0307509, IMG submission 202245) | Populus trichocarpa ectomycorrhiza microbial communities from riparian zone in the Pacific Northwest, United States - 10_EM | ecosystem: Host-associated > Plants > Roots > Unclassified | place... | reverse complement strand
ATGCCACGAACCGCGCCGGAACTGTTTCCACTTTCCAAAACTTGACTGGGCAAAGACAGCTGGAACCACCACTCAAACCATTAGCTCACTCTCCGCATACGATCTGCTAAGTCCTGAAAGCGTTCATAACCCTCTGGATGCAACGGAGCTCTCGGGTCAGGCGCACCACAGGCCCGGCGGGGGCTGGTTCCACTCAGGTTATGTGCCTCCATAGACGTCGCCGCCAATAACCCCCCCCCCGCACGCCAGTGAAGGTCCGGTTTCGACCTCCCCCTATTCCGAGGTGGGGATGAGAGGGCGCGACATAATATCGCCGTGAGCACAATTCACTGTTACCTCCACCGTATTTGGCGTTACATCAGAAACCAATGGGGACGTACTTATATCCTGACTCTGGGTCCTCCGTTCCTTGCATCAGTCCCTTATCCGTATAGGCTGAACTGACTGCGGAGAATGAGCGAGTGCTTCAATTCCGGTCAGCCCCATTACAAATTTTCGAGCCATGTCGGAAGTTCTGTATCTGGAAATCGCTTCTACGAGAATTTCACAGTCCATGAGTACCTCCGCCAGATACTGACAACTACATTGCTACCGCTCCCCGTCGGCTGGGACTGTGGATGTCATTATGCTGACCTACTCGTGACTGACGTTCTGGGGTATATATTCAATGCCATCATGTGACCAGCCACGCTTTAGTGTGGCGGTTGACTAGTGACTTTTCAAAGCTGCCCAACGGGCTAATTATTATAACAGAGGACGTACACAGCGGCGGTCTCTGGAAACCCGCCGTTCAGACTCAAAACTATCATCCGTTCATGTGCGCGATCGAAGATTCCACGAAGGTTGTAACAGGTGCACTGTACTTGCACCCGGGGCAGGTACTGGGCACCTGTTATTATTTTCCTTCCCACTCTTGGCGTGCAAGGTTTTCACAGTCCACAAGTACTTCCACTCGATGCTGACGGCGACATCGCTATCGCCGCCCGCCGGCTGGGACTATGGTGTGATCGTGCCGACCGACGTGGCCGGTGCTCTGCCAGGGGCAACCATTCAGTGGCATCATATGACCAGCCACACTTTGGTCTGTCGGTTGGCTCCTCAAACCTGCCCAGCGAGCTAATAGAACGGAGTAAATGTACGTACACACCGGCGTCCTCCGGAAACCCGCCGTTCAGACTCAAAACGATTCTTCGTTCATGTGCACGATCGAAGATTCAACAAAGGTTGAAACAGGTGTAGTATTACCTGCACCCGGGGCAGGCATACGACACCTGTTACAGTATCATTTTTCTTCTTACCCCCAGTGTACAACGTGCACACGGCTACATGTTTGACAATTCTCCCGGCCAAAATCTGGGTTGGACCCCCCAATTTGCATCAATGCATGTGAGTGCAAGAGAGGACGAAGGTGGACGACATGATTATATTATAGTATTGATACACTACAATGGATGCAAAACAACAGGAGGGGGGACCCAAGGTGCTCAATAATGATAACGCAGAACAGAATGCAAATGTCTAAGGAGTTGGGATGGGGGGGAGAGAATCAATCACGGATTGAAAAAGGAACGTGTCAGCCTCGACATAATAGCTTCCTCGTGACTTTCCCTAGTTTATTTTTCCCACCACGGGGCCACCTCCACAACGTACTGCCACCGCTCCCCTCCCCCCGCAGCCTCCCACCTCTAATGGAGAGATCCAACAAACTCTCGCTGTTCAGGAACTGTGTTGTTTGGCCGAGCTCGTGGGCCTCGTAGGCATCGTAATCTTCCCGTCGGATTACCCTTCCGTGACGCCTGGAAGGATGCCACTTTCTCTTCCCCAACTGCTCCTTCGCATTGGGTCGAGAGCGTGGTACGACCTTGCGGGTGTGGTATACCCTTGATGGAAATTTCCCCCCCTTCAGGCTGAAGGCGAAGGGCCACTTGGAATTCGGACCCCGAAGTGTGTTGTCGTTACGGCCGTCGTAATCGTATCTTTCGCAACCCTGAGGTGAACTGCCTTGGCTTTGATTACTGGTGTGCTGGACATCCGGACGGCTCAATCGAGCGTCGGCAAGAGATGGTCGTTGGGACGAGATAAACTGGCCAGTAGAAGTAATTAGGATGCCGTAGCTCAAGTGTGATGGACGAAAGGCCGTACATACCGACTCCAGCACCGATCTCATCTCTTCTGGCAACTCTTCTGGGGGAACGGGGGCGATGACCAAGCGTTCCGATCTGAACATTTCTCTCCTGTTCCGACGACTGGGGATACTTTCGCCGGAATCGCGTTCGGGACGGTGGGAGGGGGAAGGTTTGTTCAAAGAGTCCATGGTTGTGTACGATGAGGGTAAGCGGTCACTCGGCCAAGCGGATAGGAGATCGATACCAACGTGGGAAGAATGTGGGGTTATCGAGAGTAGATTATCGGTATGAGTGCCTGTGATGGATCCTTGGTTTTAGAGTTTCGGTCGTGACAGCGTCAAGGAGGAGGATCGCAGACGGTGCGATCGGCCAAGGTGCAGCGTACGGTGTGCAGTACGCAAGAGGGGGCGAGGGTTAGGGTTGCCCACGTTCGTTTCATGGTCTTTAAACATCCTTGGTCGCGTGTCCACGGCCATGGGACCGTGGGGATCAGCCAACAAGGATCTGAGCCGACCCTTTGCGTACAATGGTGATGAGAGGCGTGAGGACTTTGTCCCTTTCCGGGGCTCGTTCGATCATCGTGTGGCTGCCTCGCGGCCGGGGTTGGGACCGTGGCTAGCCTTTAGGCGCTGAGGTGGGTTGTGCGAGAGGCCGTGGCTACGAAGACAAGAATACTTGATAAAGTCGAGGAGGAGATGCATGAGGCGAGGGTGCCGGCTTATGATCTGCGAATGGTGGTTACGGGATGGGGTTGCAACACAAGGCGCTGAGAATGGAGGGGCGGGGTACAATTGTGATCGTGACGAAAGCGAAAACGGAGACCATAAATAATGGGGAGGGAACGAGATCTGCAATGTGAGCCGAGAGCCAAGGTTCTTGGCCGTGGGTAAGGTAAGCGACCGGGACGGGACGGGGAGGAGAATCCCGCTTATTGCGGATAGCTAGAAGGTGAACGTGAGTAGCGGCTCGTGCCATGTGGAGGGGAGATATGGTAACCGTGGATTCTGTCCCACCTCCGCAGGCTCCAGCGGGGCTGGATCGGGCGGGCGAGGGCGTCCATTTGGGTGTCTGTCTTTCGGGAAGTAGAAAGCGAGGATGAGGGTGCCGACGACTAGACATCCCACGGCCGTGACGACCAGACACAAAGCTCCTACAGCACCGGCGAGAGAAGCGCTGCCGACACCGAGAACACCAGGAAGCTTCTGGTTATCGATTACGACGTAGATCCTTCCCTTCCACATCTTCGCGCCAACATACCCCTGAGCAGCACCGATTGCGATAGTTGCGAGGAAGAAAACGACCACGTAGGGACATTCGAGAGACCGGCTCAGGTCAGAAGGAATGGCGCGCATCGCTAGGACGGGTAGCGCAGTGAAGACGCCTCCGACGAAACCGATCTTGCCGGAGGTGTGAGGGGGGAGAGTGGTGAAAGCTGGGATACCCAGGGAGTGGAGGAGGGTATGACCAGAGTTGAGGAAACATAGGCCAGACGCGATGCTGAAGGAGAAGGAGAGGAAGACTAGACGAGGATTTATGTTAGCGGTCGACATGGGGGTTAGAAGATAAGGGTGGATTTCGATGTTCCGGAACAAATACACCCAAGCCGTGTTGACTACGATCAAGGAAGGCCGGGACACGGCCAGGACGGGTTCGGATACCGCCAGACCAACAAAATGTAGTTTAGAACACGAGGGTGCAACGAGGCCGTGGTCAACCGTCACGGTGTCTATTATACCATATACAATGCGAACAATCGACACAGCTGACAGGTGACGTACGGATCTGCATGCAGGGAAGAAGCATTGAAACGTCGACTTCATGAAACCTCCTCCATATCTTCGTCATCCTCATCTTCGTCGTCATCCTCGTCGCCGGCGTCTTCCATCTTGACGTCGGCGCCACCCATCCCTGGCAACCCACTGGGTCCAGCTTCTGCATTCGCCTGAGGGCACCCGGTCAGCTGATATAGTTCTGTCCTGATGAATATATCATAGACACGTACCCCCTCTTTGAAGTTCTCCTTCAGTTCCCAGGTGCCGTTGTGTTCTCCGCTTCGATGCAAAAACGCGATCTCGCCTAGCGTCTCTTTCAAGAACGCTTCCGGTTGTTGCGTTCTCTCTCGTAGGAGCTTGATTGGCCACGTCCCCCTCTCCCCGAACAACTTGAAGAGCAAATCTAGAAGCTGATTCTTTGGCATACGAGCCATCCGTTCGAATTGACCCTTGGCAGGCTTCTGTTTTGTTTTCTGTGCAATACATCCAATTAGTGGGAAAAGATCAGAGAGCTGAGGAAGCACACGCACGACAAGATCCGAAAAGGCGTTGGCGTTTGCAACACCACTGCTGAGCATGTTGACGCTCCCCCTCCCAGAGGTAACCTCCTCGATCATCTTGATCTGCCTCGACCTCGTGTTGACCTCCCTGTGCCTATCACGAACTCGCTTCCTGTACTTCTCCGTGAACACGGGGCGTAAGTTACACTCGTGCTTCACTTTGCCGGCAAGAATCGTCGTCCTGGCCCGGCTGCCCGGCTCTTTCTCCTTCTCTGCCACCACAAGTTGATTCTCGACCGACTCTTGTACCATGTCGAGTTCGTACTCGCTGGGTTCCTCCGGATTGTCGGGGTTTTTGGGGAGGTACAGCTTGATTCTACTGCTGGCCTTGAAAACGCGGATGGTGGCGAGGTGTACGTCCTCGCGATTGACGTCCGCCCAGCGTTGCATCAAAAACCTTGGGACCTACAGTAGGTGACCAAGGGAGTGTATCAGAGGGCACAAATCGAGTAGAGAAGTGTGCCCGCTCACCTTTACGATCCACACCCTACCGGTGGCGGAGTCTGTAATCATGGTCTCGTCGGGCTCAGGTTGAGTCTCTTCGCCATCTTGAGCGAGTTCGGCGTCGAAGGGCTTGCTCTCGCTCTCTTCGACCTCCATCGAAGTGAGAGGACAAGGAGTAACGAACCGATCGGCTGGTAATTGCATCACGTGTGGTTTAAAGTCGCACGTGATCCGGGATAAATCGGGAGAGTAGGATTGGCTGTTCCCCTGACCGGGGGTTGCCGGGAATCCGTGAGCATCGCGGAACGGGTATTTCAAGAGTTTTCACTCCCGGCCTCCACCTTTAACTTGTCCCACCACCTTCGCTCCTCTCCTCTTTCTTTAGACCCCTATATACCTCTCTATAATGTCTTACTCTCCCGGTAAGCCGTACGGCTCTCCGCACTGGTTCTCTTTTAGCGGTTTGCTGACGAACTTGCCACTTTACAGGTGACGCTGCTAAGGGTGCTGGTCTTTTCAAGACGCGATGCGCCCAATGTCACACCGTTGAGGCTGGTGGACCCCACAAGGTTGGACCAAACCTACACGGGTAAGTCTAGGCTCCGCTCTGTTGAGCTTTCACGCCGTTAACGTGCCGGCGCCCAAGGCTCTTCGGTCGTAAGACTGGTCAAGCCGACGGCTATTCATACACCGCCGCCAACGTAGGCAAGGGTATCACCTGGAGCGAAGACACCCTATTCGAGTACCTTGAAAACCCCAAAAAGGTGCGTGGAGCCATTCCGAGGGTGGTTCAGATAACTGACCCTTTGACGAATTTTCCTTCGTTCAGTACATCCCCGGAACGAAGATGGCCTTTGCCGGTCTGAAGAAGGGCAAGGATCGTAATGACCTCGTCACCTACCTGAAACAGGCTGTGCGTGTCCCATACTTTTTCGCGTCACATCCCGGAGTGTTCCTGATCGTCCCGTCTTTCAGTGCGCTTGAGGAGTCGGTGCTACCGTTACATTCACATTATAATCCTGCATTTCTACGAGGGAGACTAGACAGTAGACGGTGTATTTATCGATCTATCCTTCGCTGCCACACACTACCACTATCACCACCACCACTCTCCCCACATTACGAGATGATCCTTTTGCATATCAACACCTTCTGTGTGATGAAACTTGTTCCGATGCGTCATCCATTTGTGCATCATGCCTCACGTTCACCTCGAAGTACGAACCGAGATGAAAGTTGGGTGTGCAGCCAGCGCGTACAGCCGCGTGGCCGGCGCGAGGACATGTCGGACTATGACGGATAAATACAAACCGAGCGGTTCTTTCTCTCCCCGCAACTCCCACCATGCATCCCCCGACCGAGAAAAGCCCATTGCTGACGAGGATTGGGATCCCAGCCGTGAACGTTATCCCTTTCCCCCAAATCATCACCCCCGCCTCCACCCACCGCCCTTCCTATCCCCGTCCTTTAGAGAGCCCTCGATCACCGCTCTCACCACCAGCCTCGATTCTCATCGAATCCCGCCGCCATCTCCCCAGCCCGGCGACCTCTTCGTCTTCAAGACGGGGCTCGTCATGGATGCGACCGCCGCTACCATCAGGCCTCACGCTCGCCGCATTCACTCAAGCTTCACTCTCAGGAGCAGCGTCGTTGGTGGGGTGGGACATGATGACTGGGTGCATCCTCTATGCGCCTAACGACTCCCTTCACCTGTTCCGCAACATCTTCCCAAACTCGACGTCCTCGCATAACGCGTTGGGGATGACGTGCAACACGAGCAGCATTTATGGCATCTTGCTCTCTGTCACCCTCACCGTCCTCTCCTCTTTCGTGTATTTCCGGTCCCAGCACCGATCAAAGTCCACGGGTGGTCCTTCATTCAAAGCCAATTTCGCGACCTTCCTGATGGCGCCCATGGCCTGTCTTCTGGCTTCCATGTTTACCGCCCTCATCCTCTTGACCGGCGTGAGAGCGAACATCGGAACGGTTTGTCATTTGGGTTCGGCCCTGTGTACTTCCGTGGGGATCATTGTCGCCTTGTTGATGTAAGGACTTATGGAGCCTCTTTCCCTGTTAATTATTTCTTGGCTTTCACCGGTGCGGGTTCTGTCGTTTAGTGTTTCACATCTGTACTCAGGACTTCTCTTTACGACTCCCTTGATGACCTCTTCAAATTGTTTCACAGAACGGACATTTATATAAACTAATAACATGGATGCTAACGGTTTACACATGCTACACGGATTCCCGACTTCGACCACCACACCGTCGACGCGTGAAATCTCCCGCATAAGACACAAGAAAACAAACCCAACACCGATCACCGGAAGTATCAACTCTGGAACCCCTGGTTCGCCTGTTGACCCGTCATGAAGTTTTCGTACAATGCTCGTTCCCATATGCTGTGAGTCAGACGTTTGTGAGATTCCGGGACCAGGATGAAACAAGCCACGGGTCACTCACTTGTAATCTACAATCCCGCTGGTAGGCCACTGTCCTTCATCGCCTGCGTATGCCTGTTGTGCAGGGGCGTGGTCCACCCCACGATGCGGTTGATCTTGTTGGGCATACCAAACCGACGGAACCGCCTGCGGTGGCTCGTTCGTTCCACGGTGAGAGAAATCCTCCCATCGATACCCATTAGTACGTGAGCCAAAGCCATCAACACCCCTCCCGCCGTGCGCAGGCATTGGCGGATGAGCAAAAGGCGAGGGCCCCGGCCCCCGCATCTCCACGCCGAGGTATTGTGCCGCCCCGATATCCACCATCAGGTCGTTGTATACCATCAACTCGACAGGCAACACCAACGAGCTTGACAAGGAAGGCGACGGTCCGTACCCGTGCTCCGTCCCAATACCAGGGCCGTTGGAAGGTTGGGTCACGATGGGCTGTGGAACGGAGAATGGCGGTACTGGCATTTCCTGTGAGTTCAACCCAGAAACCGGCAGGCTGCCGCCCAGGGCTGGGTGGGGACGGGGTGGGGAAAAGGCGTTCCGCCGAGATGGAGGTTCAGGTGACCTGTAGCCATCGCCAGTGCCGGTCATGATGGTCCGTAGGTTCAGAGGATTGCTGAAGAACCTCCCGTCCGGTGGCGGGGGGCCGCCTCCTGGTTTTCCTGGAATGAGACCTGGTCGAACGGCCGCCGGTCCAGCGGATTCCGGTGGCTCCACGGCTCCGTTCTGCCGGGGTACAGATTCGGGCTTTGTGGGTGCAACTCGGGGTATCCCACCATCCGCAGTGGTATTTAAGCGGGTCCGGGTTGGGGTAACCCCCTCGATGCCATCGGAACTCTCAGCTGAGGGATAGGCCGAACTTGACCCGGACGTCGAACGCTCCACCGATGGGACCGACTGTAATGAAGGTGTGTTCTCGAATGAGGTCGGGTCGTAGGAATCTGATCCCTCATCGGAACTCTGAGCTTCCTCCGACGACCACTTCCCGTACTTGTCGACGAAATAGAGTAATCCCCTTTGGATATCGAGTAAGTCGTCCCTCTCAGGCTGCCACCCCTTGTACTGACTGTCGGAGAGGACGAGGATCGTGCTTAGGACACTGGTTAGCCGCTTCGCTGTTGTCCACCTGCACCACTATCAGCTCCCGAGAACGAGAAACACGACAACGAAATCCTTACTTCGACCCGATTTCTAGCAGCATCTCCTGGATCGTCCTGACCGCCTTATACTCTTCCGACTCTCGATCGATGTTCTTCCTCCGGTAGAACTGAAGGACCAAGAACATGGTCGCCGCAAACAACGGTTTCACGTACGCGTGACATCGAATCTTCCCGTTCACCTTATCCCTGACACTCCCTAGAGCGGCTATACAGTTTTTGGCCGCCTCATTGCTCACCGCCAACGCGCGCCCGGAGAGTCCAGGGTCGGGTCGAGCGATGAACTGACGGTGGATGAGGAGCTGAAGTTCGTAGTAACCGCAAGCCAGTGAGAGGGCCTGACGAAGCCAGGTCATGTTGGTTTGATCTTTTTGAGCGTCCCAATTTACTGTTGGGCAACGCGCATGAGTGGGACTTCCAGCACAGCCACGGAAATTCTCGTACGATGTGGTGGAACGGAGCCGGCCCACTTCCTCAACGCGGTTTCCAAAGCAGAGACTATGTGGCTCTCCCACCTTTTACCTACGTAACCCAGGATCTGTCGTGACTTCCTTGTTGTGTACTGCAGGGATCCATTTCGACTCGACTTCAGCACTGGCACCGTCGAATACGCATCGGGGTCACGCACCAGGGTTCTTTGGGCAAAGCCGAGAATCTGGTTCAACCGAATCATCGAGATGAAGTAATCCATTTTGGATAGTACACCAGGCGGTTGTTTAAACGCCTTCTCCGGGTCCGGGTGTTCGAGGTACTCGTCATCACAACTCGATGGTAGGTCCGTATCAAAACTTGTCAGTCGCAGTTGAGTCAGCTGGTACGCAACGAAAACGGATAGAAACGCACTCTTCGTCTTGGATCGCACATGACCGCCCAAGGAGGTTGCTAAATGAACGGTCCATTATGACAAGCACCCAGAAACATCGTTTCCAGAGCTCATTCTCCACTGTTTGCTTTCCGGTGCGTGCGCGCCTGTGGATTCCAACGTCCTGCATCACCCGTAGGCCGATGCCAACAATCGCCCATGGTCCCTGTGGAGGAGAGAACCCGTCCAGGAAGCAGGCGGCCAGCTTTGGGTCCAACCGTGAGTACACACCCCGGAATAGTGTTGGGAAACGTACCGCATACACCTGGCCATCGTACAACTGATGCCCGACCAGGCGTGTTCTCCTCAGCCTATCGACTTGGTTGAAGAGATTCCAACCTGTGTTCGACGTCGAGGTAGTAATTGGATGGGTAACGCGAGGATCGTCAGAGTGGCGACAGGCGACAGCACACATCAAGAGAACCACCTCCCCGAAGGATTCGTTCCGTTCGTGTAGTTTATCAGCCAATGACCGCTCGAACGTCGGCCGGTGTAGAATCGGCAAGATAATGTTGTGAATGTTAAAGTAATTGTCCAGGAGATGCCGCATCAAACTTGGCTCCGGGAATACAAGCGAAATCCGAGGTCCTTTCAGGATGGGGAGCATCCACTGGAAAGAGGCTGGGTAAGGGCCGAGGAACGACCCAAAGACCAATCAAGAGGAACGTACGCTAGGGGTAGTCCAAAACTCGGACCTGCGCATGGAGAGACAGGCGCTTCGTGGACCATCTTTCCTCAGGTTTCGAGAGAACGCGAAGGTGCTGGTCTCACCGAAGAGCCTCGGGGCATCCTCCCCGTACGCATCTGCTAACCCTTTGCTGGCGTCGTACAGTGTTACAAAATCATCATTTTCGTATTCGTCTGCCTCAGGGAGCGGACCCAGGGCATCGACTCGGGGGACACGGGCAAATGATGAGGGCGGAAGACCTTGTTCAGAAGCAGGGTCGGGAACAGCATTCCTCTCCTTCGCTTTACGAGACTCTCGCAGGGATCGCGAGTGTTGACTTTCGGGGTTAGACAACTATGTTGGATTCAGTCGGCATGCCAACGTAAGGCAGATGATGTCACAACCTACCTCCCGGACAAGCCTCTCCACTTGAGCCAGCCGATTTTCAAGGTCCCGGACATATCTGGACTCCGTTTAAGCCTTGTGGGGCCGCGAGGTCAAGGACGGGTTGAGGGGTCGCTTACCCATGAGATGTGGTTTTCTGCAGCGTGATCGATGAAATACCTGGATGATGCAAAAACGAGGAACGCCCATACCTTTGACGACTCGAGGTAGGAACACTCGCCCCCGTACGTGATACATGTAGTGCACCGGTTATCGAGCATTTCATATCCATCGCCTATTGAGCGGGGAAGCGCCCTTGTTAGTGCACAATTCCGCACGGGTACCGGAACCGACGGGGTTCAAGGATTAGGGGGGACTCACATCGTGCTAGGGTTCACACAGATTTAGCCGGGTTTAAAGTGTTTGGGAGGGACAATTGCTCGCCTTTCCTCTTCCGGCATGTGTCACAGGCCCTATTCCTTTTTGCTCTGTGCAGCCTTGCCTCGAAATCGTAGTTCTTGCTGCCGGAAGGCATCTTGGGTTCCAGCGGCGGACAACTACCGATGTGGACACACCGGGCTTTTGCCCGCTCATGTGACCTCGATCGCTCTTTGCACCCACCCGGTCCTAGCGCGAGACCCAAAGCGAAGGACGAAGGTGCTTAACACCGATACTTAGCTTACCCTCAACGGCCAGATTTTCACCGGTAAGTTGGCTCAGAGCCATACAAAAACGTAGAAAAATGGACACGTCCGGGATTGAACCGGACCCCTCTCGCAAACCCTCCGAAGATGTGCTAAGCGAGCGTGATAACCAACTACACCACGTGCCCTTAGAACAGCTCCGGCGCTCAGTGGGATTCTGAGGAGAGAAAATTAGGAAATGGTCCCGATACCATGAATTCGTTCCTAAGTAAGTATGTACATTCGGAATCCGAAGTCAAGGGATCCAGGCGGAGGCAAAGAGGAAACGAGTCCTGCCTGATACTGCGCGTTCCACTGGGTGCTGGAACCGTCTTGTTGATATGACCACGCCAAGGACTTCGATTCGTGGAGCAAGAGAGAAGGGGGATGGAAGATAGTTGCAGTCTTAGCCACAAGGCATCACGCATGGTGCACAACCAATGGAGCGTTTTTATATGATCGTGAATGCGGGGGTAGAACGTCCAACGCAACTCCTTCGTTGTTTAGGAAAAAACAGCCTGTCTTGGCATGGGCAACATGCAATTGTTCTTTCTCTGCGGCTAATCCGGTGTGCGAGGGTCAGAGAAGCAGAACCCCCAACTCAAGGCCGAATACTGTGATTGTGATCATCACATATATGAACGAACCAATTGCAGCCCCCGAACACCAGACCGCCGACGACAGAAAATTCTGAGAGCAACCACTGAAGCTTGAAGTGGAATGCTTGGCATCTCCGAGCAATCCCAATGAGGAGCTGGCAACCACCAGCATGCGTGGACCTCGCACCCATTCTCGAGTTCGATTGTTCTATAACCGGACGGAGTAAATATGATATACAAAGGGCAGTGCCACGACTACGTGGGATGAAACCACCTACGCAGACGCGACGCCATGGTCTACTTTGAGTGTGGACAAGGCAACTTCTCCCATCAGAAACTGCCCAAAGATGGACGGAGTGTCACCAAAGGGACCGCATTCTGTACTCACTAGGGAAATCCGAGCAACGCGGGGCTTCCAACTGACGCTGCAGTCTTTCAGCCCAACCGTTAGGAGGAAGGCTCCAATCGCAGCCATCTTCGTCAGCGTGGAGGCCCGATGCATGGAGCTACCAGAGTATGAGATGCCGGTCTCATAGGTGTCGAAATCGACGCCCATGAACCGAGACAGGGCAAGTTAGAAGTCCAACGGTGAATCCACAGAAGGTCTCGCTCAGAAGGACCCCATTCGGCTTAGCGTGAGTCGAGTCTGAACCCTGGAGTGGGTTGAATAGACCTACGATCATGAAGGACGAGCGATGGTTAGACGATGAACAGCGCCAGAAGGTCCAGGCCACGCCGCGAACGTGGTGCGCGTTGGGCGAAGGGCCGCCAAAAAACGTGCATTTGTATGGACCCCCTCACCGACCCGACGTGTCTGATGAAACCTAGAGGGCAGCCAAAGGGTAGTTGCACGGCACTTGTTCTCCTATATCTCCTCAACAGGCCATCATAACGCGTACTCCATACCGCCAGCGGCCGCGCACCACCCACAAGAACATTCCGAAGTCGTTCCGCACTCCGAACCCGTATAAGGAAAACACCGACGACGGGCGGAGATGTGCGAACCTTAAGAATGGGGAACGATCCCGAAGAACTAAGTGCCGAGGATATGTCACATGCCCAACACCAGGATGGGCATACCTGCTGACGGTCATCCGCTTCGATAGGCCCGGTCACGATCGGCCATTGTGATAGAGTCTATGCCATTATCAGGTCCCGAGAAGACGAACCTAGAGTTGGAAACCCCGCGCGGTGGCATTGTTAATACAAGCTAGTTTCAACATGCGGAGGAGCGGGTGGGAGAGCCGGGAAAGGGTAAACGTGCAGTTCTCAAGTAGAGAACGGATGGAAGGGGGAAGCATCAGTGCCACACGTGTTGACTTTGAAGTCTGAGATGGGCGAGTGCGGGCTCCAGTGGGACTCTAAAAAACAGAGATGTGTCGTTTTCTCCAATGCTAAGCCTGAATCTTTCTGGTTGTCCGACCAGGGACTCGGGAAACGAGCACCGGGTGAGCGGCGAAGCCGGTGAGTCGGGTATACCACGTCCACGCCTCCCCACCTCCACATTGGCAAAGGAGGATCAATTGCGGGCGGGATCGTGCGCGCCCTCCCCAATCCCAGGCCTGGTTCGGTCAAAGAGTCTATCACAGCTCACAATTTTGCCACAAAAAGAGACCAAAGACGAGTGAACCTCCGTGATGGGACTGCAAACCTTGAGCCTATCCCTCAATTGAATCTCCCGAACATGGGGAAATTTGTTCACTCACGAATTTCTTCCCTTTTCGATGCCCGGGGGATCGTCGATCCCTGCGCCCTCCTGCCCCAACCCATCACTGCCCAGATGCCCAAGAGGTGTTAGTGCAAGAGCACGAGCGTTTTCAACAGACCTCGGGCATTAAATCTGTGCATGCGGGAATGAGACGGCGGATGGATGGGCCTAATTGCTCGAATGGAACATGAGCTACATCGCATGTAGCCGTGTGATTGTTGAGATTGACATTGGAGATGTCTCCGGGGATTCCAGGAGAAGTCTTCGTGGGGTGGTTGAGGAGGTGATGGTCGGGCACTCGATCCTATCGATTGTTGAGATCCGAGTGAATTTGTTTGCGCCAGTTGGAAGCCAGCTGGAGACATCCGGGAACCCAAAGGTGAGGAACCAGGATCCTTCCGAGTTGTCGAATCGGTTACGGTTGGTTACGGTCAGCCGCGGGAAGATACCGGGCTGTGCTGTCTGATGTTAGCACATGTATGAATGCCCCTTCGCTTACACACGGATTCGGACCTTGCCCTATGCCCCCCGACGTGCTGACCAGTGGACCTCATGGGGTGAGGAACAGCAGCTGCGTGGGAAACTGGTTTCGACGCAGAAAGTCAACAGCGCTAGACACGCGACCACAAGCCCGGATGCCACGAGTATTACCTACCGACGATGAGAATCCAATTCAAGTCCGAGACGTTCAAGCGGTTTCAAGTTGAGTTGACGGTGGAGCCCTGACCGGTGGGTTCAGGTTTGGTACCGTGTGGCGCACGAGGTTCGTCCCGATGCCCCGAGGCGTCCGTGAGGATCCCGGGGAGGAATTGAAAACCTGACCGCGGCCAGCTCTGTCCACCGAGAAGAGGCCCGAGGGTCGGGGGATCAAATATGACCCGACCCGACCCCAAAAAAACCCACGAAACGAGGTAAAAATAGCAATAGCCACGGTGGGAAAAATGGTGGAGCGACCATGATGACCCACGTTCCCGTGTCGCGAGATAAGTTTGACAAGCGGACCCAAAGATACGAAAGTTTCGACCTACGATAGCGTGATACATAGGAGGTGGCCCCAGCGCAGCACGAGGTCGCGACGCAGATTACCACGTTGTGCGCTAGGCCGCGGTTGGGTGGGAAAGAACGTGAGCCCGACAGACTGCTAGTTCGAGAGTGCGTGTCGGAAACACCAAAAGGAACGCGCTCAGAATCACGACATAGGGTGGGGGGGTTAGAAGATCGAACCCGTCAGGAAGAATGGACTCTTTCGTAAGTCGGCCGTAAACAAATCACGAACACCAAATCACACCACCACCGTGCCAGGGGTGGTGATATGTTCGAGCTTTGTGAGGGACGATGATCAGCTGGTGGCGCTTTGTGATAATGAATCGGAAGGGAACTGGCACGCGCCCTTTCACAACCCCCCTCAGCTGACCCATGGGAGGTGGGTGACAGGGTCAAGGAAGGGTGGATCTTGGGTCTGACAGTCACTCGGCAAACCCGGTGCGGGTGTAGATTCTATTCACAGGGGTGTACGTTAGCACCCGTGAGGTTGAATTTCAATGGGTGGAGATATGCACACTTACGAGAGAGCGTACTTAGTGCTTCAACATTCAGCAGTCGTCGCTAAGGCGTAATATGTGGCGCAAGATATACCGATAACTCCCGAGGGTGATTGTTTATCTGTCGTGTGGGGAATTAGGGTTCTCTGGAGGAGTTGATAGTCGGCGACCAGCTGATGATCGATAGTCAGAAAATCGAGCTTGATAGTCAAACTTGGGAGGATGGACTCGTAGGAACGGTTCGCTCTGTCGGTGGACATCAAGTGACCGCCGGCTCTGACTCCCTTGGCTGGCTGGTGTGAAACAACAAGAGAAGGATCTTCTCCGTCCTCCCATTGAGATCAAGAGTCCGCTTGGCCCGAGGTTTCGGATTATGAACTCAGGATGGAGACGCACCCCAAATCCCGATCCTCCTCTGTTGTACGCGCCAAGCACGCCCCCCGGGTTCGTGGATTGATTCCGAATGGTGTTCCGCGTTCCTACTACTTCTCCCTTCCATATCAAATTACCGCTGATCTGCAAGCCTCGGGGGCGACCAAGGAGGGTAAATACGTCCGCGCGGGCGCAGCCCACCCCCTTGTCTATAATCTACGTACACATTTACACAATCGCGTCGGTAGAGATAGGTGACCGGAATGCACCCTCACCCTGTAGTCACCACAGGGGTGGAATATCACGTACCGTACACGACCTGCTATACGTACATCGGGATGTGAGACCAACAGCCACAGGTGAAACGGTGTCCTGCGTCTCATCTGACCCTCATCCTGTGGACACGCCACGAGGCCGACACCGGGAAAGTAGGTAACGCAAAACGTTGTTCGAACATGTCGGGCTCAGGGAACACCCTCGGACCCAACCGCGCAGACAATTTTCATATCCGGGTTCTCAGCGTCAGGTTCACGCAACGTATAGAGAACGACTGAATGGGTCATGCGCACCGGTGATTTTCACCGTCCAAGCTCGAGCCGTTGGATTGAATTGTACCTTTTCTGTGGGGTTCAATGTCCAGTTGTGTTGTAGAATAGTGTCCGCTTGGCGTCGGGTTCAGTGCGCCTGTCAGGTGCCAGCAAGCACGTCAATGTCCGAGTTTCTGCGAGCCCAGACCCACCGCCTCCCAATGCGGTCCGCATCGCGCGCGCCTTACCTTGCTACTCAGTCGCCTCAGTACACCGGACACCCGATGTATAC
>Ga0307509_10006219_pt1 | contig 16149 bp, 12 predicted proteins | sample 10_EM_MG_FD_202245 | JGI IMG/M metagenome (GOLD analysis project Ga0307509, IMG submission 202245) | Populus trichocarpa ectomycorrhiza microbial communities from riparian zone in the Pacific Northwest, United States - 10_EM | ecosystem: Host-associated > Plants > Roots > Unclassified | place... | reverse complement strand
GTAAAAAGGAGTTGTTTGATGTTTTTAATGAAGAATTCAAAGACTCAGTTAAACTGGGAAATGATGCAAGCTTACAAGTACAAGGAAAGGGCAATATTCGAATGGAGATAGATGGAATTATGCACATGATTACTGAGGTGTTTTATGTGCCAGACCTGAAGAAAAATCTACTGAGCATTGGGCAGCTACAAGAGAAAGGTCTTGCAGTTCTCATGCAACATGGAACCTGTAAGATTTTTCATCCAAATAGGGGCTTAATCATCGAAACTGCCATGTCACATAACAGAATGTGTGTTTTGTCTCCCTTATCACAGACCAATCTCATCTTTGCCATTGTCGATATGGGCACCTAGGTTGGACTAGTCTCCAGGTTCTTCAACAGAAAGAGATGGTAGAGGGAATGCCACAATAGTTTAGCATCCCTTCTAAAGTTTGTGAAGATTGCTTAGTGGGCAAACAACGAAGAGATCCATTTCCAAAGGTCAGCACATGGAGGGCATCAAGTATTCTTCAGCTAGTACATGCTGATATCTGCGGGCCAATCAATCCAATGTCAATCAGCAAAAAGAGGTATCTCCTCACTTTCATAGATGATTTCAGTCGAAAAACTTGGGTGTATTTTTTGGTTGAAAAGAGTGAAGCCTTTGTTGTTTTTAAACACTATAAAGCTAAGGTTGAAAAAGAAACAGAAGCATGCATCAAAGCACTACGTACCGATCGTGGAGGAGAATTCACATCACAAGACTTCACTAATTTTTGTGGTGTGAATGGGATTCGAAGACAGCTAACAGCTGCATACACACCCCAGCAGAACGGCGTTGCCGAGAGGAAGAATCAAACAATTATGAATATGGTACGTTGCATGCTTTCTGGGAAGCAGGTTCCAAACATATTTTGGCCTGAAGCAGTTAACTGGACTGTGCATATTCTCAATAGAAGTCCCACGTTTGCTGTGAGAAGTAAGACCCCAGAAGAGGCCTGGAGCGGCATCAAACCATCAGTAAGTCATTTTAGAGTCTTTGGATGTATATCTCACGTTCATGTCCCTGATAACAGAAGAGTGAAACTTGACAACAAGAGCCGAAAATGTATATTCTTTGGGGTAAGTGACGAGTCAAAAGTTTACAGATTATTTGATCCTATTTCTCATAAAATAATTATAAGCAGAGATGTTGTTTTTGAAGAAGATCAACGTTGGGATTGGGAGGTTTGTTATAACAAAGAAATTGTATCTGATCTTGTGTGGGAACAAGATGAAGGAGAGGGCACAGGTGTTGGTGCCAATGAAGAGGAATCTGAAGCTAACAGCACTGAAGAAAGTGAGGGCAGTGAAACAACTGATCATGTATTGCAGCTCAAAACGAAGAAATGGATCATGTTGATCATAGTGCTGCTGCTGCTCAGGATGACTCATCTCATGAGGAAACTAATGAGAACTCACCTCATGATTTCAAACCACGAAGACCACCAGTATGGATGCAAGACCACGAAAGTGGACAAGGTCTCTCTGAGGAAGAAGTCTCCAACATTGCTTATTTGGCATTGTCTGTTGACAGTGATCCAATTTTTTTTGAAGATGCAGTGAAGAATGTGAAATGGAGGCAGGCCATGAACTCAGAAATTGAAGCCATAGAAAGAAATAATACTTGGGAACTGACAGAGTTACCAATTGGCAGTAGAGTTATCGGTGTCAAGTGGGTTTACAAGACAAAACTCAATGAGAAAGGAGAAGTAGATAAGTACAAGGCAAGACTCGTTGCAAAAGGTTACAGCCAACAGTATGGAGTAGATTATGCTGAGGTATTTGCACCGGTTGCTAGGCTAGACACCATTCGAGTTGTGATTTCGCTTGCTGCTCAGAAAGGTTGGATGATCTATCAACTAGACGTCAAGTCTGCTTTTTTAAACGGAGAACTGAATGAAGAAGTGTTTGTCACCCAACCTCCTGGCTATGAGAAAACAGGCCATGAATACAAGGTGTACAAACTTAAGAAAGCCTTGTATGGTCTTAAACAAGCTCCTAGAGCTTGGTACAGCCGTATAGAGACTTATTTCTTAAGTGCAGGTTTCAAAAAATGCCCCTATGAACATACTTTGTTCATCAAAACAACGGATGGAGGTACAACATTATTTGTTTGTCTTTACGTTGATGACCTTATATTTACTGGAAATGATGCAGCTATGTTCAAAGATTTCAAACAATCCATGATGAATGAATTTGAGATGACTGATCTTGGAAAGATGAAGTATTTCTTTGGCATTGAGGTGTTGCAACAACCAGATGGTGTTTTCATTGGACAACGAAAAATACGCACAGGAGGTGCTTGGCAGGTTCAAAATGGATCAATACAATCCAGTGAAAAATCCAGTTGTTCCTGGGCATAAACTCAGCAAGGATGAAGATGGAGTAAGGATTGACAGTACACTCTACAAACAAATAGTTGGCAGTCTTATGTATCTGACAGCCACATGTCCGGATATAACATTTGTTGTGAGTCTGATCAGTGGATACATGGAGCATCCCACTGAAATACATCTACAGGCAGCAAAGAGAGTCTTGCGATATGTAAAGGGAACAAGTAGCCTCGGGGTATTCTACAAGAAAGAAGGAAATCAGGAGCTCTTGGGATACACTGATAGTGATTACGCAGGGGATCAAAATGACAGAAAGAGCACTTCGGGGTATTGTGTTTTTGATGAGCTCCGGTGCTGTGTCCTGGTCTTCGAAAAAACAGTCAGTGGTTACCCTTTCCACCACTGAGGCTGAGTTTATTTCTGCAGCATATAGTGCTTGTCAAGTTATCTGGTTAAGGAGAATTCTAAAAGAACTATGTCATGATCAATGCAAATCTACAGTGGTATATTATGACAACGTATCAGCCATTAAGCTCTCAAAAAATCCAGTTCTGCCTGGTCGTAGCAAGCACATTGATATTCGCTTTCACTTTCTCCGTGATCTTATAAGGGAAGGAATTGTGGAGTTGGTTCAGTGTTCAACTCATGAGCAAATTGCAGACATTCTTACAAAACCTTTAAAACTTGACGTTTTCTTAAAGCTGCGAGATATGTTGGGTGTTTGTTCTTATCCAGCAGTAGACTAAATGATAATGGTATTTAGTCTAAGGGAGGATGTTAAAGTTGATGTTTTCTTTAAGTTGTTAGGATTTTCTTCTAATTTCAGTCTTCCTTGTTTATTGCTTCACTTACATAACGGTTCCTGTTATGAAGGAAGTAACGTTGCACATTCAAAATAATTAACTCCCACGATTGTAGGTGCTGTAAAATCGTGGTTATTTATTTCATTTCAGTTATCTTGTAAAGCCTTTTAGAAAGGCCATCGTGTTCTTTGAATATTATACCATTGACTGCAAAAACAAGTGTGAACCAAGCTCTCTTATACTCTGTTTCTCATTGTAGTCTTTTCTGTTTTTAACAGTTTTTCTACAATTTTCGATATCATACTTTCTTCTCTAGAATGTCTTCTGAAATGAATGAATGAATTAAAAAAAATAAAAGATTTATTTTTATGAGAATTGGAGATTTAGGTTTAAGTTTGGAATTATGAAAACATATATTATCTAATTGTTAATGATTTAAAAAAAAGCACTTGGGTGATGATTCTATTTTTGACATGTTTCATTTTTTCAATAAATTTTAAATATAATAATTAAGTATTTCAATTAAATGCCTTAATAATTCAAAATTAGTTTTTGAATTTTTTGTTTGATTTGTCTAAATGAATTTAGATAAAGGGCATGTAAATAAATTATTACTTCTATACTTTAAAAAAAAAACTTGAGAATAATTATGGAATAGTGAAGCTTATCTTCTTCTTCCTTTTCCAATTCAACTCTTTATTTTTTTTTTCTAATTTCAATTTGGTCTTTTTTTCTCTTAATTTCATCATTTTTTTTTGTAATAGCATTTAGGTTGCCTTTAGACCAACCAAATTGACTGGATTATATCGGGACAACTTACACATGGTTTAATTTTAAACCAGGACGAAACAAGTGTTAGTGTATATGCCCTATAACCAATCAGTTGGTTACACGTGACGTTGACTTTGTTCATGTATATATATTTAATTAATAAATATTTATTTATCTTTAATATTCATCTAATATTTCATTAATGAATCTAGAGTAAAGATATAGTCTTTGGAACAAAATTATTTTGTAAATAAAATTATAAAGTTGTTATAATTATGAGGTTCATATTGCATCAAAACTGATGGGTCATGGTTTTCTAAAAACCTCTCCCATTTAAAGGCTATCACACGAAAATCATAACCCAAAATGAGGTTATATCTTTTCAACGTCTAACTTCACGTTGGGCCATGGCATGCCTGCGCCCAACCCTAGGTTGGGTCATGGAGTGCTCACACCCAACTCTAAGTGGAGAACTTTAATTCGGGTCGTGACTCATCCGTGCCCTACTCTAATTCGAGTCGTGACGCATCCGTGCCCAACTCCAAGTTGGGTTAGGACGTGTCTGCGCCCAACTCCAAGTTGGGCTAGGGACGCATCCGTGTCCAACTCCATGTTGGGCTATGGTGCATCCGCGCCCAACCCTATATTGGGTCAGGGACGCGTCCATGCCCAACTCCACGTTGGGCTATGGTGCGTCCGTCCTTAACTATTAGTGAGTATAGTCACAAGCTGACCTATTTCCTCTTGGATTCAGCATATGAGTTGAACCCAACTCCTTTTCAGGTTCAATGTATAGTTAAAAGGTAACTCCATACTAAGCCTCTCAAACTCCAAGCCTGGGCTAGTAATTATGATACTAATAAGGGAATTTTTAACATGTATATTTTCCACTATTCATGCTTGATTTTGAAATATTTTGGATGTGTTGCACAAGTTAATTAGAATTTTGGATCCCTTTTTGAACTATTGACCTCGTGGAAAATTAATGTGTTTTCAGATGCTAGGTTACTGAGTAGGTAGAATTCGGTAGTAAAACCGAACATCGATTGATTTTGGGCTGCAAAGGAAGTTATACAACTCAGTTCAAGGCTTTCATCACCATTTTCAAATATCTGAGATGAAGATCTACAAAACATATGAAGGGCATATAACTCATTTTTGTTGCTTTAAAGCCCAAAGAGCGAGTCGAAAAACAGGGATTGAATCAGACCCGAACTTCCTGCACTCCAAATGCTGTCTCGGGTTATGGCTCATATCTCAAGTCTTAGAGGTCCACAAATTTCAAGATCAGTGTCGTTGGAAAGAAGATTCAATTTTCTACAATTTCTCCAGAAATAGAGATCTTTGAATTCGCACGTTTCCTACCTCAAATCTGGCCCGCAATATCCGGATAGGAAAGGAATACGAAACAGAGAAGGAAATTTTCTTCTTTCCATCTAGGGGTAAAAAGGCTAGAATATAAAAAGAGAAAAACATGGATCAACTAGGGTGATGAGAGACATAGAGAGACCTTAGAATACACCAAAAAGAAGAGAGGAGGCGGCACAAAAAAGGAGACAAAAAAGCAGAGAAAAACAAGGGTTGAAAATCAGAGCTGATTGGAAGACACCTAGCAACTTTTCTGCCACTCTTTGCTTTTGAGTGATGTTCTTCGTATCAAGTTTGTTTCTCTTTAATTTAACTATGGAGAAGACTTTTATTCTGGAATTTTTTATGTAACCTTATTATGAATATGTGAACAATTTCTTTGATTGAATTATTACATTAGTTGTTGAGTATTTCATTCTATGTTTAATGCTTGTGTATGTTTGGCCAACATCTAAATGATTTGGAATTCAATTTGAGATTGAGAAGTGATAATTATTTTAGCTGTTGTTTGAAATATCTTAAGAAATATATAGGATAGAGATATCTTAGGAACTTTTGTAATCGTTAAAAGTTTTACGGTACTTAATAAATTTCGACAAGTTCAGAAATTTCGTAAAGTATATGAAGTTTGCTTGTCGAAATAATTCATTGATACTTGAGAGGGATTAGTGTTTAAATTAGAAAAACTTGATTATCAACGCTAGGAGTAATTAATTCAATTGAGAAAGTTCACATAGGAATAGTTACAGTAAGTCAAAAATCTCAGAACCAGTAGAATTGAATTCAATAATATTTAATTAGTTAGTTGTTTGTTTTTAATTATTAATTTTTGTTTTGAAAACTATCTCATTCGATTCCTCAAATAGATCCTAATTTAAACGACTATGGTAATTAATAGTAATTTTTACAAATCCTCATGGGACGAAACTCTAATCATCACTTTATTACTTGTTACGATTTGTGCACTTACAAAATTAATCAATAGATACCCATCACATCCCATTAAATACGAACAAGCGGTCCATACTTATATTAATTAGATGTGATGACATAAGCAGTAGAATAATATTATTTTATTATTATGAGATTACATCTCCACCCCTCCAACATTGTATGAAGCAAGTCAAGCTAGATAATATAAAAAGAAGCATTAGTATACAGAAAAAAGGTTTGAAACCTTATACTCTGAGACATAAACACAATCATTCTTCTTCTCCTTCTTCCTCTCCATCTTCTTCTCCTTCTTCCTCTCCATCTTCATAAAAGCTCATTAATACCTTCATTAATGTCTTTTTGCCATATAAAAATACCTTGTACTAACTTGATATTCGGAGGGTCCCCATTAACACCCTCAAGGGTCTATAAGGGACATTGTGCATGTATTTATCGAAGAGAAGATATACAACCTTTGAAGATTTTCTTTAAAAAAGAAGTCATTGTAGTTTGGAAGTTAAGGTCGTAGAACATATTGTGAATGACATACAAAGATCTTAAGGAGTAATTGCTTCCAGAATATTCCCTGTGATTTTTGTATCGCCATTAATTGGCGTTGTTTGTGGGAACTCTTATAAAAAGCTAATTACTTCTCCAGTAAGAAACTAAGCTTTGACGATTGTTCCATCTATTACACCAATATAGCATAACCATACACACCAAGGCATATCATAAATGTCAACATTGCTGTTGGTACATCCACCCAACCTCAGATTGAGAAGATGGTTGAGCAGATACATTTGCTCTCTAAAGAGGTCATCAGATTGAGAGGACAACTCATTGTTTATCCTCAACCAGCTCGCGATGTCCCAACACATAACTTACCACCTCAGCCACATAGGACCCCTATCACCCGGAGACGCCTCAGCTATGTAGAGGGATATGGGCAGAATGAGAAGGAACCACCCAAACAACGTCCTCATAGTCTAGCTTGAGAACATTCACATCGTCCCACGGTACCACTAAAAAGTGAACATTCTCATAGAGTCCATATTAGCCACTGTGGGAGAGAAATAAGTCATCACTCTCGCTGTTCTATGCTAGATTCCTCAAGTTCATCTGACTTACATCGAGAAAAACCTTGAAAAAGGGATGAGGAGAACTCACGGCATCACCAACCTGACCACCAAAATCAGGTGGAAGGTTCCTCTCTATCCAAGAGAGTCCTCGAAACCAAGGTTCCAAATGAGTATCTATCCATAAAGATGAACCTAGATAACTACAATGGACTTACAGACCCCCAAGAGCATATCTAATATGTGAGGGAGAGCCTTGAGCTGGTCATTCATGATAATGACATCATGTGCAAGATATTACCCATTACATTTAGAGGGAACGTGAGGACGTGATACAACCCGGAGCCAGGGTCTGTCCTAAGCTTTGATGACTTGTGTGTCAAACTAGTTTCACGTTTCAGCACCAGCATTCCCATAAAGAAAAGCTTCACATGGCTATTTGGAGTTACCCAAGGTGAGAAGGAGTCCACTCGATCATATCTGAGGAGATTTAATGAAGAAATGCTTGAGGTGGAAGACCTGTTGGGACCCATAGCCTGTGAGGCTTTGATTAAGGGGGTAGAAGTGAAGAGTTGTGGAAACAGCTCCACCTGCTATAAGACAGAACTCCTGAAGGTGAAGTAGATAATTGAGAGCCATATAAGATTGGAAGAAGCCACATAGAGAGGGGGTCAGAGTTGAACCCCCCAACAGGAATCGTTCCCCTATTAGACGATAGGATGTTAAGAAGAAAGGACCCTCTAGGGAACATCCTAGTAGGCCCAAAAGAGTTTACACTCCTATAAACACTAGCTATACAGAGATCTACACGACTTTGAAGGGTCAGAACCTACTTCAATATCCTCTTCTTTTAAAACTCAATCCCAGCCTCAAGTTCTCCAAGAAGTATTGCCAGTTCCATAAAGAGAAGAAACACGACACTAGGGATTGTTATGCTCTCAAGAAAGAAGTGGAGAGACTTCTAATACAAGGATACCTCAAACAATTCCTAAAAAATGATCCACCTCAAGAAGGGGAGGGAGATGAAGTGAGACAACAGAGACCAGCACTCTTAGAGGTCCTTATCATACTAGAAGGCTCATATACCAATGTAGGCGTCACCAGTAATAAGAGAACAAGGTTGAGAGATCAATTTCTAGTGACAATGGGTCAAGAAAGTTCTTGGCATGAACCCATAACTTTCACCCCTTGCTGATGGACAAGGGATTAAACATCCATATGAAGATGCCTTGGTGATTTTCACGGTCATGGAGGGTCACAGGGTCCACAGGATCCTAGTGGATGACAGTAGCTTAATGAACATCCTATCAGTAGAGGCCATAACAAAGATGGGCATAGACGCCTCTAGAATGACTCTAATGCCAACACCCCTCATTGGGATAAAAGGGTCAGTAGTGCCCGTAAGGGGGCAGTAGGGTCGACCGTTACAATGGGATTGCACCCCGTTGTGTAACTATCTAACATACCTTTATAGTCATTGACACCCATCCCCCATACAATGCCATCATTGGGAGGCCATTGCTCCACCAGATTAATGCAGTAGCTAACACTAAGTATGTAACCATGAAGTTCCCAACTATTAAAGGGGTAGCTACGGTGAAGGGGAACTAGGAAGCCTTAAGAGAGTGCGTAAACACATGTATGAAGGGCAATAAAGCCCTACTAATTGATCGCCCCGAAACCTATATAGAGAAGCCCGAGGTCAAAACAGAGGTAGTTAAAGAAATAGTTGAAGTCAGTTTGGGCCCTACTGAGAAAAAGCTCACAAGAGTGGGTTGCACCCTGAACAGTCAACATAAACATGATCTCACAGAGCTGCTGGTATCGTAGAGAAGAAACTTTGCCTTCCATCCAGAGGATATACCAGGGATCAACCCTGAAATAGCTTTGTACCGGCTGAGTGTAGACCCTAGCTTTCCCCCAATATGACAGAAGAAGAGAAAGTATAAGGGGGGACGGGTAAAAGACCATCTCTAAGGAGGTAGATAAGCTCATATTAATAGAATTTATACGAGAGATGACATACCCTGAGTGGCTCGCCAATGTTGTGATGGTAAAGAAGGCCAACAATAAATAGCGAATGTGTGTGGACTTCACAGATTTGAACAAGGCTTGCCCAAAGGATAACTACCCCCTCTACAAGATAGATAAATTGGTGGATTTAACAGCAGGGTATGAGTTCCTTAGCTCATTAGATGCATACTTTAAGTACCATCAAATCCCCATTCATCCAACTAATGAAGAGAAAATGTCCTTTATAAGTGAAAGAGGGCCTACTGTCACAGGGCTATGCCTTTCGGTCTAAAGAATGCAAGGGCAACATACCAAAAGATGGTGGATAAAGTGTTCAAACATTAGTTGGGCAGGATCATGAAAGGATACGTGGATGACATGTTGGTGAAAATTATGACTTTTGAACAACATCTACAAGACCTTAGAGAAGTTTTCCAAGTACTAGAGAGCCACAGTATGAAGTTGAACCCCTCCAAATGCATGTTCGCTATCCAGAAGGGGAAGTTCTTAAGTTTTCTAGTCAGCAATAGAGGGATTGAACCCAACTAAAAAACAATTCAGGTACTGTTGAGCATGACTCCCCCTAAGATAGTGAAAGAGGTGCAACGCCTCATAGGAAGGTTAACAGCCTTGAGCATATTCATAGCTAGATTGGGGGAACGAAGTTTACCGTTTTTCAAAGTTTCGAGGAACACCTCCAACTTCTAGTGGACACCTGAGTGTCAAAAATCTTTCGAAGAGCTAAAGGTTTACCTCTCCTCCCTCATTGTCCTTTCTCAGCCTAGAGAGGGAGATACTCTGTTCTTGTATCTAAGGGTGGTAGACCGGGCTGTTAGTGTAGTGTTGGTTAGGGAAGAAGAAGGAGTACAACATCCGATCTACTATGCGGGCAATACACTTCTAGATATAAAAACCCGCTACTTGAGAGTAGAAAAGATTGTCTTAGCACTGGTGACAACTTCCAAAAAGTTGAAGGCATATTTCCAAGCACACCAAGTGGTAGTATTGACAGGCCAGCCTCTAAGACAAATCCTTTACAACTTGGACATGTTAGGACAACTGGTGAAATGAGAAATAGTATTGGGAGAAAATGGGTTACAATACAAACCAAGACTCATAATCAAAGGGCAAGCCCTGACTGACTTCATAGTGGAATGTAGATTTGAATAGGCTGTCACAGAGGATCCGTCTCCTGATCCGAAATTGGTAAAACCTGAGTCATTAGAACAAACCCCCTCCCAGTATTGGCAACTCTATATGGATGGTAACTCTACATAAGAAGGAAATGGGGCAGAGATCCTACTTACTAGCCCAGAGGGGCAGGTTTACCAGTATGGGCTTAGATTGGGTTTCCAGCTACCAACAATGTGGCCAAATATGAAGCCTTGATAGCTGGCTTAGGTTTGATGGAAGCCTTGAAAGCGTACCCCCTACAAGTGCATAATGATTCTCAGCTGATTGTGGGACAATGCTAGGGGATGTATGAAGCCAGGGATCCAACCATGGTCAAATATTTTGAGAAGGCTAAAGCCATGCTGACTCAGAAGGACGAGATGATCAACATCACCAGGGTGCACTAGAGGACAATGCACAAGTTGACTTCCTCTCCAAGTTAGCCAATGCTAACCCAATTGACCTTTCCATTGATGTCTGGATTAAAGTCTTGGACCGACCTAGCATGGAAAAGAGCAATGCTATAGTCCCTTTAATTATGAGAGCTGAGGATTGGAGAGTACCAATCAAGGAATACCTACTCACAGGTACCTTGCCCTCAGACAGGATGGAAGCCATTAAACTGACCAAGAGAGCCTCAGGTTATTGTTTGATTGATGGGGTCTTGTATCGAAGATCTACATCATCACCGCTCCTCAAGTGCTTGTCTTCAGAGGAAGGCACTTATGTTTTGAGGGAGATGCATGAGGGAGTTTATGTGCATACAAGATTTAGAGCCTTGACTGCTCAGACCATAAGAGCAGGCTTTTATTGGCCTTCCATTCTCTAAGAATCTAAAGACCTGGTAAAGAAGTGTGATAAGTGTCAAAGATTTGCCCCAGTGTCAAGGCATCCTTCAATTGAGATGATAATGATCACTTATCCTTGGTCCTTCTACCAATGGGGAATGGATATTCTAGGACCCTTCCCCAAAGCAACAGGGAAAAGACAGTTTGTTCTAGTTGTTGTGGACTACTTCACCAAATGAATGGAAGCTAAAGCATTAACAAACATCACAACCAACAAGGTGATCTCTTTCTTATGAAAGAACGTAATCTGCTGATTTGGTTACCTAGGATATTGATCACCGACAATGGACAATGAAACCCAATTCGACAACCAGAAGATGAGGGAACAGTACGAAAGGTTGCAGATTGATCACAGGTTCTCTTCAATATCACACCCTTAGACGAATGGTCAAGTTGAACTTACTAACAGGGTCCTACTCAATGGTTTGAAGAAGAAGATAAAAGAGGCTAAGTCAGAATAGGCTAAGCTCTTGAATGAAATCTTATGGGCATACATGACAACAACAAAGATCTCAATAGGGAAACCCCTTTTCTCCTCACATATGGAACTGAAGCCATGATTCCAGCAGAGATTAGATGTCCTAGTGCCAGAGTACTGCACTTCTTTCCTCAAAACAATGAGCAAGGACTCAAAGTCAATCTAGACTTACTGGAAGAGTCTAGACTCACAGCTGCAATAAGGAATGAGGCTTACAGACACAAGGCTACTTAGTACCACAATACTAGAGTTAAAAACAGAACCTTCAAACAAGGGAACTTGGTACTAAGGAAGCTAGAAGCCATATGCAACAGAGAAAGTAGAGGAAAGCTAGCTCCAAAATAGGATGGTTATTTCAGAGTGACACGGGTGATCAGAGCTAACATCTATCACCTGTAAAATCTACAAGGCTCTGACCTTCCTCATATGTGGCACTCAAACCATCTTATGTTGTATCATTATTGAATACATAAATGAAGAATGCATATTTTTATCACTTGTGTTCTTATTTAATTTACATTCCTTTCTCAGAAATACTTTCTACCGATCCAAACAGGGTTACACACCCCTGTGGCATTCGGGGCCCACTTATCCAAAATGGTAGCGAAGTTCAAAGTGAGCATCAACCTCTATTGTCATCAATCGGGGTTACACACCCCTGTGGCGTTTAGGACCCACTTCTCCGGGGTAGTAGTAGGGGATCAATGCTTCACTCTTCAAGTCGGCTTTTAACGCCCATCTTGTCTGTTCAAACGGGTTACATACCCATGTGTGTGGTTTGGGACCCGCATCTCTCCTGGACAGCACAAGACTAGTCTTTATGGCATTCAAGAGTGCTGGGGCGGCCTTACCAGGCGCAACTTGTCTATCTAACTCGAGTTACACACCCTGTGTCCGGTCTGGGACCCACATCTCTCCTGGATAGCACGAGTACCAGCCTCTACAACATTAACAAGTACTGGAACCAACCTTCCTATAATAACACATCTTACTTGTCCAAATAGGGTTACACAACCCTGTGGTGTTTAAGACCCACTTCTCCAGGACAATAGTGATTGTCCAATGCTCTTCAAAGGAAGGACTGAGAACACATCTTGAAGACTTAAACAATGAACTCTCTAGGAACACCATCTCTGCTAGTAAGACCCTAATAGGGGGAGTGTAAAAGACATCATGATCAGAATTATGACTCAACTAAGGTTAGTCAAAAAAAATTTTGGTCCTAAGTCTCCTCATCTTTCCAAAAAATGAGCAAAGTTGGGGGGCTACTGATGGGTCATGGTTTTCTAAAAACCTCCCCCATTTAAAGGCCATCACACGAAAGTCATAACCCAAAATGGGGTTATATCTTTTTGGTGTCCAACTTAACATTGGGTCATGGCGTGTTCGCGCCCAACGCTAAGTTGGGTAAGGGCGCGTCCGTGCCCAACCCTAGGTTGGGCCAAAACATGCCTACACCCAACTCTAAGTTGGGTGAGGGCGCGTCCTCGTCCAACCTAGGTTAAGCCATGGCGTGCCCGCTCCCAACTCTAAGTAGGGTAAGGGCGCATCCGCGCCCTACTCTAATTCGGGTCGTGACACATCCGCGCCCAATTGTAATTCGGGTCATGATGCATCCCCGCCCAACTTTAATTCGAGTTGTGATGCGTTCACGCCCAGCTCCACATTGAGCCAGGACACATCCACGCTCAGCACCAAGTTGGGTCAGGACGCGTCCGTGCCTAACTCTATGTTGGGCTATGGTGTGCCCGTCCCTAACCATTTTTGGGTGCAGTCACAAGCTGACCTAATTCCTCTTGGGTTCAGCGTATGAGTTGAACCTAAATACTTTCAGGTTCAGTATATAGCTAAAAGATAACTCCAAACGGAGCCTCCCATACTCTGGGTTAGGGCTAGTAATTATGATACCCATTACATCCCATTAAATATGAACAAGTGGTCCATGCTTATATTAATTAGATGTGTTGGCACGAGCAGTAGAATAATATTATTTTATTATTACAAAATTACATCTCCACCCCTCCAACGTTGTATGAAGCAGGTCAAGCCAAGTAATATAAAAGGAAGCATGAGTATATAGAAAAAAGGTTTGAAACCTTATACTCTGAGATATAAACATAATCCTTCTTCTTCTCTAACTTCTACATCTTCTTCTCCTTGTTCTTTATCTTCATAAAAGCTCATTAATACCTTTATTAATGTCTTTTTACCACATAAAAATACCTCGTACTGACTTGATCTTCAGAGGGTCCCCCATCAATACCCCAGGGGTCTATAAAGGACATTATGCAGGTATTTATCAAAGAGAAAATTTACAACATTTGAAGATTTACATTAAAGAAGAAGTCATTGCAGTTTGGAAGTGAAGATTGTAGAACACACTGTGAATGACATACAAGGATCTTAAGGAATAATTCCTTCCAGAATATTTTCATATGATTTTTGTATCGCCATCAAAAGCATTATTCTTAAATGTTTATGGTCAATGCTCTATTAAAACTTGACATTAATTAGAGTTATTAATACTCAGTACATATCATGTTCTTTTCTTAAAAAAAAAAACATTTATTCTTATACAACTAGAAAAAATACATAAAAACTTCATTACATTAATGTCCTTTCATTATCAAGTGGATTCGTCTGCATCAGTATATATAGGCTTATTTCATATTATCAAGTGAAATGTATATCTCAAACTTTCTTACAGATTTTGCATCGAGGTTTCTTTCGTATCTGAAGTCCTTTTACAAATGCGCCGTCCTTGGAGTTGCCAATATCACCTTGTTTATTGTTCGATGAAAATTTATTTGGCTCCATTTCTTCTTGATATTCTTTGCTCTTGAACTTGTAATCAACCTACTAGCACTAGCAAGGTGATTGAGAGTTGAGTGAGATCTCTCAACTCTTCAATAATGTTGATGAAAAAATTAATCAATTTTTTTTTCTTTTTTGAGGAAAATTAAGATTCTCAACAACTTCAATTATTGTTGAAGAGAAATCATTAATGATTTGTCCTTCTTTCATCCAGAGATTTTCAAAATCTCTTCTTAGAGTTTGAAGCTTTATGGCTCGGTGCTTTGAAATTCATCTTGCAACGTGTCCCAAGCACAGTTTTGGAATTAAAATTATAATTAACTAAAAATATTGAAAAAAAGGATATTGTATAAGAACATGATATAAATATGAGTGATATATTTGTCGAATTATATAACTATATATTGAATCATTGAACGAAAAAACATTAAGGAAAAATAGCATATTTCAATAACAAGAAAATCGAAAATTACAAGTCTTTAACAACATACACTTGATATCTTAAATTTAAATTTTATTGGATAATTTATTTTGTCCACTAATTTTGTTTTTCATCAAAATAAAAAACACCAAACATTACAATCAATTATAAAACAATTCGTAGGAACAGTATGCCCAAATTAATGTCGCCGTGCACATGCTCTCTGGCAATATATCATTTTAGCACATATTTTACGAGACCGGGAAAATGAACATCCTGTTAGGAAATTGCCATTATTGTGGCAAATACCCCACTCCCACTTGGTAGATAGTGGAGCATAATTAGTGCCTCATTTTGTGGATCTTGTCTCACCATAAAATGCCTATAAAAGAGGCAATTATTTGAGAGCAAAGGGAGAGTGAAGAGAAGGCTGAGAGAGAGAACGTGAGAATAGAGAGAAAAGAGAGAGCTGCAATGGCAGCAGCCTTGCTGCCATTGCAGCAGATGTAATCTTCTTCCATGTATCTCTATATCTAATAAAATGAACTTCTCCCGTGGATGTAGGCGGATTTGCCGAACCACGTAAAATATTGTGTCAGTGTGCTTTACCCTCCTATGAGCAAATATCAGTACACCCCCGGTTCGCGCATGAAGACCCTGAGATTGCGAGGAGTATACCGCAACTTTCTCTTTCTATGTAGTCAGTGGCAATAATCTCTCCCATAGTGCACATGGTGGAAGAGAATTTTGGAGCCACTTTGAAGCATCTCAGCTGAAGGAGGATGCGACCACCTATGAAAGGTGAAGACACCTTAGATGGAAGGTGTGTGAGGGCCGTGATAGAAGCCCCAGTTCAGACCGCCGCATGACGACGAGCGGAGACACCTAAGGAGAAGGTGTGAGGGCCGTGATATGAGCCCAGTTCAGAACGCCCCAGAGCCAATGTGATGGCTAGATATGAGTGGACAGGTGTATAGCCAATGAAGTGGCTATGATGAGTATGGAGACAAATGCAGGATTGACTTTCATGGATATTGCCCCCATGCTAAAGATCAATGAGCTAGAAGACATTTGCCTTGGACAATAAGTGTGTGAC
>Ga0307509_10006216_pt1 | contig 16157 bp, 18 predicted proteins | sample 10_EM_MG_FD_202245 | JGI IMG/M metagenome (GOLD analysis project Ga0307509, IMG submission 202245) | Populus trichocarpa ectomycorrhiza microbial communities from riparian zone in the Pacific Northwest, United States - 10_EM | ecosystem: Host-associated > Plants > Roots > Unclassified | place... | reverse complement strand
TGTGGAAGGGGGGGGGAAATTGTAGAAATCCAGGAATGGGCCAGTGGAGAATGATCAGTAGTACTCGTTATTTAGTCTTAGATCATGACGATACTGTACCTTTTTTTATATCTTTGTAATGAAGAGGTAGCCGAAGTAAGAATAGAAGGAGGGAAGGGGGGGGTGGAAGAGGAACTAAGACTCGTAAGTAGAGGCAAAACTCAAGGCTCGAAAAGGGACCAAAGAAGGACAAATACCCGTTCAGTGGCCGGGGCGTGATGGTCCACCGGTCCTAGCTACTCCCGGACTACTAATCGGGCCGGGTTTCCCTCTGTCTTTCTTTCTCCGACCGCCCCTAATGCGTTTCTTTGCGCTACCGGGTGCGCTGCGAGATTCGAGAGCTGTGAGGATTGGTGTCCCGTCGCCGGTGGTGGGGGACTCTTGTGTAATCGAGGCATCGGCGGTTCCATTAAAACCGTACATCCAGCCTGCAGTTGTGTAATCCGTATGTCCAGGTATCCAATGCATGGCTTGTGGGCCGTTACCGCCTTCCGGCGGAAATTCAGGTTGTGTTTGCTGGGATGAAAGGAACGCTGGTGATTGCTGGGGGAAGTTTTGTTGCGGGAACCAAGGTGTGGAGGGACTGGGCATGTTTGGATCGAGGTATGGCCCTGTCCACTGCTGGTTCGGGTATCCGTAACTCATGTTGTCCGGGGGGAACCCAGATGCACCAAATTCCCACTGTCCATGGGGTTCCCCATCAGATTGCTTTCCTGTCGGTTGAAAATCTCTCGTGCCTCCCCATCCATTTTGCGGAAAGCACTCGCCATCCGTATACATCTCAGCGGTCTGACCTTGCTCATGATCTAATTCCCCTGCCCGAATTAGTACACACTCGACCTCTTGCTTCCCCCCAGTCCAAACATCCTCTAAGGTCTTCCGTCCTGCCGCCCAACTAGCAGGCCCATCCGGTCCTCCCTTCTTATCGGCTGGTACAAACTCAGGCGCTCCGCCATTTAAACTACTCTGTGATTTAGGCCCGGTTTCGCTTGGTTTCTTTGTCGGGGGTTTAATCGACTGTCCAGTAGCTTCTCCTGGAGGTTCTATCTCAGAATCCTCAGGCTCATAGTAGAACCTTTGCCCGAAATCTTCCTCCTCTATCTCCTCATCACTACCCCCAGCCTTCGTAACACCCTGAGAGGGTTTGGGTTTCGAATGCGGGAAATACAAGTGATCCCGGTCATTCAAGGGGCCAAATAACTCGATGATGCTGGTCAATGTAGTGCTTAAAGGCAACTCCTCTGTCTGCATAACAAGGTATCCGCTTGCTGAAGTGGCGAAAGGAACCGAGATTCTCAACCTGAAACCGACTCGTGGAGGGGGCCTCGGGGGAAGAGATACAGGATGTGACAAGGATTTAGTAGTGTGTTGATCGTCATCATCTGAGGAGATGCTAATTGGTGATTGCGATCTCACAGGCTTAACTGGTTCTGCCAGTGGGGCGGCGCTGGGCTTCTGTGCGGACGATTTCTGTTTTTCATACGCGTTGCGCTCGAATAGCAACCTCCGACGCAGTTCCGCCGTCTTATCAGGGCCGAGAGAATCAGGCTCTGGAGCGTGATCCTCCGAAATAGTAGGCGCACTCCCGACTGGCAAATTGTCTCCGGGGTGTTGTAGCTTTTGGCGTTTTTCGGCATTTTCGTCCGGTGCTATGGTTGGAGGTACAGGCGCCTCGGGCTCAGAAAAGGATTTTCGCTTCCTCAGCCCACCTTCCAACAATCGTCGCCGTAACTCGGCCTCCAGTGCAGCTGAGGTCCGTACTTTTAGAGCACCTGTAGAGCTCGGCTTCGGTCGCTCTGGTGATGGTAAGTTGGCAGGAAGGCGAGGTTTGTTCGGCTCCTCGAGCGATGGGGCGTCCGGCAGAACATCATCATGAGTAGTAGCTGCCTTCTCCCCCTCACCTAATCCAGAACCACGCGTTTCAATTGGTGATGTTGAAGCCGCCGGACCTCCACCACCATCTTGAATACCCACCAAATCACTTGCAGAGCTTAAACCATTCGTTTTATCCCGCCCCCCAAGAGTCCCTGTAGTTGGTGCTTCTGTACCAGAATTACCCTTTTCCGCCTCGTCCTGCGGGCCAAGTTCGGGTCGAGGGATCGCTAGTGACGCCAAAAGTTTGTCGTAAAATGACTCCGCGTCCGTCATCGGGTGGTCGCGGTGAAGATGGAAGACCGTCAATCAAGAAAACAGGGGGCTTATTAATAGCACTAGTCAGCACGACTCTGTAAAGAGGGATGGGAGTTCTTTCACCGCAGTGATGGCTAAGCGAGTACTTCCCATGAACAGGGGGAAAATAAATGCGCGTTGAGGGGTGATCTACGAGTAGTTGCGAGGTTAGAGAAGGGATGCTGCAGGCGATGGAATTATACCAATCTGAGGGGCAGTGAACTTCAGAATTCAAGCACGTGACTCTGAGTGTGGGGTTGGTCAGTGGCGGTGCAATCCAGCGTTGGAACTACGCAGCTGTTAGTATTAAGTTTAGTAATTACAGCCCCTACGCGTAGTGCGTAGTAGAGTGTAATTATTATCTTTTCATGCTCTGTAATATGATACGACGGATGCCATGATAGGTTGCAAGTCCTTCCAATCCGGTGGTTTTAGAGCATCACAGATTAGCCCAAAGGATAGAGTAAAACTATTCCTTCTTCTTTTGGTATATTGTTTTCATTTCCCTGATTACCCGACACAGTATTGGGCCATCAATCAATTCTTAATAACAGTATTCATCTGATATGGCAATATGTCCACTGAGGGCTTTATCTTCCAATAAGTTGGCTCACAAACTCTGAGCTGGCTTGCACATAAAGGTACATACTAGAGTGTTAAAAATGGAAGACATGGGATATGTATGAGTCCAAAATCTAGATTCAATTCACAATAAACTTGTTATTGAAGAATTTTAATCTTATTCTTGAAGTAGCCTCTTCTACTTCAAGTTAGTGAAGACCAATATGAACTCAGACACTTTTATTCTTGAATTTCTGAATCTCGAGCCCTGTATTAAAAGGATGAGCTCCCAATTTCTCTGTGCTGTAGTTCTACCATCCTTGTGTTTTTCAAGTTTGACTCTTAGTGCCAATATGTCTCTGGTTTGTTGCTTTTGAATCTGCAAATAATAATAGGCACTAGCATAAGGCTCCCCCATAGCATTCCTAGTGAGGAAATATCTATTATTAAATTTTACTGCTATAAAGATACTTAAAATCTAGAAACTTGATCTGGACTATGTGAGGAAAGCCATCTAGGTTTGTGAACTCAGTCTAGTATATAGCTAAATTTTATGCTATTGGAGATTTATTTAATATCAAGCCTACAGTTCTCGACAGCCGGCCGGTGTTGTCAGCTCCCCAGGTTCTTATCCTACCACCAATTTAAGAAGACTCCTCTAGTTAGCTAGTGGGTAAGTTGCGGAAGAGTACGATATTCAAATGGATCCTAGGTATCGCAAACCAGACCCAAGAGCAACAAGCACCCCGCCACAGCGCCAGGGTGGCATAAAATCTCAAACAATTGAGTATGCTGTCGTCGGAGTTGCCTTTTCTGGAAAGTTCGTGTATTTTTTTATTTATTTTTTCACGTTTTTCGGAGGTCTAAACGACTCACCCCCCGGGTATGTTTTTCCCCCTTTTTTCACAGAAGGAAGATTTTTGACTGCCTCCTCCGTGAAGACGACTTAATTCCCGGTATTTGGGATTTTACAGTTACGATAGCATATTTTTCCCCATTTTATAATAGAGTAGATTTACTCCTATAGGACATTTGATCACCCTCTCAGTTTGCTTAAAGATTGATGATAGTTTTTCTAATTTTTTATTTTTTATACTTTGATACCCTCCTAGGCTGAACCAAACAAACACGACTAAGCCCATCTCAGCGCGCCGAACAATGGAAGCACGGTATTTCTTGGTTCCTCGGTTCATCGCTCCGTTTCCCTCCTTCCCCCTTTTAAAGACAAACATCTTATGATGCCGTGCTCTCAACACCAACGACAGAGTTTTCCCTATTCACCTCCTTGACCAAATCCACTTCTTTTCCTACTCCCGCCAATGTTCGTCATCATCATTTCACACCATATTCCGGAGCTTGGAGCCAGCTTTCAAGGTGTTTCAAAGGAGATTCTGGGGTTTAACTTATCAGTGCTCGAGCTCTGCTACCAAAGGCACTTAACAACAATTCTCAAAGGCCGAAACATCCACTTAACCTCCGGCCTAGAACCACAACTTGCTCTACGAAACTACAGAAAATGGCTTTATAAATTGGTAGCCGTTCCCCTTTCCCCTTACTCCCCACCCCCTCTTTCACTTTATTCCGTTGCATTGGCTCATCGCTCATCGCCCACTCGGGTATAGTTCCAACTCCCATCGAGGCCATCCTAATTTACGGCACTACTATATCTTCATTACCGGTATCGTACTACAGTTATTAACACCACCAGCGACTACCGGCAAAGCATACAGACTTCACGGATCATATTCATAGGTCAAGACGGTACAATGGTGTATCATTTTTTACTCTTACCGTTACTGTAACTGCTACCCAAGTCGCTATCGATAACTTATCTACTCACAATGCCCTCCAAGGGGTCAAAGCCACGGCCATCCGCCATTCTTGAAGGGTGCATTAATAGCACCTCATCCGCATTTTCTGACATGGACACATGCGGGCCGATGCCGGTTCAATTGTGGTTTTTAGCCCGGTGGATTCTCCTCCTATCGTGGGCTCATGCTGTCCTACCCACCAGCCTCACCTGATCATTACCTTCAATGCCATCGCTCCCCATCTCGCAGACCTTTACTCGAGTGCAAACGACAAAAGCAATTATCCATCCTCTGGAGCGTGCCCGCTACCGTAAATCACATTAGTAGATTGATAACGGAGCGGCTTGGTAGTAATTCTTGTTACCAAATCAATGCCAACTTTTTATTCTTTTTTCGTGAAGAAAGCAAAAAAGAAACAGCGAGGGGCTGCTTGCCCGCTAACAGGACCCCGCAGCGCCATGGACAATCACTCGGGTCAAATCAAAAATCTCATCGACCAATTGGATTCGCAGTCGTTATGCATCACTACCCGCCAATTACGAAGCTGTCCGGAAGTCGTGCTGCCGAGACTTGAGGATTTAGATATGGCTTCCAAGGCTTGGCGCTCATCCCTCCGGATAAGTTTGGAATTGGCGAGTCAGTGACCAACAAGATTGACATCTGCCGGTAGTGCTAATAGGTTGTGCATGTTTGAAGCATATGCTAATTCTTATCTCCTGCTTCTCGAGACACCTCTAGTTGGTTGGAGTTGCGGGGTGCATGCAGCGGGCGGTGGTGGTAGTGATAGTCCCCCAAATCTTTTGTGGTAGAGCTTGAGCACTGAGGACTGCGTCATAGTCTACAAATCTCATATCTGGGTTGTTGGATAGCGTATCAACAATTCTAATACCCAAGGCATTCTGAGGGCCGGGTACGCACTCCCCTTCTCGAAATATTAGAACGCTCTTGAGTCCTGTATGTCCATTTTCACCGCAAAAAGTTGTTTGCCCGAAAGTAAGGTCGAGAGTGCTCGAGGAGAGGGTCGCCTACGTTCATGCATTCATGAGCCCCGCTTGAGTGTACGAGCCGGGAGCAATACCGCAGGAACTCGAACAGAAGATAAATGTGCTAGGGCGTCGTAATTGCCTCTCCAGTACGAGTAAGGCTCCGTCTATATTCCTTTTGTTTTTGCCGGCTGAGTCTGCGCTGTTTCTCCTTGCGTACCTAAGAATGGGAATTCCAGCGTCCTTCTAGGGCTTTCTAGGTCAGGCATCTTTTCCTGGGTATCGGCCACAAGATATCTCGGGATTACAAGGCTGTAACTAATGTCAATATTCCTATTAACGGAGGCTTGGACACAAGGTTCAAGAGCAAAATTCTCTCCACCAGGACAAGGACGGAAAGGAACAGGTTGAGTCTCGAAAAATCGAAAAGCTGAGGAAAGGAGGAAATGTATAGGAATTCCTGCTCCTGCAGATAATTCTTGTCTCTCTTCTCCTCTCTCGACCATGGGTGCCAGAGTCCTTCAATACAATCAATCTATCGCGAAACATCAACGTATTCCATACGAATAAACAAGACGGCAACATTCACCAGTTACCAGTGTCACCACGAGTCTATCCACGCATCCGGATGTCCTAGCACATTCCTTCCATTTTAGTTCTAAACACCGGTTTCTCACGACTACGAGCAAAGCGGGACATAGGAGCATAGTGTCGAGACGGTGCGGTGGTATATCTGGCCATCAGCTTTCACCTAATTCCATTTAGCAGCCGATTGTGATATAAAGCGGGGCACCGCGAGTGGGGTATCTGAACTCAATAACTCAAGTCGGGACTGGGGCTCCTTTGGTTGTGTTGAGTCAGCAGTTGATTGGGACCCCGGCGAGTCAATTCCAGGCAAATGCTAATAATTGTCTCTCATGTCAGCGAAAAGACCTCCAGCCCCGCCTCTGATCGGCTTTGGGTGCGGGGGGGAATAATCTGGGAACGAGAACCCGGCGGAGATGTCGGCTAGTTCTAGATTGGCTCCTCGTGAAACGTTCAAGGCTCCTAAGCAACTGTCCGTCGGAAAGCGACAGTACTAGTACTACTACTGCAGGACCTGTAGCGTTTCGACGCCATATGCCACAATGGCTGCCATAGCTCAAGTGGCGTCGCCGGATCCTTATCCATCCATAGTAACCGATCATGCAATCAAAAACTTATGTAATTTGGCCGCCGCCTCCCCTCCTAAGGTGGTTCCCTAGTCCTAGTTAAGCTCGGCTTTGAGAGGGGGGATTGCTAGGTTTGGTGTGCATGTGCGCCCGCTCCACCTCGTTTCAAGAGCGGAACTCTTGCGCCTACGGCACTTCCTTGTTCAGCCGGGAGGCATATCGGCACCGCTACTCGTACAAACTGTTTGTTTACTCGTACGGGCGAAATGGTAATTGGTAGCATGCAGGAGATGATCTATGATAAATGCATTCCGGGGATGAATGGAGAGGGTGGAGCAATATCGTAATACCGGCGCTAGACCGGCTATCACCCTACCCAGTCGGCCCCCGCTTGATTAACCCTGGAATGTCGGCACAATTTTGGTAAACCACATTACCCGAGCACAAGCGCTTGGGTAGGAAAAGTCGCAAAAGCCTTGGGTTTAGACACCGGGAAGTTGACCAGCTTTGCAAGAGTGCAAGTGCTCGAGTACGAATCCTGGTGACGTCTCGGGAGAGCTGGGAGAATCACGGGTACTGTACCGCGGGAACCTGACGTAACTTTGATGTATGATCTCCAAACCCCGCTCGTAACGTTTAAAACCTTTCATCAGCGCAAATTCGGAAAATTTTTATGCAGTAGTCTAGCTGCTGCCAACCGTCTTGCAGGATACAAGGAGCCGGATGAAAGAAGAGAATTTGCGATATCTCAGAAAAGAAAAAGCACAAAACCGTTTTGTTTGTTCCCCCCCCCACACCCTCCTATCACATAACCAGCAGGGAGAAGGAAGAAGAGACGCACGAACCATATCCTTCATGCATCGAAACGAGTTAACGGAAAATATTCGGTGAAGCCACTTCAGCCTGATTCGGAATAATTATCTATCACACTTCTCCGAACCCAAAAGGAAGTTCAATTGAGCAAAAAAAAAGACCGCAGCAAACGGTGACAATGAGCAAGGATTGCCAGTATCAAGCCCTTGAAAGATAAACGAAATACTACAGCGCAATTTTGATACCGCAAGCCTTCACACTCGGAAAATAACGAGACTATTCCGGCGGCTGATTTCTGAAGTTTCCGCTAAGAAGGAGAGTGCATGAAACAGAGCCATTAGGTGCCCTTCCGCCCCCGAATTTCCCCGCAGGCAAGGCCAAGGGTGCAGCAGATATCAAACAGGGCATCCGGTGTGGGAGTGAGTGAGTTTGGGAAAAGAGAGTGTGTGGGACGATAGCTCAGGTCGCATTGATAAATAAATATCGAGTACGATAGCAGTCAATCAAGGTCATCTCCATTTCACTTTTCTTTGTGATATATAACGGACATCACTTTCCCCCCCTGTAAGTTTTCTCCCCTTCTTTTCTGTCCCCGTCTTTTGGAAACCTTTTCTAGCTACAAGAAAGAAAAGGGAAAGAGAGCAAGAACCCAAAGACTGACAATTGTTATGACATCTATTCTAAAGAGATTTTTTCAATTCCTCTTCCCCGCCAAAATGCCCAAGCAAAAGGCCCTCCACTTTGGAGCCGGTAACATCGGCCGTGGCTTCATCGGTGCACTCCTCGCTACAGCCGGATACCATCTTGTCTTTGCGGACGTTGTGGTGAACCTAATCAATGCTCTCAACGAGAAGAAGGAGTACGAGATATACATCTTGGACCTGGAACGCAAAGGCGAAGTCGACACCATAAAAGGCGTATCAGGCATAATTTCCACGAACCAGGAAGCAATGAACCAGACCATCACCGAAGCCTCAATAATTACCACAGCCGTAGGTCCGAATGTCCTCCGAATCATTGCCCGGGGAATTGCGTCCGGCATTTGCGCTCGTCGAAAGGCCGGTGTGACCTCCGAACTCAACATAATCGCCTGCGAGAACCTCACTGGTGCTTCGTCCCTCCTTAAAGAAGAAGTTACGAAGCATCTCCCGGAGGACGCAGACAAAGAGTACCTTAACCAGTACGTCGGCTTCCCGAACTGCGCCGTTGACCGTATCGTACCCCCCTTCTCAAAAGACAACAACCCCCTCGCCGTTGGTGTAGAGAACTTCTACGAATGGATCGTAGAGGAGCCCGCCATCAAGGGAAAGAAGCCAGATATCCCAGGTATGAAACTAACAGACAACCTCACCGCATTCGTCCAGCGAAAGCTCTTCACGCTAAACTGCGGACACGCAATCACCGCATACCTCGGCTTCCTGAAGGGCTTCAAAACAGTCGACGAGGCACTCGGCGACCCATGGATCGAAGACATCGTGTACAAAGCCATGCTCGAGTCCGGCGCCGCGCTCTGCAAGAAACACTCTTTCAACGAGAAGGAGCACGAGAAGTACATTAACAAGATCCAGAAGCGCTTCCGAAACCCATATATCAAGGACGACGTAGTCCGCGTCGGTCGGGAACCCATCCGCAAGGTCACCGCGGGAGACAGACTCGTCGGTCCGTTGACCATGGCGAGAGAGTTCGGCCTTGGGTATAGCCATCTAGCGAAGGGCATCGCTGCCGCGTTCCTATACGAGAATCCCGAGGATAAGCAGAGCGGCGAGCTCCGCTCCAAGGTTGAGCAGAAGGGGATCCGCGAAGCTGTTAAAGAAGTCACTAGCCTGCAAGACGACGAGGTTGTGGATGAGATTGTCAAGAGTTATGGCGAATTGGAGGGACTGAAAACCCCAAAGTTGTAATCTTTGATTGTCGTAGTCGGGATAAAACATCTTCCTTTCCCCGTTCCCCTTTACCTTTTTTTGGCCCGGGTTATGGAATTTGTGGACTCCTCTCCTTTTCTTTTCTTTTCTTTCTTTCTTTCTTTCCTTCGGTTATTTCTTGTCCGTTTGTTTGCTAGTCTATTATACAGGTTATCAAATACATCATGATGTATCTCCTTTCAAAAAGCTTCTCGCATCGTATAGTATCTTCATATCCCACCTGCTCATCAACGTGATTGCCCATGTCAACCCTAACCCTTCACAATTCACGGTGCCTGCGGACAGGTAATAGGAGGGTACCGATATTCACATGGTCGGCACTATTTATTTTTTCTCTTTCTCCCTCCCTACCCCTGACTGGATCCCAGCCGCGGAAATTGATCAAAGGATTTTAGACGGCCCCGCAGGGAATAAAAAGCTAGAATTCGTTCCGGCTCGGGGCACGTAAATCACGGATTGTAAACGGTAGTGCGGGGTGACCTTGGGCCGAGGGGATGGAGAACTCATGACGCTTGTAGGGTATAGCGCAGTTTTATCATAATATCATACATACAATTATGAAAAAAGAAGAAATGAAGGTGGAAAAAAAAGGATGTGATGAGATGAATCCTTAGTTAGCTAGACGGATAAACAGACGTTAACAAGAAAAGAAAGAAAAAATGAACTCCTTCACTTATTCACCACCATTTATTTACTTCTCGCAAGCCCACTCCAACAAATTCATATACCCCGGATGATTCTGCGGATACCTCGCATTGAACTTCGTAATCGCCTTGAGCCTCCGGTAATGCTCGACGCTAATCTTCTCCGGCTCCTGCGAGATCATCCAAAGCACACCCTCAGTGCACGGCGGGGTCGAGAGGCTGCCGCGATAAGTGTACACCCGCTCGCGACGGTACGCGCGATAGAAGCGGTCGAGTATGGGGCTCGGGTCGAATTGGACGAAGGTGGCCGTAAGCGGGGTCGCGACGAATGGGAGCCACGGGTGCAAGGTGGTGAGTAGGTGATTGCTGTTCGTAGTGTCAATGTCCAGCAGCGTGGAGAGGATGGTAGTTTGACCGTCGACGGTTTTGAACACGGCGTGTATCTCGCCGACAAAGTGCTCGCCGTCGAGGTGGTGTTCGCTGGGGGTGTGGAAGTGCATTGTGTCCAGCAGCGCCCATCCTCCGCCGCCGCCGCCGGCCGAGTCGCCGGGGAAGAGTTGGTAGCCGTACTTTGCGTCCTCCTCTTGCGGCTTTATGCTCACGGTTTGGCCCTCGTTCTCCAGGATGCCGTATTCGTGGTAGTCGCCTCGTCGCAGTTTTAGGCCCGTTGGGCGCTTAAGGGCTTTGTCGATGTTTATTGGGGATTGGCGGAGGCCGGTTTTGCAGAGGGTGTAGGATGCGGAGAGTCTGTGCCAGGAGAGGGGGCCTGAGTGGTCGTGGTAGCCCCATGGTGTGGTGGTGGTCGTGGTGGTGAGGCTGTTTGAGGAGGAGGTTTCTGGTTGATGCAGGAGAAGGGGTGTTTGGGTGTTTGGAAGGGCGTGCGTGAGGGTTAGGAGGAAGGAGAGGAGGAGATGCGTTGCCGTCGCGGGTGGTGAGTGCATTGTGATAATTCGGGTGGTGTAGCGTACAGTGAATCGAGTTATATTCGGAGCGCAAGAATTGGAATCGTATCCACCTCTTCCCAACCTTTTCTTCTCCTCCTTCACGCGGAGGGGAAGGGGCTCTCCATTCGCCTACTTATAACCCCCATCCATCGATCCTCACCTCACCCCCCCATCCAACGAACACCTAACACCCCGGCAACTCTTCTCGAAATCCCATTGGCGCCAGCTAAAACCCCACAGTTACGTCTTCCCGTCCATTGGGCGAAAAAAGAACCCCCCCCCTCTTCCCCCCCATGGTTGTCTCGCATATTCAGTTTTGGGGATGTTTTGCAGCAAAGCTTGCTGTACCTGCGCGCGCCGCCGTCGCCAATGTTGGAGAACGAAGCTGCAGTAGTGCTGATGGAGATGGACGTACCGTAAGGCTTTTGGTGAAACGGGGGATTATCGTTCGGTCTTCTGATTGGCGATGACCTGGGGGATCATCAATGGCGAGCTGGCGAGCAGAGTGGTGGTGGATTTGGCCTTGCGTGGGGAGAGTAAATTGCTGAGTGCAAGTGCTGCACTGTTGTTCCGTGTGTTGTGTTTTGTTGTTTGTTTGTAGCCATGGGTCCAAGCGCGAGGCTTCGATGAAATGGTTGCCCGGGAGGTTCTGCCGAAGATTGCCTCCGTCACTGTTATTGGAGGATTGCCACGGCACCAGTATGATACAGGCAGGAGTCTACTCGAGTAAGTGCAGAAATAAAGGGTAGAGAGGGGGAGAGGGCGGGTGTTTCCATGTTTTCATGTTTTCATTTTTTTATAGATATTATAACCTCGGAAGAGCCCAAACACAATGGCCATTCACCGGCAGGAAACCACCATCACCACCACAAAAATCTTTGGTTTCCCCTCACAAGACAATTCTATCGGCCTAGAAACCGCAGAGCCCCAACTCATCCTTCAGACGGGACTACCGTAGCCTAAACGAGAGTGTTCCTATCTCCCGGAAGACGTAATAATCCCATAAACAGCAATAGAGCCAACAGTTCCAGCAAAAACAAAAAAGAATTTCGACATCGACAGGACTCGAACCTGTGCTCGCGAACGAAACAGATTTCTAATCTGTCGCCTTAACCACTCGGCCACGATGTCTTTGCTTGAATAAACAGTGTCAAGTTTCATTAATATTCCACAATACGGTTGTCGCAAAGGCGGCCCACAGTACTCGGGGGGTGGAAGTATAAAAATCCAGCATGACAAGATAGGACCTGAATCTCGGGAATCTCACAGATTAGGAATTAGAAGAAACAGGGGGTGACTAGGAGGCTAAAGCCCAGAGCAGCTGCATTCAAGTCATCGCTTAATACTTTTGCAGAAAAATTGTGCAGGCCTTAGTACTCGAGTATCATACCTCAAATAGTGTGCGCAAACTACATATCACCATGATGTGTTAGGTTACGCCTGCCAAGTCTCAGTCCGGGTTCTTCTTTCCCTGAGTGTGCAGATCTCTTCTATTATTTCTGGCCAGCTCAATACCTTTCCGCAAAACAGGGCTCTTCGCATGCTCGATTTTTACTTCCATATCCGAGTACTAGTACTATAATATTTTCCTACGTTGCAAGCACCCGGCAAAGCGAGTAGGAGGGGTAGCGCTTAAGCACCTTGGGTTAGAAGGCTCCTACTTCGCCGCAATCTTCTCAGTCAACTATAGCCGTATTCCTCGTAATTGGTATTGCTCAATCGCAAGCAAAATACTCTCCTCATATAACATCACAGGCTCGGTCGAATATGGTTTCGAAGGCATGCTGTATCCCGGTTCAAGCAGAGAGTGTTTGAATGTTTCTCATCACATCAAAGTCCGCCCAAAGTATGTATTCTCTGTCATCACCCGCTCAGCTTTTCCCAATTCGTTACACCATTTCAGCTAAACTCTATTCTCTCATAGACAGGAAGTTTATTCAACTCTAGCTCGCCCTGCTAAACCCAAATAGAGTATCGGGTGTGCCCTTGCCGGGTGCTCGCAACGTGGGGGAGGTTGGGGGTCCTCGGGGTAGGATCGCAGTGGTGGTCTTTCGGTTTGGGCTGGGAGACTGTTGGATAAATGGAGCTATGATGATGCGGGAGCTTGAGGGGACGATTTCCACTCCTCAAATCTGTTCCCTGGCACTAAAGAAGCTTAACGAGTTAGTCAATGCTGTGAATTATTGGGAATAAATTCCGGGCATAGTCGAGCGATGATGAAAAAGCGATTATATCCAAGCCGGAACTTCCCAAACACTGCACCATTTCCATTTTTTGGCTTTGTCCAGACAGTTGCAGGGGTACTCAAAGTCCGATCAGAGATTTTAGACATAATTGGCCGGATCCAAGCCCCTCTAAACTGAGGAACAGCCGTTGCGATCCTACATTGAGGACTCCTATTGCACCGGTAGGTGATTCTTATTACGTTATGGCTGTTCCCGAATTGGTGAGATTATTAGAGTACTGACTAGTTTTGCCCGCCTCAGCTATGGGGGGGTTAGCCTCCATTAGACTATTGACGGCCCTCTCCTCCCCGCAAGGTCGATCTCACCCATGGTACTTGATGGTGCCGTATTTATTACTGGTTATCTCGCTCTGATATCCTAGTCACAGGTCGGAAGTGCTGGTCCTACTACCGATATAAAAAGATAGTTTTTAGATATTAGCTCTTGAAAAGCACTTTAAAAATTCCTTCCAGTCACCTAAAAAGTGTTACTTCTCGAAATAGAAATTCCTTCTCCGATTCAGACAATTCGACTGTTTGTGATATTGCTCCGGGTAGCCTGTACGAATAAAAGCGCGGGAATCGGGAACCGGGTCTTATAGCTCTATAGAACGGACTTCTGCATAGAGACATAAGGGGAGCGAAAAGAACGGAGCTTGCATACCGTAAAAACTCGAATAATTGGACAATGTGCTAGGGTGTTGGACTTGCCTCTCCTAGTAGGCTCTGTGTTTTTTCACCTTTTTTTTCTGTCTCGGGGGGTGTTTTTTGGTGTGTTTTCCTCCTCTTTCTAGAGGAGGAAATTCCAGACTACATAGTACATGGTAGATGAAAGCGCAGGGAAAGAGCTCTGCCAGTGTGATGGAACAAGCAGGTACCTCTCGCTATGGGAGAATATAGGGAATAAAAGTGTTGCTTGCAATAAATACTCAGAATCGTTATCCAATTCGTTGTGTGAAAGAACTAGATCTTGCTACCTGAACTACATCTGACTTATCCTACCAAAAGCTCTGGCTACTTGGGAAGCTTTAACAAAAGAGTACTTCGGGACTCTACTAGACATTTCACCTCACACCATGTCTCATTGGACAATAAACAATCACATCGTACACTTGGCTCATCTAGGATGTATAAGGTTATCACAGCTGTTTACCAGCTTTAAATTTCCGCACTGTAATACACATCCGCAACAGTACTAGTCAAAACAAAAAACAATTCCGTCTCACCCCGGATAACAAAGAATAGAACACTAGTTATAACAAATTTCCATCTCACCCCGGATAAAAAAGAATAGAACACTGGTTATAGAAAAAGTCCCATCTCACCCCGGATAAAAAGAATAAGAAATCTCTGTCCTGAAAGGAAGAGTTACAAAACCCCTCTCAATCCTTCCCCGGAAGCCCTTCGGTAGCCATGTCGGGAAACCCACCTCTAAGGAGGATGGGCTGATCGGGGTATTCCTCTTCGGCGATCCCCCCAGCGGGCCCCTCCCAGCGAGAGGCCTCTCCGATCTCCCCCCCTTGGCGCCCGTCCTTCTTGGTAAATCCGGCTTCGACTTCCGCGTAGTCGTACGGGATAATGTAAGGGCTAAGCTCGCCTATATCCACCTCTATTTAGCATTAAAGAGAAAACAACTTGCTTAATGGAAGAACTTACAATTGGCACACAATTCAGCGGGGGCAGCTATCCATGCGTTTTGGCAGGCAAGGCATTGCTTAATAGATTGCTTAACCTTGAGAGACCCCGGGATTGGGAGGCCAATAACCAAGCGCTTCTTATGGAAAGGAGAGAGTTTGGAAAAAAGTTTCTTGATCTTTGCTTTGAGCTTCGAGAATAAAGACATACTGTCTAGAGTTTCGGAATGCGATGTTTTTTTTGTGGTTTTTTTTTGTCGGGTGTTTGTGGTAGGAGGATGGATGGATGGTAGTTGTTGGTTTGATCGAGGATGGTCCCCAGGAGCCATTTATAGTCATGAAGTGGGGGAGGGGAGGAGGGGGGACCTCAGGAGCGTGGGCAGAATCCTTATTTCGGGGTTTGTAGGGCCATTGAATTTGATGGTAGGTTTCCTTCTTGGACTCAATGTGGTTCGGGGGGGCATGGCGGTTTAGGTATGGAATTCAAGGTGTTTGGGGGCCGTGGGGAGCTCGGCGCCGAGGTTTATTTCCTTGGTTTGGAATGCCTATGCTCGAAGTATCAGTATCTGCTGGATTGTCCGTGGAGTATCGTTTGTTCGGTCCACTCGATGAAGCATCACATTCCTCCGACTAAAGAGATTGGTGTAGTTTATCGTATCCCAATTCTTCATGGCAAGGCACCCATTATAAATTACTGAGGGTTTGTTGGGGGAACTGTAGTGGGGGACGATGTGCTTGATTATGTCGTGATAATACTAGCCATGAGAAAACGTTCGAGTGAAAATCTGTGACCCTAATTTTCATCACTCGACCTTTACCACTTCCGATAGTGATTCCGCCCGATAGCGACTAGTTCTTTTCTACACACATTTAGGAGGTCGGGGGGTCTCGGCGTGTTCCCGGCTCCCTTGCGCTGGTTTCATGATTCATGTTTGGAGTATCCAATCGATCGAGTGGTTTTCAAAAATGGTCTGGTTGGTTGGGTTAGCTCGACAACGAAGGTTACAGTCAATATTGGGTCGATTAATTCACGTAATGGATGCCTGTGCACTAAATATGTAGGAAATTTGGCCCCATGGTACAGCACTAGGTTCATAACCGGCTTGAAAAGCTCACGAGTGATAGCTGGTACGAAGGCCAGGTCCATAACATTCTTCCAGCCACCCATCATCTTTTCTCATCATGAAAAACGTGGCGAGGGGGGGGGGGGGGGGGGAAGAAAAAACAATTTTTGAAAACCCCACCCTACAACCCCCAAAAAA
>Ga0307509_10006215_pt1 | contig 16158 bp, 21 predicted proteins | sample 10_EM_MG_FD_202245 | JGI IMG/M metagenome (GOLD analysis project Ga0307509, IMG submission 202245) | Populus trichocarpa ectomycorrhiza microbial communities from riparian zone in the Pacific Northwest, United States - 10_EM | ecosystem: Host-associated > Plants > Roots > Unclassified | place... | reverse complement strand
CTAGCACGTTCAACCAGACCTCACTTTCTCTTCATTCCCGCATCTTATACAGAAATTCCAACACATGCAATAGGTTGTCTGCGAGTGATCTTCTATGAAGATTACTTGCTACCAACTTCTTTAACAATATCCTCCCAAGAACAGTCATCCTCTCGTGCTCTAAACTCCCATACCTCCCTCTCTTTACCCGCTACGCCCGCAGCTATAGTTGCCTTAACTTCCTTCGCAAATCTCTCGAGCGGATTGCACTCCTTTCCATGCTTTTCCAAAGACAGCATTTTCATCCCTCCCCAGGCACTTGACGAGGGAGTTGTGTTGAGGATCCAGCCCACCAACTCATTAACCGTAAACCCGTCCAAGTCCTCAATAGTGTTCCATGGAAGGAGGTTCAATTCCGAGAGCTTGCGATACACGCTAAAGAATACCAGAGCGTCGCAGCGTGGGTCAGGGGGTGTGGCAGCGCACTGAAGGGGCGGTTGCGAAGAGGTAGAAGGGGGTTGGTAGCGGTTGAAAAGGGCCGTAAATGCCAGTTTTACTTGAGTGAGGAGCTGAGCGCGGTGACTTAATATCGCTTCTATGATATCGTATTTTTTTCATTAGAACCCTAGCGGAGCTGGCTGGTTGGCTGACTAGTTGGGGATGGGTACACTACTTAACACGGGCTCGGGCACAAGCTCCCCAAACCCACCTCTGCCCTCCCTCTCCTTGAAAATCGGAACTTTATCTATACCTCCCCCAACCCTCCGGACACACGCCTCCACTACTGCCTTCCGAAACAGTTTTCCGAAAATTTTCTCCACACCCCACACCCACGCCACGAATAGCCACTGCTCGTACCCCGGCTTCTCGGTCAGGCTCGTCCAGCCCTTCATCCACCTGTCGCCGTACATCCTCGTCGCATGCGAGCAGTCGTACTTGTCCACTACAACGGTCATCTTGACCAGCTGCTTGAATGACAGCAGCCGGGGAACGGACGGGTGATTGTGTAAGGCTTTCAGTAGGATACAGAGCGCCACGGGGTCGTCGTCATGGAGCCTTAGGACGAATGGCTTCGCCGAGGAGTAGGGGGAATTGTTGAAGCGCTGCGCTTCGGAGAAGGGGGAGGTGGGGCTTAGAATTGCCGAGAATATTTTCGATGTGGTGATTAGTACGCTTGCAGAGGTTTTGTAATGCAGCGTGTGCGTGGGCGTGAGCAGGCGAATGAGCACATCTCCCACCGGCGAGATTATTGTCTCACGGAGGAGGAGTAGTGGTGCGATTGTTGTTGCTGCCACCGCTGTTGCTGTTGTTGCTGCGGTGGCGGTGGTGGCCTTCTCGGAGAGGGGCGACTGGGCTGGGGAGGTAGGTGGAGATGGGAGTGATGATGGGTGGGACATTGTTGACACTTTGGCTATTGAGGGGTGTACTGTACGGTATAATGTCTAGCGATGTCCCAATAACTGAAACGGTGGGGAGCGCTTTCATTTTTCTCGACTCTCTGAGTCAAAGAGGCTTTTCCGTGTCCTGTTGGGTGAGGGGTACCCTAGGGGGGGGGGGGTGTGCTTCGCCGCTGCCTAAGATTCATGGATTGTCATTCGTGGTTGTACAGTGTTCCTAGCGGGCCAGGCTGATAGGCTGGCATAGGCGGCACTCCGGCAAGCAGTCAAGGCGGATATGCGGGATCCAATCAGTCTGGGGAAGCCGGGGGTGCCGTTATCGATAAGCTAAGCGAGCTTTGGTATTCACCAATGACGACGACGTGGGGTCATGGCTTAATCCGAGGACCATGCAACTAAAAACCCATCAATTTTCCCCCTCTCATCAATATCGATAACTTATCCCCTCAAAATGGATGCCCACCCCCCTTCAACCCTCATAATAGCGACAGACACAGCTCACTTTAACACAACCCCCTGGGAAGCAGAAGGCTACACCGTACTCCACCTCCCCTTCGCCAACGCGCGTAAAATCGAGAACGCAACGGATGACATCGAGCCAAACACCAAATGCGCGCTGCTCGCATTCGGCCAAAGCGCCTTCCATGCCCTCTCCCTCGCTACGTCGTCGCTCCCGTCCCTCACCGCGGTTATAGCATACTACCCGCCCATGCTGCCGGGCGCGCCCAGGGGATTCCACCCCGGTATTAAGATACTCATACACTTGCCTGCGTCCGCGCCGTTCTCGCTCTCGGGACGGGGCGTTAAAGTTAGTGTGTATGAGGGTGTGGAGGCAGGCTTTGCCGAGGAGGAAGATGGGAGTGGGAAGTATGATAGGATTGCCGCTGGGCTGGCGTATTCGCGTAGTCTGGCGGTGTTGCGGGGGACGGTGGGGCCAGAGGTTGATCTCGAAGGGATTTGGAGCGAGCATATGCTTTGCGAATTTGTCGAGAAGGATGTTGACAGGACTATGGCGACTATGGTTGAGGAGCCTTATGTTAACCATGTTCCCACCTGTAATTATTACCCTTCCCTTGCCTGTATTTTTAGCCTAATTGAGATTTTTAATTTTTAATTTAATTTTTTTGGTGGGGGATTTAGGTACCGGAGGAGTAGGCTATAAAAACCTCTACCACTTCTACAAGCACCACTTCATCCCTCTAATCCCGCCATCCTTGACAATGAAATTAGTCTCTAGGACCGTCGGCTCGGATAGGATCGTCGATGAGATGGTGGTAAAGTTCCGTCACGATACCCGCATCGATTGGATGCTGCCCGGCGTTGCTCCTACCAACCAACCTGTCGAGGTCGCACTTGTGAGTATCGTCTGCATCCGTGGTGGGAAGCTCTACCACGAGCATATTTACTGGTTAGTTTGGGCCTCGATTATTTTTCAGTGTTAAGGGGTATCTTGGATTTTAACTATTTGGCGAAGGGATCAAGCAACTGTCCTGGCACAGGTGGGCCTGCTGGATATAAAGAACTTACCCGTTGTTGGCGTAGAGGGCGCGAGGAAAGTGCTTGAAGAGGGATCGGTCGAGAGTAATAGATTGATTCCTGAGTGGGATTTGGGGGATTAGGTTATTGACTTCGAGTCAGGCGTGCCTAGCGATGTGGGCGGGAGTGGGATTGGCTGGGAAATTGCTTTTCCAGGGACTAGTTCCGTTGCCGGGGCAGTTGTGATTTAAAGAGACAAAGAGGAAGAAGGAATTGCCCGAAATTCTTACTCGCGGTGAGAGAAAACGAAGGGATCTCATCGAGTCGCGAATATGATCTCTAGGTTCATGCTAACGGGGTTGGCAATGTACTAGTCTATGATTTTTGATTTCACTTCGGACTATGGAGGAGGTTGTTGTTGCGCTTAGAGTTAGAATTGGAGATGTTGCTCATCTTTATTAAACAGCCCTCTGCAACAGGATTCCAATCGGTGGTTTTGAACTCACCAGTGAAATGGGAATAAGATAAAAGCGATTAAAGGCTTTGGAAGGGGATTCTCTATGAAATTACCCGAGGAATTATTTTTAAAGTTTTTCCTCGGCTGTTGATAATTTAGCATGCTCGGATTTTCCTGGAACTGTGGGTGGAGGGCAGGTTTTGATTGTCCGGCACTATATGATACTTGTACTTGTGGTCACTCATAGTAAGGCTGCGCCTCTCTCACTCACTATTCTCAAAGGACTACTCCAATCCCATCAATGAATATCTTCAATTACCGATCAACCTAGGCTCAACTACTGAATTGAGGAACCGCTTGGCCCCAAGTACAATCACGCTGCTTCATACCCGGATCTAGAACCTTTTGGAAGTAACTTTGAATAGCACTGATACCGCTAGCATCAACCCATTGATTGAGTAGATTAATTCCCAACTAAAAAAACACTTTTTGTGAAAAACATCCGAGTGTCAACCCCAATTCCGCTGTGGAGGAAGAAAGAAAAAAGCATCCCGGCTCGCAGCCGCATCTATACCTCGAACCATTTTTCCCTGGCACCCGCGCGACAATGGAAACAGTTATTACACATATCCAGGTTGATTATATCCAGTCGATACCGAAGTTATATATAAAAGGACCATAAAACTGTTACCATCCATATCGCTCAGTATTTTCCTTCCTTGCCTCCAGAAGCTGTTCAGAGCTGAGATCACCAAGCATTCCATCAGAGGCGAAAGAAAGGCCACCTGAAGATACGGTGGTAGACCTGTCCCGCGCGGGAGTAGTAGGCTCAGCTTCGTCAACCGTATTTTTGTTAATTTGAGCGATGAGATCGGCAAAGAATTTCTCTGTTCATATTAGCACGAATTAGTTTTCTTTTATAAGGGTAGAGAAGAAACCAGCATACCTTCCTCCTCCACACTAGGCTGAGATAGGGTATATGAGCGTAAGGATTCATATGGACTGTACTGAAGGACACCGTCGGCCACTGTAACCGCCCTGGTGATCTCTCCAGGATGGACATCCATCGAAGCTTCAAGGGGCGACGATATAATTCCGCCATGAATAGGAGTCTTTACAGAGTCCTTTCTCGGACGTCTGTGCAGCTTCCGCGGTCGGGGAGGCGCCTCCGGAGGTGACTTATTGGTGATGATTTCGGAGAAAGCTATAATCCAATGTTAGCTAAAGCCATAAAAGAAAAATATATTGGAGGGGGAGACCTGCAAGGAGAAGAAACCGGAGACCTGATATCTCCAGATTTAACACCGTTTCGAAACTCTCGTAGAACAGTGGCATTCTCAGGTATATCGTCTTTTGCCAGCAGGGTGTCTAGGGGCGTATCTCCCCAGCGACAGATCTGAAGCTGGCCAATATCACCCATTATATCTGCCACTGTAGCCTTATGCTGTTTGAAAACATTTTTAGGTCTCGTCAGATAGATGGGAGACCCCCCCCCGCAGTAAGTGGACTCCCTCGATTGCTTGCTTGAAGCACTATCCCCTCGAGTGAGAGTGCTCCCACCCATTGTTTGTGGTGGAGTAGAGTTTGACACCATTGCAGCCGGATATAGCGTAGGAGGATGTGGTTGACTAAATGATCCACTATTCTTATAGCGGCGGATCGATATCGGATTTGATGAGGTGAAAACTATTGATGGAGGTGAGCCAGTAGCAGATGAAAATGCGTCGGAACCGGTGGTGGAGGGAGTATTTGTTCTGGAAATTCTGACTAGACAATTAGCGCTGCCACCTGTGCTCAATGGAGTGCTCTTACGGAGGTGCAGTTTGAGGGATCTTGTGTTTTGTAGGGGTCATTGGGTCAGCCATTTTTTCCAATAGAGAATTGAAAAGGCCAAGTTGGCAGGATTTGAAATGTGTGTGAATGGGGAGCCGGGAGGCGGCCTTTCTATATATACATTCAATGTTGAAGTGGACTAAACCGTGATGCTAGGGCCCAGGAGAGCGACGCATTGGGAACCAGAGAGATTAGTATTGCCCAATGATATGTGGTAGAGAATATAAGGACTGATCGGACCCAGGGCTCACCCGAAAAGAAACCAAATCCACACCCCCTAGCTTCACATGCAAACTCCCTAATCTTCCCAAGAACTTTCGTTCCACTCACGCTCTCCACATCTAGCCCATACGGCATTCCCTTCTTTGCATCGCTAAACCTCTCTTCATAACAATCCCGAATTGCCGGAGAGTAATTTATCCTGTTTCCAAGGGTTGGTATAAGTAATCGGTAAGTCCACAACAGTCCTTATCCCTCCAGACAAGACAAGAAGTTGAGGAATTAAGGTTGGCAGTATCGATAGCATCCTTGCCTTTGAGGATAAAAAACTAGTAGGGTTGTCAGCCAGGAGACTCCGATTATTTGCTAGGTTGTAAATGAAAAAGGACAGCAACTACTCGTAGCATGATACCTGGTAGAGTGGCGAGGGGCAGGAAGTACTGATTTTTTGTTGTCTGTTATTGGGAGGTTCGAGGGCATGGGGTTCGGAGATGGAAGCCGCGGCTCGACTTGATAGTTGTTTGTCTGGGGAGGGGGGCAGTGGAAGGTTGCGGCTCCCTTGGTCTATTTTTGAGTCCCTTCCTGCTAGCCTTTGCTCCCGCCGTCGCTGTAATTCTGGATGTCTGGCATTGGAGTCATCCCGCGGGCTGTGGAGTCATTCGCCCGGTCCTTCATCTCTTCGATACACCTTTTAGGATTCGGGTTGCCAGAGACCAGTTATCGAAGCGCCTGTCATCGCTACCGCTGTTTGTGAGCGACTATTTGGGGTTGAGTCGACTAGGAGCAAGAAATGGAACGGGGGTGAGGTATATCATTAGTTGACCCTGCCTCGCGACGGCGGAAGCCAACTAACAGGCTCGGGATTCCTCAAACCGTGGAGCATGAGGGAAAAGATCCATGAGAATTGAGATGTAGTAAGGCGGGTCAGGTAGGCGTCGAGTTGCAAAAGAAATAATCCTAAGCGAGAAGGAGCCAGAGCGCGAGTTGATTATGTAAGCAGCCCATCGGGGGGTATGAGAATCTGCATTCCCCCAAACTGCTAGCCATAGCACTGTACCTGACCAAGTGTTAGATTAAAGGAATAAGGAGTAACTCCAGCACCGTGATGATGCCCAGCAAGCCAGCCACCCCCTCAGAAACTCATTATAAGCATGATATACTTGTACACTAGGAAGTTAGTGGGCCATTAATTTTGGTCAAGTGGGGAAATAATCTTTGTCTTATGCGAAAACACCCCTCCTGGCACTTGAATTGGAGTCCTCCGCCGGCACAGCGATAGCGCTTGAGTAGATTCCCAGATCCAAGTATTGTCCCCAGACAAAAGTAGTCCCGCATCAAACGAATAGGAAAAACCGCGGCCACAACAACAGCACTCCCCCACCAGCCCCACTATGATGGAAACCAAAAATAAATGAAAAATAAATAAATAAATACATAGTAAAAGACATAGTAGAAATTAATATTGATCTCTGAAAATGCTTGGGGGTTGCATTGCTATATCGTAGAGCAAATGGGCCTAAACCGGGTCTTGGCAATTATTGGCTCAACTCCGATCGGTTGCCACGGAATTCCCGTTCCACCAGAGAGCCCACCTTTAGGCTCTTTCCACCGTATCAATAGGGGTCCTCAAGGTAGGGTCGCTACGGTTGTTCCACAACTTAGCGGGGGTTAATTCTGGCCAATTATGTCTAAAATCAGTGGTGGAACTTTGAGTACCCCATCAACCGTCATCAAGCAACGGTCTGGGCCAAGCCAGAACAATAAAAGTGGTGTTCAGGCTGTATCCTCCAGCCTTCGCATCATGAAGCTGGCATCACCTTTCAGAAAAGTCATAGGTTGAGTAAAGCGAACTCAGGCGAGAGGTTGATGAAGAGGATTTCAATCGTAATCCATTTGGAAAATTTCAGCTATGATACGATATTACAACTTTTTTTTAAAAAAAACTGGACAACCAAAGAGAAGTTGAAGGATAGTTCCTCCCTCCTGTCTTAGGTAAATGCAGTCATTTACTAACCAAATAAAAAGAAAAAAATATCATCTCTAACTTAAGTAAAGCTAGTTCCAAAAGAAACTATTCAGACCCCACTTTCATCACCGCTCAACTATGCCCAGCATTTATTTCACATGATTCACAACATCGACTAACTCTTTAAGCTTCTTTAGTTCCAGGGAGCCGACTTGAGGAGTGGAAATTGTCCCCTCGAGTTCCCTTACCATCTTGGCACCTTTTAGCCAATCGTCTCCCAGCCCAAATTGAAAGACCACCGTGGTGATCCTACCTTGAGGACCCCTAATACCAATACAGCAAGCTACCCAGTATACTGTACATGGCTTAGGTTAGGTTAGGTACAGTACCTTATCCCCCATGTACGAATGTTCATACTAATATTATGATACAGCACTCGTATTATACTTTTTTTTTTTTTTTTGAAAAGAGTGGTCCGCATCTGCATATGATACAATATACACAACCAGATCGTTGAAAAAAAATTGCCGCAAAACAAATAATAATAAAAACGTCATGGTATAATACTTAAGATACTTTTACCCCACATACCTTGCCATACCATACCGTATCATATCCCATTCGTTGCAGCATGGTATTTACAGTATTTACTTATTCCCCCTCCCCCCCCGAGCTAGCTAGCCTGGTGCGATGATGAATCGTATTTACTCGACTTTTGTCACTATGTGTGGAAGGTTACCATCAGTAGGGAGGGAGGGGGGTATGGCAGGGAAGGTGTTTGTAATTGGACTGGCAGGTTCTTGCACTTGTAGTATTATACTGGTAACTAGTATTATACAAATGGGAGTGAGGGTTAGAATGGGAATAGATTATATATAATTGAGAAAGAAAAGATATATATATATATATATTTTCCCGAATTTCCCCCCCCGCACGTGCAGTACTAATTATATATTATAATACGGATGACCCTGAAACCTGACAAATTCATAAAGCACGGTATCCATATTCGGATGCCTGACGGTAATAAGTTGGCTTACAATATTTAGGGTTTTTCAAATCCATGGCATCTTGGCTGGGATTCTTTTATGGCATTTGCATGGATGAATGAATGGAATTGTCGAGTGTGATATATACCGGTATACTGGTATTGGTATGATACGGGGGAAATAATTCTGGGGGATATTTTATTGTTATTATAGCTAGGTCCCGCTTCCTCACTATGCACGTAACTATTTATTATACATATTATAATACCGATATTGCGGGGAAAATGGGTTACATACAGTAACAGATTAACGAGTCCGAGTATGATATGATGCCCGGGGGACAGCGAGCGGTGTATACTATACTGTAGAACTAACTTCATCCCTATGGAATAACTTAAACATTCGACCGTGGCGGCGCCTTAACGCCGCCGGGTAGATCTTGGTATATATTCATCCATCCAGCCAGCCAGCCAGCCAGCCAGCCATCTCTCGCACCGGGCGGGTGAGGAAGGAGGAGAGGGGGGATCACATTGAAAATCGGAAACAAGAGAAGGTGTGCGTGTGTGTGTGTGTGTGTGTGTGTGACAATTAAATTGTGTTTTTATTATTTGATCGGATGATCGTGATCTTGGTTAGGAAATGCCGTACTCGTTACTCGAGTCGTATAACATTGGGCTAACCTGCGATTCTGGTTTTTATGCCCTTTATTTCTTTGTTGTTATCATAATATTATCATCATTCATGTTTGTTACATGTACTGTGATGTCGTATAAGTTAATACTCTTTCTTAGTGTCTGCCGTAACTGACGGATATTGTTCTCAGTCCTTCCCAGTTTAACTTACTATCATAACTTACTGTCGCCCGTCTGCGGAACAACTTTTTAACGGAGAATTTAGGTAGTCACCCCTGCCGATTTTTAGTTGACCCCCCGACGAGTATCATACAATAGTTCCCCGTCCCGTCCTGAGAGTGGGAAAGCCTTGAGGGGCGGTACTGTACTCTACTCCACTGAGTATATACAGGGTCCAGTAAGAAGTGATTGAACAGTTATTTAAGTTTAGCCAGCCAATATATCCCTATCCGTTCAGGTTAACTGTTCCCTGCCCCAGTATATAATATTATATATGTAGGTAGAATCCCTTTTTTCCTTTTTCTTCTCCCCGCCCAAGGGATTATTGGGGAGGAGAAATACTATATCTATCCATTAGGACTGCCATACCTGCCCGCACAGTACTCAAGAAATGCAGTGTAATAGTGCAGTGCAGTGTCGTGTAATGTGATCGCGGCCAGTTTGGTTCCTGACGAGCCCACCTTGGGGCAGAAGGAAGGAAGGAAGGAAGGCACAAAAGATGAATAAGAAGGAACCGGGAAGCCACAATAGGAATGGAAAAATCGGATTTTGGAGATATTCTAATAGTTTCGATGCGGTTTCGTTTCCAATATGGGGGATTTTTTTTCTTTTCTTTTCTTTTCCTTTCTTTTCATGTCCCGTTTTGTCTTATTTTTTATATATACCGGTATTCCATTCTTTTCGGTGCTTGGAGGTTTTTTTTTTTTTTTGACTGGGATTCCCCGCATTTTTTTTTCTTTCCTTTCTCCCCTTTGTTTCAACCAAGCCTCTTCGGCTTTTTCTGGTTTTTGAGTTTCGGCTCTTCTGCTGCCGGTAGTCATGGAGATCTTGTGATGGGAATTGGAATTTGTGGGGTTTCTTTGGTACAATATATCATACTACCGTTGGTGTGTTTAGGTTGGGGATAGTACACTAAGGTACCGTGGCATGTATAGCTGGCGGGTAGGGAATGGTTGGTATGTTTTTAGTTGCCAGTAGAGCCGTCGTGCTGTAGTAAATACGGTAGCGGAGTCAGTCCAATTACCATACGGTAGTCAGAGCTGTAGTTATCATCATTAGTAACTACGATCCGGTGCAATAGAAACCATCCAGTAGGGAAGCTTTACATAATCCCTCGAGCCTGTCCTCCTGTAAAGTACTGCACGGTATCATATACGGAAAGGGTCCTCGGCCAATGAAGCACGGCACGGGTACAGTACCGTATGCGCCATAACATCACCTCCATCGATACCGTACCCTACCAAAAGGAATTAATTTCTTCCGCCATTCCTTTCCTCTTGAACCTCAACCAACCCACTAAACCCGTTCCTGAAAGGAGAAAGAAGGGAAAAAAGAAAAGGAATCCCCCCCAAAAGGCCTCTGAAAAATCAAGCGGAAAAAAGGAAAAAAGAAGGAAAGAAAAAGAGGGTGGGGTTCAAAAAGGTGGTTCCTGCTCTTTCCTCTCGGTGTCGGCTGCATGTTCAGGGATTTAGAAGGAAAAAGAAAAGAAACCCCCATTCATTCAAGTCCCATCATTCACTCGTTCGTTCATCGATGCAACCACAAAAAATAAAAAAAGAATTGAAAAAAAAAGAAGAGCTTGGGTTATTTGTCCTTCCACTCTTTAAGGGAGGGGAGGGAAGAGCGTGGGATTCGGGACGTCGTCTGGGGACGATGCTTTTCTGTAAATCTATCCTGTCAGATAGCTAGGTTTGAGAAGAGGTCTGGTATGTTGGTAAATGGTACTCGAGTATGTGCAGTACTAACTAGTAAGTAGCCCAGTCCTGGTAAGTGAGTAAAAGAGGGAAAAAGGTGCCAATTGGACTCAATTGGGCTCAATTTCACGAAAGCGGACCTCCACGACCCTGCCTTGGTTGCCGGTACAATACATTGCAACTTCACAACAGTATGGGGGATGGTGCATTTCAAGAGGAAAGAAAAAAAGAAAAAAGAGACAAGTACTTGAGTACGGTAAGGTAAGGTCGGGGGGTAGGAGGAGAAGGAGGAGAAGGAGGAGGAGGCGGAGGAGGAGGAGGAGGAGGAGGGAGCTTTCTCCTTTTCCTTCCCCCCCCAACTCCCCCCCCTTATCTTCATCAACAGGGGGGGAGGGGGGTGCCCCCTCGTGATCGCGCGATTTTGTATGAGTAACCGATTTGTTCAAGTTAGACTTCCTTCCTCGATGAGAAGAGAATAGAAGGGAAAAGGAATGAAATAAATGGTTTTGGTCCTTGTGAGGCTGTTACAGTTCCTCTGGTACTGCATGATACTTCTTCGGGGATTTTTTCTTTTTTTCTTGCAGTTTCCCAGATACAGTGCAAGTACTAAACCCGCCCCCAGCCTCCGAAAACAAGAGGAGAGGAGGAACAAGAAGGAGAGTGAGAAGGGAAGGAAGAGAAGAAAGAGATATCAAGCACACACACCCCCACACTCCATATCATACATAAAACCCGCGGCTGCGGATCTTGATAACATAATTTGAGTGGTGTTTTAGCGGATAATCGTTGATACCGTTTTTCTTCCTCTCCGTCTTGCATCTTGCATTCTTGCTCACTTTCCTCTCACTGTTGCTTCCTCCTGTTTATACACTCGACTACATACAGGTGCAAGCCGATACTACACGAAACTCTCCAAATAGTCTTCTTTATTATTTATTCGCGAGTTCACAGCGGTGTAAACCGTTCGTTGTGCGAAAATAGTGCCTAAAAATCAAAGCAAAGCAAAGCAAGAGTGAGGGAAAAAAAAGAGAGAGAGAGAGAGAGAGAGGTTGTTCCAATTCAACCAAGCGCTTTCCAAATCCGTATTTAATTGAAAGAGGGAGGGCTGATCTTTTCTTTTTTTTCCTTCTTTTTTCCCTTTTTTTTTCTGGTCTGAAAGAAGGGGATTTTTCTTCCTGTCCAACCGACCTATCTACGAACCGCGCGAGCAAGCACCCTCCCCTTCCCTTTCTCCGCATCGATTTTTTTTATAATTTTTTTCTTCCTTATACCCTGCCCACTAGGTTTTGCGGGCGCACTAGCCTTTTTTTTCCCACTCTTTTCCATCTCTTCGAACTATCTTTTTGGCACTCCCTGTTCCATCGCTTGTTCAGAGAAGGAAGACTGAAGGGCAGAAAGAAAGAGAGAAGGAGGGAAGAAGAGAAGCAGAGAAAGAAAGGGCTGAGAAGGAAGGAGCTATCAGTATAGGGAGCAAGCACTACTCAACTCCGGTTGCGGGGTTTGGATAATATTGTACGGTACGCACACAGACAGAGAGAGGAAGCGCAAAAGATAAGCGGAGGAAAGAAGGGGAGAACGGGGGAAAAAAGTATCAAATCAGGAGTTATCTACCTACCCGCTAAACAGTACCATAGAAGGAAGAGAAGAGGGTAATGGCGGCTACAAAGGTACGGACTGACCGAGAGCTTATCTTTTCATCCCCATTTTATTTCCTCTCTCCAGAGATCTGTAGGAACTAGGGACTGCCGGGAGGGAGGCAGGGGGGAGCGGAGGGGGGAAGGGGAAAAACGGAAGGAAAAAAAAGGGATAGAGGATAACGAAGGGTTCTAATTAACAAATTAGGACACACTCTCTCCACGTTACCATCCACCATCGACACCGAACCGACCTCCGGCATTACACATCAAGGACGTTCCCGTAAAGACTCCTCCTCCGTCGTCGTCGTCGTCATCGTCGTCGCACCATCGGCCGCCGTTAGGGTCATCGGGGTCTAGCCATAGGATTACTAGGAGGAAGAGCATGTCTTCAACGTCCGGAGCAAATATCGCAGCGGTCGTACAAGCTGTAAAAGATGGGAACGAGACACCATTTGCTCTCCCGGTTCCGGCTGGTGGGATGGGGAGGAGCCCGGGTAGTGCGAAGGTATTGAATGGCGGTGTCGGTATCGGTGGGATGGAAGGGTATCCGAGCCCCCCGAGTAGTCTGCCTACTGTTGGTCCACTGAACGGGGGTGTTGGAGGTATCGGAGGAGCTGTTTCGGGGATTGCCTTTGCGAGGAAAGTTGGTAGCCTTGTTGGCACTGGTGACTGCGCAATTGCAGAGGGCCATGCCTCTGACGTTGGTCGGCCGGCACGAAGTAGGAGGGCAAGCGAGGGGGCTCATGTTCATCTAGGGGAATCCGGTGATGGTGCTGGGGGAAGGGTTACTAGGGCAAGAAGTGGGAGTGAGCTCAAGTGTGATAAGTGTGGGAAGGGGTATAAGCATAGTTCTTGTCTGACCAAACATTTGTTTGTCTCCCCCTCTGTGTCCTTCTTAACTGGTTTCGCAACAAGAGCTACAGTTCACTGCTCTTACCCCACACTTTGATTGGACATCTCTTCCCAAACTTTATCTCTCAATTTCCTATCTCGCTTCGCAGCCCCGGCCGAAACAGGCAGAACATATATATCCAACTCAATGTCTTTCGTACCCCCGTACCCTTCAAGGGCAGTCGGGAGCCGTATTTTTGGCCTGGGTATTGACATTGTGGCCGTAATATAGATGGGAGCACACGCCCGAATGGTCCTACACGTCCAAGCTTCTCATTTCTAAGCACCAGCAAGTACAACTCCTCGAAGCAGCTTCAATATTAGTTTCAATGAACCCAACAACAACCCCTCCGGCTTCATCATCGGGTGCATCAAATAACGAGAGTAATTCCTCAACAAATGACAGTTCATCTAGCTCAGACGATACTACACCTCCACCATCAGTGTTCTCGGGTTCAGATGCAACAAGCCCATTACCTACGCCCAGAGGAATCCGTAATGGAGCAGGCAAACCGGGAAAGAGATATTCATCAGGGTCATATTCACGGTCTTACCAAGCTCCAGGCGGGAGTGGAGCCTTGGCAGGAAGCGCACCCAATTCAACAGCATTCCCTAGCCACTTTTCACATCACCGACCTTCAAGACCACGTGCGGGGAGCTCCGTTGGTAGCATTAGAGGATCACACATGACTTCTCCGGCTATTAAGCCAACAGCTATAACTCCGGAGGATGAAGCGCTTGCTGCGGCTATCGAGTTACTGAGCTGTTCGTTTAACACTCCCGTTATGGGACCTACTGTGCCGTTAGGGAGTGTCCCGAGAGGAATCGCTGGACTGAGCTCTCCACCCGTTTCCGGCAGGCCGGGTTTCTTGGGACCTCCATTGAACGATGTCGTGGAGATGAAAAGAGAAGAGGGGGAAGAGGGGGACGATGTACGGATGGAAGATCTAGAGGAGCGAAGGAATATGATGATGGAAGATGGTGATGAAGACGAGGAAGGGGATGAGGAGGAGGGGGACGAGGACGAGGATGAGGACGAGGACGAGGACAGGGAAGAGGTATGGAAAAGGCGAGGGAGAAGTGAAGAGGAAGAGGACGGTGTCTTTGGCCAAATGGAGGAATAGACGGGGGAAATTTTCTGGGTGGTTGGCGGGGGGAGGGGTACACGCGCGGCGGGGTTGGGAGGCTTCTTATCACGTCACCGAATAAGATACGACAATCAAAGAGCACCAGGAGAAAAGAGATATGTTACCTCGATGACGGAGGGAAAAGGAGAAAAGAAACACGTCGCAAATGTACACGCCCCATCAATCATATTCGCTTTTTATACATACGTTTATTTATTTTCCTACCACGGTGTTTTTGGAGCATTTGGAGAACTGGAAAGGGAATCCTGAGAGAAGCGCGGAAGAAGCAACGGATGTGATCCTGCGGGTGAACCACAGAACTGAGGAGCAGGGTTGAGGAGTTGCCGAAAAAAGGAAAAAAAAGGATGGCATGAACCGACTTTCCTTGATGTGATATCATGGACCAAAAAAAGCCATTCCCGAAGTGCTTTTTGTATTTTTTTGTTTTGATTTATGGCGGTACCAGTAGTTGTTTCCCTCTCTTTGCCTTTCAAGAAATGGGTGGTGGTGGTGGTGGTGGTGGTTCTTGTGTTTCCTTTTTTTGGGTCGTTGACGCATGCGTTGGCAGTGGAGGGTTGGCTAGTTTTTGTTTTCTTTTTCTCTTTTTTTAATGCCGGTGCTCTCGTTTGGTGTGCCCCTCCAAACCCCACCTCCCTGTCCGTCGTTTTGTCTTTCAAATTCCCCATACCCATACCGTTTTTTTTTCATTATCATAGCCCAACCCTTCCTTTAAAGCGTATTTATTGCCTATTTTTTTATTTTATTTTTTCTTCCTCTACTTTTTTAACGTTCGGTGTTTTTGTTTTTTTTCTCGTTGCAGTGCTCGGATTGGATCGCTAAGCTCACGTGATTTTATCTCTTTCTCTGGCGAGACACCGGTTATGCAGGGAAGGGAAAGGATTCAAAGGAAGGAATGGGGCAGTCTATTGGTAAGGGGGCTGTCTTGGGTGCGTTTTTATTTAAGAAAGGGTATCTTCGTATCATTCTTGTTGGCGAGTTTTTTTTCCCTTTTTTCACCCTTGTTTCACCCTTTTGCCTTCTACCGTATCATGCCCTTCTACTCTATAATCTCGATTTTTTGTTTCTGGAAGGAAAAGAAAGAAAAAAACGAAAAAAAACAAAAAAAGTACAGAAATTACCTAACCTGTTGAATTCCCTGGGGGATAAAGACAATTGCGCAGAATTGGATATTTATTTTTTCTAACAACCTGCCGTAACTACGGAACAAATACTGTGCCTCCTCTGTCTCTCATGAAAGTGCTGCCTGTTCTGCCTTGCATGTGAGAGTTTTTTTTTTTTGTGTTCGGGTCTTCAATGCTTTTGCATGTGCGAGTGCGTGTGCATACCGGTATGTGGTGTGTTGCCAGTACCCAGATACTACCACAGCACCCGCACCCACAAAAATATACCGTGAGTAAATAAGTGCCGACAACCAACTTCCTCCTGGCTTCCGAACTGTTGAAATGAGAGACGTATAACGAGCTAGGGATTATTCTAGCACTTCTCATCGGTGGCTTACAGTAAACCGGCGGAACTCTGGGGAAGATGAGATGGAGTGTTGGCAACCCAAACGGCATTGATGGCGCATATGAGGCAGCTTTGGGGAGGTAGGGGGGGGGGGGGGCTGGCGTTTTGTGGGTTT
>Ga0307509_10006214_pt1 | contig 16167 bp, 20 predicted proteins | sample 10_EM_MG_FD_202245 | JGI IMG/M metagenome (GOLD analysis project Ga0307509, IMG submission 202245) | Populus trichocarpa ectomycorrhiza microbial communities from riparian zone in the Pacific Northwest, United States - 10_EM | ecosystem: Host-associated > Plants > Roots > Unclassified | place... | reverse complement strand
TACTAGTAGCGTGCTATCGCTCTTGGTGCAGATAACAGTATAAGCAGAGGGAAGGAAGTCTATACTTTCAGGCCGCAAAGAAAAGCATTATCCTGGATCCAGCAAAAATCCCCCAATATTGGTTGAAGAATGACTGGTGAGCTTTAAATAAGGGAGGGGTACAGACAAAAAGTCTGGTAGAAGGTTGGTGGTAAAAGGCCAAGACACGCACCTAAGACTTCCATACATCAAATGCCTGAGGATTTATGCATCTTCGCCACGATATGTGAAAGCCCCAGAACGTGGTAGCAACATGTAACACGGTGCAGTTTCGAATGCAGGAGGCGAGATGCCCCTGGAAGATAATAAGGGCAAATAGCATCGGAAGTTTTCGGAACAATCCAAAAGATTCCAAATTCGAGTTCAACATCCCTACAATGTCACTTGTTTATTAGGTCTGTTTCAGAGCCCAGCTCCTTGCCTCGTTCTATCGCTCTCAATGACTTCCAAAGGACTTTTCTCGCCTTCATCGTCATCGATCATCTCTCACCGACATCGACAAGGCATCATGCGGAATCTCTCTCCCACGGAGTTAGATGTGATGTATGAACAATTAACTTTCATGCACTGGATATTCTGGATGTATTATACGCTTGGTATCTGCCCCACAAACTTCATGGATTTTTTGTCTTCAATAATTTCGATTAATCTTTGAGCTCCCGCCAAAGTAACGGGGGGTATATATATCTGCCGATCTCTTCGGGAATCCACACGTTCAATATCCGGATCCCCGAAGTCTATGAATACAATCTACACGAGGTGATGTCCCGACTCTCTCGCTCATGGCTTTGTCAATTCAGGCCCAGCCGCATGTTCCCTTGCCCAAAGATAGCTCTAGGCCATATTGCTAGGGACGCAGTTAAACATCAACATCGACCCCAGACGCTTGAATTTTCATCCCTACACCCCGCGCTATCGACAAGGGATTTGCATTCCCCACACCCCGCAGTGCGAGTGACGTCTTGTGGGTAATTGTGGCCTCATGCGGCCATGCTAACTATTATTGAACTTGACTGTTCCTCAAATGTTCCCAGTTATTGTTATATTCCCTCACAAAATGGCGCTGGGTACAATGTGATCCTGGCCACATCAAGCAGAAGCCCTCACGGCATCGAACGCGACTGGGGATAGGTTGATGAACTGTGGCAAACATCTGGATCACATCACCCTACGCAAGAGAGGGCTGTGATGCCGACAGATACCCGGAGCGGCACAGACGACGTGCTAGACATAGAGTTCGATATTTTGAGGCATCGTGGTTCTTCTTTCCACCTCACACTTACCCACCAACGGTACAGTGCTGCAGTTTTGTCCCAGCGCCTTGACAACCATGGAAAAGCGAACCCCCTCTCCTAGTGCTTCTGACCCAGAAGCCTCGATCGATACCGACGAGAAACGGCCCAAGATCACTATCTATAATCCGGACGTCGACATTAGCGAAGTGGACGAGCGGAAGCTGCTTCGGAAGATCGACCTTGCGCTGATTCCATGGCTATCATTTCTGTATCTCCTGAGTTTCTTGGATCGTACAAGCATCGGAAAGTACGTTTTCTTGGCTACTTCAATCGACTGTATATTGATTTGGTCTAAACAGCGCCAAGGTCGGGATTGGCCATTTCAGCATTATAACATAGTTGTTTGAACATTTTTTCAGCTCTACAGTCTTGAAAAGGACTTGCATATGACGGACAAACAATATCTATTATCCCTTACGGTTAGAAGACTCTTGTTGTCGTTCACTCTACCAACTTAGACTTTTTACAGATCTTCTTCTTCAGTTACGCGATATTTGAAGTTCCCTCGAATGTCTTTTTGAAACGTCTTCGTCCATCTATCTGGTTATCGCTGCTGATGTTCTTCTGGGGAATCATGATGGTAAGTTTTCAATAGCTGCACTTCCGAGAGCTGGGTTACATTTTTTTTATTAGACTCTTCAAGGCCTTGTCCATAACTTCTCTGGATTAATGGGTTAGTAAAGCCGTTGATTCGTGTGGCTTAACACTAGTTAACAGGGTCAAAAGGAATGCGGTGGTTGTTGGGTATGTTTGAAGCCGGCTTATTTCCGGGAGTGAATTATTATCTTTCATGGTGAGCCATACGTCCAAGCCACTGATTAGTATTAAATTTGAAACTTGAAACCTTCCAAGTTGGTACAAGCGCTCAGAGTTCGGCCTTCGAGCAGCCATATTCTTTTCGGCCGCGACTATTTCTGGAGCATTTGGCGGATTACTAGCTGTACGAGTTATCACTGGTCGTCGGTGATGAAAGTAGTAAATTTACAACTTTTTAGGCTGCCATCTCGAAAATGCATGGCGTTGGTGGAAAGCCTGCATGGGCCTGGATTTTCAGCGAGTCTCTTGTCCATTTTTTTCTTTCTTTATCTGACCAAAGATATACTTACCAGTCCTTGAGGGCTTAGCAACTGTCCTTGCCGGAGGTGCCTCGTTCTGGATTATTCAGGACTTTCCGGACACTGCGAAGTTTCTCACGGAAGCGGAGCGAACCGTTGTCATTCGTCGTCTTCAGGGTGATGATCAGTTCAGCGCAGCTGGCGAGAATTTTAAGGCGAAGTATATCATCATGGCGTTGAAGGATTGGAAAACGTGGTTAGGAAGTGAGTTTTCCATCAATAAATGTACGTTCGTGGCCTTGATGCCTTGCCCTTTCGCAGTGGTTGTGTACATGGGTTGCGACATGCCCCTGTATGCATTCTCTTTGTTTTTGCCTAGTATTATCAACCAGGTAAAATTTATCTATTCCGGTATTGATCTATATGCTAAATCAATCCGTATCAGCTTGGTATGGGCACGCACTATACAACCTAAGGCGTGTGTTAATGGTTACGCTCGTTGTCTAGGATTTACTGCCACTCCGGCGAATCTCCTGACTGTCCCCGTCTACGTATTTGCTTGCATTATTACTTGCGGGGTTGGTTTCCTCGCTGACCGGTGGGGCCGACGAGGTTATTTTAATATGTGAGTTTGACTGGGAAACAATTTCTATGATCTTGCTTATGATTCAACTTTGGATTAGTGGATTTTTATGCCTAGGTAAGTTAAAAATCGTGGACATCCACGAAATCGATTTCTTAGCCAATGGCTTAGGCGCATGTGGATATATCATACTCATTTCATCGAGGAGTGCTGCCCTGTCTTACTTTGCAGTATATATGGCAACATGGTGAGCTTCCTCCGCGAATGTCTCTGTAGCTGTGGTCACTGATGCATTCCAATCATGGTAGCGGAATATATCCTGTCATACGTAAGTGTTAATTACCTTTATGTCGAGAAAAACCTGAATGGTTGTCCCTTCTTCGTAGCCAACACCATGTGAGCCTTGATCATTTTCAACTTTTTCTCATTCGTCGTTTTGACCTTTGTTTAGATCATGGGTCTCCAATAATGTTGAAGGATCCTACAAGCGGAGTGTCTCTCTTGCAATGGTCATTTCATTGTGAGTTTTGGTCCTAATGCGAATTAACCACGATTAAAATCTGTTCAGTGGAAATATCAATGGAGCGGTAAGCTCCAATGTGGTCAGTATCTTTACGTGACTGGAACTTCGGTTTGTTGATTGTTTTTCAGTATCGTGCCCGAGACAAGCCCTGGTATCCACTGGGTCACGGTAAAGAATTACCTCGGTTTTCAATCCATAAATTCTGACACCGGTTTTAGGCCTGGTCCTGATGTATATCGGGATTGGAATTACGGCTTCCGTGACCTATCTTCTCTTGCTCAAGCTAGAAAACGCGCGACGCGGCCGAGGGGAAAGAGACGAAATTATCGAAAATCAGCCAGAAACTCACGACACACGAAACGAGAAAAATGGACGTTACGCAACTGTTGAAGAGGCCAAAAGAGAAAAGGGCGATAAATGGAGTGGCTACAGGTACACTATTTAAACTCTTCATTCATTCAAGAGTGGAGTTTTCATTTCATGTCAACATATCGTTTCTATCATAACATAACAGGTCAAGGGTGCAAGTAAAGCCATCCTTTGATCATAAGTGTGCTTGAAAACAGATAAGCCGTACGTATTGCTAAAAATGTAAACGTGGACCCACACCAGAAGTTGGGAGGAAGGTATTGAAAAACGTGTTGGCCTTTTCTGCATGCCCGATTTCACACTGCATGCAGTGCAGGCTAGGTTCTTATAAACGGCTAAATCGTGGTTTAGCTGGGGTCGAATATCCACAATCCGTCCAATATTTGCCTCAATGTTTCAAGCTATTTCACCCCCCGTTTTCATGATTATCGTGGCTCGCTCGCATGGAATTTGGGCCTATGATAGTTAACGGAGGGTGAAAAGTAATTCCATCACAATTGGTGACTTTTGATGCACAGCTTGTGAGTTGTTTTCTTTGCCTGCATTTTCTTTGCCTGCATACATGGAGCTTACGTTTTGAGAACAAAAGCCGCACAGCACCAGAAAGGATTTAAGCTGAGCGCCCTGGCAATATGAATTTGGGACAGGCACAAAACGACCAAAGTTCGAGTTGAGTTCCGGCCCAATCAGTAGACAAAGAGAAGTCCTAACGCAGTTTTGTTCTGCTCAGTGAGACCAATTGTCTTAAGTATCGGGCTGCCTCTGCCCAATTTTCTATAGCATATGGGAATAGTAAGCTTCAACGTCAAGGAACGCGCTTATGTAAGTTGGCCGTGATCGGTTCCTGGGCGCTTGAGGAACTGACCCCTTTTTTCCTTAAACCTTTGTCGAAACCCCGAGTCGTATGAGATACTTCAACTTAGAGACTTTGGCAAGCTTTGGATGTGGCTCCGTAAAGCTGGAGGAAGAAAGTGAACAGGCCGGCGTGAATTCAAAGCTATTCAAACTCTCCCTATTGGCATCATGATCATGATTTGGGGCAGCATCTGACCCTGATGTGCCTTGGATGCGGCGATGCTGTGAATCAGTCTTTTCTCACCAATTTATAAGTAACTGAGGTCAAAGATTTCCTTCGTTTCCCCTCCCATCTTTCTGGCATCTTCTGCCAGTGTGTCCAGTCATTCTCTATTTTTAAATCTTCCTTTTCCAGAATTATTTGCTTTAACGAAGTATTCAATGGCCCCTTCACTCCTTCTCACTATCACAATGTTCGCTGCCTCTGCCATCGCGGCTCCTCAATTCCAACCACCACCACCAGGAACTGGAACTCCCCGTAAAGGACGGCTTACCTGTGATATCTCCTCGAAATTAGTCCTCCCATCAACGCAAACGGCCTTGGTACCACCAAATTCACCGGCATCTTTTGTTTTGTTGGGCGTCGGTTTCCAGAATTACACTTGCACCGCAGCGGGAACATACACGTATGTTTCGTTCTCCAACAGCATGCACTGGCTTATCATTACCCTTTCAAGATCTGTCGGCGCAGTCGCCGATTTATATGATCTGTCTTGCTTGTCCAAGGTGCCTGCTATCTTCAACAATATCCAAGATGTCGCCTTTGCTACTTGGAAACAGGCGCCCCCCAACTTGAAAACTCTTGGTCCTGCTGCTTGCGGCTATCCTCTCATGGGCTCACATTTCTTCAACACTTCCCCATCGGGCACAGGAATTAGTCCGGTCTGGGATTTCAGGGCTGCAAGCGCCAAAGGTAATCCCGATGCATATGTCCTTGCTGCCAAACTTGCGGCTATTCCAGCACCAAGTGGGCCCAATGATGTCGATTGGCTCCAACTCAAAGCCGTTACTGGAGCTCTGGCGACCCAGGTTTGTGATAGTGCTAGTCTTGTTCGAACTGTTCTGATGTATCCGGAAACTAGATTTACCGCACCGATACACGAGGAGGAGTTCCCCCAACTTCAGTAAGTCCCATCTTCGACCTTGTGGCCATAGTATCTGACCTCCACTGCCACCCAGTGCACAGTTGGATCTGCCTCGATAAGCGTGAAATACGCCTCCAAATACTGTGGGTCTTCTTTAGTCCTTTGTATACTCTAAACTAATTGAATGTGCTCAAACGCAGGGCTATATGGTGGCACCGTGAAGGTTTAACATCCAAGCCTGATGCTTACCATATCCAGGGTCTGCATACTTCCGTCATGGTTCTGGATTCCCTATTTCTTTCTTGCATTGGTCTTGGACCCTGAACATTTATTATTTCATTTATAGAATTTATAGTGATGCAAGCAACACAACAATTTAATAAAAATAGGAATATCTGCTATATATCTCTCGAGATTAAGAAATGCGACTTCGTAGTAATTTTCTTGATTTAATCATTCAAAAACGCCGGAATTTTCACCGCCAGCCAAGGATTTCCGAGAACTCTGTCAAGTCTTTTTAACCAGCCCGGACGTTACTAACCATGTTAATAATGATTTCTAGCATTTCTAACATGTTAGTAACAGGTGTTAAAAATGGGTCTGGAGTTAATAACAATGTTAGAAATTTGTTGTGAATCCACATCAACATCAACTTCAAGCTGATTCTACTTCACAACTCCCAGCTCCTCCTCCCATAAATATTTAGTACTTTCTGATAGACATTGTAAACACAAGCTCTATGAGTATAAAATTGGAAAATTTGAGAAAGAACTGAGTATGTAATTTTCAGAACTCACTTGAGCAACGGAGAAAGCAATGTTCTTGAAAGTGTCGCACAAATTCCAACTTATTTACAGCAATTAGCATACCTATCGACGCGGATTTTCAACGCCTATCTAATGATTCTATTTTTATTGTAACCAGGTGAAATCTGACAAGGTTATTCTACGGATACTCGAGATTGTACAAAATCCATCAAAATCGCCGCATTTGGAAAAAAAAAAATCGATTCGCGGCGCGCGCCCTAAGTTAAGGCAAGCAGCTGAATTCAAAATTTCAAATCCAACTTAAAATTCGAACTCAACTAAAGCGGAGTTTCGCAAAGTCAACAACCGTTCAACTGAAGGTCCAGCCTTGTAATGGCGTCGCCGTGCTCGTTATTCTCCTGCGATTCGGGACAAGGGGGAATTGATTTGTCTTCTGCTACTTCTCCCCATAAAGCTACGATAGACCAGAGGATGAGCACCACGAGGATAAGACACACCCAACCAATCATCGAGTAGGTCAAGATGCCGCCGCCTTGGAAGAACATGGAACAACATGCGAGTAGGAAGGACACAATCCTAAAAACGGCGAGTCTACGATTAATAAATTGGTCATGTGATATACCGCAACACGTACCCCCACATCACGAGAGCGTAGGGTACGCTGTAAAGGATCGCCAAGGTTTCTAACCCGAGGGAAGGGTGGTTCCACCGGTCAAGAATCTTTTGCTAGTTTTAAAAACGCAGGGATGAGTCAGGGTCCAATTTTCAGGAGTTTGAAGCGCACTATATCACCCGTCGTGTCTCTAATCTTCATCTGATGCTGTCTTTTCAGCAGCAATCCGAGGATGATGCTTCCAATGGTAACAGCAATGGAAATGCAGCAGGAAATGTATGGAAGCGAGTCCTTGTTGTTGGTAATGCCTGAGACGTTCAAAAAGGAGACGGTGGCACTGAGGATAACAGTGGCCTTCGAATGCAAGTAAACAAGAATTGAAAAATTCGAATTGGCTAGTGCACTTACCAAAAACGTGATACTTGCCCACTCGTCATTCATCCTCTTGACCGCATCCTCCCATACTGATTTATGTAGCACACCATCTACCCACATTCTCTGCAACACCAACAAATGGACTTCCGGTGCAAAGAAAAGAAACATGGAGATAGACTTGATGAGCCAGGTACGGCGGTTGATGGCATCTCCATGAACAGAAACGATGCGTTCAAGGCGCGCATGTGGCTCTCCATAGTAATTCAAGAATCTTGCGTGATCTGTGGGGGGTATCATGAGTAATCGAAAGATGAAGGAGAAATATACAGACGGAAAATGTATAGGAATCGGGCTGGAAGAAATTTTTTTAGCACATTTAGTCGGGGGTCGGTTCAAGTGTCATTCAGACCAACTAACCTAGAAAGGACATGCACCCGGGAGAGAACTCTCCTGCATGACCTAATATCACGTTTTACACTCGAGTAGAAGACGAGAAAATATATCTAACACACTCTCTAAGGCATTCGAAATTTCGATGAGTTTGTACAGATTTTCCAGTGTGAATGGGGAGGTGGAATACGCTGATGTTATACAATCTACAAAAAATAGATGTAAATTAAAAGAGAGGTCCACGAGCACCAAACGGCGGCGTACCTCCGATGTGATGCAAGACGATACTCTTGAATTCGTGGACTTGTGCCGTGGAAAGTTCCAAACAACAGGGGTAGAGCTGGAGGAAAAACCTTTGTTCCAGTCCCGATAAGCTGATACACGTACAATTGTCAGAAGGCGGAAAAAAATCACCAATACTGAGCCTCAATTTCATGACCTAGGTTGGAAGTCAGGATCAGGATAAAACACAGGAACGTCTCATAGAGCTTACGAAGATGTTGGTATGTATTGACAGCCTTGACCCCCTTCGCACCAGACATATTTTCAACTAAAAAATTGTCCAAGAAAAAAATGCAGCGTGCTTGATGATCCACATAATAGTAGGTTGCATGAATTTCTTCTTCCTTATAAAAAAGATCGATGACCAGGTCCAAACTTTCAGGAAGAGTAAGATTGTGCTTTCTGATGAATTCATCCAGAAGGATCAAAACTTCCTGTCCTCGTCGAAGGATTTTTGGGTCATAGAGGTCAGCATCTGTGTAAACTCGCTGGAGAGAACTCAGCCACATAATATGAATGAATAGATGGCATAACATGCCTCCGCCGTATGTTGGAAGTATCGCGCACCTTCAGGATGGACGTGTCGTCGCCATTCGGCTGGTGGAGCAGGTCTTTCATAAACGATGAGTAATGGAATTGTCATTGGGAATGCAGAACCGTACTGAGAAAATTCTGTCAACTTCGGGGGTATATTGAGAGAAATCTCTGTCTTCTGACTGGCAAGAGTGATAGACGTGAGGCACTTCAAAAAGAAGGGATAATCACTCACATCCTCGGCCTTCTGTGGTACCGTTGGGTGGCTTCCGGCATCACGGGGGTGATAAGTTGTTGTTTGAGGTAGACAGGAAGACCATTATCGGAAGTAGCGGGGTCAGCAAGAAGCGTCCCTGGGATGGGAGGAGTAATGTCAATATCAGTAAAGTCAATATCAGGAGGTTGAGAGAGGGTTCGAGTAGGAAGGCTAATGGAGGGCCAAGCGGTCCTGGGTGGGGAATCAATACCAAAAGCCCATGAAGCTGAGTTTCGCGGATGGATTGAAGGGCTAGGGCTGCGACTGGGTTTTTCCCATGATGGCGAAAGGGGTCGACTGCTCACTGCACTTTTATGAGATCTGATAGACGAATGTAAGCTTTGGGTGGACCGATTGGCATCGCGGATGTGGTCAGAATTTGCATAGAGGGAGTAGGAAATGTTTTCCAACGAAACGATTTCCCCATTTGGCTCCACGATGAAGGGAAGTGGAGTGTGAAGCGGTTTATTCTCTCCTCCCGGGATCGATGGGTGATCTAGGTCGTTGTCGGGTTTGACTTTCGTATTCTTCAATACAGAATCTTTGTTCTGAGAGGTGGGTGGTCGGCGCTCCCAATCCCTACGCAATACTAAAACCGATAACGAGTGGAATGTCGTGGAGAGGCGTGAAATAATCTGCGCTACGATTCTATGGACAGGGCCGCATTTCAATATCCAGAGTAACAGAGTGCGTAATGAGGCCAAAAATTTGGGATGTTTGACAGTCGTCATATCGAAGTCGAGTCTCAAGATGATTACGGTGAGAGGGCACGATGCAAAAGACGAAGACGATAGATGCCCACATCTTATAATGCCTCGTGTTAAGCCTTCTATCAATTCTTGTCAAAGTTGGAAAAGGATTACATAATCGCGAAAAGTTCGGGGGGGTGGCTCGTATATGCTGTAGGAGACCAACTCAAATCTCATCTCAACGGTAACGACATGAGGCAAGCCAAGATGGTACTCACGTAGACATACTTATTTACACATGGGTCATAGTAATTCCCAAAAAAAATGGTATAAATATTACAATATATGTCTAGGTCTCTGCAGGTCGTTGGAATGCACCTTCCTGTAAGCCTGCTTGGCGGGGGCAGGAAATCACTGGCGAGCTGTCACGAAGGAACAGGACCGAGCTCTATGTTCTGAGGACGAGAACAAGTACGTAGTACAAAGGATAAAAGTAGACTACAGAAAGAGAATGGGAACGTGTCATTATATACGATGTGACCATGTAACAGTAACGGGCTTTCCACGAGCTTTTGATACAGTGGTAATTAAGATATCGTACTTACAATTCAGCAGATATTCAAACCCCCGTCTAGTCCGCGGCATAAGCTCTCCCATGACCTGATACGCTCGTGAATTCGTCCAACGGGGATGGCTAGATTTTCGCCCTTTGAGCCCAAAAAACTCCTATGATCAGAGTAGACGACCACCGTGTTTTCTTCCCCATCAGCAAAGGGGGGATTGGCGGCTCCCCCATTTGGTGTACCCTCCAGATGCACCCAACAAGAAATGGCGATAGCCACGGAGACTGAACCAACGGGGCTCTTTGATTGCTTCTCAGGACACATTGTGAACCGCAATTCGGTTTAACAAACCACCGATCTCCAACTTCCAAGTGACCCACTTATTCAAGAAATTCGATGGATACCCCCTTTTTCCTGAGAACGAGTGCAGATGCGAGAAGCAGTGCAAGCTCAGGAAGTATTTGTATTAGCGGACCTGATATACCTCATACTACATAGTACACACCTTTTGCATGCTTCATTTTCTTAGCAACCGGCCGATATTCCCGCTACCTTTAGGTAGAGGGTTAGAGGAGCCCAAAAACCCGATCGTTGCAGCCCAATGCCTATCTGGTTCAAGCTGTGCAGTGGCGTCATTTGTCACCTGACTTCGGATCTTTCCGTTCGCGTAGCCTGGCCGGACTGCAAGGAGTATATTCTCTCCCAGAGTCCCAATCTTTTACTTTTATGTCGAAGTATTTCCTTTTACTTGACGAGCTCGAGTGCAAGGATATAGGTATCATTTTTTATGAGCAAGGCCTCAGGGAAACTCCTCCAGGTTTGATTGACCAGAACAGTGAACAATGTGAATTTTTTCACGTGTACCCGGGTCTAGGCTGTGCTTTGAATCAGATTATCTTCAGGGTTTCTCTATCACCTTTTTACGCCTTCAACTGTTACAGTTTGCCCACCAGTTCTCTCGAACTCAGTAACTTAGCGCGATCTGGAGAAATTACATTATACATACTCCCCAATTCGACCGCATAGTAGGGACGGGTATCCACGCGGAATGGGACACCTCGGCTTTCCGATTCCAGTACCCGTGCACCCGAACTATGCTTCATGGAGTACAGGTTGAAACCTCACTTCCAGATTACTTCCGAATTTCCGAGAAATGAAGCCTGGACGAGTGTCATGAATCGATCTTGACCCTGAGCCTGAAGCTCGTCATCCTACCGATGCATGTTTTCTTCAAGGCCTCCAACGGTAACCTTGCCAGAATGCAAGCTTGGGGCCTCTTGAAAGTTGCTTCTAGTCTCAGGACAGATTGTGTGAAACGCAATTCAGTTCAACAAACCACCGATCTAACTTATTCGAGAAATTCGCTTATGGGGTACACGAAAGTAGGGGGAAGGTCGATGGATAAAACCTCTTTTCCTGCGGATGCGAGAAACAGTTCAGGCTCGTGAAGTATTTGTATTAGTGGACTTGATATACCTCATACTACATAGTACACACCTTTTGCGTGCTTCAATTTCTTAGCAATCGGCCTATATAATATAACGCTATACGTTTCTGGTTTGGTGATCCTGACTAAAAAATTTCAATCCAACCGGCCTCCGACCATCGGGATGGTCGTTAGCGCCAGTCTTCTGGTGGAATGCCTATAATAAAATTTCGAGCTAAACTAGATGTGTTGTAAGTATGCAAATTGGAATGACTGGTGGCTCTAATTAATAGAGACCACAGGGAATGAATTATTGCGTGAAAAACATGAGTACACAAAGCCATGCAAGTTGGAATGAAGACCGGGCCGAGCTTTTGTGTATGGATACTTTTTTTTTGTTCTGTACAAATGCGCGAGTAACAGGGACCTTCGGAATAACTTCTGGCTCATCTGCTATCCCATATCAGTGAGACAGGAACAATAAACGGGGGGTAGCTCGTTCCGTTTGTGCGGACCAGTTCATGGATTGCCAAATTTAGTTTAGTTGTGGGCGAGCAAACATAGTGAGTTCAGGTTCAGCCTGAGCCTAGCAAGTTGCAGGTGCAATTACACGTATAAGGTTGGGCTGCGAAGTGGACTGGGGGCTCGTGTACAAGGCATGTGGAACGATTATGGTGTGATATGGCAAACGATAAGCTGAGCGCTGATTGATGAGGCAAAATATCCGTTGGAATGGGGCGATGCGAAATGAAAATAGCTTCCCAAGGTTTGGGTGTGGCAATGTCGGGTTACGAATAGATGAGACGGTGGTCAAAGCAATTGAGGTACATACTGGTTCAACTTTTTTTGATCGCGCAACTCGGCGAATCGTACCATATTTATTTTGGTTCTATTTCCCTTTATTTTCCTCGACCCACCCCCATTTTCTATATAACCCGGAGAAATAAGGTACCTCCATCCATCATCCCAGAAAATGACCATCCCTATGACCACCCCTTCCACCGACTCTGAGGCCCCTCGTCCCAAGGATGTTGGTGTCCTTGCCATGGAGGTCTACTTCCCTCGTCGTGTACGTCATATTCTGTCTCTTTTGTTGTTGGGAGCCTAATGCTTTATCTTTTGCGTAGTGCGTCTCCGAGTCCGACCTCGAGGATTTCGATGGTGTTTCGAAAGGGAAATACACAATTGGACTTGGTCAGGAATACATGGCCTGGCCAGATGACCGTGAAGACATCAACTCATTCGCTCTGAATGGTGAATATTTTTGTTATTAGATCACATTCTGTTCTCCAATACTGAAAAAACACGACCTAGCTGTCTCTGGCCTCCTTGAAAAATTCAACATTGACCCCAAGTCAATCGGACGAATTGACGTCGGCACCGAGACCATTATCGACAAGTCGAAATCCGTGAAGACGACACTTATGGACCTTTTTGCTGAATCTGGCAACTTCGACATCGAGGGTATCGACTCCAAGAATGCGTGCTACGGTGGAACAGCTGCGCTTTTCAATGCCATCAACTGGATCGAATCGAGCTCCTGGGATGGCCGTAACGCGATTGTTGTGTCCGGTGATATTGCTGTATACGCTGAGGGTGCGGCTCGTCCGGCTGGTGGTGCTGGAGCTTGTGCTATCCTCATTGGACCTAATGCACCCGTCGTGTTTGAGCGTAAGTAACCCCCTTTTATTACATCAAAAAAACAACGCTCAGCTGTGCTTAAATTAGCCATCCATGGAACGTACATGGCCAACACATACGACTTCTACAAGCCCCAGCTTTCTTCCGAGTATCCCGAAGTTGACGGCCCTGTTTCTGTCGTCACTTATGTTGCCGCCCTTGATGCTGCTTATGCCGTTTACCGCGAAAAGGTCGCAAAGGCCGCGAAACGCGCCCAAATCAATGGCCATGCCGGCGCTGATACTCCTTTCTCCCTGGAGGATGTCGATTACGCCATTTTCCACAGCCCTTACGGCAAACAAGCTGTCAAGGGTCATGCCCGTATGATGTTCAACGACTTCCTAGTCAACCCAAAATCTTCTCGTTTTGCCAACGTCCCCAATCCTGAATCCCTCCTCTCCGCCACACACGCAGCGTCGCTCACCGACAAGAATGTCGAGAAAGTGTTTGTTGGTGCCTCGAAAGCTTCATTCGCCCAAAAGACGAACCCCGCAATGGCCTGCTCAAAACGTCTAGGCAACATGTACACAGCTTCACTCTATGGATGCCTTGCTTCACTACTATCAACAGTGGAGCCTGAAACCCTCCTCGACAAGCGTATTAGCTTGTTTTCCTTTGGAAGTGGTTGTGCGTCGAGCTTCTGGGTGGCGAGGGTGAAGGGCGATACTTCAGAAATCCAGGAGAAAATGGACCTCGTCAACCGTCTTGCCCAAATGAAAGTCGTTCCTCCCCAGGAATTCGTTGATGCTCTCCATGTGCGTATACAATTTGTTCATTCGTTGGTCTCGCTAAATTTCTCAAAAATATCTAGCTTCGTGAGAAGAACCACAACTCATCATCATATACCCCGGAGGGTTCAGTTGACAACATCTGGCCTGGCGCGTATTACCTTGAGAGCGTCGATTCAAAATACCGACGCAAATACCTCCGTGCGCCCTGCGTCTGATTCGTTGTATTGTCGTCGTTCTTCTCGCCCATTGGATGTCGAAGGCTGCGGCACTTTGTGCTATTATTTGTGTAGACTATAGAATACTTGCATACCATCACTAACGCGTAATCAATCATTTATCTATTATGCCAACATGAATATCTCCTCCACTGAGTTTGGACATGACGGCTGAGAGCGGACGTCCCCGATCGACGGACCTCATTCATCAATGAACGTCCCTCACCCTGAGAAACGACGCATCAAAATCTTGACTGGGGAGCTCCCTGCCACTAAAATTGCATCGCTTGCAGCTTGTCACCCATTTACTCAGCAGGTTGGTGTCTACACTGCAAATCTGGACCCCCCCCAAAAAAAAACCCAGCTCTTACCAACTTTTATGCTTATCCCAGCTCGATGTCGTCTTCCCATCTAACTCGCCTCTGCTCATTGCGCTTGAGAAACTCGAGACTTCCTACAGGAAAGGGAAAGCTAAGCTTTCCGATGTTTTGAACAACTCAGAGAGGATTTTTGATTTCCCAGGGGATACTGCACAGTAAGAATAACTTGAAAGCTTTTGCCCTCATCCGCGAATAATCAATGTGTTTTCCAGCAACCTCCTCGCCGTGACTTCCAACTCTCAGGAAGAGGATGTCTGGTGCATCGATTCTCGTGCACATTTAACCTTGTCGGTGACGAAGGAAACCTACGAGCGACTTGGACTGATGGGACAAAAGCTGCCTTTCAAGAACCACAGCGAACGACACGGTATGTACCCAGATGTCTGTTCTCCATGAATTCCTACCTCACACTTTGCAGTGGTCGATATTCCATTACGGAAAAATGTGCAGCCTCCTGCAATCCGGAAAAGGCAAAAGACATGCCTGGAAATTTGGGATAAGAGACGGGAGGAGCAGCTGGGAAAGGATGGTGGTCTTTGGGATGTTGTGTATTGCATGGAGGGTACGTCCTGTCTTTCCTTCCGGTCCCCGAAGTGTTGTTTCCTGTCGGCTTTGTTATGAAGCCGTTCTTCAATTTTACCTGTTGCTCAAGGAATTCTTCCCAGATGGCGCTGCACCGCCCCACGGCGTATTTCAAGAACTCAGACTATGTCGAGTACAATGCAAGAAAAGGGAACTGAAGGATGTACACGTCCCCATCCCGAGGCTTTCTTCTCGACCCGAACCAGCTCCCACACCGAGGGGTTCAGACCGGGATTTGGAGGATACCGAAGAAGGTTTAGTAGAGTGGGACGATCGGGTCCAAAGTCTTTTCGAGTGGGTTGGCATGGCTTGCCTCGGTGCCCAAAGGTTCGATTTTGTCCGCGTGTTCATGTCCCAGGTCTGATAATTGAAATCTGTTCAGACTGTATGCGAACGACCGTGTAGACCCCTACGTCGCACTCTACGAACACCCGACACCTTCACGCGTCGACGACGTTACACATCTTCAGTGGAAGGGCCTTCTTCACCCCGCCTTCGTGGGCAAAGTGCTTGACACGCTCATGTACGCTCTCCCGTTTCCTCTCAAATCGAATTCTTTGCAATCAATTAACGTTTTTCGACCCCCAGCTCTTTCCTCCAAAATTCCAAGCGACCATCCTTTGTGGGGATCACATCACATGCTCTAACTACTTCACCCATATCCTATATCCCATATACGACAACGACACCAAATAGTGCCCTCCAAATTCCAGGCCGTGTGCCTGCGCATCTGCCCAGAGTAGGCGGTGAAGACACCTGGAGTCTGATCCTGGAACGAGCTTCGATCGGCGAACTTGAAAGTCCTGGGACTCGGATGCGCTGGTGTTTAGGGGAAAGTCATGCATGGTGGGGATAAGAGATTGGTAAATAGGTTGATCCT
>Ga0307509_10006213_pt1 | contig 16168 bp, 8 predicted proteins | sample 10_EM_MG_FD_202245 | JGI IMG/M metagenome (GOLD analysis project Ga0307509, IMG submission 202245) | Populus trichocarpa ectomycorrhiza microbial communities from riparian zone in the Pacific Northwest, United States - 10_EM | ecosystem: Host-associated > Plants > Roots > Unclassified | place... | reverse complement strand
ACATATATATATATATATAAAAGTTGCAACTAACATGATTCATCTATTTTTAATATATTATTCAATGATACAATTAAGTCCTATATATCATTAAACATTAATACTTGACAAAAGTTAGTTATGAAATTTTTTTTTTTTTAAAAAAAATATAAAACAAGGTTTAATTAAATAAATTTTAAAAAACATAAGAATTAATTGATCAAGTTAATAAAACAAGAGTAGGAATAAATAATTAACACAAACACAACATCAGGGTTCAGAAAGTTGTTTCATGGTTCAATCAACATCTATATCTCGAGTGCATTAAAAATAAATAAAATAAAAAAATTATTCAATGCATATAAGAATATATATAAAAAGAAGGCAAAGGTAACTTAAGAGATGTAACTCAACTAGTTAGGTTCTAAATTTGTTCTTTAGAGGTCATCAATTCGAGTCTTACAAACCCCAGGGTCATTGGAGGCTTACATGATCGTTAACTTTAGGGTCCATGAGATTAATCGAGGTGCGCACGAGACACCCATGTTAATAAAAAAAAAAAGAAAAAAGAAGGCGGCAAAGGCAGGGAGCTTAATTTCTCCGACTGTTCTATGAGTTGGCTGGCTGGCCTCGAGGTCTCATTTTTTCCAAGGCAAGTACTCATCAGAGGAGGCAGAGCTCTGCACCAAAGTGAACAAAAGGAGGGTCAAGGGAGAGGCATGGAGCTAGGGGCTGAGGCTGGCTGCTGCTGCTATTCTTCTCTATTAATGAAGTGCATGGAGTACTGTCAGATATCAGAACACCTTGTTTGAGAGAGTTTATTTCTGCATGTCCATTCCTCGTTAATCTTTCACCCAACTGCTGAGTAGAAATCCTACCCCACTCTTTCATTCACGCAACAAAATAAATTTGTATTAATGCACGAGCAGCCCAGCCAAAGAATCCAGGGCTTCCACTTTTTTTTTCTTTTTCTTTTTTGCGCTTAACTTGGACGTCTACGAGCTAATTTTTATCACAGCAAAGAGGTTCGAGTTTGAGATAATCTGATCGAGAGGAGAGAATACTGGCATTAATTGAGACACAACTTACTAGGTTATAAACCCTAAACTTAGAAGAAAAATTAAGGTAAATTTTCTATAGAACCAACAAATTAAGCTAGCTGTGTTTGGAAACTGGGAGGGGCTGCCCTGCAGAATTCAAATATGGCATCGATTTTACTTTTCTTAGTCTTTCAAGACTCTTAGTAGCTAGGCTTCTTTTGGTGGAGTTCGATTAACTTATCACACACACACACACTCACAAGCATATCATAACCAATTAAAACTCTTGTCGAGCTCTATAAATAGTCCAGATTTATAAAAGTATCAATGAAGTAAGAAATAAAATATCAGTTACAAGTGATGGTGGCTGCTGCTTTGACTATTACTTCGAAAAGCAAAGATGGGGCAGAGAAAAAAGGGCTGTGATCACTCTCCAATTCAAAAACTTGACAAGGTTGCCATCTCTTTATCATTGCCTCTTGCTGCACTGGTCTTAGAATGTGATCGTGCAATGTCTTAATATATACTCGTGGAACAGAATCAGCATCCTTTCCTCCCTCAAATCGAGCACCTTTGAATGCCCTGACAGGCCCTGCTCGCAGTAGCATTGATGCTAATATGGAGTCCTGATCGACTTGGTCCAAAAGCAATAATCAAGGGGCTGGGATTGTTAAGAGATGCAATCATGCTAGCTACTAGTGTCAAAAGACTCGAAATAAATCAATATATACCTCTTTAGGGCTCATTTGATAGAGAATTCGTTTCCGGAACTCCTCCTTTATTATGACACTTGTTGGAGGCTCATCTAGACCCATCCCGTATTCTAAATCAGCTATCTCTCCGTACTCAGATACATCAGGGTCACCCTGCTCGATCCATATATATATATATATACACACACACACATATACAGAGAGAGAGAGAGGCATGAATTAGGCCCTTTAGATGCTAAAATGATCTTAGATTAATCTCCAAGGGGTGAAAGCATGCAAGATGTCATCAGGAATGCAAGACAAATTATAAGAGATTTTGTAAATTACAAACAAGCACTAACAATTGCAGTCATCAGAATTGGAAGACATGGAGGATTTGCTGATACAAGCTTCAGCCGGGAAAGACAATTATAGCCTATCAACTGGAACGAGGAATATAGCACAAAACACCTCATGATCTAACTTGATCAAATTATCAAGGCCACTAGCAAATAAGAGAAGTGATTAAGAAATTTCTTACATCTTTGAAATCTTGATCTGAAGAGAAGCCATGCTTCAACATGTTGGCAGCAACATAAATAGCCAGATGAATTCTCTTAGGAAATCTGTGTATAGCGTCTGTCAAGCTCAAACCTCCTGCACTATGTCCTACCAATATAACCTACATATATACAGCGAAGCAAGCAAGCATCCCATAAAAATCAATCGCTTATAGTTGACAGAAGCTTTTAGTTAGTTTACCTTTTCATCGTGTGGCAAATTCGACAAGAAGTCGATAAGGGGTGCATTGTACTCATCCAAAGTGAGGATCGTGTTGGGATTGGACTGATCAATACCAGCACTTTTAAGGTCTAGGCATGTGACCTTATAGCCAGATGTTTCCATGAGACACCTGATCTTGTACCAGCACCAGGCTCCATGGCATGCTCCATGGACTAGAACAAAGTGCGGTTTTTGAAGTCCTGCCTCCTCGTTCATTTTAGCCCACCTCCCACCTCCCCAACTGGAAATTCTCACCTAGCTAGCTACTCTCTAGCAGCGCTTGAATATTCTTGGACTAATTTCCTTCAGCTTCAATTGTTTATTCAATCTTCTTGGTTCTTGTATGATGACTGATTAATGAAATCGTGTGTGCTTGGTTTTTGTAGTTGAGGTTGAGTTTTGTATATGGGATCCACCAAAAAACTAGAAAAATTAGCTTTTGGTTGAGTTTTGTATATGATTGGGTTAAACCAACCTCAACCACAACCACTAAAGCTCTGCAAGTTGGCATACTCGTCTTGGTTCTTGTAGGATGTCGATGATAAGGATTACCGCTATTTGTCTTGGAAACAGGTGTGAAGGTTAATTTAGGATATGCAAGCATGTGAGATATTGACATAATGTGATTTGTCTTTGGGTAAACGTACCTTTTCTTGTGTGGTGTGGTCACCATTTTTTGAAGGAAGAAGCTACAATACATTGACAAACTAGATTATAAAACCAACAATTTAAGGTAGCTGTTTGGAAATTGGAAGGGCTGACCTGCAGAATTCAGACGTGGCATCGATTTTACTTCTTGTAGTCTTTCAAGACTCTTAGCAGCCAGGCTTCTTTTGGTTGAGTTAGATTAACTCATCACACACACACAAGCATATTATAACCAATTGGACTTGCATGTCTCAATTACAATGGTTGCAAGCTATGCACAACATGCGGCAAGAATACTTAAGGCTCGAGACACGGGCAGTTCTAAGAACCATGTGACGCGAAGCTGAAAACTTGCAATGACTGAACTTATCTCCTATTAATTAAATACCATCATGCCAACTCCAAGGCACACAACTACATCTTGTATATATAATATAAGCCAGTGGGGACAAACAGAGATGAAGCCACCTGTTAATGGAGTTTCCTTCTCGTTTCCTGGGTGTGAAATGCATTCGATATACTCAACAACTTAATTAACCTAACGTAAAAGTGATATCAGAACAAGTGTATGCTGTGTACATATGTGTGTGAGAGCCCATATATGCAGTTCGATGGCAATGGCGTGTTAATTATTATATTTTTAATTAGTTAATAGGGTTAGCAGTGGAAAGAGAGAGGCCTGCAAGCTGGGTTCTTGATGTTTACTTGTATAATTCTACATCCTGCTTCAATAATGGCATACCATCCTGCAAAAATAACAAAGAAGTCATCGCTAAGAAATTCTTGCTGGCTTCAGAAGGTACAGATTGCAGGATAAAGACAAAGAGAAACCCTGGCCTTTTGACTTTCTTCCATTTATTTTCGGTTACAAAGTCGAAAGCAATAAATAATCAACATCTCGCCATATTCCACTCCATGTGGAGACATCTCTAGAGATCTTCTCTTCTAAATTGACCACCATGCTTCATGACGTTGCGAATATGACTAAGATGATCTTACTAAACAAGAAAAATTTAGTAACCCAAATTATTATCTTATACTTTCATGGAACTATATCAAAATGGCTCGCTAATTACTGTGAAAAGGAACTTTTTTTTATTCTTATTAACGAAATTGGAGAGATTATATATATTAAGCTAGCCATTTAGTAGATGAAAACCCAGCATAATTAAGAAGTGAAAAAAAGTAATACAACAATGGAAATGAAAAATGAAGTAGCAAGATTGAGAATTGTAGCTGAACCTGTTGTTGAAAGAGTGGATTCAAGTTGTTGCTTTGTGCAAATGGGTTTGATTAATAACCTCCATTAAACTGTCAAGCGGTGCTTCTAATATCTCGGTTCCATTAAAGATTACATATATCTTCAGCAACCAGCAATCCAAGGCCTCATACTACCCAGAATACTATTTCTTTGACTAGATAATTTACGAAGACAGGGATAAAACTCCGACGACTAAGCATTCTCACCAACCCAAACATCATCCAAAATGTTTAGGTTATACTTTCTTCTTATGAATTCTTCCTATCGTTCTTGGTTCCTGAACCCCATTTTTCAAAACCATTTGAATAGAAGGGCTTTTTTTTTCTTTTTTTTTGCAGTAATTAACCCTATTCCTACGTCGGATCCCCTCTGTCGTTCTCTCTAACAAACATGATCTAAGCTACCGTATGCACTTTTTGCTTGTCAAAATGACCACACCAAAAAAAATCCACGCTTCATAGATAAAGTTTGCCACGTCCTTCGGCATCCAAAATAAGGACATGTTCTTGTTTGCTTAATCGATTCTTTTAGCAATATCTTCCCATCCAACTACACGTCTTACTTAGAAATAGTTAGATGGCAGTCAAGGAGAAATTAAACAACAATTCTTATTTCAGGGAAACAACTAGATTTGGTACAAGATTCTGAGGGTTTTTCTATCTATTAAAAAAAGAAAAGAAAAAACAGAGATCGGTGTATAAAATAAATTTGTTTAGAATAATTTGAGATTTTCAAGTACATATGCACGATTATTTCAAATTTAATTGATTATGAAAAATCAAATCATTAATTAAAAATTAAATCCCATGTGCTGCAATTGCTTAAGTGCATTGACTTGTATGGAGATTCAAGTGAGAAACCAGATTTTAAAAAAGGTAGCCATTATATCCCATTTTTCCTCCATTGTTATGTAATATAACTCTTCACATCTCTCTCTCTCTCTCTCTGTTGTAGTTGTGGGGTTGTGGTTCTTGTGAGTGGGCAAACAATTTCATCAGATTTGTCTCTATTACTTCCTCCTTTCTTTCTTTTGAAACTGATCATCCATCACCACTAGTCTACTACTGCATATGCCCCTAATTATCATCCCTCGAGATTTCCAATAACAGCAAACAAGAAAGCCTCTTTCTTTCTCTTCTGTATGCTCTACCTTGTTCCAGTCTCTCTTTCTTTTGCTGCTTTGGTTTACTTCTCTTTTCTATGGATTCAGTCTTCTTTTATCCTTTTCAATTTGTATGAGCTGATCATTTATATCATGATATGTTGTGGTTGATGTGCTAACTAGATTGCTTGATTTGATCTCTACTTGAAGATTATTAGTTTCTGCCATTAAAAACCAGTGACCCTTTTGAATTTTGCAGCTTCTTTTTTTCACCTCATTACTGAAACAAATGCAATTGTAAAAATTCAATCTTTTCTCTCTGTTTTTGGTGGAATATTCTAAAGATTCAATCTTTCCATTTCCACTAAAATAAACAACCCTTTAAAATACCGAAGAAATCAACAAAACTTATCAATTTTCTTAGTTAGTTCATAAAATTTATTTTTCTAACCGAAATAGAAACAAAGGAAAAAACCCTTTTGGATTTTGGTATTCGCAATTCTCTGCGTCTAATACTACATGTTGATCTTTTTGTTTGTATTTGGTGTTTTTGGCGTCAAATAAGGGAATATTTTAATTAATGTTACAGAGTATAGTGATTTTCAGACAAAGGAGCTGTACTTCTTGTCGGTATGATTTTTTTTCAAAACATTATCTTTTCAATTTCCTTTTTCTTTAAAAATCATTTTGGATTAACACCATTTATCCACCCACTTATTATTGAAGTCGGCTCAATCATCCGTGTTTGAAATTATTATTATTTTTTAATATTTTAAATTTTTTTATTTAAAATAATTTCTTTATATTTTTAAATTATTTTAATACATTGATGTTAAAAATAATTTTTTTAAAATAATTCTTTTTTATTTTAATATATATTTTTTAAAAACATTTTAAAGTTGTCATCATTATTATTGCAATTTCAAATATATTATTGACACAAGAAGGGATTTCAATAAACATAGATGTGGTAGTATATATTTGTCATATATATATATATATATATATATATAAAAGTTAGATAATTTTTGTTTATGTGGTTAAATTGTTTTTTTAAATTATATAAGAGATATTAAATTGATATTTTTTTAAAGTGTTTTTTAATTGTTTGAATAAAAAAATTTAATTAAAAAGCATTTGTAGAAATATTAACAAGTGGCGGCACTTTGTGTTTTAAAACTACGTTGTTTTGTTTTGGGGGGATTGGTTGTTGAGATATTTGTTCACCATGAAGACTACATGTAATAGCTATCTTTATAACTGTGCAGCAGGTTTGTTGATAATACCACATCAGTTTATTTTGGACCGCCGCATCATTCCCTTCAACGTCCGAAATGGCTTCTCCGATGGTAAGAACAGATTTTCTTATTCCAATAGTTTTAGCAAACAATTGAATTCCTATGTTCGACCTCGGTGATGGGCTCTAGTTTTGCAGTCTCATCTGTTCCGCTGAATGTTCTCGTCAGTCTAAGAAATTTAGTGTGAGTTGGTTTTGTAACTGGTGCTCTTTTTATGAATTTCAGGTCCCGTCTAAGAATTTCAAGGGATTGCAAACAAGAAAATCACATTCCTGGTGGTGGGATAGTCATATCAGTCCGAAAAATTCCAAGTGGCATACTGAGAATCTTGAGGGTGAGCTACTGATTTCTCGCTGTCCCTTTTCATTCAAGGACTTGTTGGTAGAACAGAAATGTGCATGAATCAAATGTGAAATAGGAACAGATTATCAAATAAGGGTGTCTTGCCGCGTCTTTGGAATCGCAAATTTAAGTAAAATGCTCCTCGGAGACAAGATAAATGTGTTAAAAGGACATGCATGGTCAATACTGTTGTCTGGTGCCTATATTTGGGGTCTGCCTCTATTTTACCACTCCAAAAGAATAGTGGTTAGAGTATTCTCTAGTTAAAGATAGCCATTTGCTCTTGAAGAATTTTTATTTTTTATTTTGTTTCCGACATGGGAATACCCTGAGTGATTGCCATGGTCAATCCGGAACCCCCCAGAGTTTTTGTAACAGGAGTTGTTTTCTCTGAACTTTGTATTTTGCATCACAAAACAGTGAGTTCCTGTGATCATGAAAACGATCCTTGACTGCAGAGATGGACCAGAGCGTTAAGCGGATGCTGAAGCTAATTGAAGAGGATGGAGACTCATTTGCTAAAAAGGCTGAGATGTATTATCAGAAGAGACCAGAATTGATTTCTCATGTAGAGGAGTTCTACCGCATGTACCGATCTCTGGCAGAACGTTATGATCACGTGACAGAAGAATTAAGGAAGAGCATTCCATCAGATCTCCAGTCCCAGGGCTCTGGAATTTCTGACGTTATCTTTGAACCACCTTCTCCTGCTCGTGAACTAAAACCAAGCCGTCTTAAACCTGGCCCTCGAGCTGCTGGTTTTGATTTCTTCTTGGGCTCTGGTGGCAGTGGCGATCGTCACCATAAAGAAGTAGACGAATTATCCACGTTGACGGATTCAGAATCAGAATCTGATGATTCTTCAGTAAACAATTACTCAGGTCTATCTGGGAATAGTGGTGACCAAGGACTGTCCCGGAGAATAATTGATTTAGAAATTGAGCTTCGTGAAACAAAAGAAAAGCTACGGATGCAGCAAGATGAGAGTGTTGATGGCTCATTTAGGGGCGTCAGAAATGAAGATTCTGAGGATGTTCTTGCAGAAATTACAGGGTGTGAGCGAGATCTGACAATTGCAAATGAGGAGTTACGGCTGTCAGAAGAAGAGGTTACTCGATTGAATACTGAGCTTCAAAAATGTAGGTCATCTGAAGTCTCTGATGGTTTGCAGTCTGAGTTCGCATCGCCAGCTGAGAGCAAGGTCACAACCAGGGAGGTTGAGCTGGAATTTGAGGTAAATCAAGCTTCTCATCTTCAACAAAGGATTGGTGGGTCGGAAGCTGAAACTTTGGACTCCAATGTTAAGATTCAAGCACTAATGGAAGAACTCAGGATTGCTAAAGAGAGGCTTCATGTTTCAGAGAAAGAAATAACTACTTTGAAAAAACAACTTGAGGGTGGTGGACCATCTGAAAAAATCAATAATTTGCAAGATCAACTTGCGTTGGCTCACAAGGAGATAAATACGTTGAAAAACAAGCTCAACGCAGAAAAAAGGGAGGTCTCCAAGCTGCAAGAAAGAACTGCCAGGCTGAAAACTAATCTGTCAGACCGGGATAGTGAGGTGAGAGATCTTAAACTAGCAGTGTCTGATGCTGAGCTGAAGATTTTTCCAGAAAAGGCACAGATCAAGGCTGAAATATCTAGATTGATAGAGGAGGGGACATGCTTGGAGGAGCGGCTGAAAGAACAGGAATCACGTTGCCGTTCTTTAGAGGATGGTATTAGGATGTTCCAGGCTGAGAAGGCAGAAATGCAGGAAACACTTGAACGTGAAATTCAGAAGTTAAAGGAAGACACTGCTGAGCGAGACAGTCGCATAAAATCTGAGAGAGATGAGCTTAATGAGAAAGCTATTACACTTAAAGCAGAGGTAACTTCTAGAGACAACCCGGTCAATCAAATGGATAAGCATCTGCAACAATTACGCATGGAGCATGTGAAGCTACTTGCCGGGGCAGAAGAGGCACGTAAACTAATGGACGAGTTAAGATCAAAAGCTAAGGATTTGGAGGGAGAAGTTGAGAGGCAAAGAATTTTAATCCTGGAAGGAGCAGAAGAGAAACGGGAGGCAATAAGGCAACTGTGTCTCACTCTTGAACATTACAGGAACGGTTATCATACTCTACGACAGGCTTTTGCGGGGCACAAGGGAGTTCCAGTTTTGGCAACATAAAGTTAGGTTGTGGCTGCAACTCAACTGCAAATCTGATAGTGCTGCAGTGCGAGTGCGAGCCCAGTCAGGTACTCAGTAGTGCAATAATGTATTTTCTTTTTTCTGCCATGCCTCATGTTTGAGCTGAGTGATGCCCGGGTTTACCATTGTTGGTTAGTAGTCCTGTGGCATTTCTGCGGTCTGTATAGCAAACATCACAAGAAGAACTTATGTATTGGGGGTTCTTGAGGCCATAAAAATAATTCCTCGAACATAAAACTAGATGAGGATTCTTGCAGTCAGACTCTTACCGAACCTATTCCTGACAGCAATGTTTCTTTGCCGGTGTTTAAATGGGTTTGTCTTAATTTACCTGTACTTCGAATAGAAGAAATGAAAGCTTTTCTTTTTCTGCAAAATTTCTACCCAATCTTTAATATTTATTATATTTCTTTGTATTGTTTTCGTCAACGTCACTAGTAGGTATCACTGTATTACCTCTTCTTATCCTGGTTGACACGGTATTAGAGATTTTCTAGTATTAACGAAAGGTGGAAGGAGGCATCAACTTCTACAATACTCATTCCCTTCTTCAAATTCGACAACGCTGTCCCCGATTAGACTCATCAAAGGAATAGCAAAGAAAAAGAAATCATACAGCAAAAAGCCACTAGAAAGCTCTTCTACTAGGTAGACAGTAAAGAGAAAGAAATGCTGGCAGCCATGAGTGGTGGAGTGCTAGGCTTTTCACTTTCCAAGCAGAATGGGAAGCACCAAGCAATTACCAACAGTGTGCGGTGTGATTGAGCAGTGAAAAGGCTAGACTCGCTTGAAAACTTTATGACTTCTTTTAAGCCTGCCTTTTCAGATCACAACCACAAAGCTAAACACACTCTCATTTCATGCCCACAAGCTATTGTTTTGGCTTTTCAAACCTTGTTTTTATTCCATGTGATGCAATGACAAAGGTTATTTTATTTGTCGGCAAGGCTTTTAGTCATGTAAAGGAGTCTTTATGATATTTTATTTCAGTCCTTGTGGTTTCTAAAAAGAATTATTTTAGACCACCCCATGTTTTATTTTAATTTACAAATTAATTCTTCTTTTAAATTTTCTGGTCCTTGTACTTTATAAAAATTACAATTTCACCCTCCAATGAGAACCCTTTCTACGATTACATCCTTGCATGATTACTCATTAAGTATTCATTACATAGCTTATATATACATAATACTTGTAGTGTAATGAATCATTACAATTACAATCCTTCGTTGCATTATAATCTTAAAAATTACATAACCAAATATAAAAATATAATATATCAGAACATGCACATGCATTCGCATCCGTTCAATATAAACATTGAATCAGATTGATTAGGGGTAATTAAGTAACCATTGAAACATCACATCACAATTCAATAGAGCATTCTGAATACATACAATATGCACAATCTATATGCAATGCTACTTGATGTTTTAGGATCACTCTACCTGTCCTCTACAGCTGCTTGCGTCAAGGCACAATGAGATTTGGAGAGGGAACAGGCCACGCGCAACTCCACGTCTCTCACTTCCAAGCCTAAATCAGGAAGTGCACACCTACACATTCATCTTTTTTCATCAGCACAAGTTGGGCAATGGTGCACACAACACGCACTCATACAGGCAAACCCTAGCGCATACACACCAAGATGATGAAGTCACAAGACCTCACTAACCTTGAATCTTGAGCATGGATCATCAATGCTCCTTAAAAAGGCACTGAATAGATCCTCAACTAATCATCCCAGGCACTGTCAGCTGCACCCTCACTTGTGATGACTGAAGGGGCTATCATGAACCTATACTTATCCTCAATGTTTATACATGTGGATCCCATCACCTTGGACAGAGCATTCCTAGCTTCCTTTTGTGAAGCAGCTGCTTCTCTTTCCTTCCTTCTTGCAGCCTAAAGGTCAAACAGTACTAAGTTCAGTAAAAATATAAGAAATATTAAAGATTTCAAAGTGAAGAGTCCTTCAAGCTAGAATTACTGCTTCATAGCAATCTCACTGCACTGCCAGGTTCGCACAGAGAAAGGTGTGGAGCAGAAAATGTGGGGTGAAAAAAGTACAACTAATCCACATATATCATGTTAAAAGAAATTATTAATGCATACTAGAAAGAAAATTAATACCTTGCCAGTTGCAAAAGCAACTGTGTTCCCCGATTCGACATCTGCTATTGCTTTCTTTATTTGTGCCACAAGGAACTACAGTAAGAAGGCACAGCAGTCAAGAATTGAAGAGCTGGCAAATACACGAATATAAGGGAGCATTAGCAATAAGTAGACAGATAAGGTGAAGGCGGTACCAGATCTCGATCAGTGTAAAATGAAGTAGCTTGGCCAGTTGACCCTGCACGGCCTGTCCTTCCAATACGATGCACATAATCTTCCATTGTCTATAATTGAGGCAGCCATAACTGAAGATTCAGGTTTGCTACTTCAGAAGGAAATTAATAGCAACTGAAAATGGCCAGGCTAATTTGATGCTAAGAACATGCAGCACAAAGACTTCATGACCATAAGCTAGGATAGAGGCCATGATGTACCTCAAGGCATGGTTCTGGTTAGCCTCAACACAAGCTGAGATTTACATTGCAGGATGATTCTATAATCAAGATCACTACCGATGATATTGTGAACTGCTAGAATTGCTGGCAATCCACAAACCAAGTAGAATGTCCATTTTTTTTGCAACAGAATAATGAATGAAATACTTCCAAGCTGTCATTGCAGTCATCTAACATTATATGACCAAAAAAATTTCCACTGAAAATACCTTTGGGAGATCCAGATTAATCACATGAGCAACTCCAGTTACATCCAATCCACGAGATGCAACATCAGTGGCAACCTGCACATGGAGATCACTATAAGCAACATAGACAATGTCAAATTTGTAAAAGATGAAATTAAAGGAAGAAAACAGAAGATGGAAGTAAACAAGTATAACATAAATCTACCGTACACAAGGAAAGAACTTTTTCTTTCTTCTTCTAGGGAAAAATGGTAAATTATATTTAAAGGTACCAGAGGGTGGTAAATCGCAGAGAGTAAACTATGATAAATATGCATGCATGTGCCACAGTGTAAGCACAACAAATAGAGGGGGATGGGGAGAGGAGGGGGGGGGGGGGGGAGAGAGGGAGAGAGAGTGACAAAAGGAAGAGGGAATATGAATCAGAGCATTAAATTCACTTCATTGGATAACTACAAGAAAGAACATAAGACAACTTGAATAAATCACATTTTAGGAACGTCTCAAACTGTGTTATCTAAAACAAGTAATAATATTGATCATGAACATTAAGCACTCAAGATGCTTAAGTGATATAAATCAGAATACCAAAATATTTGTAGATCCACTCCTAAAATCATGCAAAGCAGCTTCTCTTTCACTCTGACTGCGGCCTCCATGAAGAGCAACTGCCTGTAAACCTTGTGCTACCAAAGCTTCAGCAACTTCATTGCACCTTGTCTACATTCAAACCATATTCAAGTATTACAACTTTACATAAGAAACTTACAAGAATGAAGCATAAATAAGAACCGAAATAACATGGCTTAAAGTACATGAAAACATATAGTATGAGGCATACCTTCCTCTCCACAAACACAATAGTCAATGGAAAGGATTGGTTGGATTTCTCAGCCTGAGATGCGTCCTCCACAAGCAGAGCTAGAAGGCAATCAATCTACACCACATTAAATGCTTTTACAACACTATACCAATTTGATCAATCAAAGGACCACACAAACTTGAAACAAGAGATGTTAACTTAAAAAAAAAGTTATTAAGAATATAATCATCCAAGTTATATATTTGATAGTAAAATTATATGATCACATGGCATGGATATGCTCCAAAATTTCCTTAGTTACAAGTCTGTGAGCAACAGTATCTTTCATCTTTATGATCAAATTTAACACTGTTCTCTCTGTTTTGACTAATAATTTGCTTCAGTTAAACCATTGTGGCAATCAGAAAACCAAAGGTTCCTCTATATACTTGGTCCACGTAAAACAATAAATACAAAGCCAATCTTCAACTCTGTAGGTGAAACAAAATATTTTGTACTGATGTGCCAAGAGAAGCATACCTTCTCACTTGCAGAAACCTTTGTCAGAATTTGAGACACATTTGCAGTAGGGCTACTCACTTTTCCTACCTTGACTTGAACAGGGCTAATTAAGTACTCCTGAAATTGAATGAAACAATGTAATCTTTACATGAACTTCTTTGTGGCAGGATAAATTAACTGAAATAATCTTACATACTCAACCTTATACTGACAAGTAGGAAAATATGTCAAGATTTGCAACTCAATAATAGTAGTTAGGGGTGTTCAAAAAAACCGATAAACCGAGTAAACCGAGAAAACCGATAAAAAATTAACCGAAAAAACCGAATCGAGAAAAAAAACCGATTAGAATATTTAGAAAAAATTCCGGTTCGGTTCGGTTTTGTAATGCAGAAACCGGTTAACCCGAACCGAACCGAACCGGTTAAAAAAAAGGGTCCCTAACCACCACTGGTATAAATAGAAACTTTCCCCCTCTTGCCTAACCCTAACAAACTAACAGAGCACCCGCCGTCCCTCTCCCTCTCCCTCTCCCTCTCCCTCTCCCTCTCCGCTAACCCTAACCAGAGCACCCGCCCCAGTACTAAAGGCTCTCCCTCTCGCCTCTCCAAAATATTTTAGCCTATCGGACAAGTTCTTGAGAGAAATTAGACAAGTTCTTTCGTTCAGTACGAGTACATAACAGAAGCATCAATGGGTAGGCATCAATTTCCTCTCCTCTCCTTTTGTTTTTGGGTGATGGGTTTTTGTGGATGAGGTGATTAGTCGTGTTTTATTTCAGTTTTCAAGGATTTTTTATGTGGGGTCTTTGTGTTTCTTATTTACCTTGTCATTGGTCATGGTTCTTCTTCAAGAAACCAACTTCTGGTTTTATTGGCTGGTTTTGTTCTCGTAGTTTTTTTGCCTTTTCCTCTTCAAAATTTTTAATTTCTACAGAGGTCAACATGAGCTTTTCAAATGACATGGATGATGAATATGAGAAACTCTTTAGGAGATTGAATCCACCTAGGTATGTATTATGCAGATTCGTCATCTTCTTTTTTTAATTTTCTAAGTGAAAGTGACCTTAAATTTTTCCTATCATGGTGTTAGTTAAAATAACTTTGGTGTGTACACATTCTAATTTTCTTGATTATCCCGATGTGCTCTGTATATAATTCCTTTTGGTGTCTTGCAGGTTTTGTTATTGATGCAGAACCTTACTGTTAACTTGTCTAGCCCTGATTTTGAGCCATATGTAAGTGTTAATGTTTTGTAAGTATGTTCATAGCAGCTCTTACCAGCATGCATGTATATTGCCACTTATTTTGGCTTATTGAATTGCAACCATAACCTGAGTATTATGGCAAAGCTGAGGTTTCATTCAATGCTAAAGTTTCAACATGTTAGATTTTGAAGTGAAAACAGATTTACATCCATTTTGTTCAGTTCTTTTTCTCCCTTTTTTTTGATGTCAGGGTTGTGATTGATAATGAAGCTTGCAAGAATGCTACTGTCATAAGGGTAAGAGTTTTGGTGTCCTTTTTTGGTGGGTGTGTGCTCTTCAGTCTTGACCATCATTCTTGTTGTTTTTTGGGTACTAAATATTTCATTGTGTTACAGGTTCATAGTGCTAGCAAACATGGAACACTTCTCTGTGGGATTTTAATTCATGTCCAGATTTTAAATCATATTAAAAGTTAGCCAATTCATATTAAAAGTCAGCCATGTATAGAAGAGAAACAGAGTTGTGTTGTTGTTGCCGAAAAACTACGCAGGATGTAAATTTTTAAAAGCTGAACATCAGTTTGCTTTGAATTTTAAAGCTTAATTTAATGTAAGGCTAAGCCAATTTAAAAAAAAAACCAAAAAAAAAAACTCATGATGGGATTAGGTTTCCCGGTTTTTTCCTTAAAAAACCGGATTTAACCGAACCGGACCGGTTCGAACCGGTTTCTGGTTCGGTTCGGTTAATTTTTTACAAGCAGATAATAATCCGGTTCGGTTGGTTTTTTGAGTCTAAACCGAACCGAACCGTGAACACCCCTAATAGTAGTACTTGCAAGCAAAACCAACCAGATCTAGGGGGGGATATAGTTGTCTTCTTTTCAAAAATGTACTGGTAAAAGCAAATACCGGGTTTGAATGCTGGATTTTGGAAAGCCATCATCGCACTCATCCAGGTAACAGAATGATTAGAAAACCAGACATGTAGACCACTTAGGTAAAGCAACCATGAGACACCATGCCAAATATGACGGTAAATATTAGGAAAATAGGATTCGAAGAGCAAAAAGACCATATTGACCTAGATATCTAGCATCACAAGAATGCGATTTAAAAATGTACTTTAAAGTGTGATTTTCATGCAACAATTCAAATTTTGGGATAATATTTTGAATATTGTACTGCAACATTTGTTGATATGGAAATAATAAACCATTATCTGAAGATGCCCAAGTTTGAAGTTTCCAAAATAATATTTCCAGGGACTTGCAAATATATAAAACAGGAAGGAGGATTAATGTATTTCTTAATACCAAAGCAAATAATCCAGAAGAGAAGGATTCATAAATTAATCAAACTCATATGAAAGAACCTTGGATAATCAAAATATGAATTTGAAAGAAAAGGTTATTGATTTGCAGGCACTGAAATTAAAAAAAGGAAAAAGGAACAATAGATGTTCTCCTCCATGGGCCAGGATTCCATTCAAATGATAGCAGTTAAAGAAAACAAAGCATGGATCCATCAATATCCTC
>Ga0307509_10006212_pt1 | contig 16169 bp, 27 predicted proteins | sample 10_EM_MG_FD_202245 | JGI IMG/M metagenome (GOLD analysis project Ga0307509, IMG submission 202245) | Populus trichocarpa ectomycorrhiza microbial communities from riparian zone in the Pacific Northwest, United States - 10_EM | ecosystem: Host-associated > Plants > Roots > Unclassified | place... | reverse complement strand
CCTCTCTCTCCCCCCCCCAGATTGCAGTTCCAGCCTGGACAAGAATCCCGCAGACCAGGCGCTGCTCGAGATATGGCCTGGCGTTCCAACTGAACGGAACCCCTAGGATCCGATCGGCGGAGTCCGAGAGTGGTCCTCTGCGTGGAAACGAGGGATCCTTGTGGGGCAACTACGCGTGAAAGCTGTCGGGTCGTTTGAGCGACCGACAACCGAAATTCGAACGCGGTCAAACGACCATAGTTGCGCAACTGTGTGATATCTCCTTACCACAGGTTAGACGTTGAATCGCGGGGGGAAAAAGGTACCGGTAAACTCCGTATGTATAAGTACATCGGAATGAACGCCACCGCGAAAACATTTTCTCAATGCTGTCCCTCCGCGAGGTAAAAGCCGATTACGATTGTCATCGCGCGACTATAGGAACCACAGTATAGGCTCACCCTCGATGAACCGTTCTCCAGAGAATGGGATCCAGTTCGACGTCGTTTACCTTTTATCCTACCATATCTGGGGCCCGGGAACCCAGTACGACGCCGGATGCCGGAGCCAGATTCCCTGCGTGCAACTTCTCCCCGTTAACTGGCGCACGCCGGTGTCGTGTCCTACAGTGCACCTGGTGGCCCGCATCAAACAAGGGTCCGAGTTTTCGGCCCGCTTGCAACGAACGGGCCGCCCGGCCCCACGATGCTGGAGTGTTTGTCTCGTCTTGATAGGACGAAAGGTTCCGGCAAGCAAAGAAATGGAGCCTATTCTCTGGAGAACGATCCATCGAGATGGCAACCTTCGTAGTAGCGGAACACTTCAGTGAGATACAAATGCCAATTCAAAGGAAGAAAAAAAACCTATGATGCGCGAAGAATTTCTGCATTTACGTGGGTTTTCCTATACAAGCACATTTATTGGGCAACTTTACACCATTCAGCAATCGTCCGTAAGAGTAGAAAAATACACACCTCTCCTTGTAGAGTGCCAGGGCTGGGTTGCACCGTCCGCGACCCGAAACAGCGGAGCCTCGAAAGTTCCCTTATAAGTCCACGGATCTTGCGCTGCACATGTCGCAGACTTCACTGACAGCCGTCCATCATCCTCTCCGTCCCTCTGCCATGTCCAACAAGTCCAACGTAGACGTCCTCATCGTCGGTGCTGGCCCTGCTGGGCTCATGTGTGCGAATGGGTTGGCGCGGGCCGGAGTGAACGTTCGAATCGTGGATCAAAGGTGAGCGCGCGAGGCGGTCGGTGGAGCGGCTCTCTCTTTGGCCCCTGCGAGTCTCCTCCTGATTTGTTCTAACCACTTGATTCCAGGCCAGTCATGGTCACAGCAGGGCAAGCAGATGGAATCCAACCCAGAACGATCGAGGTGCTCCAGGTCCGCCACCAACCTTAATGATAAACGGCGATCCCTAGGATTGACTCCTTCCATTCTCAGAGCTACGGACTCGCGGAACGCCTATTGCGTGAAGGAAATCAGATGCACATGGCGGTTAGTCGTCATTACACACCTCACGTTTCGATGGGGCTTGGGGGCTGGGCGTTCCGCAACTGACGGACTTCACAATCTGCGTACCCTACTAGGCATTCTACAATCCGGGTTCAAATGGTGGGATCGAACGTACTGGACGAGCTCCGGACGTCACAGCACCTACCGCCAGATATCCTTTCGAGGTCTGTACCGCAATCATTCGTCGTGGGGGGTGCCGAGATGCTAAAACCACGACTACGCCCTAGGTCACGTTGCATCAAGGGGCCATCGAATCGATATTCTTGGACTCGTTGCATCATATGGGGCGAACAGTGGAACGCCCGGTCAAGCCCACCTCCATTGAGTTGTCACAGAACGAGGCAGAACTTGGGGATCCCAGAGCCTATCCAATTAAGGTATGCCACCCCAACGTCCGGGCGCGTCGATGTACACGTTTGCGTCGAATTGACTCTGAACCAGGTCCACCTGAAACGACTTAACGCCACCGATGAACAATCTTCGACCGAGGTCGTGAACGCGCGGTTTGTCGTTGGAGCTGACGGTTAGTGGTCGCGCCCGCCACGTCGGAACCGGAACCCTAATCCCAGGACCGTGAAACAGGTGCTCACTCGTGGGTTCGCAAGAACTTCGGAATTCAGATGGAAGGCGAACAGACAGGTGCGGTGTTCACACCCATTTAGCCCAGCCTACCACAGCCCTTTTCTGTAGCTGACGATGATCCTGTTTTTGTAGACCACATCTGGGGCGTAATCGATACGGTCCCTGAAACCAACTTCCCAGATATTCGCAATCGCTGCGTCATCCATTCCGAAAGCGGTTCGTGCATGGTGATCCCACGAGAAGGGGACAAGGTTCGGCTGTACATTCAGCTCAGTGATAAACAAGTCGTCGACCCCGCCACCGGGAGGGTCGACAAGAATAGAGTGTCGCCAGACCATTTATTACAGGTGGAGATCTTGTTTTGCATCCCTCGCCGTCATAGGTCACTCAGTTTGAATTTTCAGGCAGCTAAGAAGATCCTTAGGCCCTACACAATTGTCGCCCGAGAGGTCGATTGGTGGACAATTTACATCAGTACGTCGCTCTTTACCCCGTATTCGTAGCGGGTTCGTTCCTAACTGTAAGACACAGTTGGTCAGCGGGTCGCGTCCAAGTTTTCCATCAACGAACGCGTTTTTATCGCTGGTGATGCTTGCCACACGCACTCCCCCAAGGCCGGACAGGGTATGAATGCCAGCATGAACGATACCCATAACCTCAGTAAGGCTCCAAGACTGGAATCCCGGTCAGTTTCCGTGGCTGACCCCGTTCAAAAGTTTGGAAGCTCACCCACGTCCTGCGGGGTTGGGCTGACACTTCACTGTTGAAACTAGTAAGCTACCCTTCGATTTTAAACGCACGACCCCACTGAGGGTCGAGCATAGTACGAATTCGAGCGGCGGAAATACGCGCAGGATCTGATCAACTTTGACCGCAAGTTCTCTGCTTTGTTCTCTGGAAAGGCTGCAACGCAAGATAACCAGGATGGGGTGTCGCATGAACAATTCTTAGAGTAGGTTGACCGGAGATTCTACTGCATAAAAACTGCGACCGACATGGACACTAGGGCTTTCCAGACATTCGGCGGATTCACCTCGGGGATCGGCATCCACTACGCCCCTTCTGCTATAACCGGTGTCGCGTACCAATCCCTCGCTCCCGGCCTTCCAATCGGCCAACGGATAATCCCCCAAACTCTCGTTCGAGCGGCCGACTCCAGACCATACGAACTTCAAGATCTCTGTCCGGCCGACACCAAGTTCAAGATCCTAATCTTCCTTGGGGATATCGCGGAGCCCGCCCAAGCAGAACGGGCGCAGAAGTTGGCTGAAGCTCTTGGGAAGCCTGAAAGCTTCCTGAGCAACTATGGGAGGGCTAAGTCTGGTGTGGTAGGGTGGAAGTCGTTTGAACTCTTGACTATTTGTACGACAAGGAAGGAAGTGGTGAACTATTCGGATGTTCCAACGCTCTTGAGACCGCATTGGACCAAGTCAGTTTTTAAGAACCCTGGAGACGTTACGCCGTGACTGACAACTTACTGATGATTTAGGGTCTTCGTTGACGACGTAACCATCGCGCTGGACGCCGGTGGAAAGGTTTATTCGACATATGGGATTGACCGTCGTGCTGGCGCGATCGTCGTCGTCCGGCCAGATGGATACGTCGGACTCGTTGCGCCTCTAGAGGATGTTGGAGTCCTCAACACCTATTTTGCCGGGTTCATGACCCAACGAACCTCTTCCTCTTCCCACCAGTAATACCCCCCTTTGGGTATCGTGTATCTCTAACGTTGTGTGTATTCCCGGAGTGCTGTGCGCTGCCTAACTCATCCACTTAACCCACACCCCTCCACACCTGAACCCCAAACCTGGTAGGTGGTCACGACGACAGAAATAGTGATTGTTGGCCAGGAGAATTGAGAGCGGGAACGCTAATTAAGACATTCAGAAGAGCCTTGGCACCGAGGGTGGCCTCGGCCTGTTAACGGGCCCGGAGGGGTCCGTGTTCCAGGAACACCTTTCGGATCGACCCATGACGAGCGACCTTCCCCTCAAAACCCTGGCCCGGCAGTTGACTTAGGCAGGGATAGTGGATTGTCTCGTTTACGCCGGTCCACGACTGTACGACGATATCACCCATATTCATCGCTCGTGCCGGCACAGGCTCGGTTTTGAATCACAGAAACTTCTCGAAAATCTGTTCCGAATACGGACTAATCCTTACAACTACCCATACACACACCAAACGTTTGGACCCCCCCCCCCCGAGATTCCCATCACCCGCTTAACACTGGGTGTTGGCGTAGGCCTGGGCAGCGAAGCACTACGAGAGTCATGACCCCAAGTTAGCCCACAAGGTTCAGGGAGACAACAAGAAGTCTGGATTCTTACGTTGTAGCTATCGGCGTTCTTGAGCTTGTTAGGATTAGAGAGGGCCCGGTCTGCAGAACATCCGTATGTGACGTCGACTGTGCCCGCGACGGCGTGGGTCAACTCGTGGAGGGTAGTTCCACCACGGATGTTGCGGTTGGCAACGGGATTACCGCGGCAGAGCGTGCCCGGGGCGACTTGGTTGTAGAAGATGCTGCAGTAGTAGATGTTTGTGGTCGCAATAACGGTATATGCGATAACGCCAGGAGTGCAAGCGCGGGCAGGATCCGAGCAGCCCAGAATCCTTGTGCTCGAATTCTCGTTTGCGACGGCGGAGAGTTTGGAAATAACGCTCGAGGTGGGGTTAGTTCCGAAATACCCAGTGTAAAGCGGATCGAGAGCACCGCGGCTTCTGATGTAAGAAACAGCCAGGGATGCCATCTTCTTGCCTTCTGAGTAGCTGGTGGAAATGAACGAAGCTTGTGCGGAGTTCGGGCAGCTGACATGGGCGCGTTTCTCGACGTAGAGTTCACGCTTGGAGACGTCGTCGGTGACGGTGATGGAGACAGAACCGGCGTTGGTACCGGAGATGGCCTCAACGATGTCGTCGAGCCCGATGACTTGGAACGTCGAGACGGGGTCGAAGGTGAAAGTTCCCGGGCCGGCGGCGGCGAAATCGTACACGGCGGAAACTGTCCAGGAAGGGTTTTGGTTTAACAAGAGTAGGGAATACGGCCTTACTCCAAAAACTTACCATCGTGTTCGGCAGTCACAGTCCCACCAGCGGGGATAACCGCCCACTCATTTTCGGAGAGGTCAGTCATGGAAACCAAAACCTATGGAAACCGTCAATGTGGATCTTGATTGATTGGCGACACGAGGGGCCAAAGAGCAGGGGGAGGGTGGAGAGTAAGCACCAACCTGAATACCGATGAAGGCGACCTCTTTCCCATCCTTGTTGACGATGAAAGAACGAGTAGGGAGCTTGTTGTCCAACACGGTTCCGAACTTTAGTATCTTCAAATCGTCACCGCCAATATTCTTGACGGTGGCGACGACCCTCAGGTCGGCCACGGACTTGACATTGTTGGCGGGAGTCGAGAGGGAAACCTCAAGACCACCAGCGGCGCGGATCGTGGGTTTGGCGAAAGCACCAATGGTCGCAAGACCAAGAGTGATAAGAGACAAAGAGAGCATCATGACGCGAGAAGAACCAAGAGTTGTTGGGCTCGTGCTCAAGCTGTTTCAGTCCCAAAGCCTCCCTCTTTATGCATTTCGGAGAGCGGGGCTCTTCCAGTGAATGGGAATCGTACCAGAGAGAAATCATGAAGCCAATACGAAATCGTTGATAGCGACCGCATGCAACGATTGAACATTGAGGTTCGTGGGCGGGGTCCTCAAGCCAGGCGTTCCTTGGTGGCATTCGTTCCCAAAGAATAGGAAACAGCGCACGAGGGCATTTCCTCCTAAGGTCCCTGGGGTTGGTGGCTCGTAGGATGATCCCGTGGGCACAATCCCCGTACACGGCCCATATGGATGCATGAGAGTATCAGAAGAGTTCGCTCGGGACTAGCGCCGATGAAGGTCAACAGGCGTCACCTGTACGCCACCAACGGGGTTCGTGCGGGGAGAAACCCCCTTCGAGGGCTTATGAATCCGAAACGAATGGGGCTCGGGCGGGGGAGAAACCCCTTCGAGGGCTTATGAATCTGAAGCGACTCTGCGTCCGAGACGCGTCTCCTTCGCCCGACTTCGCGAGCACATCGCCTAGATTCCAAGCGGAGTTATAACGTCGTTTATGATGGCAATCACCATTATAATAACACAACGTACCTCCCCATCATGGTTCTCAGTGCCTTTCTTGTGCCGCGCCAGGGGAGCTTTGCGGGTCCGCCGCCCATCATCACGGGTGTGGTTCAGAGGCGCGAGATCTTGTAGAGACCGTAGACCTCCGTAGATGCCAAGACTGGACCGTGGGTTCAACACGATGGAAGCATCGCGTGAAGAATCTCCGCAACTCACCAAATCCGCGACCCTATGCGATAAAGAAGTCAGCAACCATGTGGGGAGGATGGTCGGCAACAAACACTAGATTTAAGATACACGAGGTGTGGGCCATGCCTTGGGAAGATACAGCGGATTCGTGGTGATACAGTAGATATCATAACAATGGCCTATCGAGAGTTGAGAGCCAGATCATGACATGAACTCTGCATCAAACTCGACTTGGGTGATTTCCCCTTTCTTGGCCTTCTTTGCCATCCGTTCCTCCCGCGCGAGTTCTGCCCAGTCGTCCTCTTCCTCTTCCTCTTCATCGTCTGCCTCCAGCCCCCTCTTCTGAGGGACGGCAGAAGCGGATGGTGATGGTTGAGGTTGTTGTGACTTGAGCCACTGTTTCCTTTTCACCTTCTTCACCTTCCTCTTGTCGCGAGTCTCCCTCTTGAGTGTTTGGCTACTCCACGCGACGTTGGCCTTCTGTTTCACGAGACGTTCTGCTTTGTTCTTCTGGTTCTCCGCGGACACCTTCGCCCGATTTTCCAGGTCTTGTAAGCGCTTCGTTTCCTGTACGCTGTCAGAATAGCCATACGCATCCCACTGTTGACAGACAAATTTGAACAATCGACTGGGGTGAAAACAGAAAACAAACTCACGTCGACGTCCGCATCCTCCCAGCCGTCGCGTGACACGCCTTTCAGCTCTGGCATCCTTGGGAGTCTCAGAAGCCCGAACGATTGTGCAACCCCTACCAGATCCAGCTTCTTGATCCGAAAAATATACGCGGCTTCATGTTTAGAATACGCCTTGACAAACGAGACAAACGCCTCTGCGCCCTGGAAACGGAAGGGGATAGGGAAAGATATTAGCGACTCTTAACCCCACCGGACATAATGAGTCGCGTCACAAGGCTCACTTTATCGTGCAGAGCTCTGTCTGATAGTACCTTTTTGCGAACCAGCGCCAAGGTCTTCTGGACGGAGGGGTCAGGCGGTTTTTTAGAGTTATCGATCGTTTCTTCCGGGACCGCCGCTTCCTCGGGGTTGGATCCGGTCATGTTGCCCAGCAGATAGGGGCGTTGCTTCAGTGGTATCTTACGGACAGCCATAAGATCTGAACACACGGACGTAGATAGGGTGTATCGTTGGTGATGTTCGAGATATGAAAGTGGGGGGCGTACCTATGTAGTCAACCTCTTCCTCTGTCAGCAATACGGTCGCGCGTCCGGGCCTTCCGGCTCGTGCTGTCCGGCCACATCGGTGAGAAAAGGACTTGGAATCGGAGGGCGGGTCGAATTGCAGTACAACATCAACGTTATGGATATCAAGTCCTCGAGCAGCGACGTCTGTCGTCAGCAACACGGCTGGTGTAGGGGGCGTCGCATGAAAAGACGCAAATGATGTCAAGGCTTTCGTGCGAGCGGCTGATTGCAGGCGGCCGTGGAGGGAGAATAGTGTGACACGAGGAGAGATTACTGATGGGAGTATCTGTCGTGGACACACTCGGACTATCAGAAACGGTATGGGTGTGTGCGGACCATAAAGCGGCCTTACACGATAGAAGTAGTCGACACATGCGCAAGTGGCGAAGTAGATGATGAACCGAGAAGCACCATGATCTTTGCACTCGCCGGAGATCAACCGGCTCAATTGCAGTAGCTTTTCAGATGCCTTGCAGACAAGGTAAAAGTTCTGAAGGCTGGGATTCGGTTGGGGGTCAGGATATATCCAAAACGACGCAAGGCAGAAGTTACCTAGCAGGAATTCGCCGCTCCTCAATCGTTTCGCGTTTCTCCTCGACCAGCTTCAAGCCAGTGATCGTCTTCTTCGACTGGACTTTGACGATCACTTTCGCGGGGTTACGTAGCCCAGCACGAACAAGTTCAGACAGGGCATCAGCATCGGTCATCGTTGCACTGAACAGGCCAGTTCTTCGTTGTTTCGGCAGGTGAGTGAGGATCCGTGTGAGGACTTTCTGGAAGCCAAGGTCCAAGAGACTGGGTCGACTCGCAGTTGAGAAGGAAGACACTCAGTGTTCGCGGGAAGGCTTACCGATCCGCTTCATCAAGAACCAAGATCTCGAGCTCCTTAACGTTCACGATCCCCTTCCCTTTGCCCAACAAGAACTCCTCGATCCGTCCCGGAGTACCAATCACGATATCAGAGCCTTGGAGCAAGAATCTCTTGATGTCTTCAGCGGGCGAGGCATCAGATGAGATGAGGAGTAGGGCTGGAGGGTATTCTGGTGGTAGGTGGTCGTCTGAACTCAAAGAAGGTGAAATTGCTCGGGTGGGTTGCGCGGAAAGAAACTGTGTCACGATGGAGTGTATCTGAGTTGCTAGCTCTCTGCGTTGTGAAAGAAAAGGATTTAGATCTGGAGAAATTTGGTTCGCGGAGGTGGCGGCGAGTGCGGACCTGGTGGGGCTGACGATGAGCGCACCGATTTGGTTTGGACCCAGCCTCCGCTCCCTCCGTATCAGTTTCTCCAGAATCGGAATCACGAATGCGAGGGTCTTTCCTGAGCCAGTAACCGCCTCCACGACGACATCCTTATGTTGCATGAACAACGGTATTGTGGCCGCCTGGACTGGTGTCATTTGGGTGTGGCCCATCGCGTCTATGACATCAAGGCTGCAGAAGAGACGTCAGATATCGCCGAGCTAGTCGCTTTCGAAACGCACGCACACCCATGAGGTTAGAGGGATGGGGAGAGAGGGCCAACTGCCTGCCAGGGCGGTGGCTGACATCGAGGAGGAGGGGATGATTGACTTGAAATTTCTGGCCAGATTAGGCGATTAGGCGCCTCCGCTTGGTACCACCCTCGAACAGTTTTGGTCGGAATCGCGATGTCGTCCCCTCTCCCACCAGAAATACTCGATATAATCGTCGACAACCTGCACGACGAACCGACCACGCTCAAATCGTGTTGTCTCGTCTGCAAATTGTGGGTTCCACGGACACGAAAACACCTCTTCGCTCACGTCGAATTCGACGCCGCAGATTTCCACGTCGAACGATGGAAGAAGACCTTTCCGGACCCTTCCAACTCTCCCGCTCACCACACGCGCACTCTCTCCATTCGCGGGATCCCGATTGCCACACCCGCGTACGTGGGTATGGATGATTGGATCCGCTCCTTCCGCAACGTCGTAGACTTGTGCTTGGAGCACCAGGATCTGGTCTCCATCGTCCCATTTTATGGGATATCCCCTACCGTCAGGTCACTCTGCCTGACTTACACCACCCCCGAGATTTTCCGTTCCTTCCCCCATCTCGAGGATCTGGCATTTGTTGATTCTCACCCCAAGGCTGACCTAGATGGATGGACTGCTCCTTTGACGTCGCCCAAACTTACCGGGTCCCTTCGCCTGAGGCTGTCCGTGAGCGCCCGCCCTGTCATACGTCGATTGTTGGAACTCCCAGATGGTCCCCACTTCTCCAAGATCACGGTGATATCCTTCAACGAAGACGCCGAGTCGGTGACGGATCTGGTGTCGAAGTGTTCCGATACCCTGGAAACTCTTGCCCTCGCTTATCTACCCCCGGGTGCGTTTCTTTCGGCTCCGTGACCAGCCAGTACCTCATCATGCTCGCGGATATAGGCACGGTGCTTTTGCATGACCTCTCCAAGGCCATAAAACTCAAACATCTGAAGTTTCTGCCGGCAACGTCGACCGTCCAGTGGATCACTATGGCGCTCCAAACTGTCAAATCCAAACACCTCCAACACATAACCATTCGCCAGTATACCCTTCTCCAAGAAGTGACTCAGGAAGTGGTTTATCAGGAATGGCAGGACCTCGACCACTTGCTGGTCAAATTCTGGGCCTCACACTCGATTCGCCCAGAGTTCACGTACTTGGAAGGGAAAGAGGGGAAGGATCAGAGAGACTACGTACAGAGATTGTTGCCGGAGCTAACCAGGAGAGGGCTCGTCGACCTGGTCGAGGTCGCCTCGGCAGATATGGGGTGCTAATTGCAGCGGGTATGCCGTGTTTTCTCCGGTGTGTCCTTTGCATTACCAAAAACAACCATCTGGTTCGAAAAAGTGCTACTTCGAAAACGGTGTACTACATGGACCCATACCGCATAATTACGGGTGTGAAGGACAGTAATACCCTTGATTTTTCACGGACTGGTGTGAGCGATCTCATTCGGAGTGCCAGCAGCTGGGGAAACTGGGCATCAGCGAGTCGGATAGAGGACACACACATATACCATGACTCCAGCAACGGTACGGGAAGCCCGAAATCACCCTTAGAAAGTACCCGCACGAAATCGGAATTCACAGCTTGGCGGGGCTGCTACTGCTAACAGGGATTTTTTCGGAAAGGTGAAACTCCGTATGAAAGATTCTGCCCAAAGGTGACAGAGGGTATCCCCCTCGACGACTGGGACGTCGGTGGTCGTTGTTGAAGAGAGACCCCATTTACACCCCTGTCCGCCAGAGGATGAAGCTTAGATTCCCGCGGTTCGATGTAACCCTCGGGCGTTGGAGCTTCCCGGCCCGCGACTCGGAAGGCTGTCTGGCTTTCGAACGGGATGACCTCGGTGTCATGATTCCAGGTGTGTGGTGGAGATAATGTCCACGACCCAACACAAGGACGGGGTCCCGATAGTTCCCTTGCGCGCGGTGTAACCTTCGGATAGTCGCCCAGTGTAAATGGACGGCGCTAAATAAATCTAGCAGTGGCTGCCCCTGCAACGTTTGCATATTGGACCCACATTCAGAACCGCTTACTAACACCGACTCGTCGGATAGATGGCAGCCACACTTCCTTTGCGTGAGGCCCTTAACGAATCCATATCCTCTGGACGGCTCGAAGACACAAAGATAATTCTCTACTCACGAAGGGACCCTTCTGGCATTATCTGTAGACCCAGGGCATTGTATGCAAGCAGCCACGTGTTGAAGACTGTCCCGTACTTCAACGACCGTAAGTCCCTTTTCCACTTCCCTCACGGATCGGGCGGTAAATAACATCCTTCGAGTCCTTTGTGGCACTTTTGCAGAGGCCGAGCCAAAGGATTTCTCGGAGCCCATTGGTGATGATGCCGTGTCCGGCGAGGATTACAATTATTGCTCCGATAGCGATCTCGAGGAGGACGAGCAAGTCGCGGGCCCCGAGGAGCAGCCGAAGGGAACGGCCCCTCTAAGGGGACATCCTTTTGACCCTCTTTGTTTTTCCATTGGTGACGACAAGCCCACACGTACCTGTGGTGAGCACGAAGAAGGCCTCGAGAAGGGGAAGGTCATAAAGATTCAGGACGTTGCCTTCATCACGTACGTCCCCTCAGTGGCATAACAATCATGGGGTTAACGACTTGCAGATTCCAGGCCTTCTTGCTTTATTTATACACTGGTTACATCGAGTTTGCCCCTTACGGCTCGGAGGAGAACCGCAAGTGGAGGGCGGCAGAGATCTCCTCCATCTCAGAGGATTCGATCCCTCGGCCGTCCCCCAAATCAACCTACCGACTCGCAGATAAGGTCTCCGCCCCCCCTTCGCTTGGAAAATCCTTGGGTGACATTTTATTTAGTACGATGTTCCCGATTTGATGGAGCTCGCCTTGGATAGCATCGAGGACGGCATCAAACAGTGCGACATTGCTGAGGAGGTGTTCAGTGAGTTTACATCGAAGCAACTCATTCGCAGAGCCCCCTATCCCGTTTCGTGCACTGACGGGTAAACGCAAACAGGTACGATAAAGTCAGAACTATCCAAGTTAACCACTTAGTATCCGTCTGGTTTGGCGGTGACAATGAGCCTGCGGAGGATCTGGGAAAGAGGGAGGATCGACGAAAAGGTTGACAACTACGCCAACGGGGAGTCGGACCACGCGGTGGAAGCGATGACCCTCTTGTGGGAGCTCTTGAGGGAGGATGAATCTCGGTCGACCAGACTACGCTTCCCACAAGAGACCCCTAGCCTCCCTGGTCGGGCCATGACGGTTACAAGACGTAAGCACCTCAGCTTATCCTTCCCCCTTGGGTTCTTTTTGCCGTTGAGCCATTTTACTCACCCCAAGGGCCACAGAAACTCTGGGCGAATCAGAGGCGTGTCAAAATCGCGTTGATTAAATCGATCCGCAACGGCGCCTTCTTTGACAGAAAGTACTGGACCAGACACTTGGGAACCGCGGGGGCCTTACGACCATTATATATCTCGAGTATCGTGGTTGGTGAGAAGCTACCGTATATGAACGACCGTGAGTGACATGGTTTCACTGATTCCGGGTCTCGTGGCTGACGGTCGGGCAGTGGTGAAACTGCATCGGAAAGGCGAATGCTTCGACACGGGCAACAGAACCGAGGACAGTGACTGTGAGAGTGGTTCAGAGCAGGCTAGTGAGTCTGGGCCGGGAGAATGTGTCAACGGAAAGTCGGGACCGGAGCTGGAGTCCCTCCCAGTTCTCACCGCTGGGTCATTTGTCAGGTACGCGTGGCACGCCGTGGCGGTGGAGCAGGAGTTGTTGACTTTGCCGGTAGCTGGAGGTCTTTGTTCTTCTATCTGTGTTCGGGCTTGATCCATTTCGCGCCCCTTAAATCGCAAGGTGTAAGCAAACGTGCACAATACGTACAGGAGAGGACGACGCCAGGCTGGCCTTCTCCATGTTCGCCCAAAACAATCTATTCCCTCGCGGGCAAGGTGAGTTTCAACGTACACGTGCATTACATTTCCCAGGTTCTTCACCGCGCTACGTCTAGCTTGATATCAAATCCCTCCGAGATCTCACGTTCGACGACATACGATCGAAGGCCACCTCGGAAAATGTTGTCACCGAGCTCTTTTCGAGCTTTACCTCTCGGTGCGCCCTTCCTAATTGGCAGGCCGTATTCTCCGCCATCTCCCACCCCGCGCCTATCGCGTTGTACCAGGGTTGGTTGATGGTTGGGTACGCGACCGTGTATACTATGGCCCAGTCTTCTCGTTGGTCCTGGATAGGGACGTAAACGAGGACCTGGCGTTGTTGTATCCGGAACTCCATAAAGATTTGACCAAGGTACCGGAGACGAATGTCTAGCCTTTGCGATTGGCCTAGCTAGAACTCTCAGGGACGAGTGCTTTCTTATAAAACTTTTTTCACGTGGCTGGAGATCAGTCTTTACCAAGGTCTGTCCGTCTCTGCCCATCCGTCCTGGATACGACTTTTAATCTCGTTCGGGGTTTCGTTTGATGTAGGATCGGCGATTATGATAATGTCCTTGATCCTGTTCGAGAACGAGTTCGAGAACCTCGTCTCCATCTCGTTCACCGCGCTCATTCTGAATGAGCTCATCATGGTCGCTTTGGAGATCACTATTTGGTACGATCTACCCGGTTGGATGGCAGGCTGACCCACGCGAATTCCCCAGGCACGTTTACATGGTTATCGCGGAAATTGTCACACTACTGCTGTATGCCGTCAGCGTTGTTTTCTTACCCGAGTACTTCGGTAGGCGTTCCTATTCCCCCTCAAGCGATGGACGGCTCTGAACACATGACTCCCTGCAGACCTGTCGTTTGTTATCTCCGTGCGCTTTGCTTGGAAGGTGGCCGTCATCGTGGCAGTCAGCGCTTTCCCACTGTATGTGATAAAATTCATCAAGAGCAAGATCTCTCCCACTGTTTCGAGTAAACTCTTGTAGTTTATTTCCTTTAATACTAGAGGGACTATGATGTTGGTTGTGGACGCGCGTGGATGGGGTCAAAGGAGGACGCAGAGTGAGGCTCGCCAATCCCCGAAGTGAAGTGAATCTGCGATTATAGCTGGAACCTTGGCACCAATGAACCTCTACCATTGGAGCCAGCCACAGGCACTGTTGGGAATAAAATCCTCCAGAAATTCAGGAGCGTGCCTCCGTGGACTGTAAACCAGCAAAGGCTCAGGGAAGAGACTATCAAACCCGACGCTCGCCTTCTCTACTGCGACAGCTTGTCTCAACACCGACATTGCGTACTCCCCCGCAAAATCCCAGACGTCCACCCACAACACCAATCGGAAGCCCCGCACTTTGTGCATCTCGCGAAGCAATTCGAATCGTCTCTGATGACGTGAGGCCTCCTCCACCCTTGCATCCCATGTCGCCGGATAGAGAGGAGAGTAGCCGGTATCCCCCACGCGGCGTATACAACAGAAGTCGTAATCCCTATGAAAGACAACAACCTCGGAGAACGCGGAGGATGTAATGGTTGAAACCATGTGCGCGAGGAAACCTGGTTCCCCCCCAACCATGGATGACGCCCCAATCTCTAGCACCCGAAGCGACCTGATCCGTGACAGGTTCACGTGCTCATGGCAGAAACTAACTGAGAAATCGTGAGTCAGCGCTCGTTTGCCATCTGAAAACCTCCTCACTCTGATCGGTTGGGTACAACCGCAACGTTTCCAACGTTTCGGCACAAGCGCCAAGAGGGAGCGATATCCTGTCTACTCTATAGAGATCCATGTGACGAAATCGGATTCCCCCAAACAGGTCAATCATGTCCATCAGAAGGCCCACCCTCGTGAAGTACGTCATCATCAGCGATCCTCGCAGTGGAGGGGCGAAGGGTGGGGTGAGCGTCGGGTCGTCCGATGGTTCCACCTCATAACGAGCCCAGTTATAGAGGAGTTTGAGATCTTCCAGGTGTTGGAACAGTCCGATGAAGTAGATAATCTGGCGGCGGGACCCTTTGGGCTCTCTGAGTGCGAGGGATCGGACGGTTGGTAAGAAGTGCCCAAAGCATCGTCGAAGGTTCGGCATGAACTTGGGGATGTCCAAGCGATGGATCCCGAGTTCCTGGACGTTGGTTAATGCGGAAAATTGACGTAGGGTGCGGAACCCGAGCCGTGTTGGGGAAAATCCAGGTCCGCTACGAGACTCAATGACCTGGAATTTCCTGACTAAAGGAAGCAGACCACGGTTGTGCATGCGCTGGATTGGCCGCGCCCAAAAGAAACGTCCCCGCGGATTCCAGGAATAGGTTGGAGTGATTAGGATGCGATGGAGATGGGGAGCGGCAACAATGTACCAGGAATAACAAGTCAGCGAGCAAGCCCGGAGACTGGGTGTATGGCAGACAAGACGGGAAATAATCATTTCCACAATCTCTTGAGGGAGCCTGGTGGCAGGAGACATTGGCGTTGCCGATGTCCCAGGAGAAGCACCCGTGGAGAATATCCTCCGGATGTTGGCGAGGTTTCGATACCAAACTCGCTTGAGGAGCAGCTCGACCCCTGCAGTCGGGAGACTCAGTCAACAGGGTATTGGGTAGTGCGGGTTAGAAATACCTAATAGGGAGGATGTTGGGGTCTTTATCGGAGGCATTGGGGTTGTTGTTTACGAGGGTTGGGGTCGTTTCCCACGCCCCACGGGGTGGTTTGGCGCGGACGACCAAATATGCACAAATGAGACCAAACAACCCCAGAAGAATCCGAATCCGATCGCGGGCTATCGATTATCGTCGACTGATAATACAGGATTATTACAGCGGTTGTCGTTTCGATAGACTGCTTTCCATAGACTACAGCATAATTCTTTGTTTACAAGTGCATACGGCCGGCGAGCGGCAAAACCAGTCGTCCTTATGCTACTGTACGGACACGACCAACCCGGCATCAAAAATTTGACCAAAACATCCGGTCAATTCAGTAACGGTGACTAAAACATCCGAATGGCGGGGCGGCAACTTCGCCGGTGACCGGTGACTGCCGGGTTGGTCGTGCCGGTACAGTATTAGTAAAACTAATCAGGAGTTTCCCTTGACCGAGAGGAAAAGTAGCTCTTACCGTAGAGTAAAACTATTATTCCTTTTCCCCTTG
>Ga0307509_10006211_pt1 | contig 16169 bp, 16 predicted proteins | sample 10_EM_MG_FD_202245 | JGI IMG/M metagenome (GOLD analysis project Ga0307509, IMG submission 202245) | Populus trichocarpa ectomycorrhiza microbial communities from riparian zone in the Pacific Northwest, United States - 10_EM | ecosystem: Host-associated > Plants > Roots > Unclassified | place... | reverse complement strand
ATCGTGTGACTCATAGGTATGAGTCACCAGGGTCAGGGTTGTCGCGGGAAGAGGCCTATATAAAGGATCGCGACGGGCCGTAGATATAGGATCTTCACGCGACCATCTAAGTACTTTCTTACAATATTACTTTACCTTTATCTTTACCTTTACCTCTCGCTTGTATGCAAGCAACATAGCTCTCTTAGCGTAAGAGCAACCACGACCTTGACAAGACAAGGACAGTCTCACATCTCTCTCACGTGAGAAGAGATTGAGTTACGAAGAAGTTCCCTCACCATCTCTCCCCAATAAGACATTGGTGTGAGATACGAAGACTATAAGATAGTCTATCAACGAAGAAGAGATTATAAGTTAATCTCGGAAAGAAGAATACTCTCTCGATATTCTATAACTAATAAGGGCTATAAAGATAGCCTAATTATACGCAAGTAATTCGTTACCTGTCGCATAACTAACCGCACACGTGTAGGATTGTTACACCAGGCTCTCTCTCTGTTTTCCCCTGAGGTATCTGGTGAAGAAGCCACCAGCGAAGCACCTCTATTTTAAACTCGCAGTAGTAGGTGCGCTGTATGCGCCTCCTAACTCCTGCGAAATCTGCTCCGGTCCGGTCCGCAATTGGTTTGGCTTTTGGTCCAGGCTTCGGAGTGATAGTCAGATGAAGTCCGGATAGTCTCGGGCTCAAAGAATGCGCTACTGGCTCCTGGGGGAGTTGTGCCAGAGGGACTCGTGCCATCTCTCTTGTGTTTCTGGAAATGGGAATCTGTAGACCCTGGGTTTCAGATATCTGCTGCGGCAATGGATTTTGAAGCAATTGAAGATCCATTTTGTTGAAGTCATTTTCTCTTCTGCTACCGGCTTTCTGATACAAAGGTCAGGCCAATGTATCCTTAAATTCTACCTTAACTAGGACAGGCAGAATCTAATGATTCATTAGTTTAACCTTGTCAATCATCTCTCAGAAGTCATTCCACTTTGCTCATAACTGGTTCCTAGTCATTTTCTTTATTTTTTTATTTTTTGTATTGAGGTTTCTTCACTGAATCACCTCTCATGAATCAGTTGAGGTTAAATCAGTCGAAGTTGAAGTAATCAGTCGAGGTTGAAGTAATCAGTTGTGGTTGAAGTAAACGTGAGTAATGTCGGGTTGTGGCTTGGGCTACCCTGTCGAACCTCGCTTCATTTTCCTCCTTTTACCTTAGACTCATTTCCAGTTAAACCAGATAATACGGTACTTGTATCTCCTGTCTCGGGACTTATTCCCGCCGCGAGCAACAGTGCGGGTAGGGCACCTTCCAAAGTCAAGCGAGCTTAGCAACTTGGTAGCGACTATTGGCCCAATTAGGACACCAGAAGACAAAAGTGCATGAGTTTTTCCGCAGTGCCACCATTGAAAAAAAAGATCTTCACATCCGAAATAAGGCACACAAAGCACTGATCACCACCACCATGCCTCTATGAATACCTTATTTACTCGAGTAGTGCCCCTACATACTTAAGTCAAGTCTCTCTTAGAGCTAACAATTTTTTCCGGTAAAAATGAGTGTCGGGCTAGGATTGTGGAGCCCATGCCCCACCACTTACATCTCGGTTGATGGTGTCTGCCGGGTAACTTAACTTGAAGCAGACCCGCTTTGCAGGCGAGGTTCTGTTCTCTCGTGCACATTATGTTGCCACAACAACAACAACGGTAGGGATCCGAAAGGCAACAGTGGACGAGATACAAATATTTTTCTAATGTGCGCTAAAAGCTCTGTTCACTAGAGTGACGGCGCCCTTCTCAAGAATGAAAGTTGGAAGTTGGAAGTTGAAACTCTTGGCGAATATTTGAGAGGGAAGAAAGCTTCTTCACAAAAAAGGTTTGTGTCATTGTGTACCGGTATTCGTTGCTCTCCTCAGGCGTTGCCTCGGGCATGGCTGCCAAGGCTTAGGACTTCTGACTTCTAACTTTGATTTATGCACGGGGGCGCCGTCACTCTACTTACTCGTATGATAGTGCAGAGATAATGTAGCATTGGGTGAAACAAAAGAAAAGCGATGATTGGCCCGATCAGGGTCTTGCCAAGTATTAGTGATGGAAGCGACAGTATTCTCATCCTTTTTAGCCTTATGGTAAAATATTTCGTGCTAGCTAACATTACTGCTGAACTTAAAAAAATTTCCTTTAAACAACCTAAACGGGACACTAGAAGCACTCTACTCGAGTATTGTACGAAAACTCAGGTACCTTTTGTCCTCTGATGTAACCCTGAAGGTTTAGCTACACAGCCCCCTTTAATAACCAAAATGTTGAATGGGGCCGGCGCTTCCTCGTGTATTTAAGGAATCTTCCAAGCACAGGCGGGATGTACCTCCTGGGCTCACAGCGCAGGTTGATCCACCATTGCACTTGAACCGGACATTCTGGGAGCCGGGGGTGTGTGGCCCGGGGTTTCATCTGCAAAGCATGGCAACAATGATAAGCCCCGCTTTTCTCTCACTCTCTGGAATTGGATCATCTAACACGACCGTACCCCATCATCCCCTCCTTTATTATCCCTAAGAGCGTCCAGATTCTCTCCATAACGCTAACCCTCCAAGAGAATATTTCTATCAACACAACGAACTCTCAAATAATAATATCCTAGCAACCTATTCAATACCACCGGCTGCCGGAATCCTATTATTATCCTTCTTGCCCGCGCTAGCGATAGCTTCAGCATGTATAACGGCCGTGACTTTGTGGTCGCCGATGATCGGTCGGAAATCCTCGCTTGGTTGTCGCCTCTCGAACCCCACTTACGGCACAACGACATTCGAAAAAAACGGGTTAAGGAGGTGGGCGACTGGCTTCTGCGCACAGAAGAATTTGTTAGCTGGAAGAACGGTGATGGCGAGGGTGAATCGCAAAAGGCAACCATATTTTGCTCGGGCAACCTAGGGGTCGGCAAGACTTACATCAGGTAAGGCATTTGGTGCTACGGGGGAGGGCGCGGGGATGGTTTTTCTAACGATTTGCGATTATAGTTCGCTTGTCATAGATACCTTATGCGACGAGCCGGGAGAGGACGGAGAGGATAACGCCGTGGCCTGCTTCTATTTCGACTCCTCGGCGCAAAAGGAACAATCCGCAACGAGTGTGTTGGGCGCGCTGCTGAAGCAGGTCGTTAGCAGTCTAGAGCAAATTCCGCAGGAGATAACCGATGCATTTCGAAGGCATAAAAAATTCATCGGCGGTCGGGATCTGCAGCTTTTTGAGATCGTCAAGATGCTGGGGAACGTCTCATCTGCGCAGCGCACCTTTTTGTGCCTCGACGCACTGGACGAATGCGCCGGACCAGATCATGCCAAAGTACTTCTTTCACTCAAGGATATCATCGAAATGTCCCCCACCACTCGGGTGTTCCTAACCGGGAGACCATATATCGGCGATGAAGTGGAAAAGCACTTTCCCGAGGGAACGGCACTTGTATCGGTAACCCCCCCGACTGGCGACATTATTCGATACATCCGTGCAAAACTTGCTGAAAGCACAACTTCGGGCGAGATGGATTTAAAATTAGAGGAAGAAATTGTGAAGACGATTCCGGAGACTTTCTCGGAGATGTGAGTATGATTTGCGAAATACGGAACATTGCCTGGGCTATCAGCTGACAGATAAATATCTAGATTCCGGTTAGCCTCTCTAAACCTTGACGCAATTATTCAGGAGACGACCATTCGTCGGCGGCGAGAAAAGCTACGAGTAATGACCGGTGGATCAGGGCTGGAAGATACCTACGGCGCAACATTAGATCGGATCAAGGAACAGGGTGGCCACAAATCAAAACTCGGGATGACTGCTCTGATGTGGATATGCTATTCGAAACGGCAGCTGCGAGCGGAGGAGCTCTGCCAGGCCTTGGCTGTGGAAATAAAATCGACGGATTATCACGCTGATGACGCTCCCTTAATACAAACAGTGTTAAGCCGCTGCCAAGGATTTCTTGTCGTGGATAAGAAGGGATCCACTATTCGACTCATCCACCGCACACTGCGGGAGTATTTGGTCAATCATCGTAGCCTTTTCCAGAGTCCTCATTCGACAATTGCGGAGATATGCTTGACATACCTGAATTCGCAGCGGATAATGGCCCTTTCGGACTCTGGCGTTCAGAGTATTCCAAACTTACCTTTCCTGGAATATTCAGCGTTATATTGGGGAGACCACATTAAAAACCAGATCACGAATGTTGGGAAAGCACTTGCACTGGAACTCTTTAGCAGCTACGCATTTCATATATCAATTAGGCCACTCTTGGATCATACACTCGGTCGAGATACTCTTCGTCCTGTTGTGGGATTTTCCAAGTTCACGGGACTACACTTTGCATCGATATTTGGGCTGGTTGAGATTGCGAGGGCTTTAATCATCATTTACGGTGTGGATGTAAACGGAGTGGATGAAACTGGTGCTACGCCGCTGCTATGGGGTGCTATGATGGGACATGAGGCGGTAGTGAAGCTGCTACTAGGGCGGATAAAGGTAGACCCCAATAGGTCAGACGATGTGGGGCGAACACCTATCTCGTGGGCCGCCGGGAATGGACATGGGGCAGTGGTAAAGCTGTTACTTGAGCGGAAAGACGTCGACCCCAATAAAGCAGGCTCCGCCGATGATACACCAATCTCGTGGGCTTCCGAGAATGGACATGAAGCAGTTGTAAGTCTGTTACTTGGGCGGCAAGACATTGACGCCAATCGGCCGGACACCTGTGACCGAGGACCAATCTCGTGGGCTTCTGAGAATGGACATGAGGCAGTTGTAAAGCTGTTGCTTCGACGGAAAGACATTGATCCCGATCGGCCAGACACCTTCGACCGAGCACCTCTATCATGGGCTGCTGCGAATGGGCACGAGGCTGTGGTAAAGCTGTTGCTTGCACGGAAAGAGGTAAAACCCGATAGGCCAGACGATGACAGGCGAACGCCTACCTCATGGGCCGCCGGGAATGGACATGGGGCAGTGGTGAAGCTGTTCCTAGGACGGCTAGAGGTAAGCCCCGATAGGCCGGACGATGACGGGCGAACGCCTATCTCATGGGCTGCCGGGAATGGACATGGGACAGTGGTAAAACTGTTGCTTGGACGGAAAGACATTGGTCCCGATCGGCCGGACTCCTGGGACCGAGCACCAATATCGTGGGCAGCCGAGAACGGGCACGAGGCTGTGGTGCGGCTGCTACTGGAGCGCAGAGGCGTCAAACCCGATCGGGCGACCAATGGGGTCAAAGCACCAATCTTACTGGCTGCCCAGAATGGACATAGGGCAGTGGTGAAGCTATTACTAAGACGAGCAGACGTCAACCCCGATAGAGGGGATCGAGGAGGACGTACACCAATATTGCTAGCTGCCATGGGTGGCCATTCAGGAGTAGTGAAGCTGTTACTGGGGCAGAAGGGCGTCAACCCCAATAGGCCAGACAGCAAGGGCCGGACACCCATCTCGTTGGCTGCCCATCGTGGACATGAGGCGGTTGTGCAACTATTTCGTGCGCAGAAAGTCGCCAACCCGATCAAGCGCGAAATGTGAAGCCCACAGCACAGTCGCATTGTGATAAGAGGAGGGATTAGGGATCAGGGTATGGTAACTGATTCACAAGCACTACCCACACTGCCGCCTAATCCCGAAGCGGTATAATATCATCCCTTTTAGCCATCTCCGAGTTCAAACCTCAGCAGCATTCCCGATAACGCCCTTTTTCTCTTCCACTACCATAGCCTCACCGCTTCCCTCCCTTAGCTCTACAACTCCCCGGCATATAAATATCGTTTGGTTTATTTTTCCACTCTTTCTCTCCTTCCCCTCTTTTCTTGGCTGTTATGTAACTACCACATTTTGGAGTGACTCTGCGAACTAAGTCCTTTGCGAAATTATTTTCACGTCTGTTCTGGAAATGCCCATCACTCTCTACGCTAGTGCCAGAATAATGGCTCACAATTCCCTCTTTCTCTTTTCAAATTCGCTGTAATATAACTGGCAGTGAGTAATTGTACTCCAGGGCTGCGTTTGCGGCACGAGGTTTAAGATTACTCTTTTGTGATATCCAATTCTATCCCGATTACCCGTCTACAATAGGTTTTGCTTTCCATCCGTTTTGTCTTCGTTCCCTTTGTTTTCCTCTCTTTGCTTTTCCCTTCCTTCTTATCTCCCCTATAAACATCGATGTATTATTGGTTATAGGTTATATACCAAGTTATTTAGGCATAGTATACTTATACTCGGATAAGAGGTATATGGCTAGGAATTCCATGATCGTGACGGTAAAGAATGCTTTAACTTGTGGCGCCTAACCTGGCTGCCGAAAGTATGATGGTTGAGCATCCAAACCCCATATCAACCTTACATACGGCGGGAATAGGGTGTGTGATTATATCCGAAAGGTATCTACGAAACTATTAAATTTTCACCCCATCCCCCGCCGTCGATATACTCGAGTAGTACCACGACGACTCCTGTGGTGCACTTCCGCCAATCAAGCAAACCCTAATCCTGTCAGTCAAGAGTGAGAAAGAGTGCAATGCCCGGCACAGCCCCGCCATTTTAAAGGGGTCGCTACGACACCGAGGAATACCCTCACGAGATCCTCACTAGGACACAGATATCTACCCTCAGGCTAGTCAATCATTTCGATGCAAGCAGTGCTTAACTCTCTTTATGTTAGACTTAGCGCTCTGCTATACCTTCTCGCAGTAAGAGTTTGGTTTTCGGAGTTACAGTCCGTTATAACTTTATTACCCCTCCGGTTAAGACTCGAATAGTAGGATTTCTCCCCCCCCCCTTTCCACCTCAATCCAATACCGGTAAGGAATTCTATCACGCCCCCGCAGATATTATGTGCAAGCCCATATATTTTATTAACTAAAATATCGTAGTGCGCCTCTCCTCTAGACTTGCAGTATAGGGAATGGGGGGGTAGTAACACAACGAGTCTAACGGAATGATGTGACATCAATAGATAAGAAAAAAATAAAAAAATAGGGTAAACATCACTCCTGTCAACTACTGAAGGGAGACTGAGGGAATGGCCAGGTTACTATTGGGGCGGGAAGATGTCTAGCACAAGAAGCGTAGAAATTCGAGTCTAAGGGCACCCTTGTTTGCTTCGTGAAAGAGCTGTGAGGGAGTAATGAAAATACTTGTACTGTTGGGATGGGAGGACGCTAGCCCTTGTGTGCCAGGCAAAGATAGCCGAACGCCCCTCTTGCGAGCTGCGGGGTGTGGGCAAGATGGGATTGTGGAGCTATTGATTGGGACCGGAGGACGTCAATCCCGATATGCCAAGCAAGCGTGGCTGAACGGAGCTCTCATTGACGACCGCGGGGGGCCTTGCTGGTTCGGTTGGGACCGCTCTATTCAGGTATAATTCAGTGGATACCTGTAGATGTTGCTCTTGGAGCGGGCAGGCAAGGAACTAAGGAAGCGGTTACAGTGCACTTCTATCTATCTATCCACCCATCGATCCATTCATACAGAAAACGGGACGGTTCCATGGGTGAGAAAAATCGAAGAAACTCGCACTCTGTAACGTGTGTGTCTCCTCGACCCCCCCGCCCTCCGCAGGCACTACTGCCCACTGGCCGCAGACCCTCTCGATAGTGTGCATTTCTAAGAAGTATAGAACTATATATCATACTCCCAATTTCCGAGTATATCCTCAGTAGTTCATTCCCAGATATCGGATGAGTTGTATTTCCACAATACATCATCTAACTGTAAACTAAATGAGAGATCTCTCCTAACCCCTGATTTAAGTACTCGAGTACAGTGTATCTTGAAGAAAGAAAAATAGATTCACCGAAGGCAAGCGCCGCATGCCCAGGCCTTTCTGTGCTATCTTCGCTAAGCGAAAAGTATCGTAGGCATATCGTTAGTCTACCATACTCGAGTACTGTACCGTGCGATCCTACCTTCCTAGGTGCGACAAATCTATCATTTAGACACAATGACAAAGCTAGATGCCTCCATCCCAGCACGCAAGATGCTCGCATAATTCTCTTCCTTCCCCGGTCCCATTTCTCCTCCTTCTAAGACGATTTTGATATCATAGTTTTGGATTGGGCTCGTTGTAGTGCTCTGAATTGTTTACCAAGCAGATATCCTTCGGGTTTTCGAGTGGATTTAGTGGAGGCTTGCCCTAGTAGAGGTTCGCGATGTTCTCGGGCATCATTCTGGAATTCTTGGTAGCTGAGCTTAGCTAGATGTGGATTTGGGAATTTAAAATATTTCTTTTTTAGCGTAAATTTTACACTTTGGCACCCGCCGATGGGGGCTTACTACTCGGGACCGCTGATAGAGTTAGGCTGTATCATACGTGCGCCCCGATGACCGGAAACTTGACCTGAATATGCATTGCCGGTACAGAACAAGTTACAAACCAATGAAGAAAAAAAGTATGTATTGGGATGAAACTTCAAATTTGTTTCTGGTAATAAGTTCTCTGTTTTTCTTTTTTCAGTGACCTCTTTGGAATTGATTTTCCTGGGGGCCGGAAACTTTTCCTAGGGCCGCAACATGCCCAATTATGACACCTTGGAATCATGGCGGTCACTAGTTGCAACCAAGGTTAAATTTTCCTGTTAATCAAGTTTTGAAAACTCCTTTACCGCCAGCTGCGCCCTTATACTAGTACAGGTATGATATGGTATCAAGGGAGATGTTTTTGTAGAAGGGTAGATCATGAATTCATGGGACGGATCAGGGATCGGATGTTGGAGGGTAGTGGTACGGGGCTTGCAGGGATACGATGATTTTTGCTTAAACCAAAGCTATACAACTCAACAGAGTAAGAACCAAAGAACTGAATAGCATATGATGCCCGTTATAGATGACCCTTGGTTGGAACGTAAACTTTTTCTAGTATTCCAAAGTTGCGTACTTAACTGAATCTGTCGCCATGACAAGAGCTGCCATATCTGCCAGCCCCCATGTGGCTGCGGGAGGCGTGAGGTTGGTTTCACAAAGTTCATCTGCCAAGCGTGGCACTGGCGATACGTAAACCCCGCGCTTCCCTCTTCTGAAATTTTACTACCGAACGCGACCATACCTCACTAACCTATCCTCTATGATATTTAGAAAAGGGGGCGACAGGAAAACGTCCCTAAATCCTATCTTTGTCACCGAGTCCTCCTATAATCCGGATCCCTTAGGATATAATATTTCTATCTATACCACGAACTCCCAAGATTATAAGAGCAACCTTTCCAAGACCACCGGTTCCGGAAACCATATAACAATTTGAATACTGCCTGCTCCCAAAATCTTAATACTCGCGATCTTGCCTACAGCATCAACACTTTCAACATGGGGGATGATCATGACATTACATTCAGCGGCGGCCGGGCCGAAACCCCAACTTGGTTGTCGCCGCTCGAGCCACACTTGCGGCACCACGACATTCGAACGAAACGGGTTAAGGACGTGGGTGACTGGCTCCTGCGGACAGAGGAATTTCTTAGCTGGAAGAACGGTGATAGGCTGGGTGAATCGCAAAAGGCAACTATGTTTTGTTCCGGTAATCTAGGGGTCGGAAAGACTTTCATTAGGTAAGACACCCGATGTCGGGGAGGGAAAAACACCACACTAGATATTATTTCTGACAATTGGCGATTTTAGTTCACTTGTCATAGATACCTTATGCGACGAGCCGGGAGAGGGCGGAGAGGATAATGCCGTGGCCTGTTTCTATTTCGACTCCGCGGCCCAAAAGGAACAGTCCGCGATGAGTGTGTTGGGCACTCTGCTGAAGCAGTTGGTTAGTAGTTTTGAGCAAATTCCGGAGGAAATAACGGATGCATTTCGAAGGCATAAAAAATTCATCGGTGGCCGGGAACTGCAGCTTTCTGAGATCGTGAAGATGTTGGGGAGCATCTCATCTACCCAGCGCACATTTTTGTGCCTTGACGCACTGGACGAATGCGCCGGACCAGATCGGGCCAAGGTACTTTTCTCACTCAAGGACATCATCAAAGTGTCTCCCACCACTCGGGTGTTCCTAACTGGCAGACCTTATGTCGGTGATGAAGTGGGAAAGCACTTCCCCGAGGGAACAACATTTGTATCAATAAGCCCCCGGACTGGTGACATTATTCGATACACCCATACAAAATTTGCCGAAGGCACAAGTTCGGGCGAGATGGATTTAAAATTAGAGGAAGAAATTGTGAAGACGATTCCGGAAACTTTCTCGGAGATGTGAGTATGATTTGCTAAATACGGAACATTGCCCAAGCTATCAGCTGACAGATAAATATTCAGATTTCGGTTAGCCTCTCTAAACCTCGACGCAATTCTACAGGAGACTACCATTCGTCGGCGGCGAGAAAGGCTACAAGTAATGGCCGACGGATCGGGGCTGGAAGATACCTACGGCGCAACCTTAGATAGGATCAAGGCACAGGGTGGCCAAGGATCAAAACTCGGGATTACCGCTCTAATGTGGATATGTCATTCCGAGCGGCAGCTGGGAATGGAGGAGCTCTGTCAAGCCTTGGCGGTGAAAATAGACAGTGTTAAGCTGCTGCCAAGGATTTGTCGTGGTGGATAATGAGGGATCGACTGTTCGACTCATCCGCCACACACTACGGGGGTATTTGGTCGATCAACGTAGCCTTTTCCAGAGTCCTCATTCGGTAATCGCGGAGACATGCTTGACATACCTGAATTCGCAGCGGATAATGGCCCTTTCGGACTCTGGCGTTCAGAGTATTCCAAACTTACCTTTCCTAGAATATTCAGCATTATATTGGGGGGTCCACATTAAAAACCAGCTCACGGATGTTGGGAAAGCACTTGCACTGAAACTCTTTAGCCACTACCAATACCATATATCAATTAGGCCACTCTTGGAACACATGATCGATCGAGATCCTCCTCTTCCCGATATAGGATTTTGCAAGTTCACAGGACTACACTTTGCGTCTGTATTTGGGCTTGTTGAGATTGCGAGATCTTTGACAATGATGGGAGGTACCGATATAAACGAGGCGGATGAAACTGGTGCTACGCCGCTGCTATGGGCTGCTATGAAGGGGCATGAGGCAATGGTGGAGCTGTTGCTAGGACGGCAAGAGGTAGACCCGAATAGGCCTGACGATTCAAGGCAAACGCCTATCTTGTGGGCTTCCAAGAATGGGAATTATGCAGTGGTAAAGCTGTTACTTGGGCGGGAAGATGTCGACCCCGATCGGCTAGACTCCGTCGACCGAGCCCCAATATCGTGGGCCGCGGAGAATGGACATGAGGCTGTGGTGGGGCTGCTACTGGGGTGGAATGGCGTCAACCCCGATAAGCTGGATAGAGGGGGGCGAACACCGATCTTGCCAGCTGCCCAGAATGGGCATGTGGGAGTAGTGAAGCTGTTGCTTGGACGGGTAGACATCAGCCTCGACAGAGAGGATAATTGGGGGCGTACACCAATCTTTCTAGCCGCCATGAATGGGCATGAGGGAGTAGTGAGGCTGTTACTTGGACGGGTAGACGTCAACCCCGACAGACAGGATAATTGGGGGCGTACACCAATCTTACTAGCCGCCGCGGATGGGCATGAGGGAGTAGTGAAGCTGTTACTGGGGCGGGCAGACGTCAAACCCGACAGACAAGATAAATGGGGGAATACACCAATCTTGCTAGCTGCCATGAATGGGCATGAGGGAGTAGTGAAGCTGTTACTGGGACAGAAGGACGTCAACCTGAATAGGCTAGACACTCAGGGCCGGACACCGGTCTCATGGGCGGCCTACTATGGACATGAGGCAATGGTGCAGCTATTTCATGCGCAGCAAGACGCCAACTCTGGCATGCCCGACGCGTGAGACCCACAGCATTCGCATTGTGCTAAGAGGGGGTATCAGGGTATCATAACGGATTTCCAATCCCTACCCACACCGCCGCCTAATCCCCAAGCCACAGAATACCTCTTAGATCCCCTTGAGCTCTAACCTCGGTACTATTCTCTATGGCACTCGGTTTCCCTTCCATTTGCTTCACAAGTTCCTTCTACCTTTAGCTCTTCAAACTCCCGGGCATCCAAATATCAGGTTGTTTATTTCTCCGCTCTTCCTCTACTTCCGCCCCCCCCCCCCCCTGACCATCATATAACCACCGCCTTTCGGAATGACTCTGCGTACTAGGTACTTTGTAAAATTACTCCCACATTTGTTCCAGAAAGGCCCTGCACTCACTCTCTATGCTAGTACCATAATAATGACATACGATTCCCTTTTCTATTTTGCAGATTCGCTGTAATATGAGCCGCAGTAAGAAATTGCACTCCATGGCTGCGATCGCGGCACGAAGTTTAGACTCGTTTTTTCATCATATCCAATTCTGTTCTGGTTCCTGGTTCACAAGAGATTTTGCTTTCCAACTGTTTTGTCTTCGTTCTCTTTGCTTTCTTATTTTTCTTCCCCTTCTCTTCTCTCTTATTAACATCGATATATGTTAGATACCATGTTTTAAACATAGTATACTTAGACTATCATACGACAAGTATATGGCTAGGAATTTTAGAATTCTCGCGATAAAGAATGGTTTAATTTGTGATGTCTAGCCCGGCTGCAGAAATTGGATGAGGAGCCGGAACCCTCATGGCATGGTGGGAGTGCTGTCTGTGCGAAGTTATACCCCAAGGGTATCTACGAAACTATTGAGTTTTCACCCCATTCCCAACCGTCGATATGCTCGGGTACTAGTAGTACCACGACGACTCGCGCGGTGGAGCTCCGTCAATCAAGCAAACCCTAACCCTGTCAGTCGAGAGTGAGAGAAAGAGTGCAATGTCCGGCACAGCCCCGCCATTTTAAAAGTGTCGCGGCGATTCCGAGGAATACCCCCACTAGATCCTCACTACGGCACAGATATCTACCCTCAAGCTGGTCAATTATTTCGACCCAAGTAGTGCCTAGCTCTCCCCGTGTTAGACTTAGCGCTTTGCCATACTTTCTCGCAGTAGGAGTTTGGTTTTTTTGGGGTTACGTTACCGTATATTACCCCCTAGCCGTTAGGACTCGAGTAGTACCGTAGTATTTCTTCCCCCCCTTTCCACCTCAATCCATACCGGTAAGGAGCTCCCCCCCAAATATTACGCGCGAGCCCGTATTTTATCCACTAAAATACCGTAGCGCGCCTCTCCTCTGCACTTGCGGTATAGGGAATGGGGGGGGGGTAATAAAGCTACCAGCCGAGCAGAAAGATGTGAGCACCGATGCGGGAAAAAATAATTCGTCAAACACCACCCCTGTCGCCTACTGAAGGAAGGTCTGAGGAAATGGCGGAATAGCTAGCTATTGGGCGGGAAAATATCGAGCCCCACAAGCGCGGGGCGGCCCGCCCGGCGTCACCATTGTTTGCTTCGTTGAAGGGGGCGTGAGGGAGTACCGGTAGTGAAAATACTGTTGGGACAGGAATGACAAAAAAGACGAATTGAAATGTGCACTGTTTGACTGCAAAGTGTTTGGGGAGATGAAATGAGTATATCAAAGACAGACTTATAATTCAGTGACCTATCCTTCCTACAACTCTCTTTCTTGCAAATCTCATTCGCGTATTGTGGTAAAGTTTTCGTGCCTGCCATAGCAACCTTTCCGGTTAATCCGGTATGACAACCCAGCATCTAATTTATTCCGCCCGCTAATCGCAACCCAGGTTGAATTTTTGTTTGGAGTGACACCTTTGTGAAATTTGTGTGGCTGCGAACCATGGTTGCGCAACCATGGTTGAAAGAGCCTCATACACTACGGAGGTACTGTACAGCGCCTAAATTTCGTATGTTCCACAAGCGAGTTTGGTTTTGCTGCCTTTAAGGAGGTACAGCGCCTAAGTCTTGTATGTTCCACAAGCGAGTTTTGCTGCCCTTACTTCAAGCTCCGTCCCACCTATTTTCCGCACCATTAAAATAGGCCAATCACAGTGAAGAGTTGCGCAACACTCAACACCAAAGATTTCATGGCGACCTCGGTTGCCACCCATCCCTACAACACCTCACCCCACCTCACCTCCTTGACTGATATGGCTTCCCAGCCAGGAGGAGAAGACCAAGGGTCACCTTTGGCCAGCAAATACGAAAACAGCCCATGGTTCCAGGAATTTCATGCTGGAATCAGGAGCGTGGCACCTGCATTGTCCCTACCAGATGAATCACCTCTTAGGGAAGAAATCCTTAACCCCACTGAAACTGAGTTCTCGGATGGCGAAGTAGTGAACGTCACCCTCCAGATCCAAATGTTTACAATAATGGTGGGAATGAGACAACAAATACACGAACTCACGAACACGGTCACCGAACTCGCTACTACGGTGAAAGGTTTATCGAACAACGCCAGGGACTTGTCCACTAACGTGGCAGCGTCGACCGCAAAAATCATCCCACAATCCAGCACAGTGCAGAAGCAGTCTCGCACTTATGCTGAGGGGGCGGCGGCTCCTACGGAAACGCCTGCTTCCAAGACACCACCCAAAGGGAAGAAGAGGTCGGCGACTGTTGGCCCCACAACCCCTAAGAACCCTAAGCAGAAGCAGAAAAAGGAGGTCAAAGGGCCGGAGGATGCGGCTGAACCGGCTAATGACACCTCTCTCCCCCCTCCGCCACCTGTTGCACGCCCAAAGACCATTACCATAGCAAGAAGACGCATATACGCCACTCGCCCCACTCGCGCCACACCTATACACCTGCCCAACTCGGCCAAGCTTGAGCCGCAGATAAGCATAGCCATCGCTAAGGAACTCCAGAAGTGTGGCTGCTCTGCTGCCACCAACCTGCAAATACAAATTAATGCGACCACCGGTACTGTTTCTCTCACGACTCCACCGGGATCTTGTTAGGAGGGAGCCTATCTCAAAGTCTTGCGAGATAACTCAGGCCGATAATCTTGATCGTAGACGGAGATTGTCTAGGAAGGCTCAATGATTCAAAATAGGGGTAGATAAAGTGATAAAGATTTTTCTTGCGTAAAAGCTTATATTGATAAGATCTCTTCTCCATTGCTTGATAGTTCAAATAGCTCGGGAGGCACCTCGATATTGATATGCCGCGCCTGGGTGGTCGCGGGCTACATCTAGTTCTCATACTAACTAAGTACCTGCTAACAAACTCTAGCTTTGTTCAAAAAGTGCAAACACCATTTGACCCTGACAATTCTGTTATCTCACTTCGACTGCCGAATCGCAACACCATGAAACTTCCTGACGGTGCTCCCACACATGAGTCCATTGGTTACAATCCATCTTCGTCGGTATGGAGTCTTGCTTACCATTTGCATAGGCAGAATGGTCTCCATGATCGAACCAACAAGGGGGCCAGCTTTGTTATCGAACCTCTCAGCATTGCAGACATATTCTGCAACCGACATCTGCGAGGCATAAGATAGACTTGTCACGATAATCGCTCCAATAGCCATTATCCCTCCATAGTCATATCATTATCGTATGGTTCCGTCAGTATCCGTAAGATACTATTGACGTGTGTGAGTGTGGGTATGCCTGATTGCTCAGACTACCTCATCCGACAATACCATTCACTTGTGCGACTTTCATCGCGAGAGGGTGGAGTATAGAATGTATTGCCTAACCAGTGTCCGTAAAAACGTCCCGTTACTTAGTGACCACTTTCGCGACTCTTGTCTTCAGTGCTCAGTAACATTATGCGACGTTGACCGCCCTGGCTCGAACCACTTGCATAAGCTCGCCAAAGGTCTTCCCTCATATATCCTGCGAACGGGATCCGGTCGGACGGACGGCCGCGATGTATACGGGGTTACGAGGAGGGCTCCAATAACCACGGTTTTGGTGAGGGGACGCAACTACGGCGGCGTCTGCCGATGTAGCGCCATCCCAACGCTGGTGCGGGAGGGGCGTGTTGGCTTGTCTTTTTGAACTCAGAATCCTAAGGTAGGGTAACTATAGGTCTTTATTCATTAATGGAAGGCTAAACCTCCCGGTATGCCTAATGTTAGGCGGGAGCCTATCTCAAAGTCTTGCGAGATAACTCAGGCCGATAATCTTAATCGTAGACGGAGATTGTCTAGTGTAACGGGGGCACCCTATAGAGAGGTGAACTCTAAGGTTGCGACCGCACCAAAACTCAAAGTAGAAGATAAAGATAGAGTAAAATAATTCACGAAGAATTAAAACGGTTAAACTTAATATCGTT
>Ga0307509_10006210_pt1 | contig 16172 bp, 19 predicted proteins | sample 10_EM_MG_FD_202245 | JGI IMG/M metagenome (GOLD analysis project Ga0307509, IMG submission 202245) | Populus trichocarpa ectomycorrhiza microbial communities from riparian zone in the Pacific Northwest, United States - 10_EM | ecosystem: Host-associated > Plants > Roots > Unclassified | place... | reverse complement strand
TTAGATACTAAAATAGGAATATATTTATTAAAGCTAGTCTAGAAAAGAGTAGCACGCGGTAGCTAAGAATTTGAAAGTACTTGCCCGGAGAACTAAAGTACAAAAGTAGCGATAAGCCTTAAAGCAGCGGTCGGACAGTGTCCGCATGCCTGTAGCACCTAGTAGCGGACAATTTGGAAGTACTTGCCCGGGGAACTCAAGTACAAAGGTTTGGATAACATTTCAACCAGCGGTCGGACAGCGTCGGGACAGGGTGCGTTGGAATCCACCAGTCGAGGGGAATCGAATGGTATAGGTTTCGAAGCGTCCGCATGGCTATAGAGGTCACCAGGATGAAAAAGGCAGATATCTCAGCGGGGAGATGTCCGCCAGAGTCAGGAAGGGTCTCATTGGAGTCCGCTCGCCGAGGGGAATCGAATGGTATAGGTCTCAAAGTGTCCGCATGCCTATAGCACCCAGTAGCCGCCAATTTGAAAGTACTTGCCCGGGGAACTAAAGTACAAAAGTAGCGATAAGCCTTAAAGCAGCGGTCGGACAGTGTCCGCATGCCTGTAGCACCTAGTAGCGGACAATTTGGAAGTACTTGCCCAGGGAACTCAAGTGCAAAAGTTTGGATAACATTTCAACCAGCGGTCGGACAGCGTTGGGACAGGGTGCGTTAGAATCCGCCGGTCGAGGGGAATTGAATCGTATAGGTTTCGAAGTGTCGGCATGGCTATAGAGGTTAGCAGGATGAAAGAGGCAGATATCTCAGGGGGCAGATGTCCGCCACAGTGGGGAAGGGTCTTATTGGGGTCCACTCGCCGAGGGGAATCGAATGGTATAGGTCTCGAAGCGTCCGCATGACTATAGAGGTCAGCAGGAAGAAAAGGGCAGATACCTCACCGGGCACTCGCCGATGTCGGCGTGGGTCTGGCAGGGCCACATTGCAATCCGATAGAGTCTGGCAGGGCCTCATTGCAATCCGCTAGAGTCAGCAAGGGCCACAGTGGAATCCGCTCGCTTAGGAGTAATAAATACTGTCACCCTGGATGGAAGAGCATGCCCCTCTCTGAAGGTTCATAATATTCAATGGTTCCACTGATTCGATCATGAAGCCTGATACGAGGTAAGAAGAACTTAGAAAGCTTTTCCCGGAGTTGTTAGCAGTGATTAAATACGGCGTATGTTTTGGGTCGTTACCGGGCCAATAGATGGTTAGTCATCCTACCTGTAGGTCCTTTTTCATCCGAAGAGTCTTTACCTGGTGATAAAGTAGTCCATTGTAAGTAGAGGCCATCAGGGGCAGGGAGAGTTCCCCAACGCAGAGCCCTATGGGTCACTTACGTTGGGTTTCTTCAGGAGATTAGGGCGTGAAATGGACCATCCAGGTGCACAGGGCGGACAGGATGCGGGTTGTATTGCGCCCAATGGACTAGGATGCAACCATTGTGCTGGGGCCATCTGAGGGCGGGCTGGGCGGACAGGATGCTCCAGACGGATTTCCTGGGTCCGGACGCAATGCCTATCCGCCCGGAGCAAACGCTTTTTTTGCTGATGAGGTTGGCCAGCTGTGAGGAGACGTCGTGGAGCTCCTCCCTGATGGCGTCGTTTTCCTGGGAGATGGTTGCACGCTTTTGGGATACCCCACTCAGCTCATGGGAAATAGTGACGAGCCCTTTGACGAGCTGGGACAGGAGGGTGACGGTGGTAGATTCAGCCGGGATGGTGTTAGCCAGCGTCTCGGCGCTGAAGTCCGGGAGGTCTCGGGGGTTGAGGCGCACGGCACTCCTGGCCTGGGCCAGTTGTTCTGCCATGAAAGCTAGGGGGTAGTCGGTCAAGAGAGTACCTGATCTAGACGGGGCAGGGGAGTTGAGGGCTGACATCCTGTCAAAGGCAGAGTTGCCCGGGGGAAACTGGTGTGGATCCGCCATAAGGGCGAGCGAGGGAGAAGAAGAAGTGGGTGAGGGGTTTAATCCAGACGCAAAGCGGGGTAAAGTAGAGATTGTATGTGTTAGGCGCACGGACTCCCCGTAAGGATTTACAGGGCAAAGTTACCCTACCTTGGCGCATACGAATTTCGAAGGAAAAAGATAGCACGCCCCTCCAGCCCCGGCGTTGGAACGGCGCGTCATCACTGGCCGCCTGGGTAGTTGCGTCCCAACACCAAAGACCACTATCAATGGAACACATCTTATAACACCGTATACGTCGCGGCCGTACGTCCGACCGGATCCTGTTCGCAGGATATATGCGGGGAGACCTTTGGGCACCTTATGCAAATGGAAGCAGGTGAATCGGAGGATGGCGCATAATGTTACAGACACTTGAAGACAGGCAGTCGGAAGAGTGGGTCGAAGGTAACAGGACGTTTTGCACGAAAGTTAGTCCCCTCGTACCTACAAAGTCGTGTAGAGTATGAAGGCGGTAACTATGCCCAATAAGTGGATCGGGTGAATCCACAGAGGACAAGTTGGTAAAAGATGGAGTCCGAGGGAAAATGCCTATAGGTACCATCCCGAGGACAAGTCGTGTAATGCCGGAAGACAAGAATACGAGATGCAGTTGCATACCGAATTCTCGACGGAACCAACCAAAGAAGAATGGCCATCTTCTGTCCAGCGGGTTAGACTACCTTCGACGACCACGAGGGCAAGATAATTCGTAACCACTGTTGTCAACGGATAAACGGATGAGCTGACACCTGACGTGGTCTCCACACCATCAGGAATAATGGAAGCGCAGACCGATAAGTTGGCTATGGGAGCAAGAGGTGTGGGAGAGAGTTTTCAGGGTCTACTCGTGTTCGCACTCAGGTGCTGTTCGCAGAATTGCCGGCAAGGTACTTAGTTAGTATAGAGTTAGCATGTATACCGCGATTGCTCAGACGCGGAATATAAATATCGAAGCATCTTCGCGGCTATTAGACACAACAAGCACGAAGAAGAGATCTTATCAATATAATAAGTTATTCTACACTTTTATATCGTTACCAATACTTCGACGATCTAAATCGAAGCAAACCGTTATATCTAGCCTACATTACTCGTGTCTTCTTAACGAGTTCTCCGATATAATCATGATTAAGGTCCTAGCTGTCGGAATACCTCACGCCGAAGCTACCACCTAACAATATGTGAAATGTAGGGGGGGGGAGCAAGTTTGCGAGAAGCGTATGATTATCCCTTGGTCCTTCTTTTTTTTCTCTTTTTTTTTTCTTTTTTTTTGTAATCATGTGTTCATTGTTTTTTGGTACAAAAAGCCTCATGCAGCCCTCGCTATGGAGAAAACAAAACCTATAAATCAAAAACATAAACAAAGGAAAGTTATGGCACCAGTAAATATCCACTAACGCGCAGGTTTCGCCTCCGCTGGGCCATCGGCCACATTCAATAGGGAAAGCACAAACTAATAACTTAGTCGTCCAGAAAGGTAAGCCTACATAAGATAAAGGAAAGAACAAACCCAGCGACCCTATACCACAGGCAACGAAAAAACCCGAAAGACCGGGGGGGGCACCCTGGGGGGAGAAACAAAGGGCGGGGGGGAAGAGGGGGGAGTGGTGGGCGGGAACATGGTGGGGGGATGTCCCGTGGAGGTGACGCCTATGAAGGTGGCGAGTCTTGTTAGCAGAGGGAGGGATTTCCAGAGTGGGGCTCCGGGACCGAAGCTGGTAACACTGTGGAGGAGGCGCAACCTGCTGTGTTGTCTCGAGGGGCAGGCTAGGATGGCGTGCTCGAAGGTTTCAGGTTCCAAGCCGCAGCGGGGGCAGGAGGTATCGGCGTCGGGGGACCTCCAGGTCGGGTGGGCTGCCAGATAACTCTTTCCGGCTCTCATCTGGTGGATTCTCCCGGCAATGAACTTGCCCAAGCCCATGAACGGTCTTGGGGACATGGCGGGGGGGTGCAGGTAGTACCCCGGGGTCGGGTAAAGGGAGGCCCACTCCGCGAGGAGTGCCTCTCTCATCCTTTTCTTCAGGGCGGAGTAGGTGCTGTCCATCAGGGACTGGGGCGTGAGGCCCGGTGTCGGGGAGACGAGGTGTGAGTTGATCATGGGCATCATAGACAGCCCGAGGGTGAATGGTATAGCTCGCTGAGCCACCGCGTCCACCGGCAGGTGGTTCCTGATCGGGGGGACAGGGCGGGGCGTCTTCCAGTTTAAGCGGAGGTAGACGGACGATAGGCCTCTGGTAAGGGCCCGTGAGGAGTCAGGCGCCCGATGCGCCGAGAGCGAAGGGAAGGTGGGGTGAAGGCGGGTCGTGGCCGGGTTCACACTGGGAGGGGAGCAGACAACCCTGAGCTCCGCCAGTCTCTGCCGGTGGGTAATTAGGAGCGAGACGGGTGGGAGGCAAGACTCCACCGAGAGTATTCCGGTGGGCGTAGCGGAGAAGGAGTTCGTGGTCCACCTCTGGACCTTGCGCCAGAATGTATCGAGGCGGTTTGTCGTGCCCACGCTGGGTGTGAAAAGGTCCGCGCCGTAGAGCAGAATGGGGGCAATCACAGATGTCGCCAATCTGTGGCATAGATAGGGGGGGAGGCCTGCGCCGGGCGGACTGAGACGTCTTATGAGGGCGAACGCTCCCTGCGCAAGGGCCCAGCGTCGCGAGAAGTGTGCAGCGGGGTGAAGGGCAGGAGTGAACCAGTACCCGAGCCATCGGACGGAGTTGCCAGGGTGCAACATTTCCCCCTTGATCTGAATAGGTGAGGTGCACTTCAGTGAGTGCCTCTGGCTGGGGGTTGTCCAATGGATCAGTTCTGTCTTTGCGACCGAAAAGGAGATGCCCAGACGGGACGCCTTTCTTTCCAGCCTCTCGAAATGCTCCTGGAGTCTGCGGATATTGCCACGATAGGAGAGGGATGCTACTGTGAGGGCGAAGTCGTCCTCACAGGAGATCATCAGGCCCCGAGGGATCCCGAAGTACAGTGGAGCCACGTAGAGAAGAAAGAGGAGCGGAGAGATAGGGGAGCCCTGGGGGGCTCCGACGTTGACTGCGGCTGGGGTCCCTGGGGCCCCTTGGAAGATTAGGGTGCAGCTTCGTTCCCCCAGGAAAGACGAAACCCAGGAGACCAGATAGGGGGGTATCCCGCCTTCCCTTAGGATTCGGGCCAGAGTGTTGTTGTCGACGTTGTCGAACCCTGCTTTTATGTCCAAGAACAGGGAGGAGACCTTGAGACGAGGCCTCTGCAGGGTTTTGACGTCGTTGGTAAGGGTGAGGCACGCGTCATAGGTGCTGAGCCCTGGGAGCGAACCACATTGGTTAGGGTGTAACAGCCCGCTCAGACGGGCTGCCGTGAGTAGGCGGGCTGCTATAATCCTCTTGAGGATCTTCAAGAACGTGCGGATCAGGACAATTATCCTGAAGGAGGAGGGTGATTCATAGGAGGATTTTCCTGGCTTATCGAGTACCACGACATTCAACCCTTTAAGCGACGCGGGGTGGTACCCCAGGAGGACCAGTGGAGAAAGTATCTTGAGGAGGATTGATGTGTTGATTTTGTGGACCTGTTTCCATGTGGAGTAGGGTATACCGTTCGGGCCCGGGGCCGAAGTCGGGGAGCACTTAGAGAGGGCCGTGGCAATCTCGTCTGTCGTCAGGGGCGGTACCGACCTGTGCGGCCTAAGCCTGGGCGGCGGGGAGAACGGTTCCTTAGGGGGGACGAAGTGGTCCAAGAGGACATTGTTCATCTGTTGTGGGGTCTCGGCCCCGGGGAGGGAAGGGAAGCGTGGCTGGGCACGCCCATAGGCGAACCTCTTGGCCGTCCAAATGCTTTGGGGGGTGGCAGTCAGCAGAAAGGAGGACCAGTGTTTGTTCTTGGCGCCCTTGATTGCCTTGAAATACCCCGCTTTGGAGGTGCCGGCAACTTCCCTCAGGTATGAGGTGTCGTGTTTTCTCACCGCACGGGCGGCCTTGTGATATTCGCGACCGAGTATAGTCCGGTGGGGGGTCCACCATGGTTTGGAGTGATGGGAAGGTCTGGATGTTGGCGTGTGTTCCTTGAGGAGAGCTACCAGTCGGTCAAGCGATTCTGACATCCACGGGTCTAGTTTCGGGGGGGTGGGGCATGACGGCGCGGCCGGGACCTTGAAACCCTTGATGATCGGGTCCAGGGCTTCCCAGTCTGTGTCTACCCATCGCGGGCATGGGGGCTTCTGGTTTAGTGAGGGCGTTGCGAGGGTGGTTGTTATTGGTATGTGGTCGGATCCTGTCGAGGGGAGGGATGCCTCCCAGCTCTTTACCAGGGGGATGAGGGGGGCGTTTGCAAATGCGAGGTCAATGACCGAGGGTCGTGCTTGCCCACCAGGGGGAACCTTGTGTATTCACTCGAGGGGTTGAGGAGGGCGAAGCCGGACTCTGCCGCCTTCTCGAAGTAGGGAGTCGAGGATACGATCTCCCTATGTGAGAAGTGCCGCAGGGGCTCCGAGAGGGGGTTGTGGATGTTGAGGTCCCCTACTACCAGGAGGGGGAAACCAAGGTCAGGAAAGAGGACTTCTGGCTGGACGGAGTGGACCCTGTGGTCGACGGTGTTGGTGGAGTAGGCATTAATAACGCTGAAGGAGTGGAAACCGGTGCCAACAAGAGCCTCGTTTGAGGAGATGTCGCCGGCGAGGACGTCGTCCACCTCCTTAAACTTAGGGAGCACGGTGTAGTTGGAAAGAAAAGACATATGAACGTAGGCAGCCACGCGTGGCTTCCTAACCGGGGGAAAGAAGGACTTGCAGCCATTAAAGGAAGGAAGATGAGCCTTATTGACAGGTGGATCCTGCAAAAGAACTATCGCTGGGTAGGTGGTCGCTCCTCTGAACAACTCAAACAAGGAAAGAAAAACATTGCAGCTCCCAAGGCAGTTATGTTGAACGATGGAAAGAAACGCAGGGGCAGGGGCCGGCCCTTGACCCGAAGGTGAGGGAATGGGTTGATTATTCATTACCAGGACGAACCCGACGCCCGAGAGGGGCAGGGGCAGGGCTCGGTTCCTCCAGGGGGAGAGGACCACCGAAGCTGTGAGTAGGGCCAGGACGTGTGGATGGTCCAGCCGCGGGCGGTTGTCTGGGGGTTAGAGGTCCACCTCAAGGGGACCCTTCCCGGACAGGGGAGTACAGGGTGCCGGGCCGCCATCGACCGCCAAATCCATGGGGTCTTGACCGATCGGGGCAGGGTCTGGCGAGTTGGTTCGGGAGGGGACAGGCCGGAGAGGTCGAGCCCGACATTCTCTGAATGTGGCAGTGTGGTCATCACCGCAGTTGCAGCAAGGGGGGGCGAGGTCGGGTAACGGGACAGGACTGGCTTATTGATTCCGCCCCCGGGGCAGGTGGGATTCTGACACCTGTGAGCCGCGTGAGTATGGTGAAGCGGACAAATGGGGCACGTGGGGTGGGTTGCGGGGCATCGTTGATGGGCGTGTCCGCCTCTCCAGCAGTTTCTGCACTGGGAGGTTCTGGAGGAGGAGAAGGCAAGTTCGACCTTGCGTTTCTGTGAGAGGATAACGACCCCTGCAGTGAGGGCCGATACGTTCTGGGGGTCGACGGTGATATCCACCGAAGTGGCCTGCTTGGTTGCCCTAGAATCTAGGCTAGGGGTAAGGTACCTGGCTGAGAGAATCGGGGTCGCTTTGTCGTTGCGGATTGCTTGCCGGATATATGGGAAGAGTTCCTCTTCATCTTGAGGGAGGAAATGTAGCGGGAGGCTGTGGATGGCTAACTGCACGGCTGTTGGGGCTAGGACGAGCGTACACCAGGGGTTGTCACCAACCGGGAACCACAGGTTTAGTGCCTTGGTGAGAGAGACGAAGTAAGGTGCGTAGGAGGCGGCGGGGGTTGCTCTGTCGGTGACTGTCAGTGAGATGGAGCCACGGGGGTTGATAGTAGCGGAGAAGCCTAGGGGGAGGAGGCAGTTTGATTCACGAAGGACGCGAGCGGCGATGTTAGGAAAGGTAGCGGCAATGGTGGGAGCGTCTGGGTGAGGGGAGGGGACTGGCGAGGGGCAAAGAAGCGTCGTTGGGCACCTGGGAGGGAGGGAGGACACTTTTTAACGGGAGGGGCCGCCGTACTCGCAACAAGTTGGGGGGAAGGGGGCTTCCCAGCTTTGCTTTTGCCCTTGCAGCCCGAGCCTGAGCCGGAAGCAGCTTGTGCATAGGAGGGGGGGACAACATTGTCTGGGTGGAGGTGGCCGGGTGTGAAGGAGTCAAGGTCGTACCTACCCTTCCGGAGCTCTCCGGCTTCCTACGAGTTGGGGTACAGCTTGGCGTACTTCTCGGGGTCACCGGACGCCTTGCCAAGCCTCGTATCGTAGAATGGTATGATGTATTTAGGGTCGTCAGCCGCAGCTGAGGGAGGTGTGGGTGGTGCACGGGCCCTTTTATTGCCCTTCTTCGAAGGTGCGGGGCCGGCAGTTGCGTGGGGTTGGGGTGCCCTTTGTGGGAGTGGGGCCAGCGCTGGGGGGGCAGGGGTCGGGGCTGACACACGATGTAACAGGTCACGTATGGAGGCTTGGAGATCAGCGATCCCCGGAGCGATTTGGAGTTCTTGGGTGGGGGGGAGGTTCATAAGTTGAGAGGAGATGTCATGGAGCTCCTCCCTGAGGTTCTCATTTTCCTCAGAGATGGTTGCGACTGCCTGGGTTACCCCGCTCAACTCATGTGAGACGGTCACCAGGCCCTGGACAGGCTGGGAGAGGAGGACGATCGTGATGGATTCGATGGGGAGGGTGCCGGCCTGCGCGTCTGGGCTGAGGTCCGGGAAATCTTGGTTGCTGAGCCGGAGAGCACGCCTCGCCTGGGCGAGTTACCTCATCATGAACAAGATGTGATGATCGGTCGAGGGTGTTCCTGAACGCGACGGGAGGGGAGAGTTGAGGGCCGAGAGCCTACCAAAGGCCTTGTTTCCTGGGGGGAGATTATGGGGTCTCGCCATGAGGGCGAGCGAGAGAGGAGACGTGTGAAAGGGGTTTGATCCGGACGCAAAACGGGGTAGAGTTGAGGTTGTATGAGAAATGTAGGGGGGGGGAAGAAGTTTGCAAGAAGTGTGGTTATCCCTTAGTCCTTTTTTTCTTTCTTTTTTTTGTAATCATCCGTTCATTGTTTTTAGGTACCAAAGCCTCATGCAGCGCTAGCTATGGAGAAAACAAAACCTATAAATCAAAAACATAAACATAGGAAAGTTATGGCACCAATAAGTATCTACTGTCGCGCATGTTTCTCCTCCGCCGGGCCATCGGCCACATACAACAAGGAAAGCACAAACTAACAACTTAGTCGTCTAAAAAGGAAAGCCTACATAAGATAAAGGAAAGAAAATCCAACGCCCTTATACCTCAGCCAACGAAAAAACCCGAAAGACCAGGGGGGGACCCTGGGGGGGGAGAAAGAAAACGGGGAGGAAGAAGGGGGGGTGGTGGGCGGGAACATCTTGGGGGGAAATCCCGTGGAGGTGATGCCTATGAAGGTGGCGTGTCTTTTTGGCAGAGGGAGGGACGTCCAGAGTGGGGCATCGGGACCGAATCTGGTAACACCGTGGAGGAGGCGCAACCTGCTGTGTTGTCTCGAGGGGCAGGATAGGATGGCGTGCTCAAAGGTTTCAGGTTCCAAGCCGCAGCAGGGGCAGGAGGTATCGGCCTCGGGGGACCTCCAGGTCGGGTGGGCGGCCCGATAACTCTTTCCGGCTCTCATCTGGTGGATTCTCCCGGCAACGACCTTGCCCAAGCCCATGAACGGTCTTGGGGACATGGCGGAGGGGTGCTGGTAGTACCCCGTGATTGGGTAAAGGGAGGCCCACTCCGCGAGCAGTGTCTCTCTCATCCTTTTCTTCCGGGCGGAGTAGGTGTTGTCCATCAGGGACTGGGGTGGGAGGACGGGTGTGGGGGAGACCAGGTGTGAGTTGATCATGGGCATCCTAGACAGCCCGAGGGTGAAGGGTATAGTTCGGTGAGCCACCGCGTCCACTGGCAGGTGGTTCCTGATCAGGGGGACAGGGCGGGGCGTCTTCCAGTTCAAGGGGAGGTAGACGGACGATAGGCCACTTGTAAGGGCCCGTGAGGAGTCAGGCGCACGATGCGCCGAGAGCGAAGGGAAGGATGGGTGAAGGCGGGCCGTGGCTGGGTTCACACTGGGAGGGGAGCAAACAACCCTAAGCGCCGCCAGCCTCTGCCGGTGGGTGATCAGGAGCGAGACGGGTGGGAGGCATGACTCCACCGAGAGTATCCAGGTGGGCGTAGCGGAGAAGGAGTTTGTGGTCCACCTCTGGACCTTGCGCCAGAATGTATCGAGGCGGTTTGTCATGCCCACGCTGGGTGTGAACAGGTCCGCGCCGTAGAGTAGGATGGGGGCAATCAAAGATGTCGCCAATCTGTGGCATAGGTAGGGGGGGAGGCCCGCGCCTGGCGGACTGAGACGTCTTATGAGGGCGAACGCTCCCTGCGCAAGGGCCAAGCGTCGCGAGAAGTGTGCAGCGGGGTCAAGGGCCGGAGTGAACCAGTACCCGAGCCATCGGATCGAGTTTCCAGGGTGAAACATTTCCCCTTTGATCTGAATAGGTGAGGTGCACTTCGGTGAGCGCCTCTGGCTGGGGGTTCTCCAATGGATCAGTTCTGTCTTGGCGACCGAAAAGGAGACACCCAGACGGGACGCCTTTCTTTCCAGCCTCTCGAAGAGCTCCTGGAGTCTGCGGATGTTGCCACGATAGGAGAGGGAGGCTACTGTGAGGGCGAAGTCGTCCACATAGGAGATCATAGGCCCCGAGGGATCCCGAAGTGCAGTGGAGCCACGTAGAGAAGAAAGAGGAGCGGAGAGATAGGGGAGCCCTGGGGGGCTCCGACCTTGACTGCGGCTGGGGTCCCTGGGGCCCCTTGGAAGATTAGGGTCCAGCTTCGTTCCCCTAGGAAAGACGAAGCCCAGGAGACCAGATAGGGGGGTATCCCGCCTTCCCTCAGGATTCGGGCCATACTGTTGTTGTCGACGTTGTCGAACCCTGCTTTTATGTCCAAGAACAGGGAGGAGACCTTGAGACGAGGCCTCTGCAGGGTTTTGACGTCGTTGGTAAGGGTGAGGTACGCGTCATAGGGACTGAGCCCTGGGAGCGAACCACATTGGTTAGGGTGCAACAGCCCTCTGAGACGGGCTGCCGTGAGTAGGCGGGCTGCTATAATCCTCTCGAGGATCTTCGAGAACGTGCGGATCAGGACTATTATCCTGAAGGAGGAGGGTGATTCATAGGTGGGCTTTCCTGTCTTGTCAAGCACCACGCCATTCGAACCTTTAAGCGACGCGGGGTGGTACCCCCGGAGGACCAGTGGGGAAAGTATCTGGAGGAGGATTGATGGGTTGATTTTGTTGACCTGTTTCCAGGTGGAGTACGGTATACCGTCCGGGCCCGGGGCCGAAGTCGGGGAGCACTTAGAGATGGCCGTAGCAATCTCTTCTGTCATCAGGGGAGGTACCGACCTGTGCGGCCTAAGCCCGGGTGGCGGGGAGACCGGCTCTTTAGGGGGGAAGAAGTGGTCCAACAGGACACTGTTCATATGTTGTGGGGTTTCGGCCCCGGGGAGGGAAGGGAAGCGTGGCTGGGCACGCCCATAGGCGAACCTCTTGGCCGTCCAAAGGCTTTGGGGGGTGGCGGCCAGCAGAAAGGAGGACCAGTGTTTGTTCTTGGCAGCCTTGATTGCTTTGAAATAACCCCCTTTGGAGGTGTCGGCAACTTCCCGCATGTATGGAGTGTCGTGCTTTCTCACTGCTCGGGCGGCCTTGTGATATTCGCGACGGAGTATAGTCCGGTGGGGGGTCCACCAAGGTTTGGTGTGATGGGAAGGTCTGGATGTTGGCGTGTGTTCCTTGAGGAGAGCTACCAGTCGGTCAAGCGATTCTGACATCCACTGGTCCAGTTTCGGGGGGGTGGGGCATGACGGCGCGGCCGGGACCTTGAAACCCTTGATGATCGGGTCCACGGCTTCCCAATCTGTGTCTGCCCATCGCGGGCATGGGGGCTTCTGGTTTAGTGAGGGCGTTGCGAGGGTTATTGTTATCGGTATGTGGTCGGATCCCGTCGAAGGGAGGGATGCCTCCCAGCTCTTTACCAGCGGGAGGAGAGGGGTGTTAGGTGGTAGCTTCGGCGTGAGGTATTCCGACAGCTAGGACCTTAATCGTAATTATATCGGAGAACTCGTTAAGAAGACACGAGTAATGTAGGCTAGATATAATAATTCGCTTCGGTATAGATCGTCGAAGTATTGGTAACCATATAAAAGTGTAGAATAACCTATTATATTGATAAGATCTCTTCTCCGTGCTTATTGTTCTTAATAGCAGCGAAGATGCTTCGATATTTATATTCCGCGTCTGAGCAATCGCGGTATACATCCGACCTCTATACTAACTAAGTACCTTACCCGCAACTCTGCGAACTTCACCCGTCTGCGAACACTCGTAGACCCTGAAAACTCTCTACCACACGCTTTGCTCCCATGGCCAACTTATCGGTCTGCGCTTCCATTATTCCTGATGGTGTGGAGACCTCGTCACGTGTCAGCTCATCCGTTTATCCGTTGGTAACAATGGTTACGAATTATCTTGCCCTCGTGCTCGTCGAAGGTAGTCTAACTCGCTGGACAGAAGGTGGCCACCCGTCTTCGGTTGATTCCGTCTAGAATTCGGTATGCGACTGCATCTCGTATTCTGGTCTTCCGGTATTACACGACTTGCCCTCGGGATCGTACCTATAGGCATTTTCCCTCGGACTCCATCTTTTACCAACTTGTCCTCTGTGGATTCACCCGAGCCACTTACTGGGCATAGTTACCACCTTCATACTCTACACGACTTTGCAGGTACGAGGGGACTAACTTTCGTGCGAAACGTCCCGTTACCTTCGTCCCACTCTTCCGACTGTCTGTCTTCAAGTGTCTGTAACTTTATGCGCCGTCGCCCGATTCACCTGCTTCCACTTGCATAAGGTGTCCGAAGGTTTCCCCTCATATATCCTGCGAACAGGGTCCGGTCGGACTGACGGCCGCGACGTATACAGTGTTATAAGATGTGTTCCATTGCTAGTGGTCTTTGGTGTTGGGACGCAACTACCCAGGCGGCCAGTGATGACACGCCGTCCCAACGCCGGGGCTCGAGGGGCGTGTTATCTTTTTCCTTTGAAGTTCGTGTGCGTCAAGGTAGGGTAACTTTGCCCTGTAAATCCTTACGGGGAGTCCGTCCGCCTAACAAGGGGCGTTTGCAAATGCGAGGTCAATGACCGAGGGGCGAGCTTTGCCCACCAGGGGGAACCTTGTGTATTGACCCGGGGGGTTGAGGAGGGCGAAGCCGGACTCTGCCGCCTTCTCGAAGTAGGGAGTCGAGGATACGATCTCCCGATGTGAGAAGTGCCGCAGGGGGTCCGACAGGGGGTTGTGGATATTGAGGTCCCCAACTACCAGGAGGGGAAAACCAAGGTCAGGAAAGAGGACACCTGGCTGGACGGAGTGGATCTTGTGGTCGACGGTGTTGGTGGAGTAGGCATTAATAACCCTGAAGGAGTGGAAACCGGTGCCAAAAAGAGCCTTATCTGAGGAAATGTCGAGGGCGAGGACGTCGTCCACCTCCTTAAACTTAGGTAGCACTGTGTAGTTGGAAAGAAAAGACATATGAAGGTAGGCAGCCACGCGTGGCTTCCTAACCGGGGGAAAGAAGGACTTGAAACCATTAAAGGAAGGAAGGTGAGCCTTATTGACAGGTGGATCCTGCAAAAGAACTATTGCTGGGTAGGTGCTCGCTTCTTTGAACAACTCAAACCAGGAAAGAAAAACATTCCAGCTCTCAAGGCAGTTATGTTGAACGATGGAGAGAAACGCAGGGGCAGGGGCCGGCCCTTGACCCGAGGGTGAGCGAATGGGTTAATTATTCATTACCGGGACGAACCCGACGACCGAGACGGGCAGGGGAAGGGCTCGGTTCCTCCAGGGGGAGAGGACCACCGATGCCTTGAGTAGTGCCAGGACGCCTGGAGGGTCCAGCCGGGGGGGGTTGTCTGGGGGTTACGAGGTCCACCTCAAGGGGACCCTTCCTGGACGGGGGACTACAGGGTGCTGGGCCGCCATTGACCGCCAAATCCATGGGGTCTTGACCTGTCGGGGCAGGGTCTGGCGAGTTGGTTCGGGAGAGGACAGGCGGGGGAGGTCGAGCCGGACATTCTCTGAATGTGGCAGTGTGGTCATCACCGCAGTTGCAGCAATGGGGGGGCGAGGTCGGGCAACAGGACGGGACTGGCTTATTGTTTCCGCCCCCGGGGCAGGTGGGATTCTGACATCTGTGAGCCGGGCGAGTATGGTGAAGCGCACAAATGGGGCACGTGGGGTGGGTTGCGGGGCATCGTTGATGGGCGTGTCCGTATCTCCAGCAGTTTCTACACTGCGAGGTTCTGGAGGAGGAGAAGGCATGTTCGACCTTGCGTTTCTGTGAGAGGATGCCGACCCCTAAAGTGAGGGCCGATACCTTCTGGGGGTCGACGGTGATAACCACCGAAGTGGCCTGCTTGGTTGCCCTAGAATCTTGGCTAGGGTTAAGGTACCTGGCTGAGAGAATCGGGGTCGCTTTGTCGTTGCGGATTGCTTGCCAGATATATGGGAAGAGTTCCTCTTCATCCTGAGGGAGGAAACGTAGCGGGAGGCCGTGGATCGCTAGCTCCACGGCTGTTCGGGCTAGGACGAGGGTACACCAGGGGTTGTTCCCAACCGGGAACGACTGCTTTAGTGCCTTGGTGAGAGAGACGAATTAAGGGGAGTAGGAGGCGGCGGGGGTGGCTCTGTTGGTGACAGTCAGGGAGATGGAGCCACGGGGGTTGACAGTAGCGGACAAACCTAGGCGGAGGAGGCAGTTTGATTCGCGAAGGACGCGAGCGGCGATGTCGGGAAAGGTAGGAGCGATGGTAGGAGCGTCTGGGTGAGAGGACGGGCACTGGCGAGGAGCAAAGAAGCGTCGTTGGGCACCTGGGCGGGAGGGAGGACCCTTTTTAACGGGAGGGGCCGCCGTACTCGCAACATGTTGGGGGGAAGGGGGCTTCCCAGCTTTGCTTTTGCCCTTGCCGCCCGTGCCTGAGCCGGAAGCAGCTTGTGCATAGGAGGGGGGGACAACATTGTCTGGGTGGAGGTGGCCGGGGGTGAAGGAGTCGAGGTCGTACCTACCCTTCCGTAGCTCTCCGGCTTCGTAGGAGTTGGGGTACCGCTTGGCGTACCTCTCGGGGTCACCGAACGTCTTGCCAAGCCTCGTATTGTAGAATGGTATGAGGTATTTAGGGTCGTCAGCCGCGGCTGTGGGAGCTGTGGGCGGTGCACTGGCCATTTCTTTGCCCTTCTTCGAAGGTGCGGGGCCGGCAGTTGGGTGGGGTTGGGGTGCCCTTTGTGGGAGTGGGGCCAGTGCAGGGAGGGCAGGGGTCGGGGCTGACACACGATGTGACAGGTCACGTATGGAGGCTTGGAGATCGACGATCCCCGGAGCGGTTTGGAGTTCTTGGGTGGGGGGGAGGTTCACGAGTTCAGAGGAGATGTCATGGAGCTCCTCCCTGAGGTTCTCATTTTCCTCAGAGATGGTTGCGACCGCCTGGGTTACCCCGCTCAACTCATGTGAGACGGTCACCAGGCCCTGGACGAGCTGGGAGAGGAGGACGATCGTGATGCATTCGATGGGGAGGGTGCCGGCCTGCGCGTCTTGGCTGAGGTCCGGGAAATCTTGGTTGCAGAGCCGGAGAGCGCTCCTCGCCTGGGCGAGTTGCCTCATCATGAACTCGATGGGAAGATCATTCGAGGGTGTTCCTGAATGCGATGGGAGGGGATAGTTGAGGGCTGAGAGCCTACCAAAGGCCTCGTTTCCTGGGGGGAGATTATGGGGGTTCGCCATGAGAGCGAGCGAGAGAGGAGACGTGGGCGAGGGGTTTGATCCGGACGCAAAACGGGGTGAAGTTGAGATTGTATGTGAAATGTGGGGGGGGGGACTCGGAAAGAGTTTGCGAGAAGCGTGGTTATCCCTTAGTCCTTTTTTTTTTTCTTTTTTTTTTCTTTTTTTAATCAAATCGTTATTATGTTTAAAGCTACAAAAGTCTCATGCAGCGCTAGCTATGGAGATAAAAAACCTATAAGCAAACGTCATCCCGCCCGCTTCACCTCGTCATGGGAAAAATCAAACACCCCGAATCCATAGGAAAAGTCCCCCTCGCCTAGCACCTAA
>Ga0307509_10006209_pt1 | contig 16177 bp, 10 predicted proteins | sample 10_EM_MG_FD_202245 | JGI IMG/M metagenome (GOLD analysis project Ga0307509, IMG submission 202245) | Populus trichocarpa ectomycorrhiza microbial communities from riparian zone in the Pacific Northwest, United States - 10_EM | ecosystem: Host-associated > Plants > Roots > Unclassified | place... | reverse complement strand
AATAGAGCAAATGGCAACGAAAGATTTGATAGGTCTGAAAATCCACAGTCAGGTGACTTCCAATCTAATGATGGTCCTGATGGAGGAAATTGTGATGAAACAATGTTTGATACTTTCGGAGGACAAGGCATCCGTGTACCTCCTCCTTTCCCCTCAGATATAGCTCCTCCACCAGTTTTGATGCCTGTTCCCGGAGCTGGGTAGGTTGAGAGTGGATATATTTCTCTACTTTTTGCAGGTTTTTTTAGGAGCTTGTTCTGATTGCTTGTTGTACTTGCAGTCCACTGGGGCCTTTTGTTCCTGCCCCACCTGAAGTGGCAATGCGCATGTTTAGAGATCAGGGTGGTCCTCCTCCATTTGAAAGTGGAGGTAGAAATGCAAGGCCTGGGCCCCAGTTAGGTGGGCCAGCCCCTATTCTTCTATCACCAGCCTTCCGACAGGATCCCCGACGTATACGCAGGTAACTTTTGTTGCGGCCTCTTCCAACCTGATTTTGTATTTTGGGTTGTGTACAAGCGAGCTTTCCAATGTTGCTTCCTTTTCCCCTTGAGACTGCTTCCATACCTTTTCTTACATGCAAAGAAAAATTGTCTTTATAGATCAACCTGATCATGTCTTTTCTATGTGAAAAATATTCAATCAATGAAACATGTTTGGAATGGGGTTCATATAAATTTAGCGTAAGCTGGATTAAGACCCACGCCAATCAAAATGATGTGACACTTGTCATGGATTTCCTTACCAGCAAGTGCTGTGGTGTATACTCTATTTTTTCAAAGCAACAAGCATAGTTTGTTGGGTTGAATCTTGAGCATAAATCATAAAGTATTATAAAGACTTGTGTTTTTTTAATCCCCCAACCTCTGCAGAGAATGAGAGTTGCACAGTTGCATTTTATTTACAAGTTTAAACCAGTGACATTGGGAGGTTACCATCTACAAAGATCTCATGCTTGAAGATTGAGAAAATTAATATAAAACCATTTATGTGGCCTCACCTAATATGGCTTTTTTTTCAGAGACAAGTCAGTTTTTGCAGCTAATATCTCTCAATCATGATGCGCTCCTCTGAATTTTTTGCAGCTATCAAGACCTAGATGTGCCAGAGGATGAAGTCACTGTTATAGATTACAGGAGTTTGTAGGGGTCACTGGTGGTTCATGGGAGGACTTTCAAATATGATTTTTTTGTTGAGCGAAGGTAATTTACATGCTGGGTAGATGTCTTTTATTTGAGGCAATCCAACTGTAGAAGCGTCTCCTTGTACTTGAAGCTGTAAAGGAGGGCACTTCTTTAAATCCGCACACTGAATCGAATCAGTAATTAGAAGTGGTCCTGATATTTTTTCTTCATCCCTGCCCACTTTGTTGTCTTGAGAAGATGGTTTTCTGTATTTAGGGGTGGGAATATACAATTATTGACAAAATTGTATCTGTAGAATGGCCTTTGTGCAAAGCAGATTTTCATATAGCTGTTGATTTGTTTTCTGTAGCTTGAGAATTTTTTTGTTGTTAATAAAACAAAGTTGGAACCCTAGTGGATCCGATGATAACTAACCAGATGAATGGTTGAGTGAGTATTTATCAGCTGAGTAGTGTGTTAAAAACTTGTAGATGATCCCTGCACAGTGCTCCTAATGGATCATTTGTTTCAGTAAGAAGCTTTGCAATGTCGAGTACTTTCCTTGAAGTTATCGTCTTAGTTTCTCTTCCACATTCTTGAGGATTACACTGATGAACTGGTATTGCTTGCACTGCATTCAGACAAAACACAGTCGATCCATTGATTACTTTTGGAGGGAGCTAAAAGCAGAAGAAGCCTGATTTCCAACCATAGGCAATTGTATGCCGTTCGCGCACAGCTATCAGCAGGCACCATCCATTGATTACCTTTAGCAGAATCTTTCTTCAAAAACTATCCGTTACCTTTTCAAGTCGATCAAACATGAATTTCAAGCACCAAAGAGCTGAAATAATCCAAAACGATTAAAGATCACAAACTCACAAGGGTTCCTAGAACATGCACAGCTGCAGCTTTACAATATCACCTGGTGCGTGCTACTCCAGTTACGGACGTTTAGTAAGTAACTAGCTATTTATCCTGTGTGCGCTTTCCCGGGCCGTAATACAGGTAATTTTCTAAAAACTTCAAGGTATAAATTAAAAAGTTCATGGAATAATCTAATTAAATAAATTAATAATTATTTATGTAAATAAAAAAAATATTAATAATAAAATAAAAAACTGAAAAAATTAAGAGAAGGATGTAGGCCAAGATATTTGTTCCTGCAAAATGAGATATTTACTTGTTTTTATTTGCTAAATTTGCTTATTAAAATCAATAAAAACTAATAGAAACAAACAAATACGGAACTAAAAACATTATGCAAGGCTAAATATATAAGAAATATTATTTAAGAATAAATATTATTTTATAAAATAAAGTTCACCTATAAAAAATTAAAAGAATTATTCAAAAAATTAAATAAAAAAATCATGTTTAAAAAAATTTATTCAAAAAAGATATGCAAAATACACAACCTAGGCCATGAGAGAAGGATATACTGATACATAAGAAATTAAAGATAACCACAAAACTGTATTTTCTTTTAAAAAAGTAACGTTGAATGTTAAAATCATAAAAGAAATTGAGGAAGAAAGGAACCCGAATCGCATGAACTTGCCAAACTTGTTATCCATGTCAATAGATCAGAAGCATCACAGATGAAAAAGCCTAGAAACCCATTCCACATCAAATAAAATGTTGAAAGATGAAACGGGAGAAGAAAACCACACAAAAATTGTGATTAAAAGAATGAGAGAGAAAATTAAAATGAAAAATAAATTAGAGGGTATAAAAAAAATCTAAATTAGAGGTTTAATTTTAAAACAATTAAACTTTAACAAAAGGGAAAATAAATTAAAAGAATAAGGGCTAAATTGAAAACAATAAAAAAACATAAACTTTGATTGAAGGATGAAATTGAAAACCAATAAAACTTAGCAAAATAGTCAAGGGGAAAAAATCAGAACTCAAAAGAATAAGGATTGAATTGAAAAAAATAATATACAACAAATTGTAATTCAAGGACTAAATTGAAAATAACTAAAACTTTTATAATAGGACCGAGGATGACAATAAACAATAAAAAACAAAAAGACTGAAAATGACAAATATAAAGAAAAGAGGATAAATGTGCACTTTCTTTGGAAGAGAGAGAAAAGAAAGAAGAAGAAAAAAGAAACAACCGCCAACAAGAAATCAACCATAATATGTTGACACGCGCTGCCTCATAGGAAGAGGACAATAACGCGTCCAATGATATGGCGGAAGGGCAGGTTTGGTCACCAGATGAGTCTGCACGCACTACCTAGACACTGCGGACACACCTACTCGCTGATGCGTGAATGTGACGCGCCGGCATCTTTTGTGAATAAAATAATTGTTTTCCAATGTAGAAATACCAGAATGCCCTTAATGAACATGGGGATCACAAAAAAACCATAATGAAAGTACACAAATTCCCCTAGATGCATGCCTTGATTTTTGTCTTTTCAAAGAGTATAATATTATTTCTACTGTATTTCAAAATGCAAAAAAAAAAAAAAAATCCTTGGTCAACAACTCAATTTTTTTTACTTCAAGGGTAAATAAGTAGACATGGTTGAGGTTTTTGTATAGATGAACTATAGTTTGAAGTAAAAAAAAAAAATTTATAGTTCATCTATACAAAAGATAAAAACAAAATTTATAAATTAATAAGAAAAACCCCTTGGAAAATTAAATGCATAATAATAAATTAACCATAATTTAAAAGTTCTCTAAATGAAATAAAAGAGAGAAGAGATATTAATCAAAATAACAATATTTTTTTGTATAAAAAATATAAAAAGAACCATGAATTTAAAAAAATCAGAAAAAAATGAAAGGGCCAAGCGCTAGTGGGCCTAGTAAGCCAATCTAGCACGTTTGGCCCATATAGTTAAGGCCCACGCACAGGCCTGGCGTGACAAGCCCGCACGACAGAGCCCTTATTTGTTTTTTTGCTTCCCTTGGGGCCTATAACATGTCGCCCGACCTAATTTATTTTGAAAAAAAATTAAACAACACAAAATCTGATTTTGCCCAGATTTCAGCCACTATGACAGCTAAAAAAGCACTTATGTATTTTTGACCTAAAAACCAGTTTTTCAATATATTTTTGACCTTATAAAACACCTTAAGATCCGTGATAAACCTATTCATGCCTAAAAAAAAAGTCTTCCCAAAAACCAAAATGAACCCGATACCAAAAATCAACTCGAGCTCAAATATATTTTTTCACAAACTTTAAAAGTAAAAAAAAAAAATATAATATGAACTTTCCTCATCAAATTGAATCATTTGACACAAATAACATGTTTGGCTCATTTTTCATTTTGGTTCCTCTTCTTTCAATCTCATCCTTTCATAATAAATCAAAATTAATTGGTCTTTAATTAGAACTATATCATTGAGAAAAAAAATTTGAGGACCACATTAAAATAAATAAAAAAAATTTTGTACAGTCTATTAACAATAATGTGTGAGAAGATAAACAATAAAATCTTGCACAAGGAAAACCAATGCCTTTTAGTTTTATAGTTAACTAGATTATTAGTCTGCGCTATACTATGAGCTGAATTAATTTTTTTTTTTAACATGAAAAAATATATTTAGACATTGCATCTTTCTAGTTGAAAGAAAACGTGTGGAAATTAATCTGATATGACACAATCACATTGACGGATCCAAAGATAACATGAATGATAAGTAAAAATATAGTTTAAGTTAAAATAAATATTTAAGATGAGATTTTTTTAATAAAAATTAAGACAACATATTAGATCGATTCGGGTCAACTTGCCAATCTGCATACCAAGTCATGAGATCCATAGAAATCAAATCAAAACAAATTAAAAAAACAAATTTTTAATAAATCTAATATTAAAGAATAAATCTGAAAAAAATTAATTAAAAAAAAGACCCAAAAAATAACCTAAGTCAACTCGGGTAAACCTGCCAAACCCGCGCCTCAAGTCATAAAACCAAAATAACCCAATAGAAAACAAATTGAAAAAGAATTTTGAAACTTAATTCTTAATCAACACAATGTTGAAATATAAAATTATAAAAAAATCAATATAAAAAAAGATAAAAAAAAAAGACTCGAGTCAACCATGATTAACTTGCTAAACTTGTGATCCAAGTTATGAAATAAGGATAACCTAATAGAAAGTATACTAAAACAAATCACAAAACCTAATTCCCAATTAATCTAATATTAAAGGATAAAATTAAAAAAAAAATCAATTAGAAAGAGAAAAAAAACATTAAGTCAATAAAGTTAAACTTATTAAACCCATGATCTGTATCATGAGTCTGAAATAACTTGATAAAAGATAAATTATAAAATTATAAAATACAATCCTTAATAAATCTACTGTTGAAGAATAAAATTAAAATTAAAAAACAAACATAGATTAGAAAAAGATAAAAAAAAAACAAAGGAAAGGAAAAAAACTTTATTCTAATGAATAATGTTATGTGAAGAGGTAAAAACCCTTTGTTTTTTAGTTTTTTTTGTTAATCAATTCAATATTAAAAAAAAAATTAAAAAAAAATTGATCAAGAAAAAAACTCGAGTCAACTGATTTAACTCGTCAAACTCGCTATTCATATCATAAAAGTGAAATAACTCAATAAAAAAACAAATCTTATATTAAATAATAAAATTAAAAAAAATATTGATCGAAAATAAAAATCAAGGGAAAAAAAACCATACTCCTTTAGTATTTTTGTTAATAAACCACCTTGGAGAAAGGAGACTCAACAAGCAACCACATTTTGCATAACCTTACAAATTGGAAAATGATCCCACATGCGATGCTTCTTTAGCCACGGGAAGCAGATAGCATCCATCTTGAATGCTAATGAACTGGTGTAGAACTCCATACAAGTCTTGTATCTGCCTCAACCTTGACTTCCCAATGATCTTAAAGGCGTGCGGAAATGCGCAATCTTATGGCATGAAGATCAAGTGACACAAGGAAACTGGCGAAGACAATTATGTTTGATCGATTCTACCAAAACTTGAGAAGGATATGGAACAAATGAGGCACCTGGGTCAGATAAAAACCAAAAATGCAACTCTTTGATGCCTTGGCTTTTATAATTTGACACGCTACATGTACACATGTTACAAAACAAACTTACAGGGGGCGTTGGGATGGGGGAAGGAAAATGAAGGGCAAGCTAGCCCGACTCGAAGGGAGCAATGATACACAGTTTGATGAACACACTTCCTCTGTCCTCCAAAACAGTATGTCTACCATGGATTTAGTTGACAGCAAACATAAGCTTTCACTTCCGATGCTTCTTTGATGGAGGCTCCGCTTGGGGCTCAGCCTGCTCAACGTGAAAACTTTCTGTAAGTAGAATGAAACTTGGAAATCTTAAGGGTTTTTTTGTCTTCCTTTTATTTTTTCAATTGTTCCCGCCCGGGGGGGGGGGATGTTGGTATCTAAGATTTGTTTGGTTGCACTATTCCAATTCAAAAGTAATGCCAAAAAAAAAAGTGCGAGATGCTCAACGATACATATCATCCTGGTCATAGGGAAAATTTTAGCGGTAGGCATATACTCAAATTTTATGCAGATGAACAATTGTCAAGATCAACAGAACCATGGAACAAGCTAAAAACTAGACAATACCAAACCTTTCAACCTGTGCAAACAGCCTCACCAAGTAGATTTTACAAGGTACTGGAAAGATAATATATGATGCGTACAGATTGTGTACACTTCTTTTCTTCTAAAAAAGGTAGGACAAGGTTTTTCTTTATTGGATCACCTATGTTCTCTCATACTATAAAAAGTTGAGTTTGCCCCATCAAGCAAGTTTGCATATTGAATGTTCATATAAATGACTGGCATTTAGTTGCAATCAAGAAGCATTTACTTTACCCTCTAAACCGACTGGTTTTCAAGCTTTGGTTAAAGATAAGTTTTTTCCTCCTTTGATAAAGAAAACCATTGATAATGAAAAGAGTAGATCTACAATAACAAAATGAGGATATGACAGCCTCCAAACAAAGGGTGCAGCAGACTAGCAAACCCAAAAATTAAAAAACTAAAGCAGCCCAATCTTGTCGAAAAGCACCCCTAAAGGCACTAGAAGCATGAGGCCCTGATGATATCCTCATAGATAACGTGAATTGATAATATGTTCAAAATGATTTCTGTAAGATATTCAATATAAGCACTTGGTGCAATGAAGTCATGGCTCCTTACCATATAAACTTTTTTAAAAAGTAGCGATAATAACAATGCTCTACATTGAATAAATGCACACCTGTCAATACCATTATTATGCTGCGATATAAAAGGTATCTACCATATTTGGCCATTTTCAATGGGTGAGGAGAACGTGTAGAAATTTCAATTGCCTATAAATGACACGTATCGAGAAACAAGGAGATGAAGCAACGATGTTAAACAGATGGTTTGTGTGAAAATGGATTGAAAGAGAAGAAAATAGATTCTTGCTTCTCCGACGGATCTGGAGCTTGAAGAGTCTAAATCACAGGCTTTCACTTTTAGGGAAAAAAGGGCTTCTCGTAACTTGAGAGATCTCCTCTAATGATCAGGTGATCACCACAGGTTAGCTTATTCTCAATCTTTCAGATTTAATTTGAGTTAGGTAGAGAACTTTCAATCTTGGGGCAAATGCTTGCCACAAACTAGTTCTATACAATCAATTTTTTTTCAACTATAGTTTAATACAATTCTCAGTGTCAAGTTAAAAGTCATATCATTAATGTTAGGTTTAGAGAGCCTTAGTATTGATCAAGAAATTGGGGCTCACAGCATTAGTTTCCCTGTTACAATTTGGATGACCCGCAGGGCGTCTATCAATACAGACTTCACTTAAGGCTCTGCCTTCATTCCACATCCTTCAAAGTACATCTTGGAAAAATATGAATGGAATAATTTGGTTCTCTCCTCTGTTCATCAGGGAATATCAAGAACTATGACACTGGGGGTATTTACATTAAACTCGGAATCTAATGTTTGATTGGTACTTTCAGAAAAGAGAGAGAGAGAGAGAGAGAGAGAAAGAAAGAAAGCCTAATCTGTGTTTTATCTTAAGTTTGTCATTCTCATTAGCCAAACAAAAAGGAATCATTCTTTCTTCGTTATGCACCATTTCTGGAATTTGAACCCTATATTGGACATGCAATTATTTGTAAATTTTCAAATGTGGGAAGTATCTAGATGTGGAAAATATGTATCTATATAAGCTTTTTGCGGACAAATAATTAGATATTACTACCATATAACTTCAATATTTTGCATAATCATGCTCATAAGAATTATAATGTCATTTTGGATGAGAATGGAGAATCCTATGTGTAAGAGAAAAGTGCCAGCTAGTTCTCAATAATAAACACTTATCTAACAGGACTATCTCTCAATCTTCTTTCTATAATGAATGGTTAGGAGATTACAACTCTTAGGTCTTTCTACTTTGTAACAAAGGAGAAAGTATTGATGCACAATCAAAATACCCAGGACAATAGTCGTAGACCCTTTTTAATGCAAATATTTGCTTTTCTGATAAAATGCAAGCAAGCAATTTTTCTATGGGTGCACAAAGGTAGCAGTAACTGCAAAAGACACACACAGAAGGTATTATCAAGTAACATACTTTGCAAGCATAAGCCTTTTGGGCCTAGATGGACACTAAATTTTTTGAAAATGCTGCACAGCATGGAAGAGGCAATATCAATAGTATAAGAAGAAGAGAGTTTTGGGAGCTTAGCAGCAAAAGAAAGAAGAGGAATGGAAGCCCCAATGTAATGAAAGTGAAAAAAAGCAACAAGAAGTAAGAAGAGATTGCTTACAGAATTTGAAAGCTGTTCGCGAATGTAGGCCATTGATCTCAACATGGCACCTAATGTATCTCTGGAAACCTGAAATTTAACCTCTGACTCTCCTGTACTTGTTTCAGTGTCTTGAAGCTGAAACCATAGAAGAAAAGAATAAAGTTTCCAAATGAATAATAAACTACAACAAATAAAGGTCAGCACACACCTCAATAAGACCAGAAAACCATCTGTACGAATGAGATAACTGCTGTGATTATTTATTAAACATAAGTTCAAATACAATAAAGCGGGTAGAACAGGAGCAGAGAAGAAAATCACATTTCTCTGCTTTTCCTTTTGGGCTTGTTTCCATTAACTAGCCTAGGTCCTGTCTCATCTGGTTCTGTTCTGATATGATAAAATCAAATCCTAGTCTGGCACAAGCACATGGACAGATTTCTCCAAATCTATCCTACATCACCGCTATTCAAAGTAACTGCCTTCATTTGGCTTGAAATAGAGAAAAAAGAATAAGCATGTTCATACTATTTGAATTAGAAGCATTTTCCCATTAGGAATCTCTAATGCAAAGAAGAATTGCGGGATTTTATGGTAAAAGGCAGAGATCGGGTAAAAATCACTTGGTCAATTGGGGATCTGTTGTAACTTCTAAGCCTGATGCTCAAGAGGAGTTCAGCATACACCCTGAGGTTTGAGATTCAGGGTGTGCCCATTGAAGTCCGGACTGGTACCTCTGTTATCACCAAAAAAAAGAGAAGAAAGAGGTGCATTGCTGAATGGGTCCATAAGAATAACACCCCAGTGGGTAAATTAATAAGGCTCTTTCCTCTAGGAACAGGTTCTATATATTGCGTAAGGTCATTTACAGCAAGTCAAGTGTTCAAATGAATACTCAGATCCCAAGATCGGTTCAGCAATTACATGCTGGCAATAGAAAGACAACTTGTAAGACCTCTCACAATAATTTTCTGTTGAGGCAAATCTTGTAGTAAATAATATTTTTTTCTGAATGTATTAGAATGTCTGTATGACATAATGCTTCAGTGGCTTTTAGAAGAATTTCCTTAGAGGATATTCGACAGGATTGGAGAGCTCTTTTGTCTTCATCACTATTTTTTCATCTTTGTGGAGGATTCCTGATTCCATGTTTGGATTCACTGTCTTTCCTTTCTAATAGTAACATGATGAACAATAATTAAATTCCTAAACTTGGTTCTCTCATTTTATGATATCTTGAAACACAACATTTCAAAACTTCCCATGCCAGAATCCAGATGGGATTCATCATCACATGAATTTTGGAGAAATAAGTTCATTGATAGACATGGAAAAAAGTTAAAAAGTAATCCCCAACATTGACAGAAATTGGGAAAACAAAGACTGTGAGGGTGAGGTAGAAACACAGGTACACACCCCACACAACTTATTAGTTAGTATAAAAATGAAAGTTAGATGAACTTAATGTGAGAAATATTAGAAAGAGAATCATGCCATGAAAAAAACAGATTACAAAGATGAAATTCCTTTGGCTAAAAAAGTGTCTGACCATAATTATGTGCTGGAAGGCTGCCTTCCCATGTTGTGGAAGCAACCATTCAACCAGAAGTTTAATCCTTTACCATTTTTTTCAGTTTAGATTCTCAATATGACAGAAATAAATTCCTTCGGCCAAATGCTACAAATAGAGATTTACATCATAATTCCAGATTCACGCTTTCCATTATGTTTTTCCAATGCTATCCAACTCCACACTTATCAACATATGTATTCCTACTTCACTTTTTTACTCATCTTCCATATTTTACCACTCAGTGCAAGCTTTATCACCAACTTAGGTAATCCTAAACCACACTATGTGGGTAAGAAATTCAAGACTAACCACCAAAAAAACAAAACATAAAAATAAAAAAACAAAAATGAGAGGAAAAGACACGCATCCATGCCTGTCAACGCTGCAGTAAGAGCATGGCTCCTCAACTACATATCAGCCTATGGTCCAAATGGACTTCCTTAATCCATAATAAGCTAGTCATATGCATAATGCATAAAACAAAGCTCAAACAACAAATACTGAGTCATTTGCACATTAACCAATTTTTTAATTTGTTAAATTCATTAATGCCTAAAACATGAAGACCACTTTTACTGTCAGGATTAGTATCTCTAAACCATAGAACAGATGAGGAGAACACAATCAAGAAGCAGAATGAATATTAAATTACGAAGGGCCAAGTTAGAGACATAGCCATTGGCACTTTTCTTAAGCATGCATAAAAATGGCATCTCTTCAGTTCACATGTTTTGGAAAAGAGGGGTTAGCGTGTATTCTGCAGCAAAAAAAATGTCCTTCATTGATAGTTGCTTATTCATTAATAATAATTTGTCTACAAAGCAAGAGGAGGAAGTACATCCAATTCAGAGTCCAGACTATGCCCTTGGCTGAGATTGGCTTGAGGTCCTGAGACCTGTCCAAACTTAATTCAAATCTAATATAAAGCCACACATAAACCATATATGCAAGATACAGGGACAACATGCTAACCAGTCTACAAAACAACATCTGGAACCACTAGCTTGTTTTGCTTTTCTTTTATCTAATGAAAGTGGCAGCACAAAATACAATAGGATTATAGATTTCACTAGTGGCTGGACCTCAATATCATATTTATTTTTCTGATACGAAGGTCTAGTTTTGAGTTACATACCTTCAGACTGATAACTGCAACTCTGTTAGCTGGTGTTGAGAGCTGTTCACTGATATATGCCATAGATCTCAACATCGGCTCCAATGTAACTCTTGAGAGTTGAAACTTAACCTCCAATTCTGTTGATGGAGTCTTGCCATAATCTTGCAACTGCAGTAGTTCCACACAAACTATATGTAAGGCGCCCCAAATCAGTTGTCAAAATACACAGCTAGAGAACAACAAGAGTATTATCTACAGTTCGCTAAAGATTAAAACATGAGCATTTGACACACTTAAATCAACAAAACAGCATAAATACATTTTAAATACTTAAAAATGTTTGGTGTATTTACACAGTGACCAGGGTGAAGTCAACAGTCAAAAAACTTCTTCCCAACTTTAGTGGCTAGATGACAATTTCCTGCCTATTATTGAAGTTTTAATTCATTACATGCATACCTTCAGGTTGATGACAGCAACTCTATTCCCTGTTGTTGAACTCCTGTTCTCCATCACCCAAGTCATTGATTTGAGACAAGGAAGAACTGCCTACGCAAGAGGTATAAATTGCCAAGTCAGTGGGTTTTGCTATAATTTAAACTCCAAAGGACATAAAAATTAATACTTGATGCAAGGGTTCCTTTAAGTACCATGTTACCAGGAGGACCATCATCACGCTGAAGGGACACAGGGGCCATGCGGGGAAGATTCAAATCAGCAACAGATTGAACTGGAGTGCTAGTATCATTCAGATTAAATCGTCGGGTAACTTCATCTTGCGGTGGCCATAACAATGGAGTTGTATCTGATGCTGAAGTTGAGGTCTTCCTATCATCGTTACCAGCCCCAGGAGGTGAAACTTTGGCCACATTTTTCTTCACAACAGCAACCCTCTTTCCACCTTCTCTAAGAGCAACCATTGCAACATTATAAGTCTCTGCAGCTATTGCCCCTTCCTCTGCATATTTTATTGCTTCTCGACATAGATTGTTGTATCGCAAAGTAAGAGACTCTTGGCCAGGCAAATCACCCCCGTGGTCATCCATTCCTGTACTGATTTTGGCATTTCTCGTCCATCGTTTTAAGATGTAATGAGGTGGCAATGTCAGAACATTTGTCACTGTGAAGACTGTCAAAACATGTCTACAAAGAATGCCTGAATACTCAAACATTTGGCAGCTGCAGTTTGCTCTCATTTCCGGATAGTTTAATGAAACAATATAGGCCCTTTGGTCATCCTCAAATTTTGCAACCCTGAATGTGCTGATAGCAGCATCACCCTCAATCCTGTTAGCAGTATATACAAAAGTTTCAACCAACTCTTCTTGAAATTTTGCAAATATTTTTCTCGTATAAAGATTTGCTGCTTGTTTCTCCATAGGAGATGGCGTCCTCAAAACTGGTGTGGTGCAAATTGTATCAAAATCTGCTTCTAGCTCCCTTTCAAACCAATTATCCAATGCTCTTTCATACTGTCTACAGAACATCGGCAATGTGGTCTGTTGGTTCACATAACTATCAAAAAAAGAACCATCGAATCCTTGATTTGGAGACATTACAGCAAAAAAGGAATCCCGGAAGTACACTGGAACCCATTGAGCACGAGCATCATACAACGATTGAAGCCATTCATGTCCTCTCAGATCATATTTGTCAAGAATATCCCTCCATGATGATTCAAACTCCTCAATAGTTTCAGTCAAGTTGATACAATTATACAGTTCCAATTGAAAATTGGGATGTGCATTGCATACATGAGCCAATTTTTCTTGGCCTTCTCTTAAAACATGCCATTTACAATTACAGTGTCGGGCATCAGGAAACACCTGAGAAACCGCTGTCTGTATGGCCCTGTCTCGGTTGGTGATTATAGAAGCAGGCTGTTGATCATACATTGCTGTTAGAAATGTCTTGAACAACCAAACAAAAGAAGCTTCAGAATCATCAAGAAGTATTGCACAGCCAAATAAAATTGTTTGACCATGATGGTTCAAACCTGTGAATGGGGCAAATGGCACCCTATATTGATTTACTCGAGAATTTGTGTCAAATGTAACTGCATCACCAAAATGAGTGTAAGCAGTTCTTGACCTTGCATCGGCCCAAAAAACATTAGCCATGCGATTTTCATCATCGAGTTGTATTGCATAAAAGAAACCAGGATTCTCAGCCTGCATTTTCTTGAAATACTCCAGCAGATTCTGAGCATCCCTTCCTAGAGTCCTCTTTTGGTTATTGGGCCTACCAATATAATTCACTGTTGTAGAAGTCTTAATAACACGATTTGGTTCGGCAGGAGGAGTATTCCTAACTCCATGGTTTGTCTCTGCTACAGGTGTGTGGTTTCCATCCATTGAAAGATACATTACACCACTTGGAACAACTCCCACTCCTTGGCCAACACGACTAGAAACAACTGCTGCTGCTTGGCCAACACCACTTGGAGCAACTCCCACTCCTTGCCCAGTTTCAGCAACACTCTTTGCAGCACCAGCAAAATGCCTGCGGGGCCGAAGGTATTTCACTTTCCTGAGACTAGTAGTCGAATGGTTATGCTCCTTTACAAAGTGCGTCACAACCCATTTTCCTGGACTCTTCAACTCTATTCTAAGCATAGCATGACAACTATAAGCAGACCTTCTCTTCAAACCCTCCCTACCACATACAAACTCTCTAGCAGCCATCGCCCCATCGGTTTTAGGACGGGTAAAATGAGCAACATTGGTGCTAAAACCTAGGCGTCTAGCATACTCATCATAGAAAGTCTTTGCAGCATTCTCTGAATCAAATTCCATGCCCACACACGGCTCATGCAGCTCAGCAGCCCCATCCTCGTCATGTTCCCTGTTATTCGCTTCTCCACTATCATTTGGTTCTGAATCTCCATCATAGGCCACCCCACGATGACCCATCCCCTCTTCACCATCGATCACATGAACATCCATACCAAAAACCCTTCGTTTTCAAAACTAAACCCTGGCAATCACTCGAAACCGCACTTGCATTTTAATTCTCTATTGAAGCAAAAGAAGGACACACAACCTGCACAAAATTGGGCAAAAAAAAACCAAAAAATCATCTTTGGGACATGAATTTAAAAGAAAAGGGAAAACTAAAACAAAATAATATAAAAAGTAGCATTCTTTTTTTATTGAAATAAAACTTAAACAGCATAGTTATTAACAAAAAACTAAAAAAAAAAAAGGGCTACAGCTTCCATGTTTAACCAGCTGATACAAACAAAACCCACCATGGAACAACACAAAAACACACCAAAAAAGGCAACAGAATTCAGTTCAGTTCAGTTCAGTTCAATTCAAGGAACTAAGCAATTAAAAACCTTAAAATTGCAGAATCAAGTTTAACTACTAATAACAGAGAGAGAGAGAGAGAGAGAGTACCTGGTAATTGAAATTGAGTGAATTCAGAGAGGGAGAGAGAGTTGGTAATTAGGGATTAATCAATGTTTTGATTTTTTTTCGAATTGAAGGAGGAGAGTGAAAAAGAAAGTGAAATTAAGAAGTGGAAAACCCTAAAACTTTTTTAAAAAAAATTACTAAAGAAGCCCATAAATTTTAGTTCATTGCGCAATAAAACCCTCGTGAGCTCGTGTGGGACTGTGAGAGGTCCGTTATGTGACCTGGCGGGTAACCGGGCAGGGGATAATCTCAAAAGTGATCCTTCATGTTTTAATTTACTGTCATATAGTCATTGGATCTTAAATTTTTATTTATTTATTTTTATCTTTTTCTTCGTAACGAGTGTTATGATAAGATTATGAATTAGACGAGAAGTTCTGTGTATCTCACGCACATCGTAATGATTTCTTTATTTTTTCCTTTCTTGATTTGAAATTATAAGAAAACAAAAGGCTAACATACAGTGACTTGATCAATCTTTCATTAGATAAAGGGACTCGATTGAATATGTCTCTAAGTAGAGGGACGGATATTGTCGTACTACGTTTCCACAAATCTCCCCGCTCTCTCTCTTGTCTATAATATACCAAAAAACCCAAAACCCCACCACAGAGATCAGAGACTGAAGCAAACTCCACTAAGCAACTCAAAATTCATAGAGAGAAGAAGCAAAGAAGACAGACAGACAGACAGAATGAAGAATATACCTCTGCTTTTGATGGGTTGTGGGGGCGTTGGTCGCCAACTCCTCCAACACATCGTGTCCTGCCGATCCCTCCATGCCCAACAGGTTCCCTCTTTTTTCATTCCAATCATTCTCTTCCATTTTAAGCTCAATACAACTTTCTTGAAATGGGTTTCTGTACGACAATGGAAACGTGCATTCAAAATCGACTTTGAACATTTTCTTGTGTAAAAGATGAAACCTTTGCATTTTGGGTGGTATTGGCAGGGTGTTCATTTGAGAGTAGTTGGAGTTTGTGACAGTAAATCGTTAGTTTTTGCATCTGACGTGATTACTAGAGAGTTAAATGATCAAACTTTATCGGAAGTTTGCCGGTTTAAGTCGAATGGTTCATCTCTTTCAGCTCTAGGTGATCTGGGTGAGTGCCATTGATAAAGCGTCTTTGGTCTGATGATGGTGACGGTGGATTTTAATTTGTT
>Ga0307509_10006208_pt1 | contig 16178 bp, 15 predicted proteins | sample 10_EM_MG_FD_202245 | JGI IMG/M metagenome (GOLD analysis project Ga0307509, IMG submission 202245) | Populus trichocarpa ectomycorrhiza microbial communities from riparian zone in the Pacific Northwest, United States - 10_EM | ecosystem: Host-associated > Plants > Roots > Unclassified | place... | reverse complement strand
ACTCGCAAGTGCATAGTCATGTGAGAACTATGAGTCAAGTAACGTCATAGTGTGAAATCCAACATACCTTATGACTCATAAGTATGAGTCATGTGAAATCTGCCTTGCTTAGTCACGATTTGTGACATAAAATTAGAGAAAAGAATACTTGAAGTAATTCTACAAAAAATATAAGAAATTTTAATCAAAACTTTATTGCTATTAAAACCAATTCATTAATCAATTTATATATGAAATTAAAAATAAAATTCAGACAAGTAATATGATACTATGATACCATTTCCTGATTTGAAATAAAGCTCTAAATTTACTCCTGACATGGTTTATTAAGTAGTTATTAGATTTCTTAAATAAAGCACCAAAGTGTACTTATTAGATAGAAAAGCAATTAAAACTAAAGAATTTATACTAGCAGTAAATATATAGGTATTTTAGGCTATTATTAGAATATAGGACTAGCCAGAGTTATTAGTCTCACTATATTCTATTTTGTAAAAAAAAAATAGAAAAAAAATCTCATCTATTATACATAGCAAGTAGAATAAAATAAGTTTAACCTATCCACTAGGTTATACTAGAAGGCAAGTATGATAGCCTACTTAATCAAGAAGACATCCCACCCGTAAGCAGAGCATCTCTCTAGCTAAACAAAACTCTTGCCTACCAGAATGGAGCCTATGTATTTGTAGATTACTACTCTTGCAAGAGTTCTCTCATGCCTTACCTCAAGTTGAAAGAATTATAACAATTACTTTTGCTAATTTGCCATCTACGATACTCTAAATACTATGCCGAACTCTAGACAATCATTCCATTTTTCCACCCAGCCCTATCTCATGCTTGTTGTTGTTGTTAGAGGAGAGAGGGGCAGTCTCGCATTTACCATGCCTAAACCTTACTCTCAAAAGGATAAACCCCAAACCTACTGCAGGCATTCCATCTATCCATACGTCCATCCGTCATCACCAGGCACCAGCCTTCCCCACCTGACTACCGTTCCGCTCGCTTCAACAGTAGCTGAACAAGCTTCTCGCTTTCTACTCAACTCACTTTATCCGGTTTAATGATGCAAACCTAACTTACCCAAGGCACTATTTCACGTAATACAAATATGTGGGGAAGGGGGAGAGAAAAGCTGCGGTCCATGCCTGCAAGAGCGCCAAATCCATGTCGGGGATTCAGGGAATAATACACAACACACACCCGTTATAGCAAGACACAGACAGAATGAGTATGCGGAGAGTGGGTTACAGTAAGGTAATCGCCACATGGGCTGGCTCGAATTTGCCGACTCGATCTAACGACAAGATGGTACCCCAGAAGCGATCTGTGGGTAGCTCAGATAATCGTTACTGTACAGCTTGATACTATAGTAGGCAGCATTGCACGTGTGCTCACCTACCAGTGCTTTTCCGTCTGAATAGTAATACCACAAGCCCTGTTTTTTTCCTCTGTCCCAATGCCCACGTCTACCGGTATACGTGATCGTTCTTCCATTGTTTCTAGGGGGACCCCCCACCTACCACCCTAGAGAGATGGCCGGTAGGCTAGACTGTAACCACTTACCCTCGGTGCACAATCCACAACCACGCAATTTGCAAAAGAAAACCCTCTACTTTCTTTTATTCTCTCTTCCCAACACACATGCATTATCAACCTTCACCACTATGCCCACGCATGGGCAAACATGAACACCCCAGATATGAAACGGAAAAGGGGCGTTTCATTTCTGCTTCTTGCACAAACTACTTGTACCTGCCCTATTCTCTGTGGGGGATCGACAAAGTTTGCTGATGATCCGCAGCGGGTAGTTATGTCATTGTACGGACAAGGATATGATATGATACTTTTACCATTTTCATCAGAACTCTGCTGGCAACTCCTTATTTACCGGTATTGCTGTGCTCGAGCACTGGAGCACTTCGCTTTTCTCGCTCCTCGAGATCGAGGGCTGCTGATGGCTATGTGAGAAACTTAGAAAGTTAGAACTCGGGTATGATTGAAACAGATTCTTCTTCTACACGGGTGACACTACCAGTAATGTAGGTTGGCTTACTCCTGGGCTCAGCACAAACACACCGTATTGGACTCTGCAAGTCTAGCGATTTGTCACGAGTAAGTAACTTAAACCTAGGAGTCGTACAACCCTCGCAACTCTTTGCCGTCTCGGGTTGAATGAGGTGGACGGGCTTGGCCTAAAAAAAGAGACCAGGCTGTCAAAAGCGATGCAGTCATGATACTCGAGAATAGTCAAATTAAAGGTATAGAAGAAATGCAATTCCGTCGCAATGGATATAGAGGATATCCCGCTCTCTTGGTCCCTTCAATCCAAGGAAAAGCCCCCACCCCTTTACCGCCCAGGAAAACTGGTGATCAGCAACACCAGAAAGCGTCGCAATCACCTACGAGTACCATGGCGTTCACGCTCGTATTCGAGCAATTGCGTATAAACCACCACGAGTATGGCACTCGAGCACGGCACCCGTCTACGATTACGACGCCAGAAAACCTCCCTAGCCTATTCCGTTTTAGCTTCCATCAGCAAGTATAAACTCACCAGCAACCGCCATCTGATACTTGTACTCCTCACTACCCGTGAAAAAAGCAGGGGAAGAGAGATCAACAGCCAAGTTTTTCGCTCAAACTCAATGCAGAGACTCCTACATATCCGGCCCCCATCGTTGAATGTAAGGTGGGGGCAGCACGGTAAACTTGCCAAGCAGAAAATCAGTTCAGGTACTATGGGTAATACAAGCCCAACCAGCAATCCGATACCTGCAATGTCTGGCTCGCCAACTAACTTCAAGACCCCGGTTTATTTTCCCGTCTTCTCCCCCACCGTGGAGGAAGAGGCCTCCAGGAAGCAAAATTAGCATCGAAGTGGGCGACACGTGCAGATGTAAGAGTGGGACGAACGACTCATACATAGCTTTTTTCATCCCTCCCCCCCCTTGGCGGTGCCTCGCCTTTTGAAGAGAACTGTCCACTGAACTAATTAAGCTGCGCAGTTTAGCCTATGGCACGCACTGTGCTGCACAATACTCACTCTTCAAAGAGGAAAAGAGAGAAAAAGGAAAAAATATCAAAAAACCGGAATAACCTCAATTTCATATCTCCTGGCGAAGGACGGGAGAGGGGGAAAAGTGGGGGAAACAGAGGCACGTGATGATGGTAGTAGCTTTTTGGGCACTATTATCGCAGCTTGCTTGGACATGGAGTGCTGCGAGGTAGAGGTGCCAACCTTCCGCCAGCACTCCATCTCAATCACATGCTCCAATAAGGTAATGCAGTTCTGCTCCAGTAGCACAACTAACAGCATACCGTAGAAATCACGCATACCAGTAGCTGCTGGTTAAATCTCAGATGCCCGCAGTAACATAATTACACAGTCACAAAGCTAGCTGATCCATCATCGATTGTCACGCACACCTAGCAAGAGGAGGTATCGAAACGTCTCCCGCTCCATCTGCCCCCAACCTTGGGCGTCAATCTTCCTACAAGCAAGCAGCCCCGGTATCCTCTATTACCATCGGTAGGCCACAAATTACCAATCTGCCCAAGCAATCAGCCCAACAGACCTCCCCAAACCCATGCACATCAAAGCAATCAACAATAAGGCATCCCAACTTCATAATATACATACCACCTCACCCTTCCCGCACAGCACAGCACAACAAAATGCCCTACCCCCCCCCCCCAACTCCAAAACCTACGCCTCCCACATACTGCAAACAAACAAACAACAAAACAAAACAAACCAGCTTCTCAGTAATATGTACATACCATACTGCTAAATCCGGGAAGTCCTTTCCTATAGCACGTTAAGTGCTCGAGTACCATACCACAACACAATGCCATGCAACCCACCCACCCGACCATCTATAAAAATAAAAATAAAAACTCCCCCCCTCTCATTCCACGGCTAGCCTATCAATACGAGTGATACTCTGTGCGTCAATCGTATCCTTTTATGTTATCATACTTGCCTGCTTGTGTCCACTCCGGTCCGTTCAGCATATATTGGACTGGAGGAAAAGTAGGCCTTGATTGTATGGTGGGTGGTATTATGATACTGTGTGGCTCTCTTTTTTTCTTCTCCCTCATTCGAATCAAGTTACTCACTATTGGTTAAACTTCAGAGGGGAAGAGGAGGAGGGGGGGCAATGGGGTAAAGATTTGATAGAAATACCGGTAGAGGTTGGACCTAGGGGGTTGGCTAGATTCGGAGAGAAGGAAAGAATGGGCAGGTCTGACATCCATGTTATGAGGAATATCGCACGCCCATCTGAATTACCTCCTCCGAGTGTTGAGAACGTCAATTGGGACTTCCAAATCTCCACTTTTTATAGCACGTTCCAAAAGATCCATTTCCCGGCCCAAAGGGCTATTGCTTGCCCCAATTGATCAAGAGACACCTTGTGCGTTTCAGTCACTGTAATATTATATCATATGAAGCTCTCGAGACGTGATAATTTTTTAATTTATTAGTAGCAAGAGTATCAAACATGTAGCTTCAACTCGGTATTTAGGATGGCATTGCCGACCAATAACTTTAACACAGTCCCCCCGCTCCCTCCCCAATCGCAAACCCACCCCATCATCTCCCTGACACTAACATTATAGGTTCCAAAGTCTAGCAGACTCTAAAAATAGCCATAGGAAGCACCTACTACAATACCGAGATATCCTCTACTTTATTCGCTACCCTTTGCAGCCCATCCGTCATTTCTTCTTGCCCCCAGGACCCTTGGGGGGGTCCTTTTTTGTCACTGTGGAACCAGTACCGCTACCGGCCCCAGCCTCACTGGCCAAAAGAGACTTGTCGAAACTACTAGGATCAATCCCCAATATACCGCCCTGAGCATTTTTATCGCCGCTGACGGAGAAGTCCTTATACGCGTACTTCCACTCGTCCAAAAATGCCCTAACAGCCTTGCCTATCTTGTCCTTGTTGTTCTTGGAGTGATGGCCAGTGCCTACGATTGCGTAAAGTGGACGGGTGCTTGTCTGGTGCTCAACAAGGATGTCTTCGAGGTACTTGCATGCCTCTTCCGGGAGAAGACCTAATATTTTCAGGACCATAAACCAGTTACTCAACCCTGACACAAAAGTAACCCAAAAGATAAAAGCAGGAGAGGGGAGACCAACCATGCAAATCGACAAAAAGTTCGGTACTACTCGATGCACCCTTGTTGCGTTCCTCATATATCGCCTTCGAGGCCTCCTTGTGAGCCTTCATCATCGCAATATTCTCATTGTTGGCCTTGCGACTATGGTCTTTGGCCGACTTTGCATCGTTCCGCTGCCAGGCCGAATTGGCTTGCTGGAGATATTTGGCCCTGAGCACGCCGTGGGCGAGCGCATCCTTACGGTGCTTTAGATAAACCCTATTGAGAGCGCTACCAGTTTCCATCCACGGTATCTGTTGTGGCGCAGGTATATGAGCAGCGGAAACACGAGAAGAGCGTTTAGAAGAGGGAGAGCTGCCGACCCCCGACCATCGATTTGAAGATGCACCAGATGAAGTAGAGGTACGGTTAGAATGGGGGGATGGAGAAGGTGTAGCACGGACAACATCGGCCAAAGATGAAGGTCCTGTAGGAATATTGCCACCATCACTCCTATTGTTACGACGTTTCTTACCGCTCCCAGATGCTTTAGCGCTGCTACTCAGAGATGGAAAGGCATCAGTATCATCGACCGCGGGTACCGGAGTAGAGCTCCTTTCCCTCTCGCGCGACTGCTGGCGAGAGTTGGGACGAGAGATCGGAAGTTTGAAGCCGGGAGGTGGATTGATGCCAGCTCCCATTACAGACCCCATTGTTCCCCACTGGTCAGAGGACAATGCGGGGAAGGCGGTTGAATCATGAAACTGAAGCTGAGGGGGGGGAGTCGAGTTTCGACTGTTGTTGTTGTCAATTGTCATCTTCGATACAGACATTGTCGGATCGTGAGAGAATATGCAAGTTTCTCCTGCAAGGCAAGAGCCCATGAGCCAGTACTTGCAGATCGTGGTCCCAAGATCGTGGGAAAAGCGACAATCAGCACGAAGACACTGCCCAGTAGACAAGAAGAAGCGGCAGACAACGCCATTGCGAGGAGTGACGGGTCGGGCTGTTGGAACCGGCACTGGCATCGTAGATTTCCCAATGACTGTAGAACTCTCAGCAGCCTGATTTGTTGCGCTGTTGCCGTGCTGTTCCATCAACATCGCCAAGGTTGAGTTAAGATCATAACCGCAAATCCCCAGGGCCTGTTCGATCTCCTCATCAGAGCGCCCTTCGCCGAGCACTGATCGAAGCATGTCATGAGGAGACATATTCTCCTGGAGAGAGCTCCGATTCCCAAAGCCCATTGAATTGTCCTCGCCCACCAACCAAGCAACCGTCTCGCTTCCGAGATCGCCGTAGGCTTCAGGTGGGAATCCGGGGTCACTTGGAAGTGAAGGTTCATAATTGTTCAAATTCGGCGAATGAGGTATCAGCGGAGACGAGTATGCCAGCCTTGGGCTCGGTCTAGGTGAAGGAAAGGGGGAGCCTTTTCCGATAAACGATGGTGAGAAACCTGGGGGTGCCATTGGAGGTGTGCTGCCCAGGGAGGGTGTTGGAGTGCCAACTCGTGAAAATTGCCATGGTGCCGGGGACGCCCTTCTCACTATGGTATGGGCATGACGAATTGGCGGGGAAGAGGTTGAAGATGTCTTTTCGCGATAACGCCAGAGCACATCTAGCGTCTCATTATCCAAGGGGGTACCCGTGAGATCTGTCTTGGATGCAATGAGAGCAGATACTTTCTCTGCTTGGTCCTCTTCGAGCAGGTTTGTGTCTGCAAAAATTGCGGAGATAAACGATTAGCGAGAGTTCGGCTGGCTGCTGAATCTGGAAAGCCAAACCTTGAAGAATAAGACGACATTCCTCGAACAGCTCGTCTGAGATCATTATAGCCGATAGAACAGGCTGCCCAAGCACCCAGGTAGCCGAGTATCAATGGATGGTCGTTTCTGTGAGTCGTGGGAGGTTCCAAAAGGAGTGGACCAGGATGAACACCGAGTCGCGACGGGTGGATGTGAGGAGATGGTAGTAGCCACGAGGCAATTGAATGGTACCACAGGAAGACAAGCACAAAAAATTGTAAGGCAAGTAAAATGAAAATTTAATGAATGGAAAAAAAATAGAAAAATAGGAGGAAATGGAGGAAAGGGGTTTAAGCTCTAAAAAACGAAAGAACGAGTAGAAGGAGAAAATAGAAATACCAAGCAAAGAGAAAGGAAGTTTAGGGTGGTAAGGTTTGGGGGGGAGGGGGGGGGGGATGGTTATAGATATTCTTCGGGAGATGAACTTGGGGAGGTTAGGGGGGAGGAGGGAGAGCAGGAGAGAGATGAATGATGGGATGGGGGGTTAGGTCACAGCTTCCTTCAAGTCAGTGGTATGATACCCTCTCGTAGCTTTTTTGGCTGTCGCTGCACCTCCCTTCCCTTCTCCAGGCCCTCTCTCTCTCTGGTCCCTCAGCCCTTCCAAGATGAGATAGGAAGGGCGAGGGGTTCGGGTGCTGCCGCCAGCAACATCCCAACTAAACCCACAGGAACAATAGCGCTGTATCGGTACCATCAATGGTTGAGCCCAGCGACTCGTGACGACTGCCGTGCTCACCAAGCGTTTTGACGTAGACCAGGTCAAATATAGGGATGCTGCTGCCTCTCCAACTGCTGTTATCAGTATCATAGTCCTCAAAATTCTGTGAGGGTGCTACCGGTATACAGTTGTGATTTCACGCTCTCAGGTTCCCGATTGCTTTGATCTCTTCTATGATTTTAACTCTCAGGCACGAAGATTCCCATCACTCACACTGCCGTACAGTACAGTACACCACAGACATACAGACATCTCTGCCTGCTTCACAGCTCAGGCTGAGATTACTCCATTGGCTCAACACCTGAATAATGGCAGCCCCCTGCCTCCCCTGCCTCCCCGGCTTATCCTGTGGCCAGCAGCTTTGTTCGGTGGAGGGGCGGTGCCGGAAATACTCGAGTACAGCGAAAAGGGTTTCCTCCTTCACCAGAGCTCCAGCGGTGAGCTTACCTTACGATATCGCGAGCCACCCCACCTGCCGCCGTTGCAGCCTTACCTCACTGTAACTTGTGACCTATTTGCCCTACCAGACAAAAACAATGTGGCCCTCACAGCTCCTCCTCCTCCTCGTTACGTGTTTCACCCCCCACCACCATCCCGCATTCCCAATCATCATCTCCCGACTCGATCAGGTTCGCTTGTTTCTTTAAAACCCTTCCCCTTCCTTCCTTCCTTCCCTCGTCCCTCTTGCAGAGTTCGCTCTTCATTGGAGCTGATCTCACGCAAGGCTACACAAGTCCTTGCAGAGAAACCTTCCAACACAAATCGTAACCGCTTCCCAACTATCCCCTTTTGAACCGTTAGCCCACTTGAAATTGTGATTACGACCACACCGAAACCCCCAATACAGGGGTACTGCTGGCTCGAATACCTACTCTAATTCCCCTCGTGCAATAGCACAAGCAAGAGCTTGAAAGAGAGAAGGAGAGAGGGGGGGAAAGAAGAACGCTTTGACGAAACCCTTACGATCAACCGCTTCCTACGAACATATGATACATATTTAGAGAAGCAATTCATCAAGCCGACACACACTCCGGCTTTACCGGCAACCAATTGGGACAATTGATTCAAACTTAGTAACGCGACGTTATATACAGTATATAATTCCCTCGGCAACCTCACAGGGCTGCAGGAGGAAGGGGGAAATTGGGGTAAATGGGGAAGGGCGGCAGAGAATTGGCGGCATCGATAGATCAAATTCCCATTTTACGGCCATGGCGACTCCAGTGCGCTTTCAAACTTGCCCCGCCGTTTGAGCCTCACTCGAAACGATGAGGGCCCAACTATGGTGCCAAGTCTTCACCCTACATTATCATCACAAATTCTGGAGATCTCTCGGACACCGAAACCGTATTGGTTTGACCGGTTGACGAGATTGTTTGATCTGAGTGGTCAGTCTGTCCGATGTCGCCAGCACAAGATTCGGACGGATAATACGGTACTGCGCCGGCTTCATTTACAGTAATGCGGGTTTGGCTTATTATATACCTTAAGATGCCTTAAAGGAGCGAGTGCCAATCCCTTGAGAAGGTCACGGTGCAGTACTCGAGCACACGACTTTGACCAAGCTCCCCAATCCTCAAGAATTCTCTCATGTTGGTATCACCGCTTCCACCATATCAGCAGTCTATCATTCCCAACAATATCGGATCCTATCTAGACAACGCGACTACCACTTTCGCCTATTTACTTCTCCTGATGCCCCGCAATTACTATCGAGACGCATTCTGCAGCTGTTGTATATATTCTATCTCGAGCTCCGAGGACGACACTTCTCAGACACCCGGTCCTGGGTTGGATGGCCCACATGTTACAGCGTTGGTAACACAAATGTACCCTCGCTAACCCTCGAGAATCTCGAACGCTTAGGTTTCCTGATTAGCATGAAATTTACCAGGCACGGCATGTAAGGTACCGTACGGTACTTGTAGGAGTATCGGTAGAGTACGGTACAAGCCAAGAAGTCCATGGCGATATGTCGCACTCAGTACTTGGATATTTGAAAAAGTCACCGGACGCTTTGCATTTATTAGTACCTATCTTGGCAGAAAGCGTCCGGAGGCCTTTTCAATGGCCAAGTACCCTAATTGAACTCAGTACCTTACCAAACATTCTGGGCCTTTTCCCCTACCGTAAAGCAGAATTGTATCGTACTAAAATTTAATGATGTGGGCCCGACCACGGTATCAGCCACAGTATCTCTCCGTACCCTAGGGAGCATATTGTGCGGGACCCGGTAACTCTAATCTTAGCTCGAATCTGGGTTGACATCACAAGATATCACTCACTTTTGTGCCAACATCAAATTGTGACCTTCTGTCGAACGAAGCTGCACACCTTGGTGCTTGTGGGGGGTCAGCCTGCTGTTACCGTGATGACGGGGTTTTAGGCGTTCGCAAGTCATCTCCATCTGCTGATGGGAGGCTGCCATAGAAATAAAATCCCATAAATCCGCAAATGCAACACAACTTCGAATCATTGGAAATGGTGGGGGTTACGCAGTTATCCTAACTTTCGGACATGGAAGAGCTCTATTCCGGGCTTATTCGTAAAAATGGAAACAACTTGTGGAATGAGCAAGGAAACGAAAAGTAAGCTGTGGCGCATCTAGCACAGGTTCTAACACCAGCCACAGGAGACTAGTGTGCATAACATTCCAACACCGGAGCCCGGGAGACAGGGGGCTTACGTCGTTCCCGGACCTGTCTGCATCCAACCATTCCCCTATCAATAATCAGCCGTCGATTACTCCGTGAGCGCGGCCTCAACTCCTCGATTACGTGCGTTTCCTCCTCTATCCATCGACAAGCTTCTCCCACTTCCCCCACCACCCACTTGTTCTTCCCCTCTCTCCAAACACTGCCGGCTACCATCTGATACTGCGCAATGTCGGAAATCCCGCGTCACTCGGGCGCCCTGTACACTCCCCCCGATGCTCTTCCCCCTCCGCTGAGTACGGTGCGTTGGAACCAACAAAGGCGGTCATCGTCCCTATCGTCAGGGCCGTCACGACGAAGCTCTGGAAAAGGAAAGAGAAATGCCCTGATTGCTAAGGCTAGTAGGTTACGGAGATGGGCTCACAAAAGGTTCAATAAAATGACCTTGATGCAAAGGATCTTTGGATCACTGGTGCTTCTGGTAATGGGGACTACGGCTATACTGGGGTTAATTTTCCATGCGAAGATATTACACGCTATGCTACCGCTCGCCGCGAAGCTCAGGTGCTTGAATCAATAGGGGAGAGAGAATAATCGTGCTTTGTCACTGATTGTTGGTGTTTAGGAGCTGGAAGGCTGGGTGGTTGCTTATATTTGCTCTCTGCTTCGCTTCAGCTTTTCCGCCGATGATCGGGTACTCAACTTCGGTGACACTTGCTGGATTTGTTTACGGGTTTCCTAATGGGTTGGTTTCCACTCTGCTTTGAGTTAGCTCCATTTTTGCTCTCTGAGCGGTGTAACTAATCAGTTTTTGTGAGCAGTTGGTTTATAATCGCTTCTGGCACGGTAATAGGTGCTTCTTGTGCGTTCGTGGTGTGTCGATACTACCTCCAGGACTTTGCAAAACGCATGGTGGCCACCGATAAGCGCTTTGCAGCGCTTTCTCTCACACTTAAACATGATGGGATCAAATTGCTGTGCATGATCCGGTTATGCCCCTTGCCGTATTCAATCTCTAATGGTGCTATGTCGACGTTTCCGACCGTCGATCCACTGAGTTTCATGATTGCAACAGCTGTGGCGACACCAAAGTTGCTGATCCATATTTTCATTGGTGCTAAATTGGCCGAACTAGCCGAGGACGAAGGCAAGAAGATGGACCTGAAGACAAAGGCTTTGAACTATGGAAGCATTATTGGGGGTAATAATAAATATATTCTGTGTCATGTCCGAGCTGACGTTGGGTAGGTGTTTTTCTCGGTGTCATCACCGGGTGGTTGATTTATAAACGTACTATGTTTCGGGCGAAGCAACTCGAGGCGGAAGAACGCGCACGGATCCGCTCACCTGTTGGGCAAGGCTTCACAGATGCCGAAGATCCAGATGCCGTGGCGGCCGCCGGTCTCGTCGAGGATCTCATTGAAGGTGAATATCCAGATTCGAGTGACGATGACGATTCTGAAGGTGATATTCTTCTCGGTGATGATGATGTGGGCCCTGGATTTGGAATGGAGGACAGTCTCGAGCTTGAAAGGAATGATACTAAAGGGCTGTCTCAAGCACCACCCAAGGGCCCTATCGCTCTATAGATAGACGGACTGTTATAGAGGGGTTGCTAGAATTTCATTCTTTTATCATTTTCATTCTTCTTATGTAGGTCATATCTGGGCTGGGATGGGTTTGGGGGGGTTTGTTTTTGCGATTGCTTTTCTTTTTGGGTTGCTTGGATCGGATGGGTGATGTACGTACAAGGTTTGATATCTTTCTTTTCTTCCCCCCCCTTTTTTTTTTCTGGATGGCGACCACAGATGTGGCAAGAATTCTACCTCTTATTGGGGGGGGAAGGGGCTTTTATACGATTTTGCTTCCTTCTTTTCTGGAACGTTGGCACTGATTTACTTTGGAGGCTCAAAAAAGAGAGGAGAGGAGGGGAAGTTGATCGGGAAAATCAAAAGCCGGACCTGCATCTCATCTGATCTAACCTTGCATCTGTGCTGTACTATACTCTATGTGAGATGCCGTATCGGACATTACTGCGCGAGTGATACAGGGTGAGCCCGCTACGGTAAACGGTACCAAGTCTTAAATAGTTTTTCTATACCTTGTCATTTTTATTTTTTTCGTTTGACCCGACCTGGCTGGCCAACCTGGATGGAGATATCACAGGAGGTACCGGAAAGATATTGGAAGGACGTTATTCGGTTCGTGCTGGGGAAGTGGAGAATCCAAGTTTGTACGGGTGCAGTTGAGGCGGCCAATTGATACAGTAAGTGATCTTTATTTATTTATTTCTCTTGAGACATTTAGGCGAACGAAGTGTGAGAGAACTCTGCCTTGACGAATTGAGTTTATGCCTTTCCCCTTCCTCCCTTCGTATTCGAACTTCATTGCGCGAATTGGAGCGCATATCTAAGTGAACTGTAGCGAAGCAAGAGAGAGGAAAACAATGTACTCAATGATCAAGTTGTGTGATGACCATTCGCTGGCAATTTCATCACCCCCCCCCATATTCTCTCCCTCCTTCCCCCTCAGGAAAAGGTCAACCAGCCAGCCAGCCAGCCACACGCGACCACGACATTCTGCTTGCTTGCTTTGCTTTGCTTTGCTTCCCGCGCGCGTGCGTACCACCGTAACCACCCATGACAAAATGTACAATCGGGCCAATGTGAGATTGGAAAGTGGTTGCGTTTACTTGAGTGTATACCGGGCTCGGCGAATTGGATGTTGAGGTGGTAGGACTTGAAGTTGTGGTGGTTCTGGGTTATACGTGTGTATGTAGGGTATTGTACCCCACCGGTAAAGAGTTATAGTATCATACCTCGTAGGGGGGGGGGGAGGGGGGAACCATTTGCTTGTTGTTATGGTTGCTGTTTCTATGTTCTGCTGTTCATTTTTGTGAGGGAAGGCTCTTTTTTTGTAACGTGTGTGTGTGTGGGATGCCTAAGTAGGAGGAGGAGGAGGAGGAGGAGGAGAAGGAGGAAGGCTATAAGTAGGTGAATAATGCCCCTAAGGTTTCTGGTTATGGTTCTTTTGATTTACGTATTCTTTACTTAACTTTACTTCTCTTCATTATAGCTTATCGCTGGTTCGGTTCTATTATATTCTCTCTGTCCACTGATCTTATTTTATTTTTACTTTCCATATTATTGGTTTATTTTTATCTTTTTCATTATTTGTTATCGATTTGCTTGATTGCTTCGATTGCTTAAGCTTATCGTCTCGTATTATATTTCTTATCTAACGTTTTTATTATTTTGCTGCGGGACGGTAAGCTTGTTTTAGCTGCTAAAATAAACCATAACAACCACCCCCCCCGTGGTCTGTCAGCCTGATTTGTTTCTTCACAGCCTTCCTACCTTCCTACCTACCTACCTCCTCGCAACTTTTAACTTCAACAACTACAGACACATAGAATAAAGAAAGAGGAAGAAGAAGAAGAAGAAGAAGAAGAGGAAAGGGAACAAAACAAGATACAAGATGGCACAAGACCAGATAATCGGCTCATATGTGCACATTCCTGGGAAACCAAGGGAGCAGCACGCCCTCTTCATGCTGCGGCGGATCGCCAGCCTTGTGAAGCCTATTATGAGCAAAGGCGGGTACAAAGTGGGCCGTTTGGTGGAATTTTACCCAGCACAGAAGAGCTTACTTGGTATTTCCACTGTCTCTTACACACTATTGCAGAGAAGAGAAGAGAAGAGAAGAGGGCTAATTAATTATATCGTGTGTGTTGGATGGAAAAGGCTTGAACGTTAATGGTGGAGAGAAGGTCTGCATAAGGCTCCGCCAACCTTACGACGATAGCGTATTCTTGAATGTTGAGGACTGTGTTTGTACGATGTTGCATGAGTTTGTCTCCTTGTCCGCCTTACGAAGGAAGCACTAGCTAATAATAATGCTAGAATAACACACAACCTCCACGGCCCCCACAACGACACATTCTACGCTCACTTGAAGACCCTTGAAGAGTCCTACTCTGCCCTTCGCCGTGGCGGATATGACGGAGAAGGCTTCTACTCGGAGGGTAAGCGCCTAGGCGCCGGAACCCCTAAGGATCCGCTGATGTCTGAAGCCCGTCAACGAGCCTTGGCGGCTGCGGAGAGGCGTCGGGACATCTATTCCGGATCTGGGCAGAAGCTTGGTGGTGGGAAGGACCCACTTCCCGGTGGGTTGGGTATTCGGGAGAAGATCGCCGCGGCGACGGAGCGGCGCATACGTGATTCTCAGACTTGCGGTGCTGGGAGCGGTGCTGGTGATAGGGGTGCTATCGAGGAGGAGGCCGAGAGGACGATTCGTGCTGGGACCGTTACGGTCGGCGAGGAGCAGGAGGAGGAGGAGGAGGAGGAGGAAGAAGAAGAAGCCGAGCAGGAAGTGATAATGCTGGATGAAGATCCGGAAAACGAGGCTGCAATAATTAATGCCGCAATAGAACTGATCCAGGAAGCGGAACGCGAAGAGGCCGAGCAGAAACTGCTCTGGGAGGAACGAGGTGGTATGGTCTGGATAGTGGACGACGATGATGGTCCAATACAAGCCGAACTCCCTCCGACTGCCACCGCCACCACAGCCCCCTCTCCCCCATCCCCGCGCATCCCGGCACCAATAATCATCCCCTCCTCTTCTCCCCCTCTACCACCGGCAGAACCTCAAGATCTCCCCCCAAGCTACGAGCAAGCAACAACCTGGGCCTGCGACCTCTGCACCCTAGTCAATCCCTCCATCCTCCCCCGCTGCGAAGCCTGCTCCTTCGAACGGCCTGACGACATAGACTCAGCCACATCCCCGCCTCCCACGCCTCTATCGCCGATCTACCAGAACCCACCGTTGTCGCAAGCCGTGATTGCGGGCAAGGAGAAGGAAAGGGATAGACAGAAGGTCCGGTTTGTCGACATGCCACTGACGGTTCCAGAGAAGAGTGGTGAGGCGGCGGCGACGTCGGGATGGAGGTGTGCTGGGTGTGGGGCAGGGAATGGTGATGCGTGGTGGGGATGCGGTGGGTGTGGCATGATTAGGGGGGAGATTTGAAGCGTGCTTAAGGGATGAGAGACTTTTCTTCTTCTTCTTTTCTTCCCTTTTCTTCTTCCTTCAGGTATTTACTTGGGGTTTGCGAGGGTGCCTTTTTTTATATCTGTTTATTGTAATCTTTTAACGGGATGATAAGTTACGACGTGATGGATACGTTATCATACTTTTCATGACATTTCCTTGGCCCTTTGCACCCTTCATAACATTATCAATAGCTATCAGTACTCGCATCAATTTCAATACAAATACCGAATCCGAATCTCTTACTTCCAGCAATTCCCTCCCCGCAGCTCACGTTCCGCGAAAATTATCATACCGAGTGATATTCCATGACCAATAATGTTTAACTTCCTGCCCCGTTACACTCATCAAACGGCACAACCAAGACCCTGCCGTCCTAAACCACACACATGTGCGAGTCGATATCCCATACTTGCGAACCTCCCCTCACACCTGGTCTTGATGCGCCACTGTATAAAGTTAGTGCGATGCGATGCGGTGCTAGGCTGAGCTAGACTGGATCGGGCCCTCCCGCGCCGTCATGGCAGAGCAAAAGGGTGCAAAAGAAGAAAGACGGGAGAAGGAAGAAAGAAACATACATACATACCTGGAGGTGGACGCTATTGGGGGGGGGGGGGGCTTCTCTGCCTCCTTGAGGTCTCTTGCCCATTCGGGGTATGCTATTATGCTATGGTTATTAATCTAATTCACTCATGTACTGTACAGTATAACAACCCCCCACCGGAAAGAACAGGAAGACAAGACCAGCAGCGCAGATATCAGGAACGCATCCGCACTACAAACCTACCACGCGATGGTTTATCCAAAGTGAAAGGGGGGGGGGGGTAGGTATGTTAGAACAAAAACC
>Ga0307509_10006207_pt1 | contig 16179 bp, 8 predicted proteins | sample 10_EM_MG_FD_202245 | JGI IMG/M metagenome (GOLD analysis project Ga0307509, IMG submission 202245) | Populus trichocarpa ectomycorrhiza microbial communities from riparian zone in the Pacific Northwest, United States - 10_EM | ecosystem: Host-associated > Plants > Roots > Unclassified | place... | reverse complement strand
ATGACACATATGCATCAATCATCTATTTTACTATAGCAAGATCACATCGTTCGATAACTTCTTTGTTTTTCCAATAACTTCGGAGAGACTTGTGAGCACCATAAGTTGTTCTTGGAATAAAATATGCTCCTAATGTTGCATTTTCTTTCTATTTTCCATAACTTGCAGTCAATTGTTTAACAACACTAGTGATTTTACTTTTTCCTTTATTTGTAACCTTTGGTGGTAACATTTGCTTCTTACCATCGACTTCAGCATCATCATTATCATCATTATCATCGTCATCACCTTTGCAATCATCTTCTAATTGTCTAATCATCCTCTCTTTATTTAACACTATATGGATTGAAAATTGCTTTCATTTCTCTAGCTCTCCGTTTTCTTTTTAACATTCCCCTGAAGATTTAAAAGCATTTGATGACAAACATCCGGAGGACATTTGTGGCATTGTTCCACTTATCCTTTAGTTCCAGCTAAATATTGCTTGAATTGATTAATGCCTTCACCCGCAAAAACTTTGGCATAATATAAGCATACTAATTTGTTTTTCTTACATCCCACACTAAGTTCAGGAGCTTCTCTGCAATGATCCTATGCCAAATCTGTTTTTCCTCTTATACCACTTGATGTTGACATGGGAATTGAAGGTTCAGATGATTGAGCAGTTAATGATCGTTATTTGGAGTGCTACCATGTTGAGAAGACATTTTAAGGACCTGTAATAAACCAAATCAAACTTAAGTTAAAAACCATGTTGAGAAGACATTTTATGTTTTTCATTTATAACATAATACTCGGAGGAAATAATTAGTTGTCCTACGAAGAAACATAATGTGGTAAAGAACATAATGAAATAATTAATTATTATTTCCCAAGATTGGTATATTTCTGAACCTCTAGATACACTCCTATGTCTATATGTAGGGTGATTGCATATAAGTTCATTAAAGCCCATGACAAAAATGTAAGAAGCCATAACCATATTGTATATATAAGGTGATTGCTAACTCAGGTTATTGATTTGGTACTATACTTGCTTGCCAGAAAATGGAAATAAATCGATATTAATCATGAAATAAATCATTAACAGAAACCAAAAAATAAAAATAAATTGTTCATACTACTCCATCTTATTGATGGGAATGACTTCTAACCTGTATATATATGCAAGGACTCCTACTAAAATTATCTGAAAAATTATCAAGCTTATAGTAAAAAACTTAATAAAGTCAAAAAAACAATCATGAAATGCTTCTTAAATTAAATAAAATGGAGAAGAAAACTTAGGTAATAAATGTTCAATTCACTTTCAAGCCGACAATAAAGAATGAAAGCATTTCTATTCAATAATACTTTTTGGCTCACAAATAAGCTAGCAACAATTATATGAGAATCAAATCTCCCCAATCACATGGTCGTATAAAATGCTCAGCACTCAAAAAGCAAATTTACATAATAATAAGTCTAGTAAACTTCTTGATTTAGTGCAACAAAATAATGTAAACAAAATGTAACAATTGAACTCACCTTTCCTTGGAAAGGATCCAGATCCTCTATCACTAATAACTCCTGGATTCCTAGGTCCAGTTACAACTCTGTTCAATTGTGCAGGTGGACAACAAATTCACAATCCAACAAAAAAAATTAGAAAGCATCCCTCAAACAGGTTGGAAAAGATACCAGAGGCAAGAAGATTATAAGCAATTGTAGCAAAAAATATAAAGAGCATTATTACCATTGGCATTATTACCATTGGCTAGAATGTATTTGGTTAAGACTTCATCCTCTTAAGCTATCCATCTCCCTTTCTTTAGCTCTACTTCAAAGAAATTAGGGTAGAGACTCAAAGAAAGAAATTAGGGTAAGGACTCCAAGAAACTAGTTGTTTAACTTTCCTTTTGTTGTTAGGGACTCAAAGGAAGATTGATATGTGTGTGTGTGTGTGTGTCGGATCTCGCTCGGGTTTGACCGTTTTTTTACTCTTGCCGGTTTTCCACCTTACCCGGATCGGTCCAGCTACCAGGTTGACCGGGTCCCGGGTTGACCCATCGGGCCGGTCTGGGTTTAATAATTGTGCCTAGATGTTGTACCACAAACATATGCATGTTTTTATGCTTTTATGTTTTTATTCCTTTATTTTGTAATGAATCTTGAATTATTTTTGGAGATTATATATGGTTTATTCCTTTTTATAATTTCCATTATATTTGTGCGTATCTTTTAATCTCTCTATATTATATTTTTGTTGATGCCAAAGGGGGACAAAATAGATATGAATTAAATCATTGCAAAAAGGGTGAATTGCAGTTTAATAATATATACATATATTTATTAATACAATTTTATCTCATTCACTTAGATAGTGCTAAATTGTTCAAATGTTTCCTAAATATTGCACTGCCAAAGATAGAGGGAGACATGTATTTCATTATAAGTTGCATATTAATTGTTATCATCAAAATGGGAGAGATTGTTGACCTTTAGGTCATACATTTATGTTTTTATATATTTTTTTATTATAACACTAACATGAAAATTGGACTAATAATATGTTTGGTTGAGAACAAGCTTTAAACAAGTTTTATACGAAGAACATATCAACAAGCAAGACGGAAATCCAAGAAGGAAGCAATATGAAGACTTAGTTGAAGAATTCATTTTTATTGCTCAAAGTAAATCTTTATATTCTACTTAATAGTACAAATTAAAATGAATACACACACTTCACTTTGCATGCATTTAAAATGATTGATAAAACGATTCTAAGAATTAATAAGGATTAAAATTTGAATTTTGCATGAAACAATTAACTATTTGGTAATACCAAATGAACCAGTCAATCACTTGTTCATTCATGATGAATACCTAGAAATTTTACAGGAATCGATCGATCGATTGTCATTACCAATCTAAACTGGACAATCATTTTAACTGTCAGATATCATATATCATATTCATATCATATATTTAAGAGAAAAAACACTTTAAAATCATCAATCCTTAATCATTATCATATTTGATGCTTTAAAACTTTCATAATCTTGCATAAGAGTATGCATTCTCATTCTTACAACACTTAAACACTTTCCAATTCATTAAGTGATATCTAATGAGATATAAAGATCCTTGGATTTTCAATTGTAAAATCCATTATATTGAGAGTAATTCCGTGAAAATAAAATTACATTTGTAAACCCTTGAGAGTTTGAAAAAAAAACTCTTGGTATTGGTGAGGTATTGTCACTAAGGAAAAATCTTGTAGAAAGAACATCAAGTGGTGTAAAGAGCTTGGTGTGGATTTATATAGTGACAATTATACCATTTGACTTGTACTAGTGCAGGAATACAATACTCAATTATGATTTGGTACTTAAGGTGTGGATCTAGACTTGTCAAACCACGTTAATAACCAAGTATACAATTTATCTCCCTTATCTTTTATTTTAAGCACTTTAATTATATTGTTGGTTATTGTGTTTATTGTGTTTAATTGCATTAATTATTTATTAATATTAGTCTAACATGTAATTCACCCCCTAGGTGTTATTATTGCCTTATACTCTAAAAACACCATTAACAAAAGTTTAATTGAACATTGAAAAACATTGTAGAAACAGACCCATTTGCACCCTTCGCTGGAACAATGTAGTTGCGTCTTTGTCCTTCCTAAAAAAAGTCAAATATCTTGGTATTGAAGGTATTTAGGTCTCTTCTCAAAACCTATTAGTCATTAAAGGATTGACCAGGGATATACATGTCTTTTTCTATTTTTTAAACATAGTAAAATAACTCAATTACCATCAAAGTCAAAAATTTTAAAACTGACAAACAATGGCATTTATGTCTTTTCACTTTTTGTAGCACAATAAAATTATTAATTTACCATAGAAATAAAAAAAAGTTAAAACAAGTGTACAAGGGTCTGTTGGACTTTTCATAAAAATTTTTTTTGTTATTATAGGTTTTATGAAGGACAATTTGGTCTTTTTATATATATTAAATATTATTTTAATTGAAAAAGGTGTTGGTGCGTGTGACGCAAGCGCAAGCATATAAGGGGTGCTCATGCACTTAAGGAGGCACGTCCAACCCCTTTCAGCAGACAAGAATGCCCTTTCATCTTCTTGTTGGAAGCACTATCAAGTCTTCTTCTTATTGGTGCGACAATTTGTCACTATTAGGGCTTACTTTCTTTTTTTTTCTTGTTTTTTCTCTCCCCCCTAAAATTATAACTTAGTCCTCTTTGTTGTTTGCATTTCAACTTCAGTCTTTATTTTTTTTCTTATTGTTTTTCTTAGCCTTTTTATAGAAGTTTTATTGGTTTTCAATTTTGTTTTTCAATCCCAATTTGTCATGTATTATTTTTCCAATTTGATTCTCACTGTTTTGATATTATTTTTCTTTGGAGGGTCTTTTGTTAAATTGATTTTTTTTTCTCAATTTCACCCTTTAATCAATTTTTTTATGTATTTCTTATTTCAATTTTGATCCTTATTCTTTTGATTGTTTTTTTGTCCTTTCGTTAAATTGATTTATTTTTTTTCAATTTCACCCTTTAATTAAAGATCAAATTTATTTTGTATTTCAATTTCGAACCTCATTCTTTTAATTGCTATTTGTTGTTTTGAATCCTTTTTGTATAATTAAAATTCTTTTTTTTTTTAATTTCATCTTTCAATATTTGATTGAATGGGAACCAGGTTTCATGACTTTTTTTTTTCAAATAGGGTGCTTCTAGTCTAATGATCGGGGTCACAGGTTTGAAAAGTAAACATGAGTAGACATTGTTTATATATATGTGTGTGTGTGTGTGTGTGTGTGTGTGTGGGCTTTATGATTTTCATCAATTTCTTTCTATCGAGTTATCCTGATATCATGACTTGGACCACGGGTTTGATGGAATAGCCCGAGTTGGCTTAGCCCTGATTACTAGGGTTACAGATTTGTCATGCTAACTTATATTGACTTAAGCTAATTTTTTTAGGTCCTTTTTTTACCCAATTTTATCTTTTTATATTTAATGGGCTGAGAATTAAGCTACATTGTTTATCTTCTTTTAAAAAAATATTGTTTCCCAGGTTATTGTGATCAATTTTTTTTATTAGGTCCATCTACTATCATTATCTATTTTTTATCATCTAATTAAAATAAAATCAACTTATTTGATTTAGTTAGGTCTATAATTCGAGTCACATATTTATCTTCATTCTTTGAAACACTTTTGCGGTACTTGAGCAACAACTTTCATGAAAAAACATTAGGCCCGCAGCGTAGCGCTAATACAAAACTAGTCCTTGGTCTAATCAAGAGGGGATGGAGAATTTTTTGATAATTCCTTGTTTAATCAAGCTAGGGCTTTGGTGTTTAAATATAAACTATAAACTAGTTATTTGACTCATGCTTTGCCGCACATCGAATAGTTTCTCTCTTAAAAGAAAATTATATATGCAGGCTTTTACGACATGTTTTCGTACATAAAAATCCAAGAGGAATTAAAAAAAAAAAGTCTATGCATACATATAATTAAATAAATTGAGAACTATTTATGCAAAAAAAGAATTATGAAGCTCGATCCCTACCCAACCAAAGTTAACTAGTCAAACATATAATCAGGGTCATGAACTCAATTAGGTTCAATAATATTTTTTTTTTTTCTAAAATAGACACATATAAAATTGAGAAACAACCAAATATTAAGGCAAATGTAAAAAAATCAAACCAAAACAAATAAGTTATCTAATTAATAATCAACCAAATATTAAGTGATGAAATTAAAAAAAAAACAAGCATGAAAAATTTAAAAAAATCCAATTGTAATGGATAAAAATGAAAAAAAAGGAAAAAAGGCTTAGGCTCTCAGGCCTGGATGGCCCAAACCTCCTAAGCCTCCAAAAAAGGCCCAGGCTCGGGGGCTTAGGATACCCATGTGTTTGGGCCTTATTTTTTTTTAATTTTTCTTAAGGGGTGGATGATCATCCGCCTCTTATATAAAAAATAAAAAAAACACAGCATACGACATATTGTCCGTTTTATCCAGATTCCAGCAACCTCTAGTTGCTGAAAAATCCGTCTGATCTGAGCTGTTTTAGACCAAGAAAAAACCCATTTTTAACCATATTTCAACAAAAAAAAAATTATAAAAAAAGCACTTTAAACACCTTATAAAACATATCCATATCCTTTAACAACATAAAAATTAGCTTTAAAGTCCACAATCAACTCGAAATCCAAATTTATTTTTGGTTTTAGATCTATCATTTCAAACAAGTTTAAGGGGAAAAAAACACTTAAGATATACTCTCCACATCAAAGGAACCTATTGACACTGAAATCATCCTTTTCCATGGTCGGAATCGGTCTTAACTAAGACTTTCTCTCTCTACCACCAGAATCCGGCTACTTTCTCTCTCCTCTCTCAAATCATTGACCATATAATAAGAAAAATAAAGTTTTGGATCATAATTAAATTTCATAAATCTTTAGAGACCAGAAGTTTATAATTTGAAAAGTTAAAGAACCAAAGTGAATGTTTAGCTCCAAGTTTAAAAAACCATTTTTTTTTCCGTCTTTTTTAGTTTAGTCTTTAATTTTTGAATCTTGCCCTTAATAAATATATTTTAATTGACCATCAATTTAGATAAATAAAGATATAATAAAATAAAATAAAAAAGAAAAATAAAATAGACTAAAAAAAATCATTTTAGCAATGGTGATTTACATGGAATAATATTTTCCCGAAAACTTTTTAGAGTACATGTAATAATCACAATATACGACGCTCTTCTTTTATGTGCAAGAAACTATATTGCGTGAATAAAAAAGTTTAAACCGTTAAGATTTTGAAATTAAGCTGTTTTTTTCGAAACAAGGACAAGGTGTTCACTCTTTTATCGGCAAGAAATGGGCAGTTGATGAAAAAGACTTCATGCAGAGGAATGGCTCCTTTTGGCTAGTGGTTAGCATAACTCTGTGGCCCTCATCATGTGTTTTTGTCGTGTATGTCCTTACGAGGTGTGGCCTAGCTCCCCCCCGACAATTAATCATAATTTGTTTCTTTCGATGAGAGAGACATATTTGCACACTGTTGCGGGCTTATAAAATAATTAGACTTGATAGTGTTATAATTATGAACCAGCGCTAGATAAGTAATAGAAACTAAATATATAATGGAGCAAATATTTCATGACGGAAAAAAAAGTTATGTTGGTGATCAACAACTTAGAGACTGAACAAAATGATTTGTAGCAATCTACAGTATTTTGTAAGGAAAGATATAGTGTTTTCGCCACATGATTTAGCTTTTTTGTTAATAAAAAGCAAAAAAAAATTACAAAGCTAAATTCTCTACCAACTTAATATTAAAAAAAAAAACCAACATAGATAATTTTGGAAGGAAAAAAACCCATAAGAAAAAACGTTGTAGCAATTGACAATGTTTTGTGAGGAAAACTACAGTGTTTTCCCCAATAAAATAAAATAAAAAACCATTTAGAGAAATATTATAGCAATCCACAGTGTTTTGTGAGAAAAACTACAACGTTTTCCTCATATGATTTAGCTTTATTGTAATTATAATTCTTAACCAACTCAATATTCAAAAACAAAACTCGACAAAGATAATTTTGAAAAAAATCATATGGGAAAACACTGCAACAATTCATAGTATTTTAAAAAAAAATTACAAAGCTAAATTCTTAATTAGCTCAATATTAAAAAAAAATTCGACAGAGATAATTTTAGAAAAAAAAATAACAAAAAAAACACCAAAAAAAGGGAAAAAAATCATGTTGGAAACACTATAACAATTCACAGTGTTTTGTGATGAGAGCTACAGTGCTTCCCCACATGATTTAGTCTTATTTGTAATGACTTGTAATGACTTGTAATTGTAATTCTCAAATAACTCAATATTAAAAAAATAAAACTGATAAAGATAATTTGAAACAAATTATAAGAAAAAAAAAATCATATGGAGAGACACTGTAGCAATCCACAATGTTTTGTGAAGAAAGCTACAATGCTTTCCTCACATGATTAAACTTTATTACAAAGTTAAATTCTAACCAACTCAATATGGAAAAAAATTCGACGAAGATAATTTTGGAAAAAAATATTACAAAAAAAGAAAACACAAAAGAAATTGGAAAAACACCATGTGAGGAAAAACTGTATCAATTCATAGTGTTTTGTAAGGAAAAACTTGTATTTACTTGTAATTGAAATTCTTAACCAGCTTAATATTTAAAAAATAAAATTGACAAAGATAATTTCAGGGAAAAACATAACAAAACAGAAAAAAACCATGTGGAAAAAAACATTGTAGCAATCCACAGTAATTTGCGAAGAAAGTTACAGTGCTTTCCTCACATATTGTAACTGTAATTTTTACCAACTCAATATTAAAAAATAAGATAAAAAAAGATAATTTTGGAAAAAAAATCATTAAAAAAAAAACAATGCGGAGAAACACTGTAGCAATCAACAATGTTTCAAAGAAAAAAAATTACAAAACTAAATTCTTAATCAGCTCAATATTAAAAAAAAATCGACAAATATAATTTTGAAAAATAAAAAAATAAAAAGAAAAACTATGTGGGAAAACACCGCAGCAATGCACAATATTTTAAAGGAAAAAAATTACAAAGCAAAATTTTTAACCAGCTCAATATTTAAAAAATAAAATCAACAAAAATAATTTTGGAAAAAAAATAAATGCAACAAAAAAAAAGAGAAAAGTTGAAAAAAAAAGAAAAAAAAAGGGGAAAGCTGAAAAAAAATGAAAAAATGTAAAAAAAAAAAAAAAGAGGAATCCATTGTGGATTACTGTTGTAATCCACAGTGATTTTGGGTGTGGGGGAACAGTGATTCCCCCACACCATTTAGATGTATGTATAATTTTAAAGGAATAAAATTACAAAGCGAAATTTTTAACCAGCTCAATATTTAAAAAATAAAATAAAAAAAATAATTTTGGAAAAGAAAAATAAATGCAACAAAAAGAAACAGAGGAAAGTTGAAAAAAAAAAAGGAAAGCTGGAAAAAAAATGAAAAATGCAAAAAAAAAAAAAAAAGAGAAATGCACTGTGGATTACTGTTGTAATCCACAGTGATTTTGGGTGTGGGGAACAGTGATTTCCCCATACTATTTAGATGTATATATAATTTTTACCAGTTCAATATTTAAAAAATAAAATCAACAAAAATAATTTTAGAAAAAAAAGAAAAAATAAATGCAACAAAAAAAACAGAGGAAAGTTGAAAAAAAAAAGAAAAAAAAAGGCAAACTGAAAAAAAATGCAAAAAAAAATACACTGTGAATTATTATTGTAATTCACAGTGATTTTGATGTGAGAAAACAGTGATTCTCCCGCATCATTTAAAATATTGTTAATATATATGAACAGAGTATGTATATGAATTCTTTTTGATGATTTTTTTTTTTTATGTTCGTTGGAAGTTTCATAAATCTTTATTGGGCCTCTTTATTTACCCAATGATGAGTAGTACTTTGTATAATTATTGAACGAAAAATGCATAGATTTGAGAGCCGAATCTATCGAATTAATCACTTGAATACATATGTGATGGCGTGAAATGCCCTGTAGAGTGGAAAATACAGATGGCGGTCCAAGCCTCATTTATATCTTCGTAGCTATAAAAATTTGATATGAAGAAACAACTGAGGTATTGGGATTCAATTTTTTTATATATAGTAGGGAAATTTGTTAAAGGAATCCGCATGTACAGAAAACCAAAGAGGCAGAAAGGGTCTCGAAAACTAAAACTAAATAAAGCAGAGGAAACTAAACTTTTTATTATTAATATTATTTTCCTATGAATTAAGTAATATAGTGGATAATTTTATACAACTTAGCATACAAAGATTTAAAAAAAAAAAACTCCAAACACAAAACGAAAACGAAAAAGACTTTGAAAACAATAAAAAAAACTAAAAACTAAAAAAAATTAAAACTCAAATCCCATACAGTTTTTTTTCCCATTTTCTAATTGTTTCTAGCATCATTTTAACAATTAGAATCATTTTATTATATTATTATTTTGTACAATTAGGCTAGTTTTATGGAACCTACATCTCGCCAACACCCACAAAATTTATGTTCATAATAGTAACTAAAAATCTTAATTTGTCTTCAGAGTTCTAAGTCAAAAGCTGGTTATATAATAAAAAAGATAATTATGACCATATAAATCTTATATAAAATAAGTTGTATTGTGCTAGTTTTTAATGATAAAAATACACATATTTTGATTTTTTTATAAAAATCTTGCCTCAACTAGTATCTTCATGAAAAGATGTCATGAATTCTAAGATAGTGATTTGAAATTAGACCTAGCCACCAAGCCTAGTCCTCACTTTGAAAATATAGGCATTGAAAAGTCATAGAAAATTAAGGTTTGGTCAATCTCTTAGTCATGTTCTAAAATGGGTTAATGATCCAACACCATACACTCAGTAGACCTTGGTGAGAATGTGTCAATTAGCCCAACTCATGTTCACATCAAGAAAAATATTTAAACAATAAATTCATGCTAAAAAATCAAATTTAGAAAATTTATAGAACACACACACACATATAGAACATATATAGTCACCTTAAAGGTAACCTTACTGGTAGGACTGTAGTTGATGTTTTTTGGGATTTGCAAGAAAATACGTCAGCGGTTGCTAGGGTTGGTGCAGGTATTGTGGACTGCACAAAGGTTGTATTACACAAGGGGACCTGAGCCTATTTGTCCATGCTTTCCTTAGGCTGAACTGTTGCTTGAGTTTGAGTAAAAGTGACAGCTCAATTGAACGGGCCTTCATCAGAGGTATTCCTAAGCGTCTGTTCGAGTAAGTTGGCGATGCGAGTCATGCTAACCTTCATGTGGCCCACCTCTTCTTAGAAGTGGGCATCACGATGAGAGTTCTTCATCTTCTAAATTTCTCTATCGGAGTCTAGTATTGTAAACTCTGTAAATTTGAGCCTTTCGGGGATCTATATTTCAACCTTCGTATGTATGCATGAAATTGAAATATAAATGCATGTATGCTCATGAATGCAAGTGTATATACAGGTACCTTAAATATGGATTAACCTGCTCAAATAGCTAATCCATGACTTCTTTATGGGCAAAAGTCTGTAGTCTAATTAATCTTAAAAGATCTTTCCAAAGTTCTAATTTTGGTTAAATCTCATACACGTTGGAGAGTACAAAACAAAAAATATGGGTCTTAGCCCCTTTATAAAAATAGACAACAGTTTTTATATGCGGTAATTTCCCGGTCTTGGTCCTCGGGTAATTCCTCCAGCTAGTTACATCATCTTAGATTCTTGCGCATATTAAGGAAAAGTCATGATCTTAGCTTACAAAATCCGGTGAAGTTTAGGATTATTGATCAGGTGGCACATACAACCTAAGTATAGTTTCTATTCATTAAGTGAGCATATGTATGTTTTCATAAGTCACATAAGAAATTTAATTTCTTAAATCCCAATTCAAAGATTTCTCACTTGTATTTTTTGATCTTATGGCATTTTCTTTCCCATTTCACTAATGAAAATGGGTTCCTCATGGAGTTTCCATCAACCTAATTATCAAGAAAGCATATGCCTTAGTGTATGCTCTCATACGATCCCCCAACAGTCTAGATTCATAATTCATTCGTCAAATCGTACATCTTAATAATATCACAAACATCTTAAACCATTTTGATTTATATTAAAGTTACACCAATCATTCTCTCTTTAATCCTCGTTGTAAGTACACATACTAATCATACCTTCTTCTTTTTTGCTGACTCTTCTCTTAAATTATTAGTCCCTTCTACGCCTATATTCCTTTGCAATCCCTATGTTCCATTATTTGGCTAAAACAAGCCGACAACCTATTCCTTCATCTTCTCGCATCCCAGACCATCTTAATAACCCATTTCCCTCTCTTTTCTATGATATAATTTTCATTTGTCTCTAAAAGTTCAAACTATCTTAATAGTTTTAGATCTTCTCAATATTTCTTTAACTCAATTATTCTACATTAGCACGCCCGATGCTATCTTGAAGGCTTAAAAATCCTTCTTTATGAACTGTCATAGCTACTCTCTTTTTTACTACTCTTTCATCATGATCTGGCTTTCCTAACTTCCAAACAAATAGAACATAATTTGTCCATCACAATAACTTATCTAGACATCGCATTTATACCTTTATTTGTGTCACCTTTAGACCACTTTACTAATGTTTTTGCCACCACTTGTATCATATATAAATATCACTCTTATCCTATATAAACTTCCTTGAAACAACAATCATCTACCCATCATACGTGTTGTTTTATCATCACCATTCATCTCCTCATTTATCTACTAACATCTTCTCTAATTATTCTATCATAAGACATGTCCCTTATCTTAAACCATCTGACTTCCATTGACATCGTACCTTAATCTCCTATAATATCTTTTTTAATAGACCAGCCCTCTTCCTTGGATATATTGTATCCATTTGTGTTTATTTTCTTTTTGTCACTAACCCTTACTCTATTATCCTTATGACCTAATATGAACTTTTTATCCTTAATGACTTTTCCAAATATCTCCAACTACTTAACAATCTAGTTATTAATATCAACTAATACCATTATTCCCTGCTTCATGGAAGATTTGCTAACTATGTTGGTTCATATTAAGCCTTTCACTATAACTCGGTATTGAATTTGAAAACATGTTATCTATATAGTTATCATATCATCTCGGCCATTCACATAAAGATTTATCACCATTATCAATAGTGACTTATATATACAGAGCATCTTTCAGTATTTTATTCAATTTTTCCTTTTATTTTCTTTCCTTTTTTTCCATTCAACTGGTCTCTCCATTTCACAATCGATCATTAATCAAATCAATTCAAACTCAACCATCCTTTACAGATATTCCCAACTCAAGTTAATCCTTATGGATACCCATAAATATGGTAATCCCTCATGGATGCCAATAACTCTAATTAACCCATTTGGTTTCCAGCCAATCCGGCAATTCCTTTATAGAATTTCATTTCATTCTTAGTTGCCAACCCATCACAATCCTTAATGACTTAAATATCCCTTATGGATGTCAATAACTCTAATAACCCTAGCTACCTTTTTATTTGCCAATCAGTCCATCTAATATTTAATTTCATTCTTTTCTTGCTTTTTCCCTTTCTACAATACTTTTGTTATCTGAACCCAGACTATACATGTAAAGAAGTTACAATTACAAAATGTTTAAGACTTTAAATATGCAATGAGGTGTCAAACACCTATCTAGAGCTTGTATGTCTAATGCTCTCTGAAGTTGTCTTGTCCCGACAACCTCTTTTGTACCAACAAGAATATTTTCATTATAACATATCAACCACCATAAAAACCTCATTCTAATTTATATTCAATTTATGTTTTTAAGTCAATTAACAAGTGGATTATCAGAGTTCCATGAAAAATCAAACTTATCAAAGGTAGTCATTCCTTAAGTTCCATCCTATCCTTTTTTTAAGAATCTATTTCTCATGCTTATTCACATAATACTTAACCCATCTAAACACACAATTATACCCCATGTCAATCAAAGAATTAGAAAATGGCAAATCTTGATTGATTTGGTCTAACCAAACCATAACATGTTTTGGAATTTTAATCATAACTGGAGCTGTAAAACACTGTTTAAGCGTGATTTATCTTTTTGTAAAGTTAAGATATAAAGATACAACTTTGATAAAGGGCGATGAACCCATTTCTATCATTTATACATCGAATAACACTTATTATAGTAGCATGTGGAATCTGTCTAACGGGATCCAATTTAAACCTTTCTTCAGTTTTTAACTCTTATATGGAGTTTCATAGCTCCAATTTAAGCAAAAATAGTTGCATTTAAAAGTTAACATCCCTAGCTACAACGTTCATAAAGAAACATATTTATAGTTCTCTCATTTACTAGTTCTAATTCCAGCTGAAATTCAAATGGTAAAAATGTCTAGATTTCAGTTTGACCTCTCTTTAGTTTTTAACTTATATCTGTAGTTTTATAACTCAAAATTAAGCAAGAGAAGTTTCATTTGAAATTTAACATCCTTAGTTACAACTTTCATCAAGAAACATATTTCAAATTCCCTTATTTACTAGCTCAAATTTTAACCGGAAGGCAGGAATTTCCATAACAACCAAACATATATATCTTCATTTCATTTGCTATTACAAAAATCAACAACTAATTTCAATTTCTCTTAAAATCCTTCAATAACCCTAATTTACAATCCTTGAAAATTAAATATTAAAACTTACTAGAATGAAATCGAAGTAAATCGGGCGACTTTAACAACTTTTTCTTATTGTGTTAATGTCAATTCCACTCCTCCAAACCAAATTTTCCACCTCCAATATTCATTTTCTTCCAATTATTCTCTCTCTCTCTCTCTATTGTTTTTCTCTGTATGATTTCTTAAGCTTAGTGTTGGATGTTTGCGGTTTTAATCTCTCATTCACATCACAATTTCCATCAATTTCCATGGAATATGTTAACAAGAGAAGAAGAAGATGATGATAATTAGCCTTTTTGAACCTATAGGTCATTTTTTAGGGGGAAGAAGGATAAATTTATCCAAATTGACAATAATGCCCTTAATGAACGTATAAGTCATTTTTTAGTTATTTTACCTGATTGTCAATGTCTTTGTAAATTTTTTCTAAATCCCGATTGGCATGAAATATTAACCCAAGATACAGTGACATGTTAGAAGGCTACTCATAAAATTTCAGCCCAATCCAACAGTCTGATTGGGAATTATGCATGATAGCGTAAAAATAGTCAGTATACAATTTTACATCAAAATCTGAATTTTCTTATTCAATCCTTGTTGGAATCATATCAATTATCTTACTAAGTCATCAAGACCATTTTCTTACTTCAAAATATATTGACCTTGTCTTTTCATCATTCATTTCTTTTACAGACTTACGACGGTTTTACAGAACGTTACCGATATTTAACTAGGGTTTACACCAACACTTTTTGGTACAGTTCTTTCTTAACTTTTATTCCTTATTTTTATTATAATTCCTTGAATTAATTTTTCATTTTCAAAACATATTCATTTAAAGTTTCCTAATTTTTCTATCCGTTGAAACTCGTTATCAATTTCATCGACGTTATGAATTTAAGCTAAAATTCATAGTTCTCACTTTAACTTTAACAATACCTTTAAATTTATTTATAGAGGTCATCCCCTTCATTACACATCATATTTATTTTTATTTCCATCATTTATTTATCTCTTTCCATCCCGAGTTTCTATTACTCGTCGACGTCTTATTACCGTTGGTCTTATATTTACTTCGAGGTTTACATAAATAGTTTGCAATTTGTAGTTATTAGCCATCAGAACACTTAGTCATGATACCAGCCTTCAGGATTTATTTGATTGATGTTCAAAACGATTAAAAGAAAAGGCATAGCAGGAGCTTGTAAATAGAAAAAAATTGAATATGATAAAGCTAGTGTAAGACCAGATATGTAATCACCTGTTGCTTACACTACTAGAAATTCGCTAAATAGCAACGGATTTACCGACAAAATATTTCTGTCGGTAATTTGAGGTCGAAATTACCGACGGACAATATTTCGTCCGTAATTCAGTCGGTAACTACCGACAGACAATTTTCATTGGTAGTTACCGATTGAATTACGGACGGAAATGTTTTCGTCGTAAAAAAAAAACGGGTCACTGACGTGGAGGTTTTGGCGGGTTATTTTTTCAGACGGAATCACCGACGGATTCAAAAAGACAGCACGTACAGCGACCGCCGTTTATATGGCCGACGGAATCACCAACGAATTTGAAATGGCAGATCCGTGCGGTGACGTGTCGATTGTTCCGTCAGAATCATCGACGGTTTCATCGACGGAATATCCGTCGGTGAAACCGTCGGTAAAAGTTAATATATGTCCACTCCACCGACCCTCTCCTCCCCTATTTCTCCTTCTTCTTCCTAATCCCAACTCTCCCTATCTTCAAACAACCAACCCCCCTCCCCCCCCCCAAACAAAAATCTCCCTCATATCAGCACAACAAGTTATATTTCTTGAAGTTTTGTGGTCACAGCATCCGTGTTCTGATTTACCGAAGGATTTTATCAATT
>Ga0307509_10006205_pt1 | contig 16190 bp, 12 predicted proteins | sample 10_EM_MG_FD_202245 | JGI IMG/M metagenome (GOLD analysis project Ga0307509, IMG submission 202245) | Populus trichocarpa ectomycorrhiza microbial communities from riparian zone in the Pacific Northwest, United States - 10_EM | ecosystem: Host-associated > Plants > Roots > Unclassified | place... | reverse complement strand
GCAGTCCTTACCTACACCCTACAGTCCTTGCCCACACCCTGTCTTCTAATACCCCCTATAGTCCCCGCGCAACTCCGGCCGCCCTGCCATCCCCCTGCCGTCCGCCCAAGCAGCCGCTTTCCAGTTTGTCTCACTATACTAATAAAGGCCTAGCGTGTAGGGCCTAGCGGTCCCAGCCTAGCCTGGTGGTCCCCCGAGTAATTTGACCTACACAGGACAGCGACTAGTGGTCAGGCACCGCCCCGTCTTCTTCTTGGCATTATCCCCACCGCCCCTGTGGGGCCCCTGGGCGGTTCGGAACACTGACTAGCAGAGAACATAAAATTCACTAAGGGGTTACGGAAATAAAGCATTTAGTTTTTTCCCCACAGTACCAATGCCTCTCCGTATCATCGCTTTTGCTCCAGATATCCACCAGTGCTCGAGATGTTCAACCAAGACGAAGAAATTCTAATTCATAGATTATGTCTGAAGTCAGCAGTGAGACATTACAATTACGGACCTTCTGAGATGGTTATGCGCTATGGGGGATCTTCTTTCCTTGTCGCAAATCTTGGGACAACAGAGCCTGCAATTATTTAGTCCCACAATTAATGGCCATGTGCTATGCTAGGTTCCCTGGTACTCAAAACGGCAGGTTCTATCCTTCTGGTCGGGCCATACCATACTCGCCGTTTCTAACTCTATGGGCTCGATCCCATTCTTTCTCGCATTTGAAGTCACCAAGTATCACTCGGCTTGAAGACAAATCGGAATGCAAGACACCCATGGCAGTGACAACACTGGTGCGATGGCGCAGCCTACAAATACCCGGCAATACCGAGGGCCTCGATTACTACACTAGTGTGTTGATTCGAATAGGTGCTGCAGCGATGCCCCCCCCGCTGCTGCTGCCTTGGCCATGGCAATGGATCCAGCTTCTGCTCCTCCACCTAGGAAAATGTCGGGTCTGAATTGGGGACGGTAGGAGGACTCTAGGAAATAAGGCGAATTTCCGTCCCCTGTATCAGAAAATAAAAAGTCGAGAAGCTATGGTGAGTCTGGAACGCTTTTTTCTAAACCAATCCCCGAGAAAAAGTTGAAAAAGCTTGCACGTTTTCACTACTACGAGCTTGAGCGGGTAAGCTCCAATCGAACTGGTATCGTTTTGCTTCCAATCCTTACCATCCTGCCATCATATCGTAGCCCACATCTCATCTTATGGGGGGTTGAAGCAACCCATTGACAATTGGGCAAAGCATCCGGGATAGCGCTCCGGTGATGGGAGCCCAATCTCGGTGGACGGCGGAAAAAGGTATAGCCGGTTGCTCGGCCAGCGCTGGGTCCTAGCTCACACACGGGGGGTCCGTGAACCCCCAATACATATACCTCTCCCAGCTCCAGCCCTCATTGTCACATGGGATACGCCGGCGGTAACAATCTCCCCCGACAGGGGCAGCGGCACCAGCACCAAAGCCTCCGGCAGTGGAATTAGCGAACCCAGCACCAGGTGGGGTGACAATAGTTTCTGTATTTCCTTTTGGCGTTATTTATCAAGGGTCTACTTTGTTCTTCCTTCCCTCTCTTAGCTATCTATCGTTAATATATGGGTCTCGGGCTTTGGAAAATTGGTGAGTGCTATTTTTCGGAAAAAGGAGAAACTGAGACCTCCCAGTCGGCCCCTTCCGCTCAATGCAGCACAAACTACCATAGATTACGAGATCGGCAGAGGTTTTGGCATGCTTGGGCTGGCCCAAAGTGATATCAGCGATTCTATGAGATGAGGTGGCAAGTGTGGGGCATGGCCCGGGCACTCTATTCCGTACCACGTGGTTTGTTTCTGGGCTGTGCCTATGGCACGATACTATAAGACGCCCCACAGGAAGTCTGTTAGCAAGAGCTTTTTCTCTAAGTGGAATGCATGTAGCCCTAGGTCACCTCAGATTCTGGACTTGAGGATTTGCTCCCTAACTTCAGATAATCGCACATGGGGGTTAGTCAAGTACGTCAGTTAAGAGGTCTGGGGTTTGGCTAGCACACGGGGATATCTACCACGATACACGTGGGCTCTGCCGGGTATGACACCCCAGAAGTAGCATGATAGTGACAAATAGAGGGCACAAATCAGAGCCAGAAACAGCTCAATCCCACGAGTCCCTTTGTGACAACGAGGACTCCTTCCAGAGACCCGATTCCAACTTGTTCAATTGAGTGTAGTTTTAAGTCACCTAGTCTAGGTTTTTGACTTCTGTAACATTGTATTTCTTTCTAGGTAGCGTGATTGTTCGATGAAATAATCTTTGCACTGCCACTCTCTAGTTCCTGATCTTTAATACCCCCCCCCGAGTGCTTTCTCATAAAGACCCTCAAGGGGAGGGGGGGCGGACTTGAGGGTTTTCTGTCCATTGAGGATATTTTCCTGAATGTCTACCTTCTAGTTCCATCTAGGTGCATAGTGCAACCTAGTGGTTAATACTGGTGACTGCTGTACTTTAAAGTCCAGGGCGATTCCCTCAGATGCTAACCTAACTTCAGTTTTTGGCATAACTTGTCCAGGACGCGCTTAAATTGTTAATTATTTTGTCCGTAGGCCTCTTGTAATCATTTACCTTCGTGTGTGTGTCGTTATGTACTGTCATAGTTGCAATGTCCTGCTTGATGAGTTCTTCCTTTCGTCACCATGGATTGGGGATTTCCCTGTTGGGCCTCGCCTCATGTCAACATACTGCTCCTATATATCAAGGGATCTTGATAGGCAACTTAGAGGTCTCTAATGAGTTTCGGGGGTGAGACAAAGTGAGCAAGCGATGTTTATTCTGATGGATGGTTCGACGGGTCTGTTATCGACCGAGGCACTAGGATTGCTGCTTAAGCAAGGCTGCAGTCCCGAACTGGCTGAGTACTGGGATTATTAGGTAGTCTAATGACAGTTTCTCAGGACGGATAAAGGGGAGGGGTTCGGAATATTAAATGATTGGTGGACACAGCCCCCAACGGCCTGCGACTGTGGCAGGGGAATAACAGGGCTACCGGTGCCACATCAACCAGGGAGAAACGTTGACACTTTTCCGTTGAGGTGCGGCTGAGGCGATGCTCACAACCGCGTCAAGAGTAGAGAAGTGAAAGGCTTAGTCCTAACTATGGTCAGCCTATGGTGTTTTATTGCGATTTCGGGACAAGACTGCCGGCACTCGCAGTGGCAAGAAGTACTCGTACTCAGACAAGGTACAGGGATAAAAAGTGTGACAGTGCGTACTCGCGACAAGGGTAAAGTATTGGAACAAACATGGGGCGAATGTCTATACTGTACGAGTACAATGAACAAAAATAACGAGCGGTTGTTTCCCTCTTAGGTATCTTGGGATCTGAATAAAGGAAATTTCGCATTGGCCATCTTGACCCCAGTTTGTTCCAATAATTTACCGCTGTAGCGAGTACTAGTACAGTACTGTACACCTAAGAGGGAAACATTTTGAAATCAATATTTTCTCTTTTACTATGAAATTAATAAAAGAAAATCTTAGTGAGTGATGCAGATAACCTCTCCTCCAGCACATTTGCCATCAAATCTAACATTTACAGGTGTCTGCTGAGAATGGTGCCCAAACCTTTAAGCTGGTATTCTGTTTAATGGTCTCGTTATTTTAATTAGGGCCTTGTAGATCTTTTAAAAATTTATTCTTTTGTATCTATATCTGGAGATTGTACTTATCTGTCCTACTATTATATATTTCTTCCTGTCTATGTGAGTAATAGCAAACGCGAGACTTGACCTTAAGATTTGGAGGCTATGAGGTGAGGGGCGTGGTTTAAGAGGTACCTCACCATTGCAACATATTTTCTAATTGTGGTGTATGGTTTCGGCCATATACACAACTCGAACAGTTCGATCGATGCAACGGGGGCTCCTTTGTCATAGGGTTTAACGTAAAAAGTAAAAACTCCATCGGCAATCAGGTGGAGCCTAACAGTATAACCTTAGGAACAGCATGCATTTGCTTCCTTCATTTTCCTATAGGTTTTAACTCAAATAAAAATAATATTACAATAAAAGATACAGTCTCTCATGGGGTCGTGACGAATATCAGTGGGGTGACGAACAGGGGTATCTGGTCAGTAAAAAAATCAAATTAGTCAGAGTGGGGTAGCAAAAAATCCTGGTTCGTGACCCGTTGATATTTGTCGCGACCCCATGAGAGACCGTATCTGTATGATGGACTGGGTGAGGGCTCAGCGGGGGGACACCCTCAGCGAGGCGTGGCGTGAATTGATATCATCCCAAATTTCGGTACGTATCAGACCGGACACTAACAAATCTTTGCCGAGCCTCGCTGAGGGTGTCGCCTCGCTGAACCCTCACCCGGTCTACCCAATATCCAATTCGGACACCGACAGCATTTTATTGCCAAGTATTTTATGCCAAGGCATCCCCAGTTGCACGAATTTTATAAAATAACCCTTCCCACCCCTACATAGAAGGCAGTTCTGTAAGACTTTTTTATGTTTCCAAAACAGGGCCAACACACCCAACCGCCGTACCACTTCTTTATGCCTGCACCTTGTACCGGTGCCGTACTCGAGTACTTGTACCTAACAGGGATTCGGAAAAATGATAAGAGTAAAAGACCGGAGAGTGCCGGTGTCTGAGCACCCACCCAAGTTTACGACCCAGATCCACCTTGCTTTGCCCCAAGCCGGATCATGGTTGTCACTAACAAAGGCGGTTTTTGGCAGGCAGCCATGAGATCCAGATTCCGCCGAAGGCGTGGTGCCGACACCCTGCTTCTGAGAAACCTATTGTCTACCAGAAGGCCTCAGACCAGCAACGGTTTTTTATCCCAGCGAAAGTGCAATGTTTCACCCACTGATTGCCCATTATGCCCAACAAGGTAATAAGCATCCTCTCAACACAACTCGGCAGCATGCCTACCCTAAAGGGGTGATTTTTAAGCGACACAGGCAAGCTTCACAGCAGCCCTTTAGTGTCAGAGAAAATTCTAAAACTCAGTGGTATTTCTGTTGTATTTTAATGAAATATTCAGATTTTTTGTGATTTTTTGTGATTGTGTTTTCTTGATTAGAAGTTGAAGTACTATTTTCTTGGTATCATAGTGTGTGAAACATGGTGTTTTTTGCTGGGATAAAAAAACATCGCTGGTATTATAAGGAGGACCCGAGATCGGCTGGTATAGAATGGGTTTTCCCCCCTGCTTCTACTCGGGACAGGGGTAAAGTACTAGTACAAGTATTGGGATACCGGTATTTCGTTCCCGTATCTTTCTTTTCGGCCTTCTTCGCCTTCAGTTTTCCTCTTTCCCGGTCCCCAACCTCTCTTCCTCTACCCTGCGATCTTCGCCCCCCTCTATTTTCTTCTTGCCCGTGCTACCTTCCTCTGCGCCCTTCCTGACCCCCCCCCCCTTTATTCCTTTTTCTCCCTCCACTTGTACTCGAGTACTTTCAACGTTCCTCGCTTTGCCTTTTTTTCCTTTTTCTGCTCATTTAGGCTTTTATATTATTTTTTCTTTTCCATTTTCAATTTACTCGTTCCCGATCTTCTTTGCCATTTTACATAGTTCCAACTCTCGACCTACCACACCGCCCCCCCATCACCCCTGACCCTCCATTCTCGCTCTTCTGTCCATTCTTTTCTTTTTCTCCCATTCTCAGACTGTGGGTTCCCTCACTCTTCATTTTTTTCTTTTTCTGCCGTTCTTCGTCTCGGCTTCTTTCTCTTCATTGCTCTTTATTTTCCTCTTCTTTATTCCTTCTATCATGCTCACTTTTTCCAGCTTAGTAATGCATACAAGAAACTATGTTTTGTGAAAATTTGTAGCCTGCTCCCTTTCTAAATACTGATACTTCTTTACCGTTCCTAGCCAATACTCACTCTACTGAAAAACATAGTTCTTAGAATTGAATGGCTAAGTTTAGGTAGTTATATGCGGAACTTTCTTCTAAAAATCTCGCGGTTGTGGTTGTTGGGACCCGTTCGTTGTTGAGCTTGGCCGAGATGAAAGTCGATTTCAGAGGTCGGCCACTATTTCCAACTGATACGGCCCCCACTATACACGATTATTGGTAGTCTCTTACGCAGGTCTGTTGACGTTGCTGGGGGGAGACACGACCACGGCTAAGCCCTAATCTGTTATATGCCGTATAAATTGGCACCCGCCGCCTTTGCTCACACCCTGTATTCATTTCTCCAAAAGTTTCTGAGGATTTTTTCATTTTTCATTTTTCTCTTTTTAAAAACGGAAATCCCTCCCTTTCTGCGGAAGCTTTTAAAATCCTCCGGATTAACGAACCTCAAGAGAACCCGGTTTCACCTCCAAATGAGTGTCACCTGTAGTCTGTTTATTTGCGCTGGGCTCAACATCCTCTGCTGCCTCAGACCTACCCAGAGCGCAGAGGAGCTCGAAAACATCCATCTGCCCGCCGCGACTACGCTTGAGCCTTTGGAAAGGCCCACCATGCAATCAACATCGGACCTGTCTACGGCGGCTGCAATAGCTCAGACTCCTAACGAACTTCCCCCCGGACGGACCTAGCTCTGGTTGGGCACTCCTAGGAAGAATAACTTAATGCTCGGTATGTCTAGCCCTATGCTGCCGCCGTGAGAAGCCTCCCACTATTTGAAGCGACCCACGGACAAGGCCCCCTAACTAATAGTGGGTAAAAACAGATGGAGAGATAGAGAAGGGTGGTGCCATCAGCGCAGACTTGAGTGGTGGGTGGGAGGATATTGTTTGAGAGTTACCAACCTTGTGGTCTACACTACTAGAATTATCTTTGGTGCCCAGCGCAATAGAGAGTCCGTTTTCTAGAAATAAAATGTCTTTCCCCTTAAACAAAACCTTGACCTGGCTTGGATGGTTTCTTCAATTCCAGAAATCTCCCTTTGGCCTTTGGATGATGTGTTATGAATCACATTCGCTATGACGATTCCACCGGCGTATGTTCTTCTATCAGGGATAGCCTCAAATTGGGTGAGATAGTTCTGGTTGTGTTTCGATAATGCACCTGCTTACAGGGAGCGTTGCTGCTGTGGTTTATGGGGTCCCGAAAAACGCTATGTTCAGCCATAGAACGACAAAATTTTCGCATCCCGTTCGCTCTTTGATAAAAAAAGCATCGCATCGTCCGGTCAGTACTGCAATGGTGGCCACATGGGGACCCAAGATACTAACCCCTTTATCCCCTGTCTGTTTTTATCTACGTATTAGGCAATATCAAAATGGGTGCGAGTAGCCGCGGGGCCACGAGGTGGGACTCGAATGCCTGGTAATACAAAAACACTTTAGAGGGCAATCGTGTTTATACCACAGCACAGATGGCAACACTTCATGTGAGCTGCTTCCCTTGGGAAAGCAAAGGTTCGTCTTAAAGAAGTTTATTAGTAGCCAGAAAAAATATCGATATCCTAATTCCCTAGATGCCCGACAAAAGCCGAGAAATTCACACCCTTGGTTATTTGCGACCCTCAACCATTATGCCCATCACCTTTATTAGTAGCCTCGTATCCATCGCCCAATCGTCGTAAAAACCCTTGCGAAAACTCACAATGATACCTAATCAAGAAGCAGTCAGCATAGCACACCTACCACATCTCAATACAGCAGACCTACTCTTCACTTGTCTTCACCTCCAGATTTGCATAAACTAGCCTGCCAACAGTAAATACTGCAACGGCGTACGCAGCATCCTCAAACCCCTTGGTCAGAGACCGGCGAGTCTTCCATCCCAACGATCCACTCTAACGTGCCTATTCTTCGCTGAGCTTCCTTTCAACGGCATCGAACTTCCCCCCATTTGCGAGCCGCTCCAGAACGGTTTCCCTCTTGCTGTGCTTCCCGCAGAAGATGTGGCGGAAGTTCATGGAGTTTGCGGGCTTAAGATTGTCGGATTTGCTATCGCTTTTTGCTGTGGTCATAAATAAAGAGGAGGAATCTTTGGACTTGTTTTTGGGGTTACTAGTTTTGTTGTTGGATTTGGTGTCTGTTTTGGATTTTCCTCTAGCCGTCGAGCGTGTAGTGGGCGGGTGCGTGACTAAGGATTGTAGAGTTTGGGGTCGGTCTAGCGTGGGTGTTGGGGGACGTTGGAATAAAGTCCCCGTTTGGTATTACCCAGTTTTCGCGATGGGTCTTGGCGTAGGAACCGAGAGTGGCCCTAGGATGTCTGGGATTTCCCTCTTTAGATTAAGGGGAGAAGATAGCGAAAATATTATATTTTAGCACTCAACCGAGACAAATAAAAAGAAAGAAAGAATACAACCAATCTTTCTAGGAGAGGCAACTCCAAAATCCTAGCGAGATTCTCAATTATTCTAGTTCTCACAGTATGGCACTGATCCCCGCCACCCCCCTGCCATTAGACTAGAGCCAGAAAATCGAGTGACATCCCGTGCCCTGCTCCGGCACTCTAGGCCTCGGAAGATTAGATGTAGAAATGAACGACGTCCTGCTGGGATGAAAACACACGAATCCTCTTTTTTCTTCTTGTAGAGGCCGGTCTCTGTTGCTGCTATGTCCGCCCAGTAACATGACCCGTGAGGTGAAGAAGTTGCCCGACACTAAGTTACCGCCGGCGGCTGTCTCTAAGAAACTTTTATTTTCCGATTTTAATATCCTAGTCGTTTTAGTAGAAAATCCAGATGATCCGTTCCTCCGATTTCTTAATCATCGCCCCCTAGTCCTCGAGAACACGACTCTCTCGGGCTCGGGCTCCCAAAATTTAGGTGGCTGTCACTCCGACCAGAGTGACTTCCGGCACTTGAGTAGGAGGTTTCGCGGTTTGCACCCAGATAAGATGCCGTCATATCTCTCACCTACGATACGGTAATAATAATATCGTAGACCAAACCAAAACCCTCTCTCAAGGGGTGTGCACAAGGGTCTGTCAAACTCTTGGCACAGTGGCTGGAGCAAACACCGTTCTCTGGGTGGTTAGAAAGTCCCTAGAGCCAATTAGGGAAGAATAACCCTTCCTGCTCGGCACAGTCCTCTATGCACGGCAACAGAACATTCATGCAGCTGCGCATTTCTGACATTCATGCAGTCCTTCATCACCATCATAAAAAAGAAGCACCATCCCAGCAACGGGGGTTGAAGAAATTAAACCTCCAACGATTACGACAAGCAACGCACCAGCTATTAACGCTCCAATAGTTTACCACTCCCCATGCCTCCCTGCGTGATAGCCCGGTTGCCAGGATCATGGATGATCACTCTCTTGTGCACCAGGGCCCCACTTGGTAACGGAATAGCTGAGATGGCGGGGTGGTAATAATAAGCGGTTAGGATTATTAATTGAAGCTGTGTACATATGAATAGTGAGAGAGATGTAGCCCAGCTATATAGTCAGGTGGCTCAGACCTGCCATCATCATCACAGGGATCCCTCAACAATGAATCAAGAAAACAAAGGTCTTCAATGAAATGCTAAGACTCACTTGCCTTCCAGGAAACCCTCTGAGGGCAGAGAATCGCCCTGATGGAATTCTTGCCTAGATACCAAACCTTAATCCAATTCAATATATTTGGTCGCTGCTTAAGGATACGACTCGTAAGCATTGCCCTAACCTCTACTGAAGGGTCCTGTCAATGAGGCCAAAAATGCGACAGAGGAGGCCACTAACTTACCTGCTGGGAACTTCTTGGCCCATAAGTTTTAGATTCTCTGGAAATGTCTCTGGTGAATAGGATAGGAGCAGCTATTAAGGCTGGTATCATAGATACCATGCCAAATATTAATCCCCATTATATATTATTAAGTTTTTTTTTTGTGCCACAGTGGGGGGCTGGTTGGGAGCGCTGTTGCTACGGGCAAAAATTCTCTATCTCACTATGCGCGGATAATCTTCCCAGGAATACCAACCCAAGAAATCTTGCCCCCTGCAGTCACTTCCAGAGTCCTGCAGTAGCATAACTAAAACTTAGCTACCAGCCGAGAACATGAAACTCACTAAGGGTTTACCGAAATAAAGCACTTAGTTTTGTCCCCACAGTACCGTGCCTCCCTATATTATCGCTTTTACCTCGAATATCTACTAGCGTTTGGGAGGCTAAGGCAGGCTTGAGAAGAAATTCCGGTTTACCGGCCGTCTCCGAAACCGGCGGTTGGCAATTGCAATTATGGATGTCATGAGGTACGTATGCGCATGGCAGAACTTCTTTTCTCCTCCCATTTGTAACTATAGCCTCGATTCCGATTCCTTTCTTGCAATAACAGTCACCAAGTATCACTCGCTTCAATGCTAATACCGTAGAAACTGGAATAATTGGACCTCACGATAAGACGTTCGAAATTCCCTCTCTTGGATAGGGGGGCGAGCGCACAGCGAAAAGTGACCTCCTGAGACTGAGCTTAAGACAGAAAAAAAAGAAAAAATAGTCAGACCATACCAACAAAGGCAACTCCAACGTCCTAAAGTCAGGTCCAATTATTCCAGTTCTTACGGTAGGTGTTGGAAGCACTACCTCAGTGATTTGGTACGAATATGTTCGGCTAGTTTTCGGGAAACTTGGGACATGCGGATCTAGGAAATGGCAGTGGTCATATTGATGTATATTCATGCTGCCCACTACTATAAGTACGGTAGTCTCAAGCGCATCTGCAGGCAACCAAGTAGAGATAGCAATCATCTCCCTCTTTTTCTTTCATTGATCAGTCCCATTAATTTACGCTTCGACTCCGGCCGTTTCTGTGTGACCTCTGACAGGAATGCCAGAAACTCATGGTGATGACAAGGCTGGTGTAATGGCGCAGCCTACGAAGGCCTGACAATCCCGATGGCCTCGATTACCACACTGGTGTGTAAATTCAAATAGGTACTGCAGCTATGCTCCACCGGCGCTGTTGCGTTCGCTATGACAGGAGGTCTAGCTCCTGCTCCTCCTCCTCGTATGCAAATGTGGGGTTCGAATTGGGGACGGTAGGAGGATGCTAGGAAGTGAGACGAGTTTCTGTTCTTCCGTATCAGAAAGCAAAAAAAAGAACGAGAAGCCATGGCGGACCCGGAACACTGTTTACCAAACCAACCCCCAGAATAAACTGAAAAGGCTTGCACAGTTGCTCTAATACGGACTTGAATGGGAAAGCTCCAATCGAACTGCTATAGCTTTGCTTCCAATCCTTACCATTCTGCCTTCTTATCGCAGCCCCTATCTTATCTTTGAGTACTACCATTCGGAAAGTGGCGAAGCTGACAGCTCCCTGTGGACCTGATAAGCAGGTTGATGATAGGAACGAATGAGAAAGGTTGGATCTGAAGGATGATGGTAATTGGTTGAGTTCCTTCCTCCCCATGTTTCCTTCTAATAAGTTATCCGCTCAAAGTGCTCACAACGCACCAACCCTAACAACTATCCTCTACGGAACCCTACGTTCTAGCTAGTTACATAGAATATCACTACAGTTGAAGGAACATCTCTGAACCGGAACCTTCCGCCCAATAGAGCACAAACCGACATGGTTTACGAGATCAGCAGGGGTTCCGACATGCCTGGGCTTGCCCAAACTGATATCAGCAATTTTACAAAGTATAGTGTCAAGTGTAGTATATGGTCCGGGCGCTTTATTTTGTACCGCGTGGTTTGTTTCCGGACTGGGCTTATGGCGTGATATGATACGATGTCCCGCAGGAAGTCTGTTAGCACGGATATCTTCTCCAAGCGGAATACATATATTCCTATAGTAGGTCACCCCGCACTTCGAGCGTGAGAACCCGCAGCCTGACTGTAGATAATCGTACATGAGAGCTAGTCGAGGGCGTTGGTCAAGAGCTCTGGGGTTTGACTATCACACCAAGCTATCTATCACAATACACGTGAACTCGGGCAGAAATGTGGGGAGCTCCTTTACGCCATGGGTCATGTTACTAGCTAGTTAGAGCAGCAACAGGGGTTGGGCGCTACGAAAGGAAAAATATTCGTGTATTCACATTCCTGTCGGGCGTCGTTCATTTCTATATAGTATCTTCCGAAGCCCAGAATGCCGGAGAACAACAGGGGGCAGCCACCAACTCGAGCTCACGGGATGTCATTCTATTGGCTAGCTCTCACCCGACGGCAGGGGGGTGGCGGGATTAAGTTCCTTGTTACTCGACGAATCATGAATCGTGACGAGTCATGCATGATACGCCGAGCGCATCAAATACCGTAAAAACTGTAATAGCTAAGTTAAGGGATTGTGCTATGTCGTTGGACCCGCTTCCTCTGGTAATGTCTGGTGTATTTTTCCTTTTGTATGTCTCTGAGAGGTTGAGCAGCTCTTTTCATGCAGTGTGTCCCCCAAGTTTTCCAAGGTAGGGTAGTTTGAACTAGATTGTACAACACTCGAATATTACCGTTTTTGCGGTGTCATACACTAGTAACTAGAGCTATTGAGAGCCTCGCTAGGGCGCTAGAGTTGCCTCTCCCAGTAAGATTTGTTGTATTTTTTCTTTCTCTTTTTTTTATCGCCTGAGGGCTGAAAGCGAACATTTTCTGAGCGCTTTCTTCCCTTAATCCAAAGGGGGAAATCCTAGACGTCCTAGGGTCATGCTCGGTTCCTATGCCAAGACCCATAGCGAAAACTGGGTAACGCCAAGCAATGACTTTATTTCAGCGTTCACAACACCCCCGCTGGACCCCAAACCCTACAATCCTTTAACCACCCAACCCCTGCTCAACGGCCGTAGGAAAATACGGAACAGACACCAAATCCGACAACAAGTCCAGCGACTCCAAAGACAAGTCCAAAGATGCCTCCTCCTCCTCATCTTTTCCCACTGCGAAAGGCAATAGCAAATCCGACGATCTCAAGCCCGCAAACTCCATAAACGTCCGTCACGTCCTCTGCGAGGAAGACTTGCTGGTATCTGCTCAAGGAGTTTGGGGATGCTGCGTATGCCCTTGCGGTGTCTACCGTTGGTAGGCCGATTTATACAAATCCGGCAGTGAAGACTACTGTATTCAGGTGTAGAAGGCGCGCTGTGCTGACTCCCTGGTTCCTGATTGGGAATCGTTGTGAGTTTTTCTCAACGGTTTTCAGAATGATTGAGGACTGATAGGAGGTTACCAACGAACATGGTAGGTATGATATAATGGTTGAAGGTCGCAAATGATCAAAAGAGGATGTGGAGACGTGGATTCCTCCCAGCTTCGTTGGGCATCTAGGGAATTAGGATATCAATATTTTCCGGCTGCTGATAAACGCCTTTGAGACGAGCCTTTGCACCCCCAAGGGTGGTAGCCCACATGAGGCGCCGCTATCTTTGCTCTAGTGTGACCACAATTGCCCTTTAAAGTGATTTTTACATTCCTTGGCATTCGCGCTCCGCCCTATGATGCCATGGTTATTAGTACCCTTCCGGGACCGCCCACCACGTAGATAGAAACAGGGGACAAAAGAGCCTAGCATCCGGGATTCCAACACGGTCACCTACTATATCACTGGCCGGATGCTTGTTTGCCGGATAGCAGACGGGATGCGAAACTCCCACCGCTCTGTGGCTGCACACGCCGATGTGGCTCTCTTGCTTGATAAGCCACAACAGAAACACTTTGCATAAGCATGAGAATGCGCCTTATTGAAGCCTCATATTGAAATATTTTGCCCAATTTCAGGCACGGGTATCTCTGACGGATGGCCGTACATCAGTGGAACCCCCACATGCTGCTTGCCCGCTTCGTTGGATTGCTACATGTCGAGGATGATTTACAATATCACTCGAAGTCCAAAGAACCAGTATTCAGTGAGCGGTTTCTGAAATTGAAGAAAGCCCCCAACCTGGGCCAGGGTTTCGTTAAAAAATAAATATTCGATTTTTAGAAAACAGAAGTAATTCTGATAATGTAGACAACACGGCCGGTAACTCCCAGACAATATCCCCCTGTTCATCGCTCAAGTCCGCGCCGACGGCACCACTCCCCTTCATCTCACCATCTGCGTTTACCCACTATTAGCTAAAGAACATTGTCCTTGGTCGTGCCAAATAGTGGGAGTTTTCTCACGACGGTAGCATAGGGCTGGACATACCAAGCACTAGGTTATTCATCCTAGGGGTTCCGAACCAATACTAGGTCTGTGTCGAGGGAAGTTCGTTGGGAGTCTGAGCTGTTGCAGCCGCCGCAGACGGGTTTGATGCTAACTGTATGGTGGGCCTTGAAAAAGGCTCATGTGTAGTTTCCACGGGCGGGTGGATGTTTTCGAGCTCCTCTGAGCTACGGGCAGGTCTGAGGCAGCAGAAGACGTTGAGCCCTGCGCAAACAAACAGACCGAATGTGACGCCCATTTGGAGGCTAAATCGGATGAGGTCGGCTAGCCCGAAAGACTTTGAGATCCTTTGCAGAGAGGGTGGAATTATTTTTAATAAAGAGAGAAAAAGAGAAACCCCTCGGAAGCGCCTCTGGCAATTGATAGAGAGCGTGAGCAAGTAGCGGGGGGTCCCAATTTATACGGCAGGTAATAGATCAAGGCTCAGCGATAGTTGTGTCTCCGCACCCCCCAACAGAGACAACAGACCTGCGTAAGAGGCTCTCGACCCTCACGTACCATGGGGGGTGATAATGCCGATGGATGGATACGGTACTGTAGGAAAAGTGATCGTGCGGTGGAAAAAGAAGAAAAAACAGAAAAGGATTCGAACGGTGGCAGATGGATGGATCTATCATAGGGAAAACAATCGTGGAGCAGGAGAAGAAAAAAAAACAGAAAAGGATTCAAGAAAGGATGGCGGCAGATGGGTGGATGCTATCTCGCTGAAACCGTGGAAAATATTGTTAATTGCTGCGGATTCGCGGGTGGGTATGCAGGCTTCAGACCATAACCATATGATGATATCTACTTACACCATCACTCAAGAATACTCAGGGAGCAGCTTAGTCATCTCTGTCTTAGACACTGATATGGGAGGCACAAAATTTTCCACAGTCTCCGCAGTCCAGGGGGTAGGAAAAACAATCGTGGAGCAGAAAAAGAAAAGAAAGCCGGGGGGGTTTGAACGGAGGTTAGTGAAAGTCAGCATGCGAGGTTGTGAACGCTTGGAGATAACCACAGTCCACGTGAACTATGTGGCGTCACAGAGTGGCAGATGGATGGATCTATCATAGGAAAAACAATTTTGGAGCGGAAAAAGGAAAAGAAAAGAAAAGGATCTGAACTGTGACAGGCAGGTGGAGGAAAAATACTCGTGGAGCAGAAAAAGGAAAAAAAGCGGAAGGGATGAAGGGTGGCAGGTACCGTACCTGTACGGTAGATGGACTTATCATAGGGAAAACAATTGTGAAGCAGGAAAAGAAAAAGAAAAAAACGCAAAGGACCCGAACGGCGACCGGATGGATCTAGAGCGATAGTTTAAAATACGGGGGTCCAGCATTTGGTTTTCGAACACAACACCATGTCAGTTACAACCACAGCGATTGAAATTGGACCTCCTTGTGATCAGTCATGGTTTTCAGTTTTTGACCAATAACTTTCCTTGGACAGCCTCTCATGACGGCTTCAAGTCTTTAGCTTAAGAGCATTCTACTCATACTCTAATTTCATCGCTGGAAGATAGATTTTTCTCTTCCATCTATTATTTTTACTCCGTCATCTTCCATTAACATCAGCGAAAATAATACCTTGCGTTCCGTGCTTTCCGTGCGTCTGACGCACCTGACGCCGGAACGCTAATCGCGAATCAGGACGCAACGTCGGATCGACGTTGCGTCCTGACTTTGCGTTACTTGGCGCCATCCGTCCTGACGCCTTCCGGCCTCGGACCCCTACGTCCTGTGCGTCCTGACTGCGTCTGGTGCTCCGCTACTCCGTCCTGACGCCGCCTCATCCAGGACTCTCCCGTCCTGACGTCGCCTGATCTACGACTCTCCCGCCCTGACGACGTCTGATCTAAGACACTCGCGCCCAGATGCCGGTTCCTTCTCACCGAACGTCAGGGCTCGTGGATCTTACCACCTCTCGTCCCGATTGTTTCTTCTCCTGCCTCCCTCGTCCGGATCCCACGATCCTGATTTCTCCCTTCCTGACGTCTGGTCTGTTCTTCCTGATCTTACCCCCTATACATGCCGCGTCCTGATCCAATCGTGACTCTATCAGACGTCGCGTTGTGATCTCTGACACATCGTGAACTAAGTCTAATGCTATCCTGGTCCTACGCCTAGAGGCTTTTCCTAACGCTGTCACCATGAGTTTTACCGTATCCTGATCGCGTGTCACTAATTCTACTCTGAA
>Ga0307509_10006204_pt1 | contig 16192 bp, 27 predicted proteins | sample 10_EM_MG_FD_202245 | JGI IMG/M metagenome (GOLD analysis project Ga0307509, IMG submission 202245) | Populus trichocarpa ectomycorrhiza microbial communities from riparian zone in the Pacific Northwest, United States - 10_EM | ecosystem: Host-associated > Plants > Roots > Unclassified | place... | reverse complement strand
ACAACGCGTAATCGCGAACATTCAACAGTTAGTACTGAAAGGGTAATGATCCGCCCAAGCGAAGAAGCACTGACTTGTCACAAACGGTCCCAGGCCCCTCCGGCCCTGGTCCCCATTTTTCAACGCATTTGCCATCTTTATAGCGACCGACGAGCCCACACTGACGGCAGATCCGTTGCCCCTGGGCGTTCGTTGGGGGATACCCACCAGGACCCAACACATGCGTTTGGTGGTGGGAAAGGTTTCCTGGATTTTCTAATCAGCGTAAGAAGACAGAATATTAATTACGATAACGAGTCCTACCAGCTAAACTACCACCCCTACTCAAACTACTGGCCATGCTGGTGGAGGTGTTGGATTTCCTTACTGGAGGTGCACCAGTGACCGGGGGGGCGAAGATATGGGTTTGATACGAGTGCATTCCCGCACCCTGCCCGGGGCTGGGATACATCCCGACCCTGGACGCGGAAGACTGGGTTGGAGAAGGCGATCGAGGGGGGTGGACGAGGTGTGTGTGGTGGGTTTGAGGGTGTGGGGGAGGTGCAGGGTAGTTGTATTGACCAGGGGGAGGGGGTTGACCGTCGTGCGGAACGGAGGTCGCCTCGATCAACATATCATCGATGCTCGTTGAGCTTGAACGACTTGACGGGCGATGGGGTGATTGACCCCTACCAGAACTTGCGTCACTGCGATTGCGATGGCGCCTCGTGGCTTCTTGGTGTGGAGGTGTCGGGCCATGGGATGCGTTTGATTGGGGTGGTCTTGACTGTGGTGGCGGTGGATGTGCGTGAATGGTATTTGGCTTTGAACGTAGTTGATTAGAGTCAGAGCAGTGAATATCAGATCAATGCAGGGCGTACCGATCCGCCATATTTTCCACTTTCGACAAAGACGGAGTCCCCTCCCCTTAACTTCTTCGTGGGAGGTACACCCCCTGTGGAATGAGTGGGACCTTCGAGACTATCGGCACGAGGGCGGACGCGGCTACCCGGTTGAGGAGGGATAGAGAAGGATGAAACAGGAGACGAGACGGAACCTGATGGGGGAACCAATGCCGTGGGGGTCTGATGGAGAGAAGGAGCTTTCCTGTGCACGATATTGGTCAAGGGCGGGGGCTGGCGATGGTGGTGGGCACGCGATCGACTGTTGGGTGGCATCGACTCCTGAGGAAGGTAGGCGGGATGAGGGAAAGGACCTGCATTGGGGAAAGGAAGGTCTGGAAGGTGGAGGGACATCTGCTCTGGGGTGATTTCGACGAGTTTGCCTCCAGCGTCGGCCATCCTCCGATTAAAACCTTCCCGGGCATCCTTGATTCTGAATTCGCAATGATCCAAATAGTGGTTGAGCTGATTCCAGAGTTCCTGCAGAATCTTGATCCTGGCTTGGGCCTCGTCGCGTTCGATTTGCATCCGCTCGAGTTTGTCCTCGCAGTCTACTAAGCGCTTCATAGCTGACTGTGAAAGAGCCTCGGGTGACGGAGGAGAGGTGGAATTCTGGGGTGAATTCTGGGTGGAACCGACCATACGCTCGTACTTCTCCACGCTCCGTCTCGCGATAGCCAGTTCTCGTTTCAAGTTTTCATTCTCCTGGAGCGCTCCGGCCAGGATGGCGGCGAGTTGAGCGGGACTGTCTGAGGAGGGGGAGGGGCCAGAGGTGAGAACGGAGGGACGAGGATTACGGGGTGAGGTGGTCATGGGAGTCTTGGCGGAGGGAGGGGGAGGACCGGATGAAGTGATGGTCATTGTTGACATCGTTGACGGGTGCGATGGTGGTGGCGGGAGCGTCGGCGGAGGCGGGGGGTGTGGCGCGCTGATGGAAGAAGGTCTTGGAGAGGCTGTTGACATCGACCTCGGCGGCGCCGACGACAGTCAGGACGACGACGGACGTGGGTGATGGGAGGGATGATGTGGGGGGTGCGGAGAAGAGATGCCGCCAGACATAACGAGTCGGGGTGGCTGATAAGGCCGGAGATGCGCTCTTCTCTCCCCTCCCCCTACATTATTTATTTATTTTTGTTTCCTACCCATATCTTCCCTCCGCCACCTCCAACCGTTCTGGTTCGTGCAGGTTAGAAAGAAAATATTGGCACCTCCCGTCCTGCTGACCCAACCGGGCCACTGCGGGAGCGTCTCTGAGGATGGCGCTTGTTGTGCATCCTATGACCTGGCCCATCCTATCTGCTTAGGTTAACTCGCTGCGCCTCACCATTCAGAACGCCGGCAACCTGATTCATTTTGCAATAGTGTCCCCTCCAGACTCCCCGAGCTCGCGACTTGCTGTCTCGCCATCTCACCTTACCACAACAGTCGACGACCGCTGCGACCGCTTCGAGTCCTCGCCGCCCTTCATGGCGCAGTTGCCCCGAACATCTGGCGGTATGAAATCGTTATCTGTTCCTAAAAAGGCGAAGACGTAACCGGCGTCCCGGTTTCCGTTCCGGACTCGAGACCAATGCCGCCACCATCCGGTGCAAATGACTTCGGGAAGGAATCCCTCCACCCTCACCATCTGTTTATCTGATCGAGGTCCTCCCCCTCACCTCCTCGTTTTAATTTTCAATCTTAGATGATCGACCTCTTGAAACGCTCCTACGCTGAATGCTGATCACTCCAGCTGTTACCGTACCGTTTCAAATGAGCCTACAATCGCTGCACAGCACCGAGGAACCTCCACCCGCCCATCGCCGTGCCGCTCGGAGCACCTCTGGCGAACAACAAGGAGTGCGTCGCTCCGGATCAAACCACCTGTCGTTTCTCTGCCATCATTCGATGGCCTTCTTCCTATTGGTCACCAAAGCGCCCACATGACCAACATTCCGCTCACCATCCTCCCCATCACCCAGTCTACTTCGTCGGAAATATCACTCACCTAGAGACTTTGTCCTTCAACCGTCTGGCCGCCGATGCAAATCACCAAACCTGTCACTTTATTTCGCACGTTCGTCGTTCTTATCAACATGCTGACCCTCCCCCCCCGGACAAACTCTGCCTGTGCCGCCGTTCCTCCACGCAAGTCACCCTGGCGGAGGACGTTTGACAGTGCGCGCGCAAGCTCCGCCCGCGTATCGGAAACTACAGATAAGCGTGTCCCTCAGAGGGGGATGCCGGTGAGTACATTGTGTTAACTTTGCGTAATGTCACGGAGTCACTGCAGCGGGACATTCAGTGCCGTGTAAAAGGTGGAACCGATACGACAACCAAGAAAAACCCATACCGTGAGAGAAAGCGCCAATGGATAGGGTCGTGTGGCCGCCTGACCCAGATCAACGGGTTCTCTTCTCGCATTGTCTCAACCGTGGGCGGAGAAGCACTCCAGGTCTACCCGGTATGAGTTGGATGCACTCAGTGGGCGGTACGGCGCAAGCGACCGACTTCCGGAGGTTCCTGTGTGTCGTAACCGTGGGGGACACTTATCACGCGCCACCCCCCTGGCTTCCCTGGGCGCTCCTTCCCATCAAATAATTCTGGGAGGATGCTTTCTCGTGGGAAATCCCTCCCCGGCTATCCCCCTCCAGATACCGATCCCAGATAAGGCTTGCTTGCGGGGGGGCACCGCTTATGTGAGCACGCGTACACCGTCGATACACACAGTTTTGATCCCAATGGTGAATTGAGTACTCGAAAGATCTGATCGGATAGTCCGCAGCGACCGTAGCCCAACCCGCCAAAAACGACACGGCTCTGTGCGGGAACTGAGTCCAGAAGCCCCAGCTGCCGAACCGGAAGGAGCAGTGGCCCAGAAGATCAACACGAATACAAACCCGTTTGCTCTGAGCTTTTGCACGCGTTCTATTTGTACCCACGCTAGTGTGCGCCTACGGTCCGAGACCACCCGGGCACGTACGCAGTCCCCGGTATAAGGTGATCCGGCGCACCAGTCCGTCCCCCAGAGTTCCCACGATTGCTACGACCTCCCATCATATTAGGCGCTAAAGCGGTCGGACCTTTAAAACAAGGCAAAATGTTAAAAATCTGTCTATTCGTGAACTCTACGACCACAAATAAAGCACAGGAAGCACTCATACGCAAAAGTGCTTTTCCAGCGTCCTGGAACATGTAGAGCGGCATAAATTCCGCGATCAGCGGAGTGGTGCTGGAACCTGAGAATAAGAACCGCCAGGGAGGGGTAAAATGTAGTGATCAGACCTCATAAACGAGTGCAATAGATCTACCCGAAACGCTGAATACGACTGGGATAGGCAGGGTCCACCAGGGATCCTCGCCCAGAAGCATATCCGAACCAGGACCTCGACGTTGTAGAGGGGTGGGACTCCGCTTATTAGGATAGAATAATGGCAATTTGGAGGCAAGCGGATGACTATCTGTGCTGTTATGGTCGTGTGTATATTGACGAGTGTCTATGGACTTTGAATGAAGGCGAAGCGACTTCAACCTCTTTGTTGGTCGTCAGTGTTGTATTTTTTCAAGATGATCCGCGCCTTTGTTTTCACTACTATATTTCTCAATTGCTGGTATTCTTCAGCGGCGGTTGCGATGATGTCTAGTGTTAGGGCTGATCACCAGTATCAGTGTAACAGGGGATATGGCCGCAAAATGTGAACCTACCGAATCGGATCGCGAACGTGGGTTTCGACCTGAGCGCATCCACGCCTCCTAGGTGCTGGGGAAAACAACCGACCGCAATCCGGTTACATCAGAACACCCTCCACCTAACATAAAGACATGCAGGAAGTTTGCTCGACCGGGAATCATTATACAAGTGGTGGTAAGTCGTGGTGCGTACCAGGGCTACACTGTAAAATCGGATTTGAACAGGGTACCACAACGGCTGCACCGAAAGTCCACTGCATCCCTCAACGCATAACACTGCCTACAACGTGTGAACGGTCGACCGTATCCCCCCTTGCCGTCCCTCCCGCGATCGTCACACGCCCGGCAATACAAGCCTTGAAGCAACTCGGAAAGCGCGTAAACGTGCGAGCGAGGTTCGCGTGCGCAACGAAGCATGGTCTCGGGTTCGCCGGGGATGGGTTCCAAAGGTGGTTCTCGGGGAGGTTCCGGAGTCCCTCGCGGTTCAACCCTGACCGAGCCTCGAATCGCATGCCGCCTCTTAGTCGAGAGCCTGTGATATACGAAGCCAAGAGTTCCCGCCTGGAACACTGCCTTTCCGCACGACATGGCTTGAATGTGTTCCTGGATCTCTTGAGACGTCTTGTCATTCTCAAAGCTACCAAACAGGAGATCGCTCTCCATGTTCAGGATCTTGTCATCGCTGGGGAAAGATCACGGCACTCGACGGAGTTCATGCTACCATCCATAAGGGGGACTCACGATGCAGTAAAGGACGAAAATAACTCGGCGACGATGTTTGACGCCGAGATATTTCGCTTCATATGTTCGTAGGCAAGAACCATCAGCCCTTCGAATGACACCTGTCGACAATGAGCAGGTGGCGTGGAAACACAAGTGAATCTCTCACCCTCTTTGCCAAAGAATATACTGATTTAGGCGAGCAGGAAAGCGGAAGATTCGAGGGCACCTTTTCCGAACGCAGAGGGGAGAACTGGATTTCTTCCATGTAAAAAGACGAGAACAACGATCTCCATCTGTCCAGGTTGCGATGAGTTCAGTATCGAAGGGCTGGTCGCCAGAGCACTCACGTTCGCCAGGCGCCAGTGCGTAAAAGCAGAGCTGGACCTCCGCCTCCAACTTTTGTAGAGCGGTTCCTTGAGAGTCTGTTGGCCGAGAGTTGATTCCAGGGAGAAAATTTACAACGATTTAGATGTAGAAATCTCTGCAACTTCCAAGTCTTCCGCACCTTCTTCATCTTCTAGGTCGCTATCGGTTTCAGACCCAGAGCTGCCATCTCCGTTATCGTCCACCGGGCAAGCAACTGAAAACCAGCAAATGATGAGGCCCGTCTGAGGGTCGAAAGACTCTGTGACACGTACCGCCCTGTATCAAGCGCAACCACTCTCCAGCAGCAGCACTCGACAAGTAAATCGGCCGGGGAGAGCCCCCACGGCCACGCAAGCTCCTCGCGAAAAACTGGCGATCCACAAAACTTCCCGTGTAGATCGAATGAAGCAAGGCCGCCTTGACACTATCCAAGATCTTCGGTGGCGACACCTGCTGTTGTGGGCTCTCAACCAAGGGGCGAATGAACCGTGGGCAACGGGTACTTACGGACGAAATGGTACTCGGCCCTTTCTCCATAGGGTCAGCCCTGGCTTTCGAGAGCTCCTCCCATAACGTTCCCAGCGTATCAGCAGAACGCGCCAGCCGAGCTCCAGTGAGGGTCGATAATTTTTCCTGGAGCCGTTTGATTATGTCCTCCGAGGTACTATCGTCCGAAGTAAGCAGAGTATGGACGAGCCGCTTAACCTGGATCCCCTGTATTTGGGGAAAGCTGAAACGACACCCCGTCATGTCAGCACCAACAATCCCTCGGGGGTTCTGGGTGGTCTTACAAAAACGTGAAGTCGCTGAAGATCTCTTCCACCAAATCGCAGCTATCCCAGTTCTCAAGAATCTTCTCCCATGCAAGTCGTCTAAGCTCCGGAATATCGTACTTCCAAACGACTTCAGCACTGGAAGTTGGGGTTGAGGGGACGGTTACCTTGTCCGCGAGCCTGTAGATTGACTTGGGTGAAATTTTCGGTGGGTCGTCCATTTCCCAATCCGGTTTCTCTGATGTCCGATATCCTCTGTTCGCCTCCGAGCCAAATGGGGCGAAGTATATTTCTCCCGTATATATGTAGTACAACAGAGCTTCGAAACTAAGGAGTGGTTAGAGGTTGGTTGGGCAGTGGGTTGTGAGCGGGGGCTCACGTTGCAGCCGCCATATCCCTGATAATCGCCACCTTTCCCGGTTGTACGTGAGTGGTTCCAGAGTCGCAGGCTGTGGTGGTCGCTTGTTCGGCATGGCGCTCGATGGTCGACGGTACAGTCCTTCTGGTATGGGTGGATCCCTTTTCGCCAGGGTGGCTGGTGACGGTATCGTTGTTCGGGGATTCATCAACCTCTGTATCGCCCTCCACTTCATCAAGGTCACTATCAGACAAATATTCGTAAGAATCCGTGTACGGTTCCTCGTCGGGCGGGAACCCGTCCCTGAGGTTCTTCAACGTCCCCTCTGAGAACCCATCTGAGAAGACTGCCAAGTGACGAAGCACATGGAGAATGAGCCACAAGGTGATACATCGGAAAACAAGAGAAATGATCAGTCACTCACGAGCCTCAAAGTAAGGCACGGCCGCGAGCGCGCGACTATTGGCGAACAATGCTTTCGGGGTCCCGACGCGACCAGATCGGTTCCTACATGAGAAGACATAGAATTTGGTATCGATGAACCTCCCAGAGGTTATAGAGTCATTCAAAGTGGTGTGCAAAAAGCGTGGCTGGCTCATGGTTGAGTGCGGGAGCCGTCATCGGTTCATCACCGAAGAGCCCAACTCATTCATTCCAACCACGTGTGGGCCATGTTGAGTTTACGGAATGCCGCGCATGTGGTTTTTGGGCTGTCCGAGGTCTCACGCGAAGGCTTTCGTTGAGTGAAGGCTTGGCGGTGAGCAAAAGCCATCACTTTGTGAGTACAAGGCACAAGGGGAAACGCCATGGAAAGCTCAAGAGAAAGGAAGTCCCGACCCATCGATCACTTCCGAAACCTCCGCCCGATTTGTTGAACCTTCTCACTTGTGGTCGTTGATCAAATTGTGTGGATCTGAACGTTGTATAGCGGGGGGGCGACCGATCCAACGAATGCGGTCAGGCCAGTGAAAACTGGATCGGCTGGTGGGCGTCCTGGGTGGAAGTGCTGGAACAACCTGTGGTGTTTGGAAATAGTCGAAATCGTTGAACTATACATCGAGAGTTCTCCGAAAGCCCCGTGCCACAGATGGAGGGTGGAGGGACACTAGGACGCTGCCCATTGGACAGTGGGTGTTGGGCATTTCCGCTCACTTGTGTGGTGACCTTTCCTCATCAAGTCCGATCCTTGCGTAAAGCTTACACAACCTCCACCTCCACACCGACGGTGCTCGAAATGCGGGGAGGAATCTGGCCACTTGACCAACCTGGATTGAATTTGGCCACGGCTTGCTCCCCGACTCAGCCGGCTGTCCCGATCATTCCATTCTTCGACCCAACAAACGAGTACAAGCGTATTTAGACCATTCTATACTTTGAAAAAGGGGGTCTTCCGGACGCTTGGGCTACCTGCGTATGGAACGCGGGATCCCTGGCGGATGTTATCGCCGGCCATCCGCCGAGTCCCAGGCGAATGGTGTGAACCTGCCCAGGACCATCTCCTCCACGTGCGCGCAAGTCTACGTCCTACAAACCCTATTTGAGGGTAACAATGACGCGAAACACGAAGGGGTACGTGACCTTGGCTTACGCATAGTCAACTGAGGAATAGAACGCGACCATAGAATTGATCCAGGGCCAGGGAGGTAGAGCGATCGTTCGTCGGTGGGAATTCAGAAGAGGGACAGGTGCCCAAGTGCCCCACGCAACCGTGCTGCATAACCATAGAGGGTTTGAATGAAAAGTGAAGGTGCTGATCCAATCGCACACCCACTCCGCAACAACGGCAGAGGTCCGGCGGAAGGACACGAGCCCGACCTACGATAGTATCTCGTAGCCCACGCATCCGGGGACAAAGGTAAACACCGGCATATCAGCTCGTGTGATGGAAGAGATACGGCAGGGATCAAGGTTTCGAGCGTGGGATGGTGCCGCAGGGGTCCGAATGTGGTCGATAGGATATCACTTGGCGCTGCAGGGAAGGTCGACGTTCCATTGTCTGCGTACGTACGGGTGATTGTGAAGCAAAGCGGGGAGACCGGTCGAGCGGATTGATCCGCCAAGGATTCAAGGAGGAAAAAAAAACGGACAGAACTGTCTGAATAGCAAGCGCCAGGGTTAATGAAGTATCTATGGTTGGATTTCCATCGAAGACTTGGACTCTGTGGCGCGGGCACAGGTCGCAAGTACCAAGGTCGAGAACCAGGTGTGTGTCCGCGGTGCCCAGGAGGTTGTGAGGAGGTAAGGGAATAGAATAATAGGGGGTCGAATGACACTCGTTCCTCATTCGGTCGAGCAACTCCGCATAAATTTCGAAGCCCCTCGCGGTCGTTTGGCCGGGGTGGGACCGGTTTTGATTTATGTTGCGACAAACCTGGTAACACGGGCACAAGCAGTGGGTAGCCCCTGCGCTCCGAGTAAGGATCAACTACGCGGAGATTTGAAAACGAGGAGGAAAGATCAAAAGGCGAACTTTCGGCGAGCGACGCAGGGTGATCAAGGGATCTGACAGAGAGGAGCAGCGCGGCGCGCTGTCCTATCGTAGGGCCGACACGACACGATGAGCGGGTGAATATCTGAGACCGGGAGAAATCAGCTGGGATGAGGTGAAAAAGCATGGGCGGGTTTATTGATTAGGCAGAACGGAAAGAGAGACGGCAATGATCAGGCTTGGACGGTTGTAGATCCTGAGAGAACGGTTGGTTCCGAGGCCGTTACCGTTTTGCAGATAGAGGGCCACACGACGAACATATGCTGTAGGGCCGGGGACCCATCACTCGTAAAGTGATCACCCCCCGGGAGAAATTGGCCGGTGAGAGGGGGCTGGGTTGGAGGAAAACGAAAGTTCGGATCGCCTCGTTCTGATGTGGTCGCCAGGGGAGGGGGGGAGAGCAGGAGAATCCAGCCCCGGGAGAAGCAGATCGCGAGGAATTGGGTGACTGCAGTGTCATCCTGATTCCCGTAAAATGGATCACGGCAATCCAACAGGTAGCCGGACGGAAATCACCGTGGAAGAGAGCATACGAGGAGGGGCTGACCATCTAGGGACACCTCAGGGCTTTGAGGGGATCGGATCATGGTCGCAGTGTCTGTGGTGCCGCAGAAGATCCGGAGAGAGAGGGAGTCACCTCGGTCTCGGCGGACGGGGGGGTTAAGAACGTCGAGAATGCGCAGAGAGAGTCGGACGAGACCGCCGGGGGCGAAGACATCGCGACGCTCAAGGACGGTACATACAATCTCCGCGGCAGGTCTGAGCGTAATCGGTCGGAAGGGTGGTGGGAAGAGCATAATGAAAAATTGATTCCAAGCTGATGGCCTCTCACATGGAACAATGACGAGAATTTGGGAATAAATTAGATCGTCCCTTAGCCTCGACGAGGGCAAGGACTGAATGGGATCTCCCAGAATTCAGGGGGTTTAAAGTCCCAAACGCGCGGGATTGAGTCGCTTAAATCTGCCTCCTGCCGCTCAATCATGGAGTGGGCCCTGGTCAGGGTGCAGATGTTCGCCACATCCTCCAAACATCACTCATCATCCATCACCATCGACCGAAGTCAGGAGTGCTAAAAGGAGCCGAAGACGAAAAGAACACCAGACGTTTCTGATCAGATCCCGGGAAACACCCCTGAGGGAGCGGCCCGCCACAGCTGGGACCCGGTCCCGTGCTGGCCTTTGGTTGTACCGATGAACCTGGAAGGGAAAGGTCTTGCTCCCGGCAAACCGCGCTAGCTTTCTTTCAGTCGAGTGGTCAAAGCTCTCTCCCGTACAGACTGAGACCTGGCTCTACTCCGGACTGCTCCGATGACGTCCTCTCCAACTGACGCCAGAAGGTCCGCGGAAGCAAACGACGGTGTCTGGTGTCCCCGGATCTCGATCTCGATCTCTACCCCATTCCCACCCACGTGGCTGTTTGCAATTTATTTATTTTCCTCCTATGCCTCCGTAATTCAGCTTCCAACTCCCGAAGTACCGCGATCCCTTTAGTCCGTTTCTCAAAGTCTCGCCCTTTCTGCATCCCTTCCTTCGTTGGGGGGTATGTGCGTATCATTTCATCTCGCGTTTTATACATAGAATCCTTCCCCGGTAAATAATAGGCAGAAGAATGGGGATGGAGATCAAGTAAAAAGACATGGCTACAAGATACACTGATAATCAAAGGAGAACGTAGGCGTGACAGAAACACTTGGACAAGGTCGAGTCGGAGAAAACAATGGGGTGTGGAAAGCAAGGTGGACGAGCATTCGAGAAGGCAAAAGGGAATGGGGAAAGAGACGCAGGACACCCGAGGAATCAATCCGGAGCACAATCAAGTCTGTCCGTAAGACACCAATAAATTACGACAAACGCAATTTCGCCGGAGATAACAATTTCCTATACAGAAGACGAGAAGAGAGGGGAGGGAGGATAAAGGGCAGGACAGAGTGAAGGTGTGCATATTCCGAACCAGAGGGCGCGACCAGCGTCCAACGACAGAGAGTGACGACGTGAAGAGGGGAGAGACTTCTAAGGGTGGTCTCTACCCCTCCTGCAGAGGTCGCTTGGGATGAAAATTTTTGTACCTTCTCTCTATTTTCTGTCCCAGCCGCCGTAGCCCATTTCGCCGACAGCTGGTCGAGGCAGATCGTACGTCAGCTCTGGTGGCGTCAACAACCTGTCTCCTCCACCGGCCGTACCTGTGGATGTCGACGACGTCGTACTGGGAGGGCTCGGGAAGTAGCCGCTGCTGGTGTTCGTCGAAGACGGACTATTCAACGGTCCGTTGCCAGAGGATGGCGGATAAAACGCGCTCGTCAACGTCGGGAGATAGTTACCACCACCCCCCGACTGCGTGTTTGGTCCGGAAGACCAGGGACGGTGGGGTACTCCACTCCCACCTCCCGAAGAGTTCCCATTCCCAACAGAATTCAGAGGCGGAAGTGGAAGTTGTGCCGGCAGCATCCCCGGCGACGATCCGTGCGGGGGGAAAGATGACTTGACCGTCGGCAACGCAGTCGTCGTGTACGAACGTTCCCTAGGCCCGTTGTGAGGAGGGAAGTGGCTGGGGATGGGGGGAAGCATCGACGAAGACCAGTGGGAAGAGGAGGCAGGGGTGGTGGTGGCCGTCGACGAAGTTGACGAATAACCAGACCCGCCAGTGTGAGGACTACCCGACGCGCGATCGTTCCAGTATCCACTGTGGGAGGAATGGTAACCGTTCCCGGACATGTGGCTCTGCGAGAGAGGGAGAGAAGGTTGCTCGTGCGGGGAATAGAGCGGAGCAGAGCGAAGAGAGGGCACATGTGAGTTGGAGGACCCATGAGGGAACGGGAGCGATTGGAGCGAAGGACGATGAGTATAATCGCTGTTGGGTTGATGATGGCGCGATTGCGGATACGGGTAAGAGTAAGAACCATGAGAGTGAAGAGTCGACGAGCTGTTGTGCGGGAACATTTCGTCAAGGCCGGCAGGTGAAAGTTCTGAATTTTGTCCGTTAAATGAATAATGCGAGGGGTGTCGGTTATCTAGACCGTCACCTTCAACGGGGGATGGATCACCACCCGAGAGATCCTCTGGGTCCGTCATGGACAGGGGGCCTGTGTCGTTCTTTCTTCTCTTGCGAGAATTGTTTGGACGACGACGATAGACGTAATCTGGATACTTTGTGTTGAAAGTGTCTTTGAGACGCTTGGCTTGATCCAGATAAAACTGCTTTTGAGACTGAGGTGAACGGAAGCATACAATCAGTTCCACATACAATCCTCGATCAGGAACGGAATTCATATAAGCGAGAAGTAACTCACAATGTCCATCGCGTTCCACTCCTTGCTGAGAATCTTGCTGATCTCACCGGTGCGCATCATTTGGTTGGCGGCAGATACCTCTGGCCTGCGCTTGCGGGCGAAGATCATGAAGGCGTTCATGGGACGCTTTGGGGTCCCGTCCGCGTTAAGAGACTGGGCGATCAGAGAATTAGCAAAGGCAGAGCCATCCTTGTCGTCTGTCGGGACAAAGTCGGTTGAGTAACGCGCGAAACGCGGGGAAGACGGGAAACGAACCGCTGGTGTGAGCCGGCTTGATGTCGGACTGGTAGCCGTAAGGAGAGTAGCTCGAGTTGGAGCTGGGGTTATCTGAAGGTTCCTTGAGGGGCATGCGCAAGAGGTCGTTGGAATGATTGTCCATGGAGAGATCAGAGTTAGCGGAAGTATTGAGGGAATACCGGCTCATTGGCGCGTTCGATTCGGCGGTAGTTTTTTTGGGTGGGGAGACGAAAGAAGGGGAGAAGAGGCGCACGACTCGAGCTCGTTGGAGGGGCCGGCGAGGGTGGAGGGAGGGGGAGGAGGAGGAGGGGTCGGGATGTGGGAAAGTGGGAGGTTAGACGCGACCGGACGACGTCTCTTTGTATTTTGCGGACGAGAGGAGGAAGTGGAGGGAGAAGAAATTGTATTTTTTATTTTTTATTTTATTTGTCGGGAATCCCCGCGCACCGGGGTCTTTTTAATTCAAATCACCGCCCCAGATCTCTGGCGTGAGTTTCTGTCCTCGGTCATCCTTTCCAAATTAGGAGAGCGGTGATCAGTTTCCTTTTCGATCTTTTATTTTTTATTTTTCGCGATTTGATCGACGACCCTGGCAACAAACTGCAGCAAAGGGTCCGTCTCGCTTCGTTTGCTTCCGCTGCCATGCCTCATCTCCTCATCCTCGCACTGTTGACGGTAGCGTACGGTGGCCCGTTCGGGAATAGACACCCTTGCTCAATCCTTTTCTCCTCCCTCCCCCGGAAAGAACTCGCCGGTGTAGCCTTAGGTAGCCGTACTAGAATTGTCCGACACACAGCTTCCTCTCGCCCTGAAAGGCCATAGTGCCATTGTCTCCCACATCTCATCATCCTATCAATCAACACTCTCCACGAGGACCGGCAGCCCTCGCACGCGATCTTCATAACACACCCGCCTTGTTTCGCAGAGGCCTCCGTTTCTTATCTATATCAGATTAACGTCCTCCCTAACCCACACACCCTTCGAGACTGCGCGACCTATAACCGTACCAGACGTCCCCTCCAACGCGTGTTCCCCGACCCAACGCGCCAATCCACACCACCACAATCAGCGCAGGTCCCAGCGGTGTCCTTGCCTTTGCTTTGTCCCCACGCCATCCACCTGTTCAATCGTTCATCACCCCAGCATCTTGCTCCATCTCTTCTCGCCGAGGCAGTCCGTGGTTTCCTGTTCGCCTCAGTCAATTTCGTGCGCCAATCCTGCCAAACACACCGTCGAACATCTGGCGCCCTTCTCGATTCGTCGATCTCGTCTTGCTCGCCCTGTATTCATACCGATCTCTTTCAATAGGTTAGAAAAGAAAAGTCTCATTCGATAGAGACAGACAACCTCGATGCAGCCTTTTGTACGTACGAACTCGTGTAATTCAGCCCCAGCAACCAGAGTAGCGTGAGCCGTGAGCTCGGAAACTGGGCGGCGATAAACGAAGGTGTGACCTGCCGAATCAATCCAACCCACGGCATACGTTCACGCCCCAAGGCCAACGCGAGCTCGCTGCCGCCACAGCTGCGAGGGGAAACGAGAACAGACACGTAAAAACCGAGCCGGGTTTCCGGTTTGGCTGTCGCAGATCGAGCCGGCTTTGATCTTCCGCGTCCTCTTTGAGCTGGGGAGAGTTTAATGAACAGCAATGGACATAAACATGACATACGCTCGTCCCGAACACGTTCATATCCGAGCTCCAGAGATAAGGTTCGAGATGCCAAACCCAGAGATCTAGACGATGACGCGGAAGCCTTTCGATCCAACACCTGGTCAACAACCCACTGGCCTTTCGAAAGCAAGTCCAACCTGCTCGCTCCATGCTCTGTCGGGCGCGCGCTCTGTTTGGGGCCCTACAAGCTGTGGCACTCTGTGTGGGCGGGGGTAATCCCAGACCTGGGTCACCACCCCAAACCACAGCTTCTCCACGAGGCGATGGTCAGAGAATTGAAGTGGCCCAGGACCTGACGCAGCCGCACCGATTCCGGCCACCGAGGACGAAAAGGTGGCTGGATCGACACGGAAATGAGTGAGTCTGGTTCCCTCGCAAAATGAAACAAGCAAGGTCGGCGAAAATGTCCCGCAAGGTCCGGAAACACGGGCAGACTCCACGATGCTTCGTGACTACTGCCTGCCGCCAGACCCTGGTAAACGCCTTCCGTGCCAAACGGATGAGGAACGTGACGGGGTCCCAGGGAGAGATAGTGGACTGATTTCGAATGCCTCGAGGAGATCAGAAGCCATTATCAGAAGGAAGAGACGAGACCGACCTGGGCGAACAGTGGGGGTAGGGTGAGGGCTTCCGGAGCCTGAAGGATATGGGTAAATTCGTGGATCGCTAACCGCCGTCGCTAGCCCGGGTGCACTGGGATAGATAGTCTCGAAAGCTGGATGGAGGGGAAGAGTCACGCTGGGGAATCGATTTGATATGGGGCAGACGCTCGAAATTGGTGGAAACCAGGTAAGCGACCCAAACGGATTTACTATCGCTAGACGAGTGGGGAGCCAGATCACGGTCCTCGTGTCTTGGGGCATGGACAACCGTATTACGTCCTAGGGTCCTGGCAAGCCCCGAAACGATGAGAGACCGACGGCGGTAAAATGTTCCTGATGGGATCGGCCCGCACTACAAATCGGACGACGGTTGAGAAGCTGCTGGCGATTCTCTCGGTTGCCAGAACGCAGACGAAGAGAACGGGGACAGGAAACAGAGCGGGTGGTCGGTTAGGACCGGAGGCATCAGAGACGGACAGGCGGATGGCAGGTCGGAGAAGGTGGAAACTAGGGTGAGGGAGAATGTCCAATGGAAACATGAGGATTTTTGGAGGTGAAGGAAACGTCCGAGAATGTGAAACTCGCACCAGGTCTCGGTCTGACCAGGACAGCTCGTCTCGTAACTTTCCGTTATTGGTGTTGCTTGTTTCGCTCGCACTAACCAGGACTAGGACGCCCATAATTTTTCATCACTTCTGGTTCCTCCCGTAATACTACCGGTCCGCTTACGTTCGCCTGTCCCCCCGTGATTTTCAATCCGACAGCTGCGATCCTTATTTCCGAAACCCGACGTACCCCACAACGGAGAGGGAGGAATGTTGCTGTTGCTGGGGCTCTTGAGTGTTTCATCTCCAGATCAGGTCCTGCCACCCAGCCTCCCTTGGACGGCGACGGCGGAAGGGTCTGGAGCGGGTTGCATGGGAGACGCTGACTTTGAAAGCAACAAGAAACATGATCAAAAAGCCGCGAATACGGACGGCTGACACTTTCCCAGCTGGGCGGAGGCAATTGGTGATATTACCCCTTCTGATCCACCGGTCTCTTCTTACGTCTTGGTCGGTCTCGCATGGTTTTAGCGTTTCAGTTCACATCCAGCAATACCATCCCCAAAACAACGCCGGTTAATTCCCGCCC